>OBXD01000043.1_pt1 | contig 120027 bp, 126 predicted proteins | sample 1495381 | NCBI WGS metagenome assembly OBXD01 (sample SAMEA2580144, study PRJEB22360) | human gut metagenome | biome: human gut; feature: human-associated habitat; material: faeces | place: Denmark | collected 2008/2010 | reverse complement strand
GTCTGATAAAACGAGAGAATTACTCACAGAGTACAAGGATAATTTAAAGTAAATCAGTACAGAAATGAAAACAAAATTTGTAAAAGAGACAGATCGTGAAGGCACTTATATTATTGAAGGTTCATCTGATGGCCGGTTCTTTAATATAAAGAGGTTCATTTGTCAAGTTCAAAAACAAGAAACCGAAAAAGAGACACAAGAATTAGCTGATTTTATTTTATCAAAACTTAATTCCTAACCGAATAGATATGAATTAAATTAATGTAAGATTTACCAGACATGAAGGAACCACATACAGGCATTGGGATATGCCATTGCCGCCAATGTCGAATGGATAAGAAGCATTGCAGTTCTAAAAAAAGAAAGTTTGAGAAACGGGCTATAAATAAGTTCCGTCGGAAACAATTGAAATTAGATGAAATAATAAAATGCAATCGTTTCGGAAAATATTGGGCTTGATTCCATTAGTTCCGATTTAAAAAAAGAAAGGATATAATTATGAAACAGACAGTAGAAGAAGCAGCAAGAGAAAATATTCTGTTTAATCACAGAACAGCTGATCGCACTTTATCAGGTAAGAACTTGGCACAATTTGGGGAGATTAATTTCATTCAAGGTGCTGAATGGCATGCAAAGCAATCCCCGTGGATAAGCGTTAAGGGACGGTTGCCGGAAGAGGATGGGTATTACTTTGTTACTGACGGTGATGTCGTTGAGAAAGTTTATTTTTTTAAAAGATGGAATAAGTTTGTATCAACTAGGGATTATCCTCATCTATTTTACGATGAAGGCGTAATAAAAGCCTGGTTACCTATTCCGTCTTTTGATGAGATACTCGAAGCCAACAGAGATGTACTGGAACGAATTAAAGAGAAAGGAGACTGATTATGACAGCAAAAGAATTAAGTAATTTAATCACTACTGGTAGAAAACTGAAAAAGTTTATTAAAGAAACTCTCCCTAAAATCAGAGAAGAGTTTCAAAGCCATAGTAATAGTGGAATAGATAAGCATACAGATGGATTTGACAGAAAGGAGAGTATTCAGAGTATGAATATAAATAATCTTTGTTATTCTTCTTTTTCTGGCAATTATGGAAATGGAAACACATTTTCGGATATAGCAAATATGGATACTGATTTGATGCAGAAATACTTTATCAAATATCTGAATAAGCATAAGGATGAAATAATGGAGGGAGTAGCAGATTTAATGATAAATGATGCAAAATCAAATCAAGAAGATGCTATTAAGGAAATAGACGAGTATAAAAAATCACTGCTAAAACTATTGGAGGAATAAAGAAAGGAGAATAACTATGACCGAAAAACTTGTAACATTAGATACGGCGAAGCTGTTGAAAGAGAAAGGATTTGACGAGCCATGTTCGATAGCTATTAATATTGAAGATGGTAGACAATATGGTACTAGTAGAACAAATAGCGAGTTACCAATAAAAGTATGTTCCCATCCTACTCAATCCGCTGCCCAAAAGTGGTTGCGTGACACTAAATGCCTCCATATTGAAATAGGCTATATGTATGGAGACTATTGGCTTTACGATATTCTGACAATACCTACCCATGATCTGATAGGATTGGAGGACAGAGACTCTGTTCGTTACAACACCTACGAAGAAGCACTTGAAGCAGGAATACAGGAAGCATTAAAACTTATGTGATTATGGAAAATATTAATTTGAATAAATGGCGCGACCGTGCTTATAAGACCGCTTGCTAGTACGGTTTCCATGATAAGGAGCTGATTAAAGAACACTGCCTTTGCCTTGTCATTTCTGAGCTTATGGAAGCTGTGGAAGCGGACCGAAAAGGTAGATTAGGAAAAAATTGTAAACGTCGTTTTGAAATGGAATACAATCGTTACCCTGCATTAGTAGAGGAAGAAAAACGATTTAAGTGCTCGTTTGAAAATAATGTAAAAGATTCACTTCCCGATGAACTTGCCGATGCTGCTATACGACTGTTAGATCTATGTGGGCTACGTAACATTGAGTTAGAAAACGATTGTCTGGATGATGAAGTGCTTGAAGAATATTCGCGTATATTCATTAACAAAACATTCACAGAGTCCATTTTCAATATTACTAAAAATCTTATTGATAGAGATATATCCTACTCTCTAATTAAGATTTTCGGGCTTGCTAAGCATCTTGATATTGATTTGCTCTGGCATATTGAACAGAAACAAAGATATAATGAATTAAGACCTATGTTGAACGGGAAAAGATATTAATCATGAACAGAGAAATAATATTTAGAGGAAAAAGAGTTAATGGTGGTGAATGGGTAAATAGCATGACTATCTCCCATGGAACCATCAAAAGAAAAACATATGCTGTTTTCTTTGAGATAGAACCTGAAAAATGGATAGGAGTTATCCCGGAAACAGTAGGCCAGTTCACCGGTATAACAACTTCAGGAGATGGCAACCCAGAACGGATCTATGAACATGATATTGTAGGTTTTGTAGATATTGATCAACATGTTGTGGCAGAAGTGATTTTTGAAAATGGAAGTTTTTGTTTCAGAGATAAAGAAGGACAAGTATACTATCCATGTGACGTACAATGTGTTAGCGTGTTGGGGAATAAGTTTGATAACCCTGGATTAATTAAGGAATTGAAAGGGGAATAACTATGGAAAACAGAAGAAAGTTAGCAATAGCTAATATGTGCCGTTGTTTTTTACACTATCACGGTTTTATAACGGATAGTGAAAATCAAAAAGTTCACCAAAGGATAATGAAATGGCAGGATAAAAATAAGGTTTTCATTTCAGAAGCCCAATTAGAGTCTGTCGATTTTACCTATGATGATAATGCAAAAGAAAAGGAGGACTAACTATGGGATTTACAACACCCTGTTTTATACGAAAGAATAATTCGGAGCTTAGGAATAAATTAAAAGAGCTTGGTTATTATTGCAATCCGTATTTAGGTTGGAATAATCTATACACTTCCACATACGGACTTGCTTCTGTTTATTCAATGAGCGATGATATAAATGTTATCTCTAAAGAAATGGATATTATTGATTGCGGAACCAATGAGGAACTTTTCCTGGCTATAGTCGCATTGAGGGACGATACAGACAAGAACCAGTGGTTTACGGATGGTTACTTATGGTTTAAATGTGGTGATGAAATGTGTGATGAAACTATTGAATACTATCTTAATAAATACGGTAGAAAATTTCACAAGGCTACAGTAGAAGAACTTATTAATCATTTCAAATAAAAGGAAGAAAAATGAATAGAGATCATAATAAATCCCTTTGCATGAAAAGGCTATTGAAATTGCAACATTTTAATAAACTCATAATAAGTGAAGTTGCAGACCTGGGTTATTGTAACGGATATAATACTGTTCTTGATGCAGCTGAAAAGGTTTTGAGTGAGGAGGATTATTTCAAGATTGTGAAGCAATTAGAAAAGGAGGAATAACGATGAAAGGAAAGATATATAAAATAACTATATGCCAGATATCGTTTATGATAGGATGGTTCCCACATGCGGATAAATGGTACCACAAATTCCAGATTATCTATTAATCTAGTTTTTATATTAGGAGAAAAATAATTATATTTGTAATGTGTATTATGTTATACATAACTCAGACTAACGAAAAGACATGAAGCTAAGACCTAAACAAGAAAAATTCTGTAATCTTTATATTGAGACCAGTAATGCTTCTGAAGCATATAGAAAGGTATATTCGTGCAAAGGCTCCAGTGATAAAACTGTATGGGAGGCAGCATCTAAGTTGGTTTCAAAGCTGTCTCCCAGAATACAGGAGCTCCAAAGTGAATTAAGAAAGAAGTCAAATATTACTAAGGATCGCGTACTTGAGGAATTGCGGTGTATTGCATTTGCTGATATCCGTGATTTCCTGAGTATAAGAAATGGTATGGTGATATTCAAAGATTCATCCGAATGGACTGAAGAAATGGCGCGTGCAGTAGAAAGTGTTAAAATTACCAAGGAGGGGATTGAATTAAAGTTGAATGGTAAGAGTTGGAGCATATCTCGTATTTGCAAGATGCTGGGATATGATGAACCGACAGAAGTTAATATAAAACAAATGTTGCTTGATATTGATACGGGGACGGGGGATTAATGGAAAAGGTATCTATTAGTTATAGAAAGTTTAATCCAAATTTTCATCATCTTAGGGAAGCTATGAAAGATGATGATATAAGGTTTATCTTCCTCTATGGAGGTTCTTCATCGGCAAAGTCTTTTTCTGTAGCTCAGGCTATGTTGATAGAATGTCTTTCAGGGGGTAATAATACGCTTGTATTTAGAAAAGTAGGTTCTTCTATTGCTGATAGTATTTATAAGACTTTTCAGGAGGCGGTAAGGTCCCTTGGAGTATATAGACTATTCTCGTTTAGAGAGAATAAGATTATTTGTTTTAACGGGTCCTACATAACATTTAAGGGATTGGATGATTCTGAGAAAATAAAAGGATTGGAGAGTTATAAATATGTTGTCTGTGAAGAATTGTCAGAGTTTAAAGAAGAAGATTTCAAACAGATAAAGAAGCGTCTTAGAGGCCGGAAAGGACAGAAAATCATTTCAATGTTTAATCCAATTGAGGAAGAGTGTTGGATTAAAAAAAATGTATTTGATAAAGAGCAGTTAAAAGAAGAGTCAAATGACTTGTATGGTATATTGAGAGACAATGAAACAAAGAAGATTCTTCCTAAAGAATTCTCAATGATTGCTAGAAAATGGAAAAATACAGAAAGGCTTTTGAGAAATCCTAGAACGGGAATTGAGGAAGTTCATGCTCCGGATACAGTTATAATGCAATCAACTTACCTCAATAATTTTTGGGTAGTTGGCAGTCCGGACGGGCAATATGGATTTTATGACCGGCAGGCGGTTGCTGATTTTGATAAGGATAGGACAAGAGATTATAATTACTATCGTATATATGCGCTTGGGGAATGGGGTAAAATAAAGACAGGTGGAGAGTTTTTGCATGCATTTGATTCTGGTAAGCATAAGAAGATATGTCCTGTAACAGAAGGAATTCCTTTGCATATTTCTGTTGATAATAATGTTCTCCCATATATCAGTGTATCAATATGGCAAAATGAAGAATTGGAGTTAAGGCAAGTTCATGAAATCTGTGCTGAAGATCCTCTTAATACAGTAACTAAAGCAGCCGAGTTGACACGTACATGGCTGGAAGGAATCGGATATAACGATGTGGTATATTTGCATGGAGATGCGAGTACCAGAAGCGGAAATACTATTGATGATGAAAAGAGATCTTTTCTGGATAAATTTATAGATGTGTTGGAAGAAACTTTTCGGGTGGTTGATATGGTCCCTAAAAAGAACCCTCCTGTTGCTATGTCGGGAGAGTTTGTGAATGCTTTATTAGAGGGTTTCCATGGAATATCTGTGTCTATTGATGAATCATGTAAGAAGTCTATACAAGATTACGAGAATGTAAAGAAAGACACTAATGGAGGAATATTAAAAGCTCGGATTAAGGACAAGATAACAAAACAGAGTTACGAGGAGTTTGGCCATTTAACAGACTGTTTCCGTTATGTGTGTACAGATATATTCCGGGAACAGTTTTTATCATATTCAATGGCTAGGAAGAGAAATACACATAAGAAAGAAAATATGAAATATTATAATGTAGGAATAGCAATAGAAGGAGATTCTATAGTCTATATCATGCCAGATTGCAATGGTAAGTTTATAATGATACATGCAGTCTATGGAACTGAGGTCTTTATCGACGGAGTTTTATTTAGAGATGGATTTGATGCCGGATTAATGGAAGAGAAACTCAAAGAATGGGCACCTGTCAGTACTGTTTTTGAAAGTCATAAATCATATTTCCAATTTGCAAGAGATGTGCGGGAATGGATGGATAATGTGCGGGCTACCAGCTTATATGCGAATATGGACCAAAGAATATCTGCAAATGAAGAATTTATAAGAGAGAGATTTAAATTTAGAAGTGATTATGATGATTATCCTGAATATCTTTCTTTTATGGATTCAGTGATGGATTATAATGGTAAAGAGAGCTATGAAGGGATTAATTGCCTGAGTGCTTTGGCTTCGGTAGTTGCAAGAACAATTAGGAATAATCAGTAATTGTTTGATCTGCCGGTTCTCTCTTTACTCTCAGGAAACGTATAAATAGGATATATCCCTTTACACGCTTTCTGAGCCGGTTCACGTAAGAAGTTCCGGCCCCTTATGAACCTTCCTCTTATTAGTTCTGTTCTATATGATAATAGATGTGATTTAGCTGATAATCATGTTGATATTAGTTAAAAACATAGCTTTGGTGGTAAAAATAGTGATGATTTAGCGTGAGATACTGACTGATTGCTTATATTTGCAACATAATAACACTACAATGTAGCGTAATTATATTTATAGATTATGAAAGCTTCTACCTATACACAAAAAACATTGGTAATAGAGAATCCTTCCAAAGGACTATTAGACTTTGTAAATAAGCTGAGAGATAGGAAATTATCTCAGCAGGAAAAATTACGCAATAAAAAGGACTGCACTATAAAAATTAATGCATAAATTTATTAGATGGATATTTCCGTTTCTATTAGTTCTCAATTAGGTGATGAATATCGAATAATAATATCTCCTTTTGACTTGGAAGTAATACCTTGTGAAGTGAGAGATCTGCTTGGAGATGATATAGAAATAGCAGATGTTACACTGGAAAGAATAAAAGGGGATAATCCGACTGATATTGGAATACTTCTGAAAATATCAAATGTCATAGGTCAAGTTTTTAACGATAATGAAAACATAATATTATATTTCTACTGTGATGATATACATGATATTTTAAGAAGAGACCAAGGATTAACTCCTCAAAAATTTAGAAGTACTTTGTTTTCAAGAATGTTCGATAAGTATATATCGTCGAATAGAATTACTAACATGATAAATACTCCTATTGAGGTTAAGGCAGATAGGAATATTTACATTCATTTGATATCAAGAAGTTCCCATTTAGAGTATGTAAATGCTATAAAGGATGCAATAATGGCAATGGAATCAAAATAAGATCTCTCTTTCTATAATTTTATGTAAGATCCCTTTCTGTTCTATTTTTCATGTAGTAAAATTATAACCCCCGTGATTTTTCTGACCATCCACTGAAATTTGGTTCTATTTTTAAGATACCATAAATAAAGGGAGAGCAAAACACACTCTCCCTTCATCATATCTACCGTCCTTTTTTCTCTATTTTCATGAACACATTGCGTCTACTTTTTGCTTCAGCTTGCTTTGTCCGTTCATTGAGGATAAGTTTGAGTTCATTGAGTTCCTTGTGCATTCTAAGGATATCGTCGGTAAGTGATACGACACGGCTCAGCAATACCATGTCCATATTGGTATATTTTGAAGTTTCCATATAGCTTTTTATTTAGAATTTCATTTAGATTAATTTCGTTTTCTTCGTCGAGATCCCGGGAGCCGTATTGCTCCCGGGGTGTTCATCCCCTAACAGAGATGTTCGCCTGATTGGTAGTCGAAGCATTATATATAATCAATCGTTGTAGAAGAATGATTCTCCTTTCTTCCGTGTGAGCCTGTAACCTGTGTACAGACAAACCAATATTAATATAATCTCTATCATAATTTTGGAATATAGTTGTGGCTGTCGGGCATTTAAACCGACCGCTGATAGTTATGTAATAGATTAGGCGGCTGGATTCACCTCACTCTTTATCTGCTTGATGGCTTTCTTCACGTTCCATTCATTTTCATATAGGGCAATGATGAAACGCACACCTTTGGTAGTCCATACTGTATATACACTTGTTCCTGTCGAACCGTCAGAACGTGTGTACGTCTGTGTACGGGTAGAATGTAATCCCCAAGTGGAATAAGGAGCATGTAATATCCATTGCCCGGACTGTTTGTAAAGGATACCTATTTCTTTCATTTTCCTGTGAAGCTTCTCCGCATCCATTCCGATTTGCTTAGCCACCTGTGTGGAGGTAAGCGTGTTGACCGATTGCAAATGGTTATCGTAGTAGCTGACTTTCGGGGCTGCTTGCTTAATTTCCTCTGTCTGAATCTTGATGGTGGCTTGCTGTTGCTCTGATTCAATGCGCAGGCGTTCTTTCTCCTTTTCAGAAGCTACCAAAGCTTCCAAGGCTTCAATATAGGTTTGAGGAGTCTGAGGTTTGCGTTTCTCCATTTCAAGTGATTCCCATCTATCGATGATTTTTTCACGGAGTATCGCGTCATAACCAGAAGCTAAAATTAAACACCCCTTCTTAGTGAGTTCGAAGCAAGGGAGTTCTTTATATCCTCCTCTTGGCTGTGGCTGCTTGTAGGATGTCTCCACAAAATTGTGGGCAGATACTCCTTGTTTAAGTAAGTTCCTGATGTCTCGTAAAATAGCATCATGTCTTTTCCCTGTAAGTTCCGCAATTTCAAGTGAACTCATTCTATCCGTATCGTGGATTAACGTCGCCATCAAACTACTATTATTTGTTTGATTTTGATTGTTAGGATTACTGTTAAGCATAAACAATAAAAAAGAGGTACTACCATCTTTCCCGCTGCTTAACACATTCCTAACAAATGCTGACATTCCATTACAGTTTGCCACGGGGGTATAGTAATACCTCAAATATTTTAAGTACAAGCATAAAAAATGCTCGCATGATTAATGCAAGCTCCGCTTGCATTTGTTAGGATTATAAATATGTTAAGCACTGCAAAGATAGATATTTTAGTTGAATACAAAAAATAATTATGGTAAAATTTGGTCAGTATGTATCTATTTAATTATTTTGCACAATATTTTTTAATATTAAAATGTTATATTCATGAAACGAACTATTTTATTGTTACTATCTATTGTTTCTGTTCTGTCATTATCTTCTTGCGGTGATGATGACAAACCTGTTGTACAATCTATCGAAATTTCTAAAAGTGAAGCTTCAGTAAAGATTGGTGAGAAAATAACTCTTACTGTCAGCCATTCGCCAGCAGATTTACCCGCTCCCGAATATGAATGGAATTCTTCTGATGAAACAATTGCAACTGTTGAAAATGGAGTTGTTTATGGCAAAGCCGTTGGAGAAGCAACTATATCAGTATCTTCCTTTAATTTAGGGTTAAAAGATATATGTAAGATTACTGTAACTCCAATTGAGGCAACGGGTATCAAACTATCTGAGAATGAAAAGACGATGACTACTGGTGAATCATTCCGTTTGGAGTATACGATAGAACCTGAAAATACTACCAACAAAGAAGTGGAATGGGAGTCTTCGGATAAAACTATAGCAACGGTTAATGCAGATGGCGAGGTTACAGCCGTTTCCGATGGTGAATGTACTATTACAGTCAAAGTCAAAGGAAGTGATACCTCCGCCAAATGTGTTGTTAAAGTGAATCCTATTAAGGTTACAGGAGTTACATTGAATGAAACAACTAAATCTATTGAAGCCGGCGAGTCATTTACTCTGACAGCTACTGTATCTCCTGAAAATGCAAAGGACAAAAGTATTAAATGGTCTTCCAGCGATCCTAATATTGCAAAGGTAGAAGACGGATTGGTGACTGCATTGGCAAAAGGTACATGTAACATAATTGCCACTACTAATGATGGGAATTTTAAAGCGCAGTGTACTGTGAATGTTTTGCCTTCTTCAGTAAAAGGAGTCCAGTTTACAGAATCTTCAGTTAAGATTCTGAATGGAGAAAGCTATACATTGGCATATTCTATTTTACCTGAAAATGCGGAGAATAAAAATGTAAAATTTAGTAGTTCTGCACCTAATGTTGTTTCTGTAGATAATAGCGGGAAAGTTACAGCATTACAAAAAGGCACATCTACAATTACAATAACGACAGAAGATGGCGGTCATACCGCTACTTGCGAAGTGACATCTGCTGAAATTACAGACTTTATTAATTTAAATATTTCTGGGGGATCAGGAGCAGGACTTGTTATTATTAATGGTTATATAACTGGTTCTTTGTATTGCCATATTACGAATACAAGCTCTAAAGAAATATCTCTTACTAAGTTTGAGGTAAAAGATGGATCAACCGGAAGCATCGTATTATACACTGACGAAGCCTCTAAACTGGGCTCTCTTAAGGCGGGACAATCAACAAATCTTGGTGGTCAGATGAGATATGTTTATCTTCCTATATTCTCTTGGACCTTTACCTATGAAGGTAAAGAGTATCAAGTATCTGAACAATACAAACGATACTAATCAGATAATTTAATATTTTCAAATTATGAAAAGGATTTTATTCTTATTGTTAACGGTTACATTTTCGGTTTCATTACAAGCTCAAGTTATGAGAACAGAAGAGTTGGAAAAATATGCTAAAGAAAATTATGGTGATAATTGGGTGGAAGCAGCTGAAAATTTGGGATCAACTCTCGCCTTAGATAAAAATCAGTCTTTAACCTATACTCAAGTCGTAGAGTGTGGTAATAGAACCAAGGATGATTTGTATGTTATATTGAATCACTGGTTTACAGAGTCATTTAATGATGCGAATGCTGTTATAAAATTAAATGATAGAGAGGCTGGCGTTATTATTGGTAAAGGATATGTTCCGGATATTGCTGCGCATTTAGGAGGAATGAGTTCATATAAAGTTAATATTACTCCAATTATAAAAGTAGATATAAAAGATGGTAAGATTCGTATAACTTATACTCTACAATATTATAATATAGAAAAAGTTATAGGAGGGGGAATTATAGCTGCATTTTCAGATGGGACACAGAGACCAGAAAAGAGGATTGAGAAATGGGGGCTTGAGACATGTTTTCCATTTATAGATAAGGATAAGCATAAGGCTAAAAAAACATCATCTAAAGCATTGGTAATGGCGCATGCGTATTCTAATGTTATTATGGATAAAATAGAAGAAGCTGTAAAAAATGGTTTGGCAGGAAATGAAGATGATGCTTGGTAGGGAACTTTTATAGGATCTCTATTTAATTATAATTTCCTAAGAAACACTTTTTATTTGGCTGGGAGCAATCCCGGCCTTTTTTTTATATCTTATCTGTTAACTGATAAAAAAGGCAATGGAACCTAAATTCCATCGCCTTGAATATGCCTCCAAAGAGGTCTCGTGTAAACAAATGCCGAAATTAAAGTTGTACCGCCAGCATTTCTCTCGCTGCCCTGTGTATTGCTTCCTCTATCTTAGCTTTTTGTGCTTCGGAAGCAAACGCTATCCTCTGCTTGTACTGGCGCATCAAAGAGGGATTAATGCCTGCATACTTTGCGAAAGTAGATACGCTTATAAACTTGAAATTATCAAAGAATGAGGCTATATCATACTTATACTCAAACTCTACATTCTTCAGTTCCCCTGGCACTTCATTACCTTGCTCTTTAAGCATGGTAATATAGTCATCAATACATTCATGTAGTGATCGTTTTGCTTCATCAACGCTTTTCCCTTGACCGTTCAAGTTAAAACCGTCAAATTCCGGAACATAGACACTTATTGTCTTGTCGTCCCACATTTCAACAATAGCAACCGTTTTCATATTCCATTTATTTTATAATTCCGGTAAACAAATGTGCGGGTCATTTAAGACCCGCATCTTTCATCATGCTGTTAAGAGTGCCGCCTTTTATTTCTTGCGAACCATGCCTGCCCACTCGGAAGTATTTTCCCGTTTTCGGGCTGTACCATACGTCGTGTTCTTTGCCGTGACTCACGAAATAGCAGCCTATCTTTGCAGCCTTCTTTAAGAACTCTGTTGTTTTCATTTCAAAGAGCATTTGTTTACGGGTACAAATATAACATATTTGTTATAAATATGATAATAATAGAACATGTTTTTAAGCACACTTGGATGGGAAAAGTCTAAAACCTTTTTGTTTTTAGTCAGTATCTCAGTAAGTAACAGTTACATTTAATTTGTTAATAATATTCTTGTTTTTGTTCGTTTACTTACTTAATTATATTATAAACCAATCTGTTAAATGAAATAAAAATCGTAATTTCTATAGATAAAAAAAGAATGATTTAGGTAAATAATCAATAATATTATCTATATTTGCAGTGGAGAGTATCCACGGCATATAAAGGTATATGCTACCGTAAATCATAAAAGAACGAAAATACATAAAAACGGGAGTGGGTACGCCTTTGGGTGTATCCACTCTTTTTGCATATATGGGTAGCTGGTTTTCAAAAAAGGCAATGAATATGACCGATAAGGTTAATGTGGTTGAGAAGAGAGGTAATGATACATTCTATCTTACCAATCTTTTTGATTCGAAAGGTGCCATCTGGAAGACGGACTTTGATATGTCCCAAGCCATGGATAAAGAAAACGCCTTGTTGTATTGTACTCCGTTCGCTACCGTTATAAGGAAGGTGGGAGCCATGTTTGCAAACGGAAGGGTTTACCTGACAGATTCAGAGGGTAACGATGTCACAGATCCGAAGCTGACCGCCTTGTTTAAGAAACCTAATCCGCTTCAAAATTCCATCGCCTTCTTCTCTCAAATAGAAATGGTTCTCCGGACGTATGGATACTGCCCTATATACACCAATCGTATTTTCAAGAAAGGTATTCCTCGGACGATGTGGATCATCCATCCCATGCATTTCCATCTGACCGGTACCGGGAAATCTCTGGAACAGGTAGATTCGGACGGAATAGTCAAAGAGGCGTACGTTGAGTGCGGGACTGAGAAAAAGGTCCTTAACAAGGAGGAGTATTTTATCATTTACGACAGTGATATCCATATCCCTTGCAATGAAGGTGATGAGATAACGTTCGGTACGGCCGTAGACAGTTTGTCTATTCCTGTTTCTAACTGGATGGCTTCTATGCAGGCAAGTAATTCCCTGATAACGAATGGAGGCCCCAAAGGGATCATTTACAATAACGATAACAGTGAGACAGGTAACGCTTCGCTGAATTCAACCGAACAGGAATCACTTCTTGATAGATTCAAGCGGAAGTACGGGTTGATGAAAAGTCAGGTCCAGATTGCTGTCTCCCGTGCTAAATTGGGATGGATTCCTTTGAATTATAATTCTGACCAGTTGAAACTTCATGAAGAGGATAAGAGGTGTACTGAAAAGATCGCTAATGCTATCGGTCTTAACCCGAGCCTTTTTAATGAAAGTAAGTTTGAGAACCAGGAATCGGCTAAACGTGCCGGTTACCAGGACTTGATTATACCTAATGCAGAGATAATAGCTGAGGCTTTTACGGAGAATGTTTGCCCGGAAGGTACAATTATGAAGATTGATTTCTCACACGTAGAATGTTTGCAGGCGGATAAGAGTAAATCATCGGAGGTTCTGCAACGGGTAATGGACTCCATGATTAAGGGGAAACAGGCCGGTCTTATTACCGGAGACGAGGGAAGAAGCGTATTAGCTGAATATATAGATATTGATCCTGAAAAACCTAAGGGAGATTATGGAAACGAAGAATAAATATAAAGGTAGAATCGGGAAGCAGACTAAGTCCTTTTCGTTTGAGACAAAGGATCTGTCAATTAACAGCGGAAGCCGGAAGATCTCGGGGTATGCTGCCATATTTGGTAATATAGACAAGGCCGGAGATATGCTTATAAAAGGATGCTTCTCAAAAAGTATCCAGGACAGGGGACCGGAAAGTGCGGCCAATGACAAGATTATCTTTCTGTGGATGCATGATATGAGTGAACCCATCGGTCGGTTGACGGCTTTGCGTGAGGATGAAAGGGGATTGTATTTTGAAGCCGTAATTGATGATGTAGAACGTGGTAACCAGGCTTTGACACAGCTTGAATCCGGAACACTGAACCAATTCTCTATTGGATATAGATACGTGTGGGAGAAATGTGAATGGGATGAAGAAAGAGATTGCCTGATCGTAAAAGAGGTTGTCCTTTATGAAATCTCTGCTGTCTCAATCGGTATGAATGGTGAAACGGAGTATCTCGGGTTAAAGTCTGAGGAGGATTACCAAGACCGATATTGTGAATTGGTATCTGACATCGACGTCTTATGTAAAGGACTTAACGTCATAAAACAACAAGAGTTACAAAGGATCATTGCTAAAGCTATGTCACTTGCTTCTGCAAGGCCGGAAAGCAATCCGCCAGCAAAGGAAGCCGACGTACGTGGTAAGAAGTCCATGTTTAATAAATTAAAACTAAAACAGGATTGCTTATGAAATTAGGATTTTTGGACCTTATTGACACAAAGGGAATGTCTGAGGATGACAAAAAAGTATGGGAGAAGATGGACAGCGCCTTGGCTGATTCTATCGATAAGGAGATAGGAGAGAAGATCAAGTCTTACCTTAACGATGAACTGAAAATTGAGGATCTGCGTACATCTATTACTGAAGCGGTAAAATCGATCAGCGATTTCAAGAAAGAGAATGGCGAAAGTGCGGTTGACAAGAAAACGTTTGATGAAACCATCAACAGTATCGAGGAAAGCCTTATCCGGATCAAGGCCGCTACGGAAAAGGCCGGGAACGGTGAGATTGCTCTTAAGAGCATCGATAAACAGATTGAGGAACAACTGAAGGACTTTATCACGGTTGAGAAAGGTGCCAAGGTAGTTGACTTGAAAGGGGCGTGTAAAGCATCTGCCGGCTATAAGAAGAGTATTAATCTGGTGTTGGACAGCAAATCTGTTTCTACAGTAACCAGTACAGGCATTGCACCGCATTATAACAATACGGTAGATACTACTCTTTCTGTAGATCCGAAAGCTGAAACAGTTATTCGAAGATACGCAAACGTGGCAAGCATCAGTACGCGTTCGTTGACTTATGCTGAGTTCAAGCCGGGAGAAGGTGATGCCAAATGGGTACCTGAAGGTGGCCTGAAACCTAATATGGATGCAACGCTTTCAGAAAAGAGCATTACTGCCGGTAAGGTTGCGTTGACTGTAAAGCTGACAGAGGAAACATTGACTGATTTACCTCAGTTGGTAGCAGAAATCAGAGCGGAAATCATTAACCGTATCGGTATTACAGAAGAGGAAGGTATTATTTCTGGTACCGGAGCGGACGGACAGATTACAGGTGTATTTAAGGATCTTCCTTCATTCTCGCTTACCGGATTCAAAGTAGCTAAGTCCCCTAATATGTATGATGCCATTGTAGCGGCATATACACAGATTCTTTCTACAAGCAAGATGAATTATCGTCCTAATCTTGTTTTGATGAATCCAATCGATTATGCTATGATGCAGCTTGAGAAGGATGCAAACGGACAATACCTGCGGCCGTTCCGTGCTGGTGATGAACTGATCAGAGGACTTGCGGTGGAAACGTCTACTGCTATCGAGCAGGGTAAGTTCCGTATCGGTGACTTCAATTATCTGAATATTCGCGACCTGGTTCAGCTAACTATTACTTTCGGTTGGGAGAACGACGACTTCACGAAGAACCTTGTGACCATGATCGGTGAAAAACGATTGATGGCCTATGTAAAGGCACAGTATAAGACTGCATTTGTGAGTGATTCATTTGCTACAGTAATGGAGGCTATTTCTCCTTCAGTTGGTGGTTAAACATAAAGTTGGATAAATATGGGAAAAGAGTATAACATGGACCTGCATAAGCAGTACGAGGTTGAGTTCATTAAAGACGTGAACTTCTTTAAGAAAGGGGATAAAACGAGTGTGAATATGCCCCTTGCAAGTAAGTTTTTCAAGGACGGAAAGATCCGGGTGCCGAATAACCTGATGCAGGATGCAAAAGAGCTCGGCTGTGAAGAACTGTTCGTTAAACCGGGTGATAATAAATTAAAAGAGTAGCATATGATAATTGACGGTACATACTTTAAGGGGACAACATCTATAGATGGACTGAACGTGGATACGGGGGCTCCTTCAATTACCCGTACTGCAATGAAGGACTATCTTGACAGTTTCATTGATACGTATGAAAAAGAGTATCTGAAATTGGTGTTGGGAAGGGATATGTGCCGTCAATTCATAAACTACCTGAAGGCAGACGGGGAAGATAAGATTGATAAATGGGAAAGGCTAAAGGAATTTCTAACCAGGGATGGGAAAAGTCCTATCGCAAATTATGTGTTCTTTTTCTTTGTGAGAAGGAATAATGTGCATGTAAGCGATGTGGGCACAACCAGTTCTGATGATGAAGACCATGCCGATCCCAATGTGGTACTTATTCCGGCATGGAATGAAATGGTTGAGATGAATAATGATTTGCTTGATTTCTTATGCAAGGATGACAGCTATGACGGTTTTTCATTTGACCGCTCAATGCTGGAAGAGATTAATTCGTTTGGCTTATGATAGTAATAACGGATGTATTCAGGGAAATAGTAGAGCGTGTCTCAAAGGAGTATGGCAAACATATCTCGTATATGTTTGGAGACTGGAGCTACATTTCTGACCAGTTGTTAGTTTGGAGCAAATCAAATGATACTGCGAAGCTAAAATATCCCGCCATATTCCTTTATTCTCCGATCGAAGAGGACAGGACCGGCGAGAAAGGGAAAATGTCATTGGATATACTCCTTGTCGTAAATACATTGCCTTCATATACCAACGAAGAACGTTCGCGTATATCATTCGCAGAATGTCTCAGACCTATTTACGAGATATTGATCAAGGAGATCGGTAAAGAGCCGGCGTTTGATATGGCTTATGTAAAAAGTATCCCGCACATATATGTTGAGAATTACCGGTACGGCAAAGCAGGAGTGACGGGTCCGGACGGAAAGCCATTCAAAGATTATATCGACGGGATAAATATTAAGAATTTACAGATCACATTAAAAAAAGAGAAGTGTTATGGCGATAGAATTTAGAGAATGTAAGGGGCAGGAAGACTTTAATACCGGAAGATCGAAGTGTATTCTTGATCCCGGAAAGATAAAAGCGGTAATCCTTATTCCACGTGGTTTTAAAATCCCTAACGGACTGACCGCAGATAAGTTAGAAGAGCTGTGTCATGCAGACCGGCCCAACCGTATTTATCCGATAAAGACGGTTGAGGAGTTTGCGCCTACCGGTGGTGAAGCCAATGTAAATGCAACCGGCTATGGTGGCAATAAAATCACCGGCTATTCGGCGTATACAGCGGCGCTTACTTTGGATAATTATGATGCCAGCCTTAAAGCCAATCTTATGATGGCAAAAGGCGTGGAATTTGACGGGGTAATTGTTGATGAAGATAATGTATTGTTCGGAACGAATCGTGATACTACGGGATTGAGTGGTATTCCGCTTTCGGGAGTATATCCGAGCGGCCAGGATTGGGACTCTTCCGGCCAGGAAGCTAATCTGATCGTAAACCTGATGTTTAAGGATTACGAGAAATACATCAAGACGGCAGACATCATGGCCCTGAAGTTTGATGTAGTGGAAGCACTGAAAGGGCTTGTGTTTGTTGACCTGGTGAAAGTGGGAGAGAATAAGTACAAGTTGATTGAGCACTTCGGAGGCCTTAATGTTACGGGGTATTATGCGGACGCTCTTTCCAAGAGTGCCGGAAAATCTTTCGACGGAGGCGTATCAGCAGTATCCTATGCTAATGGTGAGTTGACCGTTACTGCTACAGGCACTCCTTCTTTGAAGAAACCATCGGAGCTCCAGAAGGAAGGCATTATCGGTATTGAGCAGAAAGAGGCGTATGATGCAAGCGTTTAACTTATAAATAGGATATAACATGGTTGTAGAAGGTGTGAACTTCATAGAAAATGAAGTCGTGAAGTGGAAACGAAAGGACTTTATCGATACTCACAAAAAGTTATTTTTCCTGGATAGGGAAGAATTTGAAAGGGAAAAGATGCTGGGTGATATTTACGACCGGATTAAGGGTTTGATTCCGGATAAAGGTAAACTGATTGATTGACAGGGTGAAGGGGATGGATTTTTATTAGTTCATCCCCTTTTAAATTACATGGGATATGGCAACATTAAGCGATGCGGCTGATAATTTTAAACTGTTTGTTGGAGGACTTGAGAAAGTTGTAAAACACACAATTCAGAGTAATGCTGATTTGGTGCAGGACTTTATCCGGCAACAATTGTATTCAGGGGTGAATGGTCGTGGAAAGCCTTTAAGGCCGACATATCTCAATGACCCTTTTTTTAATTCGAAAGATGCCGGCAGATGGTTTCATAATGCTGAAGGATATATGAAGTGGAAGATGGAAAAGACACCTCCGGCTCCTTCTTATCTGTTCTTGCCACCGCGTGACATGAAAACTCCAAACCTCAAAATTCGGGGTGACTACTACTCGTCTATTACTGCTATCCCCATTAATGACGGATTGAGGATAGAATCTGTCGGGGTCTCTTTCGGAGATGACATTGAAAAAAAGTATGGGAGTATTATCTTGGCTGTAGGTCCCGAAGCATTGGGGCATTTTATGGTTCATTTTATGAATCCCGCATTACGGGAATATTATGCAAAATTCGGTATACTGTGAGCTGTTGGTGTGATAATAAAAAAAGGATGCAGGATATAGAGAGAGTCCGAAGCCTTGCACGCATAGCTGCCAAGATGGATCACTCTGTGTATGTGCTGTACGAAAGGAAAGACGGAACCTTTGATTTTCTACCGGAAGGTATTGAATTCTATGGAACGTTTGTTGAATTGGTATTTTATTAGAATAAGAAGTAATAACCATCGTGTGAAGGGGCACGATACAAAATTTTAAATTATGGCGAATGAATTTAAAATAACGGATATTGTTGATAAAAAAGCTTTTGATGAATTAACTAGCCTGATTGCTAAATTTAATGAAACCAAAGAGGCTTATGTGAATCTTACCAAAGATTTGGCAGGAGGTCTCAGAGTAAAACCGGGGGATCTTAAGGAATTAGCGGATAAAACAGAGAAGTATACTAATATAATGAACCAATTAGTTACTACTCAGAATAAACTGTCTGATATACAAGGTAGATACAAGGGTATTTTAAATGATCTAAATAAGAATATGAAAGAATTCTTATCATTGTCATCCTTATCAGGAAAGTTTGATTCTCTCACAAGTGCAATAAATAAGGCTTCTGATGCTTTAAAAATCGCATCTGAAGCTCAAAAGGATAATGCTCAAACTACTCAAAGGCAGGCTCAAGCCATGCAATCCGCAAGTTCATCTATTTCATTGACAAGTAGTGCTTATGCGGAGATTCTAAATACCGTAACTTCTTATGATAATAAAGCAAAAGAACTAAATGAAAGGCTGTCTGCTAATAAAATCAGGCTTGATGAAATAAGGAGAGAATTATCAAATCTATCAAAAGAACTATCCAAAGGTACAATAAGTCAGCAAGAATATTTGCGTATAGTCTCTGACCTTACGATTAAAGAACGGGATCTTGTACAACAGAACAAACAATATACTTCTCTTTTAAATGCCCATTCAAAAGCTATGGTTTCTACAGCCGGTAGTTATAATGAAATGAGTGCGGCTGTAGTACAGTTAGAAAATAGATTTAGAAATTTGTCTGAAGCTCAAAGACAAGGAGATCAAGGAGTCGGTTTAATAAAGCAGATTAAGAAACTAAAAGATGAATTAAAGGCCATTGACGCTCAAATGGGTAATTATCAAAGAAATGTAGGTAACTATACATCACATTGGAATGGATTAAACGCATCTGTCCAGCAATTGGCCAGAGAGTTGCCTTCATTAGCAGTAGGATGGAATACTTTCTTTCTTGCTATCTCTAATAACTTGCCTATAATGGCTGATGAAATAAAACGTGCAAGAGATGAGTTTAAGGCTTTGCAAGAATCCGGACAACAGGGAGTTCCTGTATGGAAACAGCTAACTAAATCTATCCTTAATTGGCAAACAGCATTAGTTGTAGGCATTACATTGTTATCTGTGTATGGAAAGGATATAATGGATTGGGTGGCAAGTTTGTTTAAAGCAAAAGATGCGACTAAAGAATTGTTGTCTGCTGAACAAGAAATGGCATTAGGCATTAAAAAAGGGATGAAAGATGTAGCCAATTCTACCGTGAAATTAGATGTTTTATATAAGGCCACACAGGATCACACCAGATCCTTAAAAGATCGAAATGCAGCGGTTGATGAATTGCAAAAGATGTATCCTGCTTACTTTGCAAATTTATCAAACGATGAAATTTTGGCTGGTAAAGCAAAGGGGGCCTATGTACAGTTGAGAGAAGAACTTGTAGCCAATGCTATAGCAAGAGCTCAACTGGATAGGATGACAGATATTGCTGATAAGCGTGAAGAATCTCTGTTAAAAAGAAGGGTGCAGTATAACACGTATCTACAGGCAGAACAAAAGATAATTGAAGCATCTGCTGCTTTGGAGGATGCAAGGCAGAAAAAAGCTAAAGAAGGGGATGAAGTTTGGGGATATCTTGTTGCTAAAAGGGAAGAAGAACTGAAAAAAGCAGAAGATCAAGCTAAAAAGGAGAAGGCCGCTTGGGAGGATCTTATAAAAGAAACCAAAGATTATGATAAAGTCTTGGAAGGAATGTCTAAAAATATTAATGTAGGTGCTTTGACTAATGATTCCAATGGTAGTAATAAAAAGGAGGCTGAAGAATATGCCAATTACATGAAGAACATAGAAAGGGAATTGACTAAAACCAGAATAGCTCTAATTGAAGATCGTAGAAAAGCAGAGGTTGCCAGTGTGGAAAATACTTATAAAGAGAATATCAATAAAATAAAAGGATATTCTGCCAAAGAAAATCAGTTAAGATCCCAATATGAAGAAGAGAAAAATAAAAATATCAGAGATATTAATGAAAAATATGACTTGGAAAGGGAGGAGTATGAATCAGATTTAGAAAAGCGAAGCATTGAATTAAAACTGGATACTATTAAAAACAATTCGGAAAAAGAGCTTGAATATAAACTCGATTTATTACTAAGGATGAATGAAATCTTACGTGAAGAGGAAATCCGTGAAGCGGAAAGGAGAGGTGAAGATGTAGAATTGATTAATAAAAAATATGATGCAAGATTTTCATCTATAATTCAAGATAATATATCAGAGCGTTTAGGGTTGATAAAAAAAGGTACCGACAGGGAACTTGATATATTGGATACAAATTCCTTGAAGGAGATTAATGCTTTAAATAAACAATATAAACAAGGGGAAATAAACGAAAAGCAGTATAGGGATGGGCTATATAAGATTACCAAAGAGTCTGGGGAAGCAAAGTTAAAGCTTTTATTGAAAGAAGCGGAGGCAGAACTGGCCTTATCTTCTGATCTCCCTCAAGAGAAGGTTGATGAGATTCAACGGAGGATAGATAAGATTAAGGCTCAGATTGAGGCTTTTGGTAATGACATGGATAATGATGAAAATAATCCGGGGAAAAGATGGGCGGATGATTTTAATAATGCTTTGGGCAATTTATCTTCATCTGCCAATAAATATTTGGGGGATTCTGCCAATATATTTAATGCTCTGGGAGATATCATAGGAGAAATTACCGCAAAAATGGATGATGCAGGAGACAGTGTACTTAATTTTTGGGGCAAACTCGATGACAAAGGCAAATTATCCTTTGTATTGTCTTCATTTGCAAAGATACAAGATGGAATTACTTCTATTATGACAGATATTTATGATGCCAGGATAAAACGTGTGGAAGAGGAACAGGAAGCTAATGAAGAAGCTGGCGAAAAAGAACTGGAGAGAATTGAAAAGTTGGAAAACTCTGGTGTCATCACTAAAGAAGAAGCTGAAGCAAGAAAAAGAGCGGCAGAACAAACTACTGCGAATAAGAATAAAGAATTAGAGAAAAAGAAAGAGGCTCTCCAGCAGAAACAGGCCAAATGGGAGAAGGCTAATGCGATCAGTCAATCTATCATAGCTACTGCACTGGCTGTTTCAAGGGCCCTCCCGAATATGGTTCTGGCTGCATTGGTTGGAGCATTGGGAGCTGCCCAGCTTGCGACTATTATTGCTCAGCCTATTCCCAAATATGCTAAGGGTACAGATAACCATCCCGGTGGGTTAGCTATTGTAGGAGATGGAGGTAAACATGAAGCTGTTGTAACTGACAGAGGAGCTTATATAACTCCTAATGTTCCTACTTTGATTGATTTGCCGCGTCGGGCAAAGGTTATTCCCGATGTAGATATAGAGAGGCGCAGTGATTTCCTGCCTCATTTTGACAGGTTAGCTTTGTATCGCAGCATGAATTTACGTTCAGACATAGGCGCTTTAATGAAGGATGCCGAAAGGATGGGTGAGCCTATTACTGTGAATGTGAATAATGATTATAGAAAGTTGGAGCGTGAGATGCAGTCGTTAAACCGTTCGTTTGAAAAGATGGCTAAATACCAGAAGAAGGCTGCAAAAGAAGCCGAGCTAAGAAATATATCAAATCGTATTTAATATGATATACACAGATCTTGATAGAATATCCCTCAGAAGATTCATAGATGTATTTTGTGGAAATTCGGACGCCGTGTGTGAAGGAGATTATAGTGAAGATGAAAAGCAGAAAGCGGCGTCCGGATTGGTTAATGAATATATGTCTATAGTTGGGAAGAAGGGAATATTGGCTGAAGTTTCTAAGAAGAATGAAATTATCAGCCTTGTGATAAAGATACAGTTGATGAACTGCTGCCGTTATCTTACTGAAGAGAAGGAGTGGTCTACGGTTTGTTTGATTCTTAATGATATGGGATATAGTCTTGATCCTAATGATCACAATAAGATATGCAGTAGGATTGAAGCTATTTTATCTAACAGTAGATTTCGGGTGGATAAGATCATGTCAGAACAATCCGACCTCCCTAAGTCGGCTATTATGGATAGGGATTACTTTGTGAGAGAAAGAGTGGCCGTAATGCAACATTTCAATATGCATATTGATCCGGATTCATTTTCCGCAAAGGAATATGCCTATATGGTAAAGAGGATGTGTGATGATGTTGATTTGCGTCTGAAATCATTAAAAAGAAAATAATATGTATTATAAATGTGAATTGTTAGTTGATGGATACTCGTATCAGGTAACGGATAATCTGGTCAATTGGGACGACATAACCACTTCTTTTAAGAGGGGGGATTATGATGGAGTCGTAAGATCGTTCTCTACAAAGTTTGAGTTTTCTAATGCTGCATACAGTCTGTTGAAACGTGTATTCCGGGAAAAGTATCTGCAAGCATCGGCTAGTGTGGTATTTTACACAAGAAATAACAGCTGGTTATGGAATGAAAGATTCCGGTGTTCGTTAGATTTCTCCACATTTCAAGATGATGGGAATACCATATCTATCAGTGCTGTAGATGACAGCCTGGCCGCATTGATAAAAGCTAAAAAGGGAACACAGTATGAATATGCTGTGAGCGAACTTACAGAAGGCAAATACTTGTACTATGATGGTATAAAAATGAATCAGAATGTGAACTGGTTGGTTGCCGGGAATAGCATTGAGGATTCAACGGACGTATCGGTTGAGATACAGGCAGCATTAAAGTCCAAATACTTTCCGTTGGCTGTAAAATCAAGCGAGACCTCAATAGGCGGATATATAACCTATGGGGATACTTTTCAGCAGAACGTATCTGATGGTGGTAAAGACACTTTCCTTTTCAGGGCGGAAAGGAATATTACCTGCTTCTTAAGTGTCTCTATCTCGTTTAATGTTCCGGCAAATAAGGCATTGTCTATGACATTGGTAAAAATCGGAGCAGATGGGAATGAAACAGAGCTTACCAGAACTGTTATTAACGACGAACACCCTGAGACCATATTTATACTTTCATATATGAAAGATATAACATTGCTTGAAGGGGATTATTGTTTTATAAGATATGGTTCGGCATATAACATGACTTTGACTATCCGGGACCCTTACATTAGTCTAAATTGGGATGCAAGAATAATACCGGTTAATATTGATATAGTTACGCCTGTCAAGCTTCTAAACCGGCTTCTTCAAAGTATAAATGGAGGGCAGGAAGGAATTACAGGAGAGATCGTTTCAGGGGTAGACAAGAGATTGGATGAATGTATGATAATTCCTGCTGAGAGTGCAAGAGGTCTGAAAAAGGCAAAATTATATTGTTCGTATACAAAGTTTGTTGATTGGATGCAGTCGGAGTTTGGCTTTGTTCCTGTAATAGGGGAAGACAAGGTTACATTTGTACATAGAAGTAGTCTGTTTTCAAAAAACATAGTAAAAAATTTCGGTGACAATATACGGTCGTTTGAATATAGCGTAAATTCTTCCTTGATTTATTCCCGGGTACGGGCCGGTTATGACAAGCAAGATTATGACAGTGTGAACGGACGTGATGAATTTCATTTCACAAATGAATATAGTACCGGAGTGACCTTGACTGAGAATACCTTGGAATTGATAAGTCCGTTTCGGGCTGACGCATACGGAATAGAGTTTTTGGTTCAGAAAAGGGGAGAGGATACTACGGATAGTGATAGCGACAATGACGTATTCTTTGTTAATGCAAGGCTTGCTTCAATAGATGGCGGATACCGTCTTATACGTAAGATAAATGGTGGTCCATCCATTTCCGGAGTAATAAGTCCCGATACAATGTTTAATGCTGTATACTCTCCACGTTATATGATAGAGGCTAACCGGAAGTTTATTGGTGCATTTACCAACACATTGGACTTTGCGTCTTCTGATGGTAACAGTGACGTTGTTATTGATGGAGTATCCGAGAAAACGGATATCCAGTTGACGGAAGGAGAGAGGCTGTTTACTGTTGGCGAGGTTTCAGTAGAGTCCGGAGATATGAAAGCTCCTGATGATCTCACAGGATTAATATCTATAGAGAAGGGAGGAGAAACATATCATGGGTATATTAAAGACGGTAAGTTTAATTACGGCCGTTCTGAAGCTGCTAAATATACTTTGATAGTAGAGAGTATAAAATAAGGTGAAATCGTTCATAATTACGTTTTTAATTCATATATTTGCTACGATAACACAGGTCAAGAGGCTTGTAACCCAAATTCGGACTAAAGGACTATGATTAAGATAGGTGATATATGCCCATTGTTCTTTTCGCCAGTTAAGGACAAATATGCAATCGATGTAGATTACATTCAGAGGTTTCATACAACTGATAAAATACTCCTGCAAATATTTGCGGATGACGGAGAAGTAGCTTCAGCCTCTCTTAACGATCTTATCAAAGGAACTTCTTCCAATATCCAATTCCAGACTTATGAGGTAAATGCATCTGTTATGATGTATTATGTCGTGTTTACTTCACTTCCGGATTCAGTCTATAGTATAACTTTTGAAAGGAAAGAATCTGAGCCATTTGAAGTATGTTCCGATTCCAATATCTTGGAAGAAACCGCATTGATTCGCTATTCACACAAAGATAATAATTCTGCTTTTGATAATATCTTCTGGATAGGAGATACTCAACAGGTATTCGAATGGAGAGTGGAAGCTGGGTTTAAGCCGGCAGGATATTCCGCAAAGATAGATAATGAACAATACCGCAATCAAAGACAAGAAATAGAAGAGTTATATGCTGTTCCATATGATTCGTATGTACTTACAATAGGAAACTCGTGTGGTGTCCCGTATTGGTTCGGAAGGCATCTTAACCGGATATTGTGTGTGTCTATGTTTGATGTGAATGGAGAAAGATATGTAAGGTCCGAGAATTCTGTTCCAGAGATAAGTCAGGTTATGGAAGACAGCCAAATGTTTTTCGTGACTATTGCATTGGAACCACAGGAAAATTCTATTGCCGGTGTTGGCGGTGCTCCTGAGCAGGCGAGCAGCGCATCTATTGTCGGTTTTGTCGTAAATAACCCGAAGGAGGGGGAAATGTTGAAATATAAAGAAAGCGAAGCGGCATTCATAAATACTTCACGAATTTGACATGAAAAAGAATATAAGCAAAATACAATGGTTTGGTTCAGAAATTGAAAACGGGAAAGCAAAAGCTCCCGTCATTTCTCCTGATTCTATGTCGCATTTGGAAGGACTGAACGAGGGAGAATTTTATATCTGTAATGCAGACGAAGACCCGGCTATATTTATACGGACCAATAAAAACAATGTAGTGGCGTTTAAGTTGGCGGCTGATGTTGACATGGAGGCTTTAAAGAAAGTGTTTCTCCGCAAAGATCAGGATGATACCACCCCTTACAAACTGACCATCCGTGGTGGCATTGAAACCGGTTGGGACCAATCTCAGGCAGAGCCTACCGCTTCTCTCTCTGAGGATGGTATATTAAACGCTGCCGCAGCTATATTGAAAGAATACATCTCTTCTCCGAAGTTTGTTCCGGGATTCACAGGCGAAGGCTTTAAAATATATAAAGACGAGTATGGCAACTGGCATATAGAATGTGATATTCTAGATGTGAGGAAAGTTATGAATGTATTTGAGTTGCTTATACAGAAAGTACGTTCAATAAATGGTGCTCTTGTTATAAGCCAAGCGAACGGTAAAGTCAGTGCAGTTACTGAGACTTCTGATTTGCAATCTTGGATTCTTGAATTTGAGGATAAAGATGAAACATTCCAGGCGCACGACTTAGTGAGATGTCAAGTATTTGATAGAAGAATAATCCAGTCACCGGCTTTTGATTTCACAAAATTTACAGCCTATTTATATGATGGTTCAGCCATAGATGATAGCGTAAGGATAACGAACACGAGCATTGAGTTTAGCATGAATAATTCAGCAAATTCAGGCTTTCAACTTTACATGTATCCAGAGGGACATGTATCAGATGCTCCTATAACGACTAAAGAATGCAAATTAGAAATATCTGGTTTGTATGATGGTGATATGGCTGTATGGAGTGGTTTATCAAAGGATGGAATCGGTTCTGATACTGTAGGAGGGCTTTTGACAAATGGCGAGAATGTAATTCGTGCCATCAATGTATCCGAAGAGATATACAACCTTGGTATAATGATTGTATTAGATTCCGGACATGGTAACGGAAAGGTTACTGTTACTCAAAAAATGGAGGATACATCATCTAAAAAAGGTAAATACTATTGGTGCGAAGTTGCGAGTGTAAATGGTAATCTCGTAACTATTCCAAAGTCTGAGTTTGAAGGAATTATACCAGTAGTAGGTGATGAAGTTGTACAGATGGGTAATACTGAGAATCCTCTTCGTCAGAGCTTGATATATATGTCGGCCGCCGAGGATGGCAAGCCTAAGATTGAGATATTAGGTGGAGTCAAGACTAAGTCATTTGCCGGAGCGTCTCGCTCTGTATTTGGGAATTTAGATCATATAACGGACCCGGATTTTCCGGATAATATGCAGCCGCACGATAATGGTGTATATACAAATAACGGTTATTTCAAAGGCATCTTCATCCTTCGCAACGGAAAGACCATCGAGCAGGAGTTTGAGTCAACCAACAAGGAAATAGACATCGCCAAAACCGATGCGAAAGCTGCTCAGGACAGATTGAATACTTGGGCTTCTGATGGATTTATTTCTCCAACTGAAAAGACCGCGTTAAAGCAGGAAATGGAGGCATTAAAAGCAGAAAGAGATTCTATTCTGGCTAATGCAACACGGTATGGCATTGATACCGTTGCTTATCGGAATGCTTTCAACGATTACTATCATGTGCTTGAGACACATTCGGCAAGTGAGCCTGAAAATATACCGGTCAGCGCTTCATTCAAGACTCTTCAACAGGCTTATTATGACCAGCAGCGGACAATTATAGACGCTATCAACTCCGCTTCATACTCTTACGTAGGTGAAAAGGTTAAGATTGAGACTGACACGATTATGGAGGCTTTACCCGGACAGATTACGTTGGCTGTGAAGGGTGAGGTGAGTAAGGTGAAAGTTGCTGATGTCAATTTATTAAAGGGTGCCTATACAGAGAAAGCAAATACATCATACAGATTTGGAGAATATGGGTATGATGTTCCAGCAGTTAATGGCAAGAAGTATACGTTGACATTATGCTATACACTTGGAAATGATAATAACGAAATTAGAGCTTATTCTAACAATGGCTATAATATAATTGCTTATTTTACAACCAAAGGTGATAGAATTGTAGAAAGCAAAGAAATTACAATGAGCGGTTATACAGAAGGCTATGGAATGTCACTATATCAATTCCCTAATGGAACCTACGGTTCAAAAGTGCATTGGGCTGTTCTTACTGATGGTAACATAGGAGTAACGCAGTGGATTCCTGCTGCAAGCGAGCAAGTTGCAGGTATTAAGAACTTATGCTCTTTTAAGCGTATTACTGATGCGGGATTTACTTATGCTTCACGTTATGACGATGATGGAACAATATTAATGCTACCATCGGTATTGCACAAGGAATCATTTGTAGCTAATAAGGATATGTTCGGTTTGACCTATGACTCTCAAAAAAGGTATTATGTGTTTATAGATCATTCTGTTCCATCGACTACAATTCCTAGTGGCACAAGAAGTATCTTTTTGCGGATCGTATACACTGATGGCACAATCGAGGACATGTCGGTATTTAATGATAGCATAGAAAACAATTTCATCCTTACATCAAAGGCTATTAAGTATATATTAGGCTCTTATGGTACTTCTTCTGTATCTACTTATTTGCGTATTGGCGTATTTGAAACCAACACTCCTGTAACCTGGAGCCCAGCCCCCGAAGATCTTAACTACATTGCCAAAACCTACACCGACTCAGAGATAAAAGTGACGAAAGGGTTAATTGAAAGCAAAGTCTCCCAAACCGATTTTGACGCTCTCGGACAGGTTGTATCCAATCAGGGCACTGAGATCTCTCAGACCAAGACGGATATTAACCTTGTATCAACGGTATCGGGTAATGCACGTTTGATTGCGCTTGCTATGAGCAAGGGTAAGATGTTGAATCGTGATCCGGAGTTTAGGAGCGGGATGAATGGCATTGGAATCTACAATAGTAGTGGTAATGGTATGGTTGCAGTTGAAAGAGCAGCAGATATTAATTTGCCTAATCAATCCGGATATAAAATTAAAATTACGACGTCTGGGGCTGTAGAACCGGGTTTAGGTGGGTTTACTTTTAGCACTAAAACACGCGCCAATGCTGTATTTATTACCCGGTTTATAGCATGGGTTCCTGTTGGATATAGAATTGAGTGGGCTACAAACCCTATGGGTAACGGTGGTACATCAAAATGGCTCACCAACAATGTTGGAACCGGTGACTGGGAAGAATATGCGTGCTATGTCAAATGTGGTTCAAGTGGTACATTCTCTTCTACTAATTATTTTTATTTAGCGGGAGGTGATGGCAGTTTACCCGTCACCTGGTACCTTGCCTTTGCTACGGTTTATGACGCCGGCTCTATTGATGACACTCCTACAAAGGATGAATTAAAAACTGGAATCACTATTAAGCCGGGTGCTATCAATATATTCGGGAAAGATATCAGTATTGCAGGCATGGTTACTTTTTCCGGCTTGTCGGCATCCGAGCAGCAAAATTTCAAGGGTAATACAGGACCACAAGGACCGCAGGGGCCTAAAGGAGATACCGGCGCTACAGGTCCTCAGGGATTGCAAGGACCCGCCGGTGCTAAAGGTCCGCAAGGAGATAGAGGTCCGCAAGGGCTTCCAGGGCCACAGGGTCCTCAGGGATTGCAAGGACCCGCCGGTGCTAAAGGTCCGCAAGGAGATAGAGGTCCGCAAGGGCTTCCAGGGCCACAGGGTCCTCAGGGTGCAACTGGTCCACAAGGACCGCAAGGTCTATTGGATGAAACAGCTATGCTTTCTTTGAAAAATAGCATTGCCTCCAATATTGGGTATTCTTCCTGGCAGGATATGGTAAACCATGCTTCATCAGAACCTCGAGAGACAATAGTCGTTGGGGGATATATAAATACAGTTCTGATTGATGCTACTGCAATCGTTACCAATGCCTTAGCGGCTGGTCGAATTACAACAGGAAATATCACCGTGACTGACGGTGCCTATCTTGGCGGCTGGGAGATTAAAAACAACGCCATATATTCCCGTAACATAGCAGACGCTAAGATACAGCTTGAAATCAACGGCTATCGCTTCTTGCGTATAAATCAGTATGGAGGTGCAGCTACAGTAGGAAGTTACCCATTGATGGAGATTCGTAATGACAACCAAGACTGTCTCTCTCTGTCTACATACGGACAAGGGGGAAAGGCTTTGAGAATCATCGCAAACTCTGAGGGTGGACATGCAATACAGAGTCATGGATCGCATCTGTTTGGCCAACGTAATTCTGAGTCATGGAACGCTCCTGGTATTCTTTGCGGTGTTTATGTGTATGCTGGTGGTACTGGTAACCAATTTTGGGGGAATGGTTGTACAGTTGGTACAGTAAGTAATATATCAACCGGAAGGTACCGTATCTATCATAATTTAGGTCACACAAAATATTCGGCGATTATACAGGCCTCAGATGACAATGGATGGTGTTTTGGCATGGTAAAGAGTATTACTAGTACTTACCTTGAAGTGCATTTGGTCGATGCTAACCAAGGAGATAGAAACGTAAATTTCTACTTGTATTTAGTAGGTCGTAATGTCTGGTAAGTAAAGAGATAATTATTAAATCAAAATATATAGAGTATGAAAATAGATTTTAGAAAGATCGTGGTTAACGATATCGAAGGAAATGTCTTGATGAAAGAGGTTGAGAAGAGAGACTCTGAGGGCAACATTGTCGGGACGGAGAGAGTGATTGATTACAAAGATGTAAGCAAGGACTTAGGTAATGCTATTTACTTTAATGTGAGTGACATCAAAGATCAGGAGATCGGCAGAAAGTTATATCTTGAAGGTGAGATTGAAGTCGATGGTCCCACTGCTGCTCTGATTAAGAAATTTGCAGATCAGATTTTCTATGCTTATGTAAAGTTCCCTCTCTTCAAATTGCTGGATTCAGCTTTGAATCAAAACAAAGAATAAACTTATTATGAACTTAAAATTAAAATGTTATGAACGAAGAGATTAAAATTGTAGCTACTGGTACAACAGAAGTAAATAGCTTTGAAGGAACTTCTTTAAGTATTCCGACCGTGAAGTATTCGATCAGATATACTTCAATCAATGGTAACAAACAGTCGATATTTGTCGGTGTAACCGATAATGCAACAGAAACGGTACCGAACGCCGACGGAGATGGCACACACGAAGAGATCAGAGAGATGCAGTTGGGAGAGGTCCGATTTGACCCTGTTCCAACTCCGCAGATAACTACTATTAGTTTTATCTACACGAATGACTTTGAATGTTATATGTCTGATATCCGTAAGATCATTGACCAGATCACTAGTGATAAGTCATAGCATAAAAAAGCCCACCTCACCTTCACAGGCAAGATAGGCTCACGCATTTATCTAATTTTAATTTAATTATGTAATCTGATTACAAATGTAGTATTATTATTTAAAAAGACAAATATGCAAGACAAATCAATACATCAATTCTCTTCTGGTCTGTTTGCTCCTGTAGCCGGAAGTTTCGTAATGGAAGCTATAGAGCACATGATCCCATGGTTGATCACTATGTTCTTTGTAATACTGTGTGATTTGGCTACGGGATGCAGGAAGAGCTTGTTGATGGGTGAGCGCGTGAGGTTTAGTAGGGCTTGGCGGGCTACAATGGGTAAGATGGTTACCTATTTTAGCTTTGTAATTATGGTGGTAATGATAAACGAGGCCAGTGGTGGAAGATATAACATTGATATATTCGCTTGCTTATCTGTCTGCTTCATCGAGGGATGTTCTATTATATCGAATATTCTTAAGCCCAAGGGCTATGATTTTAATCTGATAGTAGCTATTGGGTTATTTGCTAAAAGGGTATTCAAGATAGAGAAAGAAGATTTAAAAGAGGTGATAACTAAAAAGGAGGAGGACAAAGAATGAATGATATGAAAGTTCTAATTGACAATGGCCATGGCGAGAATACACAGGGAAAGTGTTCACCGGACGGAAGGTTGCGTGAGTGGGCTTATTCCAGGGAGATAGCGGATATGGTCGTTTTCGGGCTGAGAAAGCATGGTGTTGACGCGGAACGCATTGTGAAGGAAGACGTGGATGTTCCATTGTCTGAGCGTTGCAAACGTGCTAATAATATTTATCGCGATTCTCAAAAGAACGCTATTCTGGTATCCATTCATTGCAATGCGGCCGGTAATGGGACAAGTTGGATGAATGCTCGGGGATGGGGTGTATATGTCAGTGATAATGCTTCTTTTAATAGCAAAATGTTAGCTTCTTCTCTGGCACAAGTAGCAATAAGTAAAGGTGTGACAGTACGTAAACAAGCTCCCGGGCAGGACTATTGGGTGCAGAACTTGGCTATTTGCCGGGATACGAACTGCCCCGCTATATTGACAGAGAACTTCTTCCAGGACAACAAGGAAGATGTAGATTTCTTATTGTCGGCTGAGGGCAAGCGGACTGTGGCAAATATTCACATAGAAGGTATTATTAACTATTTAAATTCAAAGTAACATGGCTCTAACAGATTTAACTTTCAGCAAACATGGTGAAGCTTATGTATCGGACCCTGTGCAACTTCAATCGGATGCAGGCCTTCATCTTGAATTTGCAAGTGAAGATAAGAATAACGTTGTCTCTCTGTTTCAGAGTATGACGAATACAAATTACGTTCCTTTCGGATCATATAACTATGTGGGTAGCACAATGGATGTTGCTATTACAGGAGTGATTCCCGGGATGTATATCAAAGTGCAGTCTATCTCACAGCCTACTTTGGCTAAAATTCTTGTATCGGAATGAAAGTTTCAATCAATCAGATAAAGATTAACCGCGTTGGCATTAACACGGCTCAGGTTAGGGGGATACGTTTGTCTTCTGCTGTTGCTGATCGTGGTCATAAGGTTGATTTTCCTTTCTCTGATTCCCTTGTAGATTATTGGAATTTTGGAGGGAAATCCAATTTTGATAAGGATAGAACAACTGTAACAGGACTGTTAGGCAACGTACTAACAGCATATAACTTTGGGTGGAATTTAATGTCAGGGTATGGGGGGTATAATGAAAATTATCTGACTTATTCTAAAGTTGAGAATGTGTTTGTAACAGATGACCATAGTATTACTATAATGAATTTTGTTCCAGCTAATAACTGGGTTGTTTCTAAATATGGTAATTCTGCATTTAAATCAACTAAGATAAAGGTAACAGGGCTTACAGCTGATAATCAGTTAGAGTATGGCTACTCTCCTTCATTGGAAGGAGCAAGAGTAATGATGCCAATACCGAAAGACGGAATATACGATTTGCCAGAAAGTGTAGTTAATCAAGCTACATATAGTATTGGATTCTTTCTTAGGAGTGCATTAACTAAGAATGTAACAATTGAGCAAATTCCTCTATATGAAGGAGCAATAGTTACGGATGGTGTTGACGATTATCTAAAGCTTGATAAAACAGGGTATAAAGTTGGAACAGTTATCTTTAAACATACTCCTATAAAGACAGGAGATTCAGTAAGATATGTATTTAATATAAATACTACCAGTGTTTACGCATGTTATAGAATTGATTCTACGTTTGGAAATAATTTTAATAGATATAAAACTATAGAAGATTATACAGTTGGATTCATTACCACTCCAAGATTAGCAGAAACTCCTTTAATTATTGGTTGTCATTCGTCTCTTAAAGAGTTTCTATCTATGGCTCTTTATAGTATTGCTATCTACGACAGAGCTCTATCTGATCAAGAAGTACAAGAAGTTATCAACTTCATCAATTACGGTACCACCAATCCGATATTTGTATTGAACTTTGATAACTTTGCCTATAAAGCCGTTGATTATCCAGATTTTGCTACTGGCAAAGTTACAACAAATAAAATTGTTGTAGATAGCACAACTGAAACCTTTAATGGTGCTATTGCGGTAGCTATGAATCCCGAAGCAGATACCGGAGAGCCGATTGAAGTACCGTCTTACAAAATAAAAGTCACAGGACTTAATCAGTATAGCGTTGGTGAAGGTAATTGGGCAGTTGGATTAATGGGAATGATGATTGATTCAACTAAAGAACCTTGGACTTATCCTATATATAAAGATGGAGTTTACGATATACCGGCAATTTCATTGAGTGATAGGATTTATAATTTAGGAATAATGGCTCAAATAGCAATTGACAAGCCTATTGGGATAGAAGTCCTCTACGATAAGAATGTCACAAAGAGCTTTCCGGAGAACAAACAAATATTCCCTTAAAATTAACAAGAAAGTTATGAAATACGTAATTGTAACAGTAGAATGGTGCCTGAATCACGGTGTTGTGGTCCCGGCACAAGCAAGAAGATCTGTTGACGGGTTGAAAGTTATCCTGCATGAAGATTATATCGATCCCGTCTTGAGAGAAGAGGATGACATGACCTCGTACCGGCATGATACGTCCGAACTAAGAAGTATCTTGAGTGGTCCTGAGTGGACGGTTCCGCAAGAGGGGGTATTATGAAACGGTTAACATGTATCGTTTTGCTGATGTCTGCAATATGTTTCGCCGGATGTAGGACTACTCAATACGTGCCGGTTGAAACTATTAAGAGTGAGTATAAGACAAGAGATAGTATTCGTCATGATAGTATATATCAGCGTGACAGCATTTATGTAATAGACAGGGGTGATACAGTGTACACATATAAGGATCGGTATCTATATAAGTATTTATATCTTAATCGCATTGATACTGTGATTAAGACGGACAGTGTTCAGATACCTTATCCGGTTGAAAAGGCGTTGACCAGATGGCAGAAGGCAAAGATAGAACTTGGCGGATGGGCATTTGGCGGCTTGATATGTATCGCTCTTATTTTATTGTATATCTGCATTAAAAGGAAAGGAGGATAATATGAAATAATATTCTGATTTGCCGGTGGTAGAAGGCCGGCATAGGAAACACCATTAACAAACGCATTCTTTAGGGGCAAAGAAGTAAAAGAAAGCCTCACTACCCGTCATACGACTACCAATCAGAAACGGGCAAACATCGTCGGAACACTGTTAGGAGGCTTTCAAAGTTAAATAACAGTGCCTTCGATGTTTTGTTTTATAATCTAATATGTTCTTTAGCATGAAAATTGTTGATATGTATCAAAAGGTAGTAGCGGTAGTCTGTCAGACGACGGGAATAGACGAATATTCAATGTTTCATAGTAACAAAGAGGTCTGTGTTGATGCCCGATCAATACTTGTAAATGTGCTCACAGAAAGGGGAATAACAGAAGGAGAAATATCATACCTTACCGGGCTAACTCAACAGTGCGTTAATAAACTCAAGAATAACTTTTCTATCCGCACCCGTAAATGGAGTGTCACAACAAATCTACAATCAGTTTACAACGAGCTTACAACGATATAATTTAAGTACAACGGATTTATCGTGTTCTTTGTGATGCGGTTAATATTGACCGTGTTATAATTGTATAATTAAATATGAGTGAAACAAAGACTTACGTATTCCCGGAAAGCGGGAGTGGTGGAGGAGGCAGTATGCTTGGTATGCTTGCCCCCTTATTGCAGAAAAACGGTCTTGACCCCAATTTGTTGCTTGCAATGAATAATCGTGGCGGTATGTTTGGTGGTGATGGCTCTTCTTTCCTTTGGATAATCTTCCTGTTCTTCCTGTTCCCATTGTTTGGACGCAATGGCTGGGGAAATAATGGAGATGGCGGAAACGGTGGCGGATTTGCTGGAGCCGGTATCCCTAACTTAATTAATAACGATGCAGGAAGGGAGTTACTTATGAGTGCAATTCAGGGGAACGGACAGGCAATCAACAATCTGGCTACTAATTTAAACTGTTCAATCGGTCAGGTTCAGAATGCTATCAATGGGGTGATGTCACAGGTGCAACAGGTAGGAAATCAGGTTGGTCAAAGCTCAATGCAGATTATCAATGCTATCCAGCAGGGTAACTGTCAGATCGCTCAACAGATTGCTTCATGCTGCTGCGAAAACCGTCTGGCGATCTGTCAGCAAACGAACACATTGCAAAATGCCATTAACGGTGTTGCGACTGGTCAGGAAAGAGGCTTTGCTTCTGTTGCATATGAAACTCAACGTCAGACTTGTGATCTGCAAAATTCCATCAAGGATAGCACACAACAGATTCTTGCCGGCCAGCGTGCGGCTGAAATGCGCGAAATGCAGAACAAGATTGATAAACTTCGTGAGGAGAATAGCACATTTAAGAGTTCTGCCATGACCTCTCAGATCGTCGGACAGGCAACGGCTCCTCTTGGTGCAGCTTTAAATGATTTGAGTGCTCGTCTTGCAAAAATCGAATGTAATCAGCCGGAAGTAGCGAAGGTGCCTTATAGTCCGGTTGTAGGGATTCCTTCTTGCGTTGCAGCTCAGTATGGTCTTTACAATGGTATTGGAGCATGGGGCAATTTTAATGGTTGGGGATAAAAGGAAGGAGGCATTATATGGCATTCATTAGTCCTTTTATCATGGCAAATAAGAATGGTATTCCAAGATTGGAGAGTACAGGGGTTACCGTAGGTACTACCAACGTACGTTTCTCTTTCCGGAATCATCCGTTCCTTTCTGCTCCATTTAGCGGATTGATTCTGTTCCGTTTGGCACAGCCGATCCCTTCCGGTACTACCGGTACATTACCGGTAGTTTTTGATACCAACGGTGCTACTCAGGCACTGACTACGATCGCCGGTGCAGATGTTACTGCTTCGGATATTACCGGTACCGGAATTTATCTGTGCTACTACGAATCAGGTAGCAACACATTGCAAATTCTTACCGGGGTAGTTTAAAACAATGGGCGGGAGTAATCCCGCTCCTTAAAGAGTTTATTGATTATGCCTTTTCAGAATCTAAGAGTAAATAGTGAGTTTTTCATTTTGCATAGGGATGGTACTCCATATATAGAGGTCGGCTCCGTTTCTGGAGTGTCTAATCCTGTTCCTGAGTTTATGCAGCAACCCCTTCCTTATGGACAACCTCCTAAGATGGTGGTTGATATAACTATCAAGGTAGGTGAACAGACTGTTACCTTTCAAAAAATACCTGCCATGTCTGATATTGCTGATGCAAATTTTCCAGGTGGAGGTAATATGGTAATATCCGGTTCAAGAGAATCTATGAATGCGGAAGTGGCGGCTATGCGAAATCGTTCTTCTGAGATATTAGGAAGTGTCGAGCATCATAAGTCTGTGATGGAATCATGTGATAAAATGCTCCAGGTACTTAACCCAGAATTTGCAGAAAGACAAAAGCAGGAAGCGGAGAACAAAGCGCTTCGGCAAGAACTTAGCGAATTGAAAGCTATGATGGCTGATTTCTTTAAGTCCTCTGAGAAGGCTGCAAGTAGTAACAATTCTAAAAAATAACAAGTATGATGATGATTGAAATTTCCGAAAGCAAGGTCGAGAAAATGTCCGACTACGCTGAAAAGATGCTTCGCTACGGTGGTAAGCTCATGCAATGCATAGAAGAGCTTTCCGAGGGTGAGGGCATGGGTGAACGCTGGGATGAAGATCGTAGATATGATGACGATCGCTATTTTGACGAAGAAACCATGGGTGAACGCGGTGGTTATGGCCGAGGTGGTAATTCTAATCGTGGTGGTATGGGTGAAAGACGTGGTGTACGGGGTACCGGACGCTATTCACGCTATCGCTAATGTTTAATTAGGGAGTAGTTTATCTGCTCCCTATAACCTTATTAAGTCATGAAAAGAGAACCTCTGGATATAAGAGATAGAAGACCGGAAGAAATGGAAGTATATCTTTCGCATTTTGGATGGCATTTCAACAAGAAAATGTGTGAATTTGCTGTTTCTTTAATGGAATGGAAGGGTCAGAACGGAGAAAAAGAAAAACTGCCTGCGATGTCTAAGGACGAGGTGGACGCACTGTTAACTAAATACGGTGTAACTCTTAAAAATAAGATCGGTTATGACTACGTATATGTAGCTAATATGTGCAAAGCCGATTTTCTTAAATCATCTGTTCCGAACGAACAGTATCAAGCATTGTATGTAAAAGACACGATTGATGATCCTGACGCACCTGATGGAACAACGATGCGAAGATGGTATGTTACAATGATTGCGGCTGGAATACCTATAGAGTGGGACGAAATGCTTTGATAAATGATAAGGCAACGGTTTATACTATCCAAATATGACTGGAACTGCATGGTGTATTACGCAGTAGATACGTATTACACGGAAGAAATATTGGATTATATGCACTCTATCGGCTGCGACGGTAATATGCTCCGTACTGCGTACGATAACATAAACTCCGGCAACCTGAATACCGGAGTTACTTACTCTAATTTCGGCACCCGGGAAACAGTAATGGTTATTGCCCTTACTTCGTCCCCAAAGGAGTTTGCTAAATCATGGAGGCACGAATGTGGACACATGGCTACCCATATATGTCAGGCCATCGGCATAGATCCGTACGGTGAAGAAATACAGTATATCGGTGATGATATTGTTGAAAAGACGTGGGAATATGCAAAGTCATTATTATGTGAGTGTGATTGCTGTAAAAACAAGGTCAAACATTTAATACGTTAATTCATGAAAAATAAAGAAATTAAGAAAGCATTGAAGAGCGATACTCCTATTAATAGTATGTATGCTCTTATTCCGGGTGGCAGGATGGGCGCTTTCAAAAAGTTTGCTGCCCGTTTTGGTTTTACTGAAGAACGGATAAAATCAGTTCTTGACAATGAAAAACGATAAGCTGGACATATTGTTGGAACAAGTCGATGATCGGTACCATTCCGATTTTTGTAGACTTCTGTTGGTTATGTTATGGAACGTTTAGAAGAAATCTTTGACCGTATTATATCTACATTGATCGATATCGTCGATTCTGACATTCCGTATTGCGCTTTCTGTGCGATATTGGCGAGGGTGTATTGGATGTTGTGAAAATGTTCTATTTTTCATGTGGTAAAATTATAATCCCCGTAATTTTTCTGACTAATTACTTGATTTTAGTTCTGTTTTTCATCTTATGAGATAAAATAGGCCTTTTTGATTATTCTCAATGTATATTTGACATTTCTGAAATTATTTATATTTTTGTAATGGCGATACAGTTTGAGGAAACGCATGAAAATATTAAGTATTTCCATAGAGTTGGGAATATGTAAACAGTGCCGAAAGATCCTCAAGCGTTCGGTACTGTTTTTTTATATTCCCATGTGTGAAGGGGCACATTACGAAAATTGTATGAATGATATTCAGATTTTCAAAAATGAGCAATTTGGCGAAGTCCGAATTGTAATGAACGAAAGTAATGATCCTTTGTTTTGTGCAAAGGATGTAGCGACTGCATTGGGCTATTCTGATACAGCTGATGCAATACAAAGGCATTGCAAATCAGGCAAAAAGGTGTTTTACCCACATGGCAATGGAATTGGTGGTACTAATATGGTATATATTCCAGAAAAGGATGTATATCGGCTTATAATGAGAAGTAACCTCCCTAATGCTGAACAGTTTCAAGACTGGGTGTGTGATGAGGTATTACCTTCAATACGTAAGCATGGTATCTTTGCGACCTCTGACTTTATAGAAGAGGCCCTAAATAATCCTGATGCCATGATAGCGGCTCTCACGAAATTGAAACAAGAACGGTCAGCACGCATTGAAGCAGAGAAGCAGGTAGCTGTTCTTACTCATGTAAATAAAACCTATACATGTACGGAAGTTGCCAAAGAATTGGGACTTAAATCGGCAATTGAACTTAATAACCGTTTAAAGGAACTTGGTGTGCAATACAAAGTTAATCAGACGTGGGTGCCATATACTAAATACGCTACTCTTGGCTGGTTTGATATAAAGCAAGAGGTTGCTGACAATGGCCATATTATCTACCATAGAAAGATTACCGGAATAGGGAGACAAGGTATCATCAATCTTATTAATCCTTAGTTCTTCAAAATATTGGCAGCTGTTGACACACTGTTTCAACATATTGTTTTTTCTTTGTTCGTAAGTCTTTGTATAATAGAGTGTTATTGTTAATTATCTTACTCCCAAACAGGGAGAAGGCAGCAGCACTTCGAATGTGCAGCAGAGCTTGTCGGCAAATATGAAAGTGAAAGTGAAGATGCGTCAGGCAGATATGCCTGCGGGGTTGTCTAATCTGTTACATCTGACGGCGAGCAATATGCAAGTAGAAGAAACTGAAGCTGAAGAAATAACGGAAGGAGGAAATAAATGAATAATGTAGCCGAACATGCCCGTGAACAGAAAGCCGGGATGAAGTGCCCGCAATGCGGAGCATTTATTGAGACATCGATCTTTGAATTATTGACATCCAATGCCTTGCAGTGTCCATCCTGTCACTTGCGTTTGAACATAGACCGCATGAAGTCGAAAGCAGCTTTTGACGCATTGCGGAAAGTTCAGAATGCGCAGGAGAATTTGGAGAGAAAAAGCAAGTTCAACGGTTAAACGGACGAGGCATGAAATTGACTTTTTTCAAGCGGATGGGGGAGAAGATCCGCCATCCGTTCCGAAAGGAAATTCCGAAAACAATTCCCGTTGTAGAAACTGCCCCTCAGCCGGTAGCGGATAATGCAACCGAAGCAACGGCAGAAGAATCTTCCGTCATAAGATCGGCAGATCAATGTGGGGAACAGGCACGTTATTTTTTACTAAGAAATAACAAGCCGGTTGGTAAACCTTTCAGTTATTATCATCCCGAGATACGGATCGTTCATGTCGGTAGTTTTGTAAATGCCTTTTTATTTTTCTTGCGTATGTGCGATCAGCGTCTGTTGACCTATCGCCAGACTGGAGAATATCTGCATTGTACAGCCGTTTTTCCGGATGAAAGCGGTAATTTGTATTTCACGAATAAAGTGACTTGCCGTAACAAGGAAAATACTGTTGCGGTCCTGAAAATTGATTATGTTGGCCTTAAGCCAAAAATCACTGAAATTAGATTTGAATTAAATATTAAAAAATGAAAGAGTATGAATCCTATATTGAATAAAATGGGCGCAAATGCCAATGAACAGAAAAAACTTTTGATGGAGTGTGTGTCAATGCTTGAAAAGTATGTGAACAGATTTCCGGCAGAAAAGGGATGTGCTTCATTCTCCGGAGAAGATATGAAGCTGTGGAAGGAAGTTTATTTTCCGAAACTTGTTCAGACGGATATTTTGTTGGACGGTAAATTTTTCTGTGGCACGTCGTCCGGTAATAGTGGTATTGGTACAGACGGTTGTTTTACCGGTTATGAATTTTTCCAGTTTATTTATCGTGCCTACAAGGCGCTTTATGAACTGGAAAAGGCTTCACAAATGAGATGATAAATAAAAAATAATTGTAATATGAAGACTATTAAATTAGGTTATGAAGGTGAAGAAGCTCTCTTGCTGTGTCGGGAGTTGAAACGCAATGGTTATTCAGTAAAGGAAAGCCGGACTTTTACACAAGAAATGAAAGAGGCAGTTATTGATTTTCAACAGAAAAACAAGTTGGATGCTGATGGAATCGTGGGATATCGCACTTGGGAAGTTCTGTTCTTTACAGGGCATCCCATTACCGAACGTTTGACTGAAGAAGATTTTATTCTTGTGGCCCGGTTGCTCGATGTGGAAGTGGCTGCTTTAAAAGCGGTACAGCAAGTAGAAACAGGAGGGAGAGGAGGATTTTTTGCTCCCGGTAAGCCCGCTATCCTTTTCGAAGGTCATATTTTCTGGAATCAATTGAAAAAGCGGAATATCAATCCTGAATCGCATGTGAAGGGGAATGAAAACATTCTCTATCCCAAATGGGAGAAGGGACATTATAAAGGCGGTATGGGTGAATACGATCGTTTGGAACAAGCCCGTAAGATCAATCATGAAGCAGCGGATGCTTCTGCCAGCTGGGGGATGTTCCAGATTATGGGTTTCAACTATGCAGCCTGTGGAGAGAAGAGTGTCGACAGCTTTGTAAAAGCTATGTGTATGAGTGAATGTCGACAATTGGTGCTGTCCGCCCGCTTTATCAAACAATCCGGAATGCTTTCCGCTTTGCAAGCCAAAGACTGGGCAGAGTTTGCCAAACGTTATAATGGTCCTGCTTATGAGCAGAATCAATATGATAAAAAATTAGCAGCGGCTTACCAGAAATTTTCGTAGGACAATTATAACCTTTGAACCATCTCAATAAAATTTGAATTAAAAGAGAACTGTGGATTAAAAAAGAGTGGTGAACAAACTGTGAAGCTTGTTCACCACTCGCTATTATCATCTTATTTCTCAGAGAAGTATTTTAAGAACTGGGTACGTTCAAACATGTTGATGCCTTCCACATCTTTAGCGTTCAGCTTACCTTTGAATTGAGAGATGTGCTTAAATCCTTTCCGCTCCATCCATGCGCTAAGGAAGCGGTTCATTTCTCCTACAAACAGATTGGTGTTCTGGTAGATGGCACTACATATTTCGATGGCCGATGCTCCTGCTAAAATAGCTTTTACAATTCCGTCCGGTTTATGAATTCCTCCTGAAGCGGCATAATCAATTTTAGATACCAGTGAAGAAGAGATACCTATCCAACGCAGGGTTGTCGAAAGGTCGGATGCGTTGCTGAACACGTCTCCTGAAGTATGCTCCATCTTCTCTACGTCAATATCCGGTTGGTAGAAACGGTTGAAAAGGACAACAGCTGCTGCACCGTTGGCATAAAGTTGATCGATCAAGGCTACCGGATTGGTAAAGTTACTGCCCAATTTCATAATAACCGGGATGCGAATTGTTTTCTTGATGTGGCTCAGAATATCGATGTGACGTTGTTCAAATGAGCCGTATTTATATTGGATGTCCGATTGTAGAGCAAGAATGTTTATTTCCAGTGCGTCTGCACCGGCTTCTTCTATTTGCTTTGCAAAGTCTACCCATTCAGCGTCGGTATAGCAGTTTATACTTGCAATAACAGGAATGGTGCATACCTTCTTGCTTTCTTTAATCAGTTCCAGATATTCTGCCAATTTATGATTACGGATATATTCAGCCAGATAATCACTTCCTTCCGGATAGTATGATGGATTCCTCAGACGGTCAGCTTCCATCATAATTTGTTCTTCGAATAGTGATTTCAGGACAATGGCTCCTGCACCGGCAGCTTCCAGCTTTGCGTTTTTAGCGGCACTGTTAGTAAGTCCCGAACTACTGATAATTACAGGATTTTTCAAAGTCAATCCTGCAAAAGTTGTTTTTAAGTCGGCCATGGTAATTATTGTTAATGGTTTTTTCAATGAATCTGTTACTTCATTGATTCAATTATTAATAAACTCTTTCCCCGAAGATTTTACTTCCTACTCTTACCAATGTACTGCCCTCTTTAATGGCCAGATGATAGTCATGGGACATTCCCATTGAAAGTTCGCAAAAAGTCGGTTCGTTGGCAAAATATTGTTTTTTCACCTCATGGAAAAAACAATTTAAAGAACGGAATTCCCGTTCGATTTGTTCTTTCGAATCTGTGTTGGTAGCCATTCCCATCAGTCCGCATATCTGTATGTTTGCCAATGCTTTCCATTCGGCGGCATTCAACATCTCTTTGCATTCGTCAAAACTGAAACCAAACTTGGTTTCTTCTTGAGCGATGTGTATTTGCAGTAAACAGCGAATAACTCTTTCTGCCTTTATGGCTTGTTTGTTCACTTCTGCCAGCAGTTTGTAAGAGTCGATTCCGTGTATCATGGACACATAAGGCGCCATATACTTGATCTTGTTTGTCTGCAAGTGCCCGATAAAATGCCACTCAATGTCTTTGGGCAGGCTTTCATACTTGCCTGTCATCTCCTGCACTTTGCTTTCTCCGAAAATTCTCTGTCCCGCGCGATAGGCTTCTTCAATGGCTTCGTTCGGATGGAATTTCGAGACTGCAACCAGTCGAACGCCGGATGGCAATTCGGCCAGGACCTGCTTTAAGTTATCAGTAACATTCATTTTTATACTGTTTTGAGTTCATTTCACCACAGATTACACGGATTTTCACAGATTGATAATTTTTTATTTCATTGAAAATTAGATTAAAACATCTGTGTTAATCTGTGTCAATCTGTGGTGAACTTAGTTCATTTCCTTATATAATATTATACTTCCGGTTTATCATTAGGCTCAGAACTATATGGATATACATCCATGATTGCTGTTTCAGCAACAGAACCTATCTGATAATCAGCCATTGTACCTTTCATGCCTTCGTCCAGCTTTTTTACAGCATCGCGCAGGTCGGCTGCCTGTACCAGAACTTGTGTCGACGTTTTTTTCTCAGCACCACTTTTTTCGTCTAGTGTGATAAAAATCAGTTTACACTTAAACCAGCGGTCAGCAGCTTCTTCTTCGCTGGGGAAAAGTTCACTATAGTTGGCTCGTTTGATATCCGATACGGTAAATTCTCCTGTAATGAACGGAGTCATCTCCTCAATAATGCGTGCTTCTGCTTCTGTAAAGCTGAGTGCATCTACGAGATAAGGTTCAGTAACTTTCTTGTTCATTCCGTTTTCCATCAACTTCTCGTAACGGATCTTACACTCAAACCAAGTATGCATTGACATATTCTCTTTTGATTTTTAAGTAGTTAATATATGATTTTCTATATAGATCTGCCTATATGCTAATCTATTCTACTACAAAGATAAAGAGAAAATCTGAAAGGTTGAGAAAATGGAGAAAGATAATTGTGAATAAGGATTTTAAAAGGAATGTGGTGATTGTAGGCAAAAACAACTAAAAATATATTTTCCATGTGAATAAGAATAAAATGTTATCTCTCTACATCTTTAATTATAGATGTGGTTTGGTGATATTTTTATGTATTTTTTTACTTGGATAATAATATCAAATACCTACTGATTTCAATATGCCAGCCTCTTATAAAATAGACCAGTTTACCAGTGTTTTTATGAAATAACATACACTTGTAAAGTAATACTTAATGGTGTTAAATATTATGGGGTGCGTAGGGACAAATCGAAGTTTCATGTTCTTAATTATAATATATGGTTACTTGTTTATTTATTGTATGAAAGTAAGGAAATGCAATACATGATTGATTATTCTTAATTAATGGCAAAGTGTTGATGAGATTCATTTTATTTATCATATTTTCTTTATGTTTGCCTTTGGTCATGCAAGGACAAGAACAAAATGTGTGGACACAAAATGACTCTTTGAAGTTAAAGAAAATATTAGCAGGACAAGCTGAAATCCGAATTAACCGGGAGGCATTAAGAGAACTCGACAGAGTTTTTTCTTCTCCACGACGCTTATTTAAATCTCAATCTCGTTCTGCCATTTTACTAATCAAAGATTTCCTATTGTACAGACCTAACGTCTTTACAGGTAAATACCATATATCCACTTTTAAAGTTAATGAGTTGAATATCAGGCAAGATTCGCTCTTCATGAATGTCCACATGTTGGGCAATAAACAGTTATTTGTAAAATCCCAGTTGGATATAGGGGATCCCCGAGTATTGATAAAGAGGAAAACTGATATACAGTTTAAGTTTACAGACCATTTGGCGTATCGTGTTTATGGTGGCTATACTATTGATAAGAACCGAACAGTAATATTGCCAACTACAGCTACTCCATATTATGTGGGTACAGGTTTTTCTTATAGTCTCAATAAGAAATTACAGTTAAAAACAGGGATAGAGTATCAGTACAATGTTGTTTATAAGCGTTGGGAATGGGTTTGGAATTCCGGTATCCGTTTTAACTTTTAATGATTTCAAGCTAGATTCTCTACTTGTGTTGAGCCATGGAATAAACCTTTATATGCTTTACTATATAGATTGGAAGATTTCGTTAAAATAGAGTGGTCTCTCTGATACAAGAAAGTATTTTTGTAAATACAGTTTGTTATCCTTATAATTAACATTGTTAACTCCCTTTCTCAGCCATTTTTATTCTTGTGTGCAAATAACAAGCCTTTTGCATTTAAAACACTTGTTATTTGCATCCAAAGAATAAACTTTAACTCTGTGTTAAAACAAAGCTTTTACTGACAGATGTTTTGAACTTTGAATAGTCTGTATTTCAGCTTGTTAAGTCTGATCTTTACTTCTTAGGCCTACTGAAGATCTCTGCAGGCTGGAACCGATATACTTGCTTTTTTGTCAACTATGAAAAGAGGGCCTGTACTGTTCCCTTTCTTTCATAATCTGACAGTCTGAGAATGGCATTTACTTCGTTCACCTCGTTAATGCCTAATCTTTTCAGGATATCTACCAAATCCAGATAATTGTGGGCCATTGTATTAAAGGCGTATCCTGGTATCGGTAGAGGAACAGAATCCTCTTTCCCCTCGGGGGGAACTGTAGTTACGGATGCTCCGTTCTATGGGAATGGTACGAGTGAACGTTTATTTAATATCGGTCTGTGTCTGCCTTCGGGACCTACATTGACAGATGAGGATATCAGGAGAGTGGTGGATACGATCAGGAAGATGTAGTGAAACTATAATATTCATTGCAAAGAGAATCGGCTGGAATGTTCTAAATGTTTCAGCCGATTTTTTGTATTCAGTTTACTGTTCCGGTTGTTTGCTCGTATAACTTTTATTTGTGGTGCGTTGCTTTTGGATATATTTTTTTTACCTTTGTGGAAAATAAATAAAAGAATATACTTATGGAAAAATTGCATATCCGGAAGATTGCTTCATTGGGGTTGATGCTTTGCTTTTTTACGGGGGGAGGAGCACAGACACCTGTCAAAGTGGAAAAAAGGAAAGAGCATAAATCGAATACTGTAATACCTGTTGTCAAGGGAAATGTGACAGATACCTTGTCACTTGTATCATTTAACGATTTTCATGGAGCCTTTGCCTGCGATAAGGGTGTTCCCGGAGCCGGCCAACTGGTACAAACAGTGTTGACACAGAAAGAGAAAAATAAAAATACCATCGTGCTTTCTGTCGGAGATAATTTCAGCGGAAGTTATTTCTCAAGAATAACCAGAGGCAATCCGTTACCGGAAATGTTTCAGGAAATGGATGTAAAAATGTCCGCTGTAGGCAATCACGAGTTTGATTGGGGATTACCCTATCTGACGGATACGGCGAAGGTATATATGAATTTTGTGGCAGCCAATATTATAACGGATCGGGGAGATACGTTGGAGTGGGCTAAACCTTACCGGATTGTGACTCTGAATCTGAAGAATGGAGGAACGGTGCGGGTGGCTTTCGTAGGGTTGACAACGACTGATACGGCACATAAAACGAGTCCGGAAAATATAAAGGGACTGGCTTTTGTGCATCCTGTATATGCAGCCCGTGTCGAGACTGCCTGTCGGTTGAAGAAAGAAGGCAAAGTGGATATGGTAGTCCTCTTGATGCATATCGGCACTAACATGAAGAATAGAGATATTATAGAAGAGGAGAATGCTAAATTGCTGCCTTTCCTGAAAGGAGTGGACGCAATCATTTCCGGGCATTCTCACGAAGTTGTTCTTAGTAAGGTGAACGATGTACCCATTATCCAGGCAGGGGTAAACGGTACTCATATCGGTAAGTTGGATTTTAGAGTAGTGAAAGAAGAGGGCGGCAATCGCATCTCTTATATAGGAGGTGATACAATTTGGACAGAGGGGCCGTCTAATGCACATATCGATTCGTTGGTCGATAAAGTATTGGCGGTATACGGACTGTCGGAAAAGCTGATTTTGGCAAAAGATGCCCTGATCCACGATCGTACCATTAATAAATGGGAGTACACTCCGGTGGGAGCTTATGTGACAGCTGCCTACGTCCGGAGTTTCTTAGAGAATGAAAAAGTGCCTGCCGAATTGAAAGTGTTGCCCGTCATTGGGGTAAATCATTTTGGTGGTTTACGTGCCAGTATTCCGGCGGGTGAGGTCACAAGGTTGCGTGCCGGCAATGTGCTTCCATTCGGTGGTAACGTGGTGGCTTATGAATTTACGGGTGAACGGTTGAAGCAATTATTGGACGATGGACGCAGGAATAAAAACGGTTTTCTGCAAACTTCTTATTTAAAACTACATTTGAATTCGAAAGGAAATGTTGAAACGATAACCGACTGCCGTACCAATAAGATAATCCGTGATGACGATAAATGTATCGTTGTATTGGATGCTTTCATCACCTCGGGTGGCGACGGTTATGACAGCAAATTATTTTCAGGTTATGAAATAGGAGATTTTAATAGTCAGAATCTTGAAACAACTGTGGCTTTTATCGATTATTTGAAGAGTCTGAAAGGGTTTGTTTCCTCTGAGGCTGCGCCGATACCCATAGTGCAAAAGTAAAAAATCAGAACTAAGACAAAAGTGATCAGGCGGCTCAAAATGTATAATTACATTTTAAGCCGCCTGGTTGCTTTTGTGTTTTTTAAGTTTTTTATCTTTCACTTATTAATAAATTATTGCTAAATTCGAACGATTTTTTGCAAATCGACATTGTTTACTAATAATTTAATTATATGGAAAATTTGGAAACAGCGCTTCTACTGATGGTAGTCGGGATGGCAACTGTCTTTGCTATCCTCCTCATTGTGATCTATTTAGGAAAGTTACTTATCTCGTTGGTTAATAAATATGCTCCTGAAGAACAGCTTCCTGCAAAGCAAGGTGCCCAATCACCGGTTCCTATTCCCGGAAATATTGTTGCAGCCATTACGGCGGCCGTTAATGTGGTGACTCAGGGAAAAGGGAAAGTGGCTAAAATCGAGAAAATCTGAAAATTAATCTTATAGAATAATACCGAAAACGGAAATGAAAAGAGAAGTAAAATTTAGTCTGGTTTTTAGAGACATGTGGCAGTCTGCCGGTAAATATGTGCCTCGGGTAGACCAGTTGGTGAAGGTAGCACCTGCTATTGTTGAAATGGGATGTTTTGCCCGGGTAGAAACAAACGGCGGTGGTTTTGAACAGGTAAATTTATTGTTTGGTGAAAACCCGAATAAATCGGTGCGTGCATGGACAAAGCCTTTCCATGAAGCCGGGATACAGACACACATGTTGGATCGTGCTCTCAACGGGCTTCGTATGAGTCCTGTTCCGGCCGATGTGCGTAAGTTGTTTTATAAAGTAAAGAAAGCACAGGGGACGGATATCACCCGTACATTCTGTGGGCTGAATGATGTACACAATATCGCTCCTTCTATCACTTATGCCAAAGATGCAGGAATGATTTCGCAATGTTCGCTTTGTATCACCCATTCGCCAATCCATACGGTGGAATATTACACCAATATGGCACTGGAACTGATAAAACTGGGGGCGGACGAGATTTGCATTAAAGACATGGCAGGTATCGGACGCCCCGTTTCTTTGGGCAAGATTGTGGCAAATATCAAAGCTGCGCATCCCGATATTCCTATTCAATATCACAGCCATGCAGGACCGGGCTTTAACATGGCCAGCATTTTGGAAGTATGTGAAGCCGGGTGTGATTATGTAGATGTCGGAATGGAACCGTTGTCGTGGGGCACAGGACATGCCGATTTATTGAGTGTACAGGCCATGTTGAAAGATGCGGGATTCCAGGTACCTGAGATTAATATGGAGGCCTATATGAAGGTGCGTGCCCTGATTCAGGAATTCATGGACGACTTTCTGGGGCTGTATATCAGTCCGAAAAACCGGTTGATGAATTCATTGTTGATAGCTCCGGGACTTCCGGGCGGAATGATGGGAAGCCTGATGGCAGATTTGGAAACGAACCTGGAATCTATTAATAAGTATAAGGCAAAACACAATCTTCCTTTTATGACACAAGATCAGCTTCTGATCAAGTTGTTCAATGAAGTGGCTTATGTATGGCCCCGCGTCGGATATCCTCCTTTGGTTACTCCTTTCAGCCAGTATGTGAAAAATCTTTCGATGATGAACGTTATCGCGATGGAGAAAGGAAAAGAGCGTTGGGGAATGATCGCTGATGATATTTGGGATATGATTCTAGGCAAAGCCGGACGTCTACCGGGCAAGCTCGCTCCTGAAATTATAGAGAAAGCCGAGAGAGAAGGACGGAAATTCTTTGAGGGAAATCCGCAGGATAACTATCCGGATGATCTTGAGAAATATCGCAAACTAATGAAAGAAAAGAAGTGGGAGACAGGCGAGGACGATGAAGAACTCTTTGAATATGCGATGCATCCGGCTCAATATGAAGCTTATAAGAGCGGAAAAGCGAAAGAGGATTTCTTGGCTGATGTAGCAAAACGCAGGGCTGAGAAAGAGCAGGTGCCTACGGAAGAAGCGAAACCTAAAACACTTACGGTACAGGTAGACGGGCAAGCTTACCGGGTGACAGTTGCTTACGGAGACACGGAACTGCCTGTTGCACCGGCTTCACAACCGTCTGCTGCTGCAGGTGAAGGGAAAGAGGTACTTTCTCCGCTCGAAGGAAAATTCTTCCTGGTAAAGAATGCACAAGAGACTCCGCTCAAGGTAGGCGATGCGGTGAAAGAAGGTGATGTGCTTTGCTACGTGGAAGCAATGAAAACCTATAATGCCATCCGCGCCGAATTTGGTGGAACGGTAACAGCTATTTCTGCAAATCCCGGTGATACGGTTTCTGAAGATGATGTATTAATGAAGATAGGATGATGAACGGAATATTTGAAAAATTATATGATATGACTGCCTTCAGCAATATTGTTGCCGAACCGCAGTTTCTGGTGATGTATGTCATTGCCTTCGTTCTCTTGTATCTGGGTATAAAGAAACAATACGAGCCTCTTTTATTGGTGCCGATTGCCTTTGGAGTGCTGTTGGCTAACTTCCCCGGCGGAGGAATGGGAGTGATACAGGCTGACGAGAATGGCATGATCCTGGTGAACGGAGTAATGAAGAATATCTGGGAGATGCCTCTCCATGATATTGCTCATGAATTGGGACTGATGAACTTTGTGTATTATATGCTTATAAAGACAGGGTTCCTTCCCCCGATCATTTTTATGGGAGTGGGGGCCTTGACGGACTTCGGACCGATGCTTCGCAATCTGCGTCTGTCTATATTCGGAGCTGCCGCTCAATTGGGTATCTTTACTGTGTTGTTGGTAGCTATCCTGATGGGATTTACACCCAGTGAAGCAGCTTCTTTGGGAATTATCGGTGGTGCGGACGGACCTACGGCCATCTTTACCACCATCAAGTTGGCTCCGCATCTATTGGGCCCGATCGCGATTGCCGCCTATTCTTATATGGCATTGGTTCCGGTTATCATTCCACTGGTCGTTCGTCTTTTGTGTACCAAGAAGGAACTGAGTATCAATATGAAAGAGCAGGAGAAGAAGTATCCATCGAAAACGGAAATTAAAAACCTCCGTGTATTGAAAATTATTTTCCCGATTGTGGTGACTACGGTCGTGGCTCTGTTTGTACCGAGTGCAGTGCCCTTGATCGGTATGCTGATGTTCGGTAACCTGGTGAAAGAGATCGGTGCCAATACTTTCCGTCTGTTTGACGCAGCTTCGAATAGTATCATGAATGCGGCAACCATTTTCCTGGGTTTGTCGGTAGGAGCCACGATGACAAGTGAAGCTTTCCTGAACTGGACGACTATCGGTATTGTGGTAGGAGGATTCCTGGCTTTTGCTTTGTCGATAGCAGGAGGTATCTTCTTTGTGAAACTGGTGAATCTGTTTACGAAGAAAAAGATTAATCCGCTGATTGGTGCTACGGGACTTAGTGCGGTTCCTATGGCCAGCCGTGTAGCCAATGACATTGCTTTGAAATATGATCCTAAAAATCATGTATTGCAATATTGCATGGCCAGCAATATTTCGGGAGTGATCGGGTCTGCCGTAGCGGCAGGGGTGCTGATCTCTTTTCTGTCTTAATCCGGGCTGACCGGTTGCTATTTTGTTTGGCTATATTCTGTTGGCCTTTATTTCCTGGACCATAACAGATCAGGCTGAATCTTAAATAGGAATCTGCATAATTAATTTGTATAAAAGCTTCCGGTTCCTTTTTTTAAAAGAAGGACCGGAAGTTTTTTTATACTTTATCGTTGAAACATTTGGTATGAATCTTTCATTTTAAGGTTGAGATTGGTGACTTGGACGAGATAGTCTTTAAAGAAATTTTCGGATTGGATCTTGAATCACAAGTTGTAGAATACGGGCATAAAAAAATGTTCCTCCGACCACGCCTGGCCGGAGGAACACACACAAACAAAACAAATAAAAGCAGTCACGATTCGCATCGGGACGCCCCTACACCCGGTATTATAACCGGGATTTATAAATATTGAAAGGGATCAACATTTATTCTTTTGAGAAATCTTTAATTCGTTGCTCTTCTGATAACTGGCATATTAATAATATATTGTCTTTTTCGGCTATGATGTAATCGTTCAGCCCTTGTATGACTACTCGTTTTTCCTGTGAGGCGTGCACCATGCAGTTTCGGCTTTCATACATCCGGATATCCGGTCCTACTGTTGCATTGCCTTCTTTATCTTTTGGCAACAAGGTGTGTAATGCTCCCCAGGTACCTAAGTCCGACCACCCCATTTGGGCAGGTAATACATAAATCTCTTCCGCTTTTTCCATCACTGCATAATCTATCGAGATACTTTCGGCAGTGGGGAATAGCTTCTTCACGCTTTCTTCCTCGCGTTCTGTATAAAAGTCGGGATATATCCGGTCGAAAATCTGAGCTATCCCCGGTGCATATACCCGCATTACGGCTGTGATCGTTCTCACATTCCAAACGAATATTCCTGCATTCCAGAAGTAGTTGCCTGCTGCCAGATATTTTTCAGCAGTTTCTTTATCAGGCTTTTCCTTGAATGCTTCTACGTGGAATATTTCTTTGTCTCTCGTTATCGGTTCACCTGCGGAGATATATCCATATCCGGTTTCCGGACGGGCAGGTTTTATTCCCAATGTGATGATGGCACTGCTTTTATCAGTGAACAAAAGCGCTTTCTCAATCACCCTGCGAAATTCAGTGGTATCGATTACCACTTGATCGGAAGGAGTCACGACAATGTTGGCTTCCGGATATTTCTTTTTTATTTTCCAGCAGGCATACGCAATGCAGGGAGCTGTATTTCTGGGACAGGGTTCTGCCAGTATATTACTTTCCGGGATACCCGGCAGTTGCTCCCGAATAGTATCTATATACTTTTCCGAAGTGACCACCCACATGTTCTCCTGTGGACAAACATTACCGAATCTCTCTACAGTTAGCTGAATCAGTGTTTTTCCACATCCCAATATATCTATGAATTGTTTGGGACATTCCGGTGTACTCATGGGCCAAAATCGACTTCCTATGCCACCGGCCATAATTACTACATGATTGTTCATTGTTAACCTCTTTCTTTATTTGTTACGTTTGCCGAGCAGTTTCTCTATCCAGCTTAAATCGCCGGTCGGTTTCTGCCTGTCACATAGAACAGGTTCGTATGGCTTTTGTTCATGGATCATCTGGTAGATGGTTCCCCAGTCAGGCAAACCTCCCAGGTTCCGGTCATCAATAAACAGGTCTGCTTTCAGTTTACGGGAGAATCCGTTATGACTCTTTTCTTCTTCCGGATAGTCCTTGTTGACAGAATAGAAAAAGACTCCCCGTTGGCGGCACCATTCAATCGCTTCTTCAAGCAATTCTCCTTCGCGTACGGTCCATAAGATAAGTTTATGTCGCTCCTGGGCCAATATTTTCAGGGTTTCTGTTGCGAATGGAATTTCTTCTCCGATCTTCGGATAGCGGTGTTCTACGATGGTACCATCAAAATCAACAGCAATCGTCATGTGATTAGTGTGTGTGAATTGTGATTATTATTTGTTTTCAGGAATGTATACAATCATTGCATTACATCCCGTTTTGTTTTCATATCCCATCGCTTCCGGTGTCGATTCCGAAATGCGTTCGGGAGAGATGTGATATTTCTCTATCAATATCTTCCGGATGGCTTCCGAACGACGTTTACGCAGCTCCTGATCCGCTTTTTTGTCGGTCAGGTTATCACTGAAAGCAATGATCCGGATACTTGCGTTATTATTCTTCATCCATTCGCCAATTCCGTCTATTTTCTGTCCCTGCTCTTCGCTAACGAACGAACTGAATTCGTCGAACATAATATCGATGGAGAGTGCATCCTTTGGCGGAACAATCATCAGGTTTTGCCCGTCTGTTATTTTCCGGCGTTCCTTTAATTCCTGCTTCATTTGCATTACCTCTTCACAGAGCATCCCTATTTTCTCCTTTATCTCCAGTAGATCCGCTTCCGGTAGATAGAGGGGGTGGATGCTGTTGTCCACGCTCTTCCGATATTTATCTCTGAAAGTATATGCAAGTCCTATTGTGAGGTTGCTTTGCATATAAATTTTGTTGTTCAGTTCTTTGCTGTAGTATTTGGGTAAAACCTTTAATCCCGGTTCTATAAACACGCTGAATTTTCTGTTTACATTGTACGAAGCCTGAATCGAGAAGTTACCCGAAATGGTGTTGACTCTTGTATATTTCGGATCATTGTCCCCAAAGTCATAATAGTTGAAACCGGCACCCAGAATAGCCGCCAGATTAAATTTTTTGAATCCATTGTTTCCTATCAGAGTCAACATATAATCCAGGTTTGCGCTGAGTTGCGTGGCTTCTGTGTCATTCCCTATCCGGTTCTTACCGATCTCCGCAGTGGCTCTGAATCCCGAAAGAGGCGTCAGATATACACCTCCGGAGATTTTACCGCCTGCATATACGTTACCAATTGTCTTGGTCAGCCATTCTCCATTCAGGGCACCGGATACAAACCAATTTCCTCTTTCAAACTTTTCCCTGGCGTTTGGCTGTTCCTGTGCCTGTAAGTTACAGGTTGTCAGCAGCAGTACTGCCCCAACGATCCATCTGTTTTGTTTCAATCCCAATATATTTGTCATGGTTGTGTTATATTAATACGACATTGATTGATGCAATCTGTTTCTTTTTGTTTCCCGGACCGGTCACAACAATCGAAGTGATATAGAATTTATCTCCTTTCTCCAGTTGTCTGATCAGTTCCATTTGCCTGGCCGAGAATTTGTTCCCGGTGTTGGGTATTGAAGTTACCGCTTTACTGCTTCCTTTGATCAATACCATTTCAAAGCTGCTGATCTCGTAGTTGGCTTTCGGACCATCGCTGATTGAAGCTCCCAGCTGTGTCATGTTGGATACCAGCCGTTTGTTAATGGGCACATTTCCCCGGTATTGTACCGTTCTCCCGTTTTCATCCGTGCAGAGTATATAAGGTGTCGGATCGGGCAGTGCCTTTACGGTATACCGGTATTCGGCCAGTTGCCTTACCACCCCGTTTTTTATCTGTGTGGCGGTAACTGTCGCTGTCTGTGCTTTTTCGTCGGGAACGGCTATGCAATGGTTTCCTCTTTTGAGTATCTTTCCGTTCGTCATCCGGAATGTCACCTCGTTGAACGGTATTCCCGCAGTCAGTATATTTAGCGAGTTTTCATAGTCGGTATACAAGATACTTGTTAAGGCGGGTGTGATCTGTACTACAGGCAGGTCCACCGTTCCATCTTTATTTACTATCATCTGGTCTTCATTGATGAATACAAAAGCTCCGCCTTTTCCATCTTCTGCCTCTTCGTACAGCAGTGACCGATATACTTCATTCACGCACAGCAACACCTCTTCCTGCATTTTATTGATAAATGTCACTCCACCGATGGCAGGAAGATAAGAAAAGGTTTCCTTTTCCCAGGATATTCCGGTACCCGGACTTTCCGTATTGAGGTAAGTGCCTACCAGTTGTCTGTGTGCATCATTCTTGATCAGCGATAAAGCGTCTTCTTTGAATGTATCCAGTGAGAGCCTGAGTGCTTTCCCTTTCCCCCCGGTGACCGACAGAAATACCTCCGGCACAGCGTTCAAGTCATCTTTTGCCTTTAGCTTGCCGGCTTCATATTTCTCTTTGTCCGCTTTCCTGGCGATATCTTCTTTCAGTTCCTCCAGTGTATCCATTAGTTTTCCTGCCGCCGCATCTATGTTCTGTGCAGATAAAGCTGCTTTATCATTTCGGCTGTTAATTCTTTCCAGTAAAGTCCGGTTATATTCTTCCAGCTTTTTTATTTGTGGAAGGTAGTCGTTGTTCATTCGTCCATACCCCTCTAAGACATCCGACGATATATTGATGGCCAGCATAGCAATCAATACCACGTACAGCAGGTTAATCATCTTTTGCCTTGGCGGCAATGTATATTTAGCCATGTCTCTTCGTCTTATTTCCCGGTTTTTACATTCATGGCGTTCAGCATCTGACTATATTGCTTGTTCAGTAATTCTATGTATGCTGCCATTTTTTCTGTCTCCTTTTTCAGTTCCTCCGAATTCATCTCGTTCAACGACTTAGCATGTTCCGTCATTCCCTTTATTTGCGCTTCGTACGTTTCATTGAGTTTACACACGTTGTTTTCCAGTCTTTTCAGCTGCTGTATGTACTTTTCTGTCATCAGTGTATCCGATACTCCTGTATGGGGATTTATGTTTGCGTTTTTATCATTCAATAGCGGAAACACCCTTTCCCATTTGTACTCTCTAGCCGGTTCGTCAAATCCGGAGATGAAGAAGATGAATACCTCCGTAAATAATCCGATCATTAAAAACAGATTATCATAAGGCATGTGAGCGATTTTGAATACGGCTCCCAAAATAACCAGACAGGCTCCCCAGCAATAACAGAGGTTATAGAAACGTTTTCCTGTTCTGCTCGATAAGAATTTACTTAATTTCATTGTAGTCAATCCGTTTTTTTTGATTTCCCCACGGAGTTTACACAGATCGTTTCACGGATTAATCTCGTGGAATGATCTGTGCTAATCTGTGGTCAATTTTATGCTATTAGAATTTGTATATCACACCTACGGTCATCATTCCGCCGGCAAACACATCATCTTTGTTTTCGATGTCATAGAACTTGGTACTGATTTTGATTCCCGGTTCAGCAAAGATGCTCAGATGCGAATTCAGCCTGAAAGCAGCTTGCAGAGAGAAGTTACCGCTCATGGTATTCGTCTTTGACAGTCTGGGATAATCATCACCAAACGAATAGTAGTTATACCCCAATCCGAAAATGGCGTTCAACCGGAATTTTCTGTTTTCGTCGGTATAATTCTTCATCAGGTTCACCAGGATATCCGCTCCGGCACCGACTGTCACGGCATTGTATCCGCCTTTCAGCCATACGTTGCCGGCTTCTGCATCGACGCGCAGACCGATGATCTTGTTTAACCACACGCCGCCGGAGACTTTCCCTCCCAATATGTTGTTTGCCGAACCATTTAAAGCTGTGACCCCGTTAATACCTCCCGATACAAACCATTCCGGTTTGAATGGATTATCCTGTGCCTTTACATTTCCGAATAGCAGCAGCAATCCGGCCAACAGCAATCCTGTTTTTATATTATTCAGCTTCATGATTTATTTGTTTTTTAGTTAGTGTTTATCGGACAACTTTTAAATCTTACCTCCCGAGTGCTGGCTTGCTTCCACGTTGGTGTAAGTAATCTGCATTCCTGTATAGAATTTCAGGGTGATGGTCACTGTTCTTCCGCCACTGATTTTGAATGTATATGTCTTTTCGCAATATTTAGCCTGATTCAGGTAATAAAGGATATGGTTACCGCTGATACCCGCTATCAGTTCGTGAGCCACTTTATAAGTTCCCGTCGTTCCTTCCTGCGCTTCAATGGCACTGTTGATCGTCGTGGCCATGCCTTGGGCATCCGCAGCGTCTACGCCTGCATTCATCAGCGCCTTTTCCGGACTGACGGTATATTCCCATCCGGCCGTAGCCTCAAAGTTGATTTTGTATTCCGGAATGGCAGTCATATTGCCTTCATTGCTTTTTTTCTCTTCCTTGTTTGTCTCGCCTACCAGTTCTTTTCCTGTGGTCTTGCTACTCTTGACGCGCATCGAATATTTTCCGGACAGTGATGCGCCTGCGGGCAATGTGAACTTATAGCTGTTCGTTTCCGAGTCATAAATGGCATCTGCCACTTTGTTCCAGTTTTCTCCGGCCCTTGTGGTTGTTTTCTGATTGTACACTTCCACATTTTCGAACGTTGTATGTTCCGAAGCTTTGTTTATGATTGCCAGTGTTACCGGTTTGGCCAGAGTGACCTCTTTGGCTGTTTCCACTTCGATGTTTGCGATCGCTACCGGAGTCTCCACATTATTTCCCGGTGTCACGGTTGTTGTCACGGCAGCCGGTTCTTCATACGGGGTCACGCTTACGGTTGTAGTTGTTTCTATGGCTTTGGGAGGAATAATTACAGCTGCTTCTGCCTGAGAGATATTGCTGTCTCCTTTATCGGTTACCACCACTTCTTCTTCCGCATCGGCCTTCACTTCTTTTTCCGGAGCTTTCTTGCTTAATTTCACACTCAGACTCACCATACTGCGGTTTGCCGCATTGTCTGCGATGGTTGCCGTTGCATTGTCTATGCTCATATACCCTTCTTTGCTGAATGTCACGGTGTACACCTTCTTGCTGTCCACTGTCAGTTTATAAGCCCCTTCCGCATCCGTCGTAGCCGTTACTTCACCGGCTTTCACTTCTACACCGGACAGCGCGGTCGTTCCTTCCGTCACTTTACCTGCAATGTAGTATTCTATTGTTTTTTCGGCAGGATCCACTACAATTTCCGGTTTCTTCTCGTCTTCTCCGAAAGAGCATCCGGTTGTTCCCAAGGTCGTTGCCATCAGCAACACACCTATCTTAAATAAGTCACTCTTTTTCATAATCATTTTTGTCATTAAGAAAATATTAAAACTGTTTTTTGTTTCTCTCTTTTTCGATACTTTTTATCAGGAAATGCCGTATATATTCCGGCTGAAAGAATCCGTTGCTCCGGTTTTCTGCCGGTCGTGTCTGATAGGTATATCCCATTTTCCTATCGGCATACTCGCCCCACGACACCATGCTATATTCGGCGGCAAAAAACTCAGCCGGCTTCATCCTGACAGCATGATTCCGGTTCCATTTTTTTCCGGGCAGGGGGATGGCAAAATGAAATCCTCCGTTAACTTCTCCTTCCACATACATGGCATACACTCCTACGGCATACTCTCCGAAGTGGCGTGTGCAGTCTCCTCTCAGCCCATAGTCTCCATACAAATATCTTCCGGCCTGTAGGTCGAGTTGAGTATTGAATTGCGGTACATAGAGCGAACCTTTCACGGCTGCATTGATTCGTTGACGGGTACCGATATACCATCCATCGTCCGTGATGGCCGAGTATCCGGTTGTGCCTATCTGCGCTCCCAGCTCCACCCGTCCGTTGCCGGTACGATATTTCACTTCAGCCTGCGCTCCGATCCGATGATCGGTAAAGTTGCCTGCCACGATGCGGGCCAGAAAATTATTCCGGAACCTTATTTCCTGTGAAATCGTCATTACCCCCGGACGTATCTTTTTGTATTCACCCTTCATATTGGTTGCGATGGGGAAGACCACCTGTGCCGTTGCTTTCGCTCCTTTCCACAAGTCCATTTCTACAGCCGGCGACAGATTGACTCTGTATGAATACAGTTTATCGAAAGTGGAGTTTTCCAGTGACACTTCCGGATACAGGACGATGTCCGCTTTCCATGCCGAGCGGTTGATCACCCCTGTGCTTCCTTTCAATAGTCCCATAGGGCGGTCGGTATCATAACTCATCTCCATCCGTTCGTACACCTCTTTCAATGAAATCCCACCGGATTTATAGCCCGCTATCAACGTATCCGGCAGACTGATGCTGAGTTGTGGAATACCGTTTCCGTCCAGTGCCACCAGTTCCAGGTTGCCGTTGCCCATCCCTTCCATTCCTGCGATGATTGCTTTTCCCACTCCGCGGTAGGTTCCTCTGTATACATTGTCCTCAAAGGCGGCAACAGTCGTTCCTCCCGTTTCAATGGTCCGGATATTTTCCATACCCAACTCCCTGAGCTTTTGGGCGACCTGTGCATGGACAGTGATAGAGGAGGAGAGGAGCAGGCCGATTATTATTGTCAATTGTTTCTTCATACAGCTTAATGGATTAAGACACATTCATATCGTATTCCTCCGGAGATACATTTAAATTCGCGGGTAAACACGTTCAGTGAGAGATGTTTCCACAACTTTGCGGCTGCTCCTACATTGAATCCGTCGGAGTCATATTCGGCCATGATGGACAGTGGCTTGCAAAAAGAGGGAGTATAGCTGAGGCCGCCGAATATGCCGTCCTGCAAGGTATACTTGTCTTTACTTAATGGATAATAATATCCTGCGGTTGCTGCCAGCCGGTGTTCGCCTATCATGAAACTTTTTGTTGCCACTCCATATACGGATGCGAAATAATTGTATCCTTTATCTTTGAACGGATCGTTAGTGCCAATGACAATTGCCGGCCAGTATTTACCCTCCTTCAGCGGGCGGAGCCTTACAGATAACGATCTGTCTTGCTGATTGAATTTAGGCTTCTTAGCCATGTAGTCACTTTTCAGCAAGATGCAACGGTAATTCAATTCCAGGAATGAAAAGAAGGTGATGTTCACGAAATAGTTTCCGGAGTTGTATTTAAAAGGATTCAGTTCTTCAGGCAAATAGTTACCGCCGATCATGAAGGTACCTGTCTGTTGCATCTCGGCGGTCGGAATGTTCATCATTCCTGTTGTCCCCATGGTATACTGTGCCTTGATTCCTGATGTTATCATCATTACACAGACCGTTAATACTGCTTTTTTTAGCCTCATTGATTGATGTTATATAAAGAATTTTTCTTTGGTGATGTTCCACAGGAACAGGGCATTCCCGATGATATACCGGCGCCACATGCGCCTAGGCTCTTTGATCAAGCGATACAGCCATTCCAGTCCATGCTCTTGCCACCGGACCGGAGCACGTTCAACCGTACCCGCAAAGAAGTCGAATACCGCTCCGATAGTTCCTATATGTCCGTTCACCTCCAGTGCATCCAGATGCGTATACGCCCATTTCTCTTGTTTGGGAGCCGTCATGCCTATCCACAATAAGTCCGGCTTTACCGCATTTATGGCATCTATCATCATTTGATTTTCTTCTTCTGTAAATTCCGGTTTGTAGGGTGGGGAGTAAGTCTCTATTCGAATATTCGGATATACGGTTTTAGCTTTTTCTTTGATCAATTTAAGTGTATTTTTGCTGCTTCCCAGAAAGTAGCAAATACCTCCTTTCCGGTTCAGCCGTTCCATTTCATATTCAAAGAGATCCCATCCGGCAGTACGTTCTATGCTCTCTTTTCGGAGCCATCTAAACGCCAATACCATGCTTGCTCCGTCAGGAATCAGTGCTCCGCCTTTGAGTAAGGCTTCTGCAAACCCGGCATCTTTCAGCGCCGTATTATATGAATGGGCGTTAATCGTGTTTATCAATAATTTACCTTCGGGCAATATAGATAAGTCGCTCCTGTGCTTCAGGAGTGAAACTGTTTTGAGCTTCAACATGTTTCTGAGATGGAATGGGTAGTTATAAGTACGCTACGCTGCTACCTGTCACGAAGAGCAGGCTTTGGAATTATGGGGTAAGAATTTCTTTGCAAAGGTATGCTTTTTCCGATAAAGAGGAAAGTATTTATTAAAAAAGATATTCGGATATAATGTCTTATTATTGAATCTAAATTACTTCTTCTAAAATAGTTTTCATTCTTTCTTCAAATTTTTCTAGTGTGAACTCTTTTTGAAACTTATTTTTTCCGGCTTGCCCCATTTGTTTTCGCAATTCCGGATGATCTAATAAATATTCTATTTGTTGAGCCAAAATTTTGGGATTTTGTTTCTCAACAATATAGCCAGTTTTACTTTCTTCTATGATGTCAGTGATTCCTCCTTCGTTGGTACTGATACATGGTAAACTATATTCCATTGCTTCAAGCAGGACAAGAGGAAAACATTCATTATTGTAGTAAGTCGGGAAAACAAATAAATCTGCTTCTCGTAGATACTTCTCTTTTTCAGTTCCATATTTTGAACCATGGGCTGTTATGTAATCTTCTAGTCCATATTCCCGTATTCTGTCATGAAATGTTTGAAAACTGATATCACTCCATTTCCCGACGAAGTCACAATGAAATGCCTTTTCTTTTTCTTTAAGTATTCTGCACGCCTCCAGTAAGTCCCATACTCCTTTTTCTATCATCATATTCGATAAGAAGAGTATCTTGAAAGACTCTTGTTTCTTAGAGGGTGGTTTCGGTAGAGAATAACTTTCCGGGATTCCATTCGGACATATATACACATCTTTTCGGGCTACATATTTCTCTATATCTTTGTATAAAGCTTTTGCCAGCAATATAACTTTTTGATTCTTAAAAAAATGGTTGTATAAAAAGTTATCCAATACCCTGTCTTGCCGTGTCGCTACTCCTTTATTATGATAATGCGCAATTACGTTTTGTCCCATAGCTTTGAGTAACATCACCACTATAAAATCTTTGTAGAAAGCACCTCCTTTGGTATTGGGGGTTACGTAGCATAGTTGGGGTTTTTCCATGTGAATTGTAGATGCTATATGATTCATCTGTTTCAGAAAACTCCATAATTTAGAGAAACCTCCTTTCCCAATATCCGATAAATCTTTTGCCAATGTCAGATTGATATATCGGCAGTCAAATGTTTGGTCGATCAGTTTGCTGTCATGGATATATTTTCCCATCATTGATGCGCCATGGACCGGGGGAGGCATGTGCATGATGAAAAGTATTTTATTTCTTTTGCCGGTTTCTGTAGAGTTCTTCATATTTCTTTTGCATCATATTTAAAGAAAAACGTTCGATAGCAAATCTATGGGCATTTTTTGCCAGTTCCCCGTAATTTTGTTTATTCAGTTTCTTGGAGATAAGTTCAATAAAGTCTGGAATGGAGTTATTATTTACACTTAATGGCCAATCTTCCGGTAGTGTATCTTTTAGTCCAGGGCAGTTATTTATGATTGTGGGGGTATATGCTAGGCTGGCTTCTATAGGCATAAGAGCTAGACCTTCGTGGTTAGAAGGCATAAATAAGTAATCAAATGAACCGATGTACTGAGCTAGTCCGAATACTTTTTGATATACTGTTACATTGGTTAATCCTTTAAAAGCTGTTATTACTTTAGGTTCCATAGATCCACTCCCTACCACATGAAAGTAAAATCTTGAATCATCCTTGAGTGCACTGACTACTGCAATCATTTGGTCTACTCCCTTTTGGTATTCAAATCTTCCGGCAAATAAAATATTAATCTGAGTTGGTTTGATTACTTGAAACTTTTTTTGAGGTATTTCATCTATACCATTATAAATGATTGGTGGTTGTTCTCCCCCGTAACAGCGAGTATAGCAGTCTCTCGTGGAAGTAGAGATTGCAATATTACTCTGGTGCTTTATATAATATTTTTCTACTATATTCCCAATTTTTTCCCATTCATTCCATAGCTTTGTATTGTGTATTGTTCTTATGTAGCTGGGGCTAATCCAAAAGCAAAGCCATGCTATTTTCCTAAATATCCAAAGTGAGAGATCCGGTGTTTCCGTGTGTGCGTGTATGATGTTTGGAGAGTATTTTATATAGTACCAGATGAACCATATCCAAAAGAAACAGATTGCTATTTTTCTGTTTTTGAAAGGAGAGCAATGATATGGTATACCATTTTCTTTAAACTCTTTTTTAAGAGAGGTAGAGAAATCGGAGTGTCCTTTTACAACTTCAAACAGGTGGTATTTAAAGTTTGGATTTGGGGATTTTGTAATATTGATTGCTACTCTTTCGGCACCTCCGAGATCAAAAGATGAAATAACTTGAAATACAATCATGCTGTCGAAAAGTTAGAATTATAGTTGCTCTAAAATTGTTGAGGCAGTCTTTTTCCAAGTAAAGTTAGTCATGACTCTTTGCCGTGCATTTTCTACTTTCTGTCTATTGATAATGATCTTACTCATTTCTTCTACAGAATTAACAATGAATCCTGAAACTTTATTTTCTATAATACATTCCGGTCCAGGAGCTTTTATGGCTATAACATTGCAATTATGATACATTGCCTCCAAAATGGCCATTCCGAATATTTCATTAGGATTGAAGTTTACTACATAATCTGCTATTCTATAGTACGAATGAATTAGTGCATTGGGAATAGCCCCCACATATTTTATTTTATTATAGCTTTCTTTCTCTGATAACTTATTTATAAAGTTCTCTCTCAAAGGTCCGTTTCCTCCTATATAAATAATGCAAAATTTTTCATCCAGCAACTCTGCCAGTTTAAATATATCGAATGGATGTTTGTCATGTCTTAATGCGCACACACACAGAATGTATGTTTTGTTTTGGGATATCTTTAAATCACTTATTAAATCGTTTTTACTCTTTTCTTCCTTGGGAATTACTGTTTGATCCAGACCTACAGGAGCAACTATTGTATTTTTAACTCCAAGTGCTATTAATTCTTTTGCCATAGCCGGAGTTTTTGCGAAGACACAACTTCTTTTTAATGCTTTGATATTTCTAAGGGTGATTCTATCTAATATTTTTCTTATAATAGGATTAGGGTTGCTACTCTTGATTGTACCAATATAACAATAATACTTTATATTTTTTTTGATGCAATAATATATTGCTTCAGGCACATATAGTAGATTGTCTGTTTGCAGATGTAAAATGTCTAATTTATAAGACCTGAGTAAATCAAGGTCAACTATGGCGTGATGGGCTATCCTAAAACGATAGGGTAGGTATATTTTTTTTATGTTAGAGGTGAGATTTACCTCTGAGAAACACTTAGAATCATGTTTGTTTAGCCAATAAAAGATGTATACTTTGTGACCTAAACTTTCAAATGCTTGGGCCAATCCTATTTCTTGTGCATTGTATGTGCCGTTAGTCCATTCTCCATAATCTAAATGAATATAACCTATTCTCATATACTTGTTAAAGTTGTTGAAGATTAAATATTGATTATTATTCGGGTGATTACTTCCCAGTCTAATTCATGTAAATACGACGCCATCTTTTTTCGTTCTTCTTTAAGTTTTCCCGGATTGTGTATGCACCATGCCATTTTTTCTTTTAGTGAGTTGATATCGTTCACTTTGCAGAATATCCCTATCTCTCCATTATTTAATTGTTCTTTTAGTCCTCCCGTTTCACTTGCTATGATTGGCGTGTTATATTCCAAAGCTATCGGAATTACTCCTGATTGGCTTGCGTCAATATATGGAAGTACGACGATCGTGTTGGGTATGCTGAAATATTGACCGATTTCGTTATCCGGTATATACCTGTTGATGACCGTTACATTGGGGATATTTCTGAATTCTTCTATATATTCTGCAAAGTTTCCACTACCTGCTATGGTTAGGGTTATATCAAGGTGAGGTGTCTGGACGAGTTCTTTATAAGCTTTTGCTAAAAGCTGTATTCCTTTGTATTTTTCAATGCGTCCAAAGAATAAAAAGTTAATAGTCTCCTCATTCATATAGCTGTGGTCAGATGGAAGAAACGTTTCTTTTTTCCTATATTCACTCATGCGCCCATGTGGCATATAGTGGATGTGTTTTTCTGAGAATCCAAAGTTTTTGGAAACCAATGTAATAAAACTGCGAGTTAGAACAATGATTTCATCGGAGGATTTTATATAGTGAAATGTCAATATCTTTTCTAATGTTTTTACTCCAGAATGGTGTATTGGGTCGTGGCAAATTGTTATTCTTTTGGCTTTTACACACTTTAAAACACTACTGGCCCATGGATGATAAAAAGTGCTTATGGCGTAATCAAATTGGAGACTTTTATATTTCGATTTGATTTTAAATTTTTCCTTCAAAAAGAATTTAAAGCTTGCTTGTATGGCTGTTTTTCGTGTACCTGTATCAATAAAGTATACTTCTTTAAAGAGTTTTTCTGTTTCCCAATCTATTCTATTTGATATTTTATGAGATAAAATGACATATATATTACATCCGTTCAATGCCAGCCCTCGTGCCATTTCCAGTGTGAATACTGGGCCGGCTCCTTCTTTGAAAAGAAATGTTATCAGGATATTTTTCATTCGAATTTTAGTGATCAGTAGGGTAACTAATTTTTGTTTAGATAATATTTTTGTTTTTCAAATATAGTCTTATTCTTTTAAATAATGGATTGTTTTTACTTCGGTCCCATATATATTTTGTTAGCTTAAAAATAAATGTTTTGCGCCGTTTTAATTTCTTCTGTTCCTGTTCCGGTAACCAAGAACCCATGTATAGGTGAACGCATACCGTTTCCGGAGATTTATCCCAATTTCCGAAATAGTCCATTGGATTGAAGAAAGTCTTAGGGTAAATATTTATATTTTCTATTATTTGCTTGGCGTTATTTCGGCTTAGACCATATTTCTCTGATAGAAATTGAGTTGTTATATTGGCGTTAGACTCCAACTTGTTCACAATATTAAGGTTGAACTCTTGATCATAATAGTCTAAAAGCTCTTTAATGATTTTATTATTCTTTTTGAATCCCATGACCCCCATAGATAATATTTCATCTCTTTCGAATCCCATAAAAGCTTCATTCGATAAAAAGGGATTCAAACTTTTGTATAATTGAATATCTGTGTCTAAATAAATGCCACCTTGCTCATATAAAACTTTGAGGCGTACATAGTCAGCTACAAATGCATACTTTTTCTGTTTGTACGCTTCTTGACACCATTTATTTGAAGTAATATCAAAAGATTGTTCGTCCCATAATTTAAACTCATAATCGGGTAGGTATTTGTGCCATGATTTTATGCATTTCTTTACTAAGGGAGGAAGATCATTTTTGCCAAACCAGCAATAGTGTATCGTTTTAGGAATTGTAAGAGTATTCATTTTATTGGTATCTTGTTGATTATAAGTCGTATCCCCATTTGTTGAGGAGAAGTCCTGCCTGTTCTTCTTTGTCTTTAGATGATTTTTGAGAGAATAAAATATTGGAAACTGGACTGTTTTGCAATAAAGTCTTATTCTTTTTTATGTATTCATCATAGGTACAAATGATGCGTATGGGATTTCCACATGCCACTGAATTTTCTGGAATATTTTTGCATACAACACTTCCTGCTCCTATAATAACTTTATTCCCTATGGAGGTATTTCCTAAAATTATAGAGCCATGGCCGATAAATACGTCATCTCCTATCGTTATTTTTCCAACTTTACTGTATCCTAATGGTCTTTTTGTACTAGCGTCATGGGCTATAAGTGTAGAGTGGGTTATAGTTACATTATTACCTATGGTGATAAGATGGCTAAAACATCTATCGATAAAAACACTATAAAAGTTACAGTTACTTCCAATTTTGACTCCTAGGTTTCTATATTTCTTAATTTCAGATTGCTGTGTGAATAGTTTCCTTATAATCTTATTGATGATATTCATTTTTATATAGTATATTTTAGTTGACAAAGTATTGTATATGATCTTTTCCATTGTATGAAATAATCTTTCCCGGATTTCCTACAACGACTGCATTATCGGGGATATCCTTTACAACGATGGCTCCACTACCTATCATTACATTATTTCCGATTCTAACCTTTCCTATGATTTTTGCTCCAGAAGATATTACTACATTATCTCCAATGATGGGAGCACCTCCTTTGGGACCTCTAACTCCGCCGATTGTAACTCCATGATATATAGTACAGTTCTTTCCTATAAGAGCAGTACTGTTGATAACAATACATGAAAAGTGTGCAAAACACAAACCTTCTCCTATTTGAGTTCCGATAGGTAATTGGATTCCTGTCAAATATTGATTGTGTTTATGTATCAAAAAAACTATTCTATATAATAGTTTAAAGAATATCCCTTTTTGGCGGGCTAAATAGCTGCCTATTCTGAACCAAAAGGTGATGCGGAAAGAAGCGTTGAAAAATAGGTATTTTACCCCCCCCCCCATTTAACTTTTGTTAATCTATTTAAATCTGATTTTATCAGATATTTACATTCTTTGTAAGTCATCGTCCGATGCAGCTGTATTCAAATCCTAGATTCTTCATTTCTTGCGCATCATATATGTTACGTCCGTCAATGATTAGTGTTTTGTTCATTGATTTCTGCAATACCCCCCAGCTTGGCAGACGGAACTGTTTCCATTCTGTTATTAGCAGCAATGCGTCTGCGTTTAGAATCGCATCATACATATCTGCGGCATACTCTACTGCCTCACCTATACGGCGATGGCATTCATCCATTGCTATCGGATCGTATACACGTACCTTGCATCCTACTTTGAGTAATTCGTCAATTGTGACCAAAGCCGTAGCTTCACGCATGTCATCTGTTTCCGGTTTAAAAGCCAATCCCCAAATAGCAATGGTTTTTCCCTTTAAAGCTCCTCCATAATAGGCTGAAAGCTTCTTGAATAAAATACTTTTCTGCCTTTCGTTTACTTCTTCCACAGCTTTCAGCACTTTCATTTCGTAGCCATTTTTTTCGGCCGTTTTTATCAATGCTTTTACATCCTTGGGGAAACAACTACCTCCATATCCACATCCCGGATAGAGGAATTTACTTCCGATACGGCTGTCCGCTCCGATACCTTTACGCACCATGTTCACATCCGCACCCACCACCTCACATAGGTTTGCGATGTCATTCATGAAACTGATACGTGTGGCCAGCATCGAGTTTGCCGCATATTTTATCATTTCTGCCGAAGGAATATCAGTAAAGATAATCCGATAGTTGTTCATCATAAATGGTTTGTAGAGTTTACTCATAAGCTCTCTGGCTCTTTCTGATTCTACGCCCACCACTACCCGGTCGGGGCTCATAAAGTCTTTGATGGCGGCACCTTCTTTCAGGAATTCCGGATTCGAAGCCACATCAAATTCTATTTCTACTCCTCTCTTATCCAGTTCCTCCTGAATGGTTGCCTTGACTTTCTTTGCAGTACCGACGGGTACGGTCGATTTGGTAACAAGTATCAGGTACTTCTTCATATTCCGGCCCACTGTCCGGGCAACTTCAAGTACATAGGTCAGGTCAGCACTGCCATCTTCGTCCGGGGGAGTACCTACCGCACTAAAAACAACATCCACATTGTCCAGGCATGTTGTAATATCTGTGGTGAAATTCAATCTGCCCTCCCGATGATTACGGAGTACCATCTCCTCCAAACCCGGCTCATAAATAGGGATTTGTCCTTGTAATAATCTTGTTATCTTTTCTTTGTTCACGTCTACACAAGTCACGTTGACTCCCATTTCCGCAAAGCAAGTGCCGGATACTAATCCGACATAACCTGTACCTACTACTGCTATATTCATACTATTTTCTTTTTTCCCAAATTTGTGGAATGAATAATCTTAAATGTATAGTGAAATAATGAAGACACGCCGGAAAGACTCCATAATGTTTTCTCTCAAAATAAAAGTTTTCTTTAGGATGGCCTCCTAAGGGGGAGTGAAAGACCCTTATCCTTTCTTTTAACGGATAACTTGAATTACACCATTTGGCCAAACTGTTATGTTGTTCGCAAGTACCGATATACTCTTTTGATTGATAGGATTTTATTCCTAGCTTCCCAGCTCTCAGACCGTAATCAAAATCTCCCAAAGCATGACTATAAGTATAGTCCAGATTCCCGATTCTTTGGTAAACATACCGGGGAATTAGAACGACATTGCCATTAAAATGTTGGCATATTTGTAAACTTCCATTTGGAGGGATAATGCCGTTATTGTTTCTACCTCCATAAGTGGGTTTACCATCTTTTTCAGAGCATGTAGCTCCACAAATGATTGCTTCATCTTTAACTGAAATGCTATCGTTTAGTAATCTTGAAATGCTATCTGGATAGATAAATGTATCGTCGTTTAGCCATAGGTAATAATCGTATTCTTTTCTTTTGGTTGCTTCTTCCCAAGCTGTATACATTCCCCGGTTCCAAAACAAATTTCCTTTCGAATGGATTATGTTTACTTCGGGGAATTTTTGTGCGATAGCTTCCGGTGTACCGTCTGTGCATCCGTCATTGGTTAGATAGATGTCAATGCTATATCCTTGGATAGGGAGTTGTTTGTAAAGATTGCCAAGGCATTGGAGTGTTTTCTCTTTCCGGTTAAAAACGGTGAGTAGAACCGCTATTGATTTCATTTTCTTTTTGTGTAGAGTTTGAATATTTCTGTAGCGTTGGTTTGCATATCATATTTTCGGTGCACTAATTTCAGTCCGTTATCCGTTACCCTTTGCTGCTTCGCTGGATCGTTAAACAGAGACAATACTGTTTGCGCCAATAAATGATAATCTTCTTTTATTAATATGGAACATTCTTCTTCTTGGTTGAAGTCATGTAATCCTGGTACATCATAGAGGATAGTCGGTATACCACATGCCAAACACTCAATAGTTGTAATAGGAATACCTTCGTGCATACTGGGCATTAAATAGATATCAGATGCTATTAAGTATTTTCTAACATTAGTCTGGTTACCACAAAAGCGAATGTAGGATGATACATGTAATTGCTGTGCCAACTTTATTTCTTCTTCTAATGATTTGCCATTTCCTAAATGTAAATAAACTGTATCAGGATGTTTTTGGATTATTTCGGGCAATGCCTTAATGATGTCTGTATGCCGTTTGATGGTACTGCATCCACCTACGGATATCAAGACCAGAGCATTTGGGGCAATATCCAATTGTTTTCTGATTTCTTCTTTTTCTCTTTCTTTGGCTGGAAAAAAACGGTTACTACCATACCAATTATAAATAAGAGTTGTTAGGTTGTGGTAGTGATTGAGTTCATTAGTGAATACAGAATCACTGATGGTTTGAAAAGTACATCCCAGCAAATGTTTTGCTGACCAACGATTCCACCAATGGAGTGGGTATGAATACCAATTTGATTTAAAAACGTTGTGGAATGTATATATAGGCTTGCATCCTGCTATCCAGGCACAATACGATATGCTCCACCGAATATTAGCCCGATGGATATGTACTATGTCAAATTGGTTTTGTTTTAGGAATTTTATAAAGTGATGTCGATATATCCATTTCTGAATGATTCCGGAGTCAGGATATGGCTTATGATAAACAGTATATCCTTTTCTTTCAAAGTAAGGTGAATATTCTCCTTGTTCATTTCCTGTTGCAACAACAGATAATTCTCCTCCAAGTGTTTGGAAAATAGATGCTGCGTCTACATACATGATTTCAGCTCCTGAAAATTTTAATTCATTTAATACATGGAGAATTTTCATTTTTGAAAAGTTTATGTGTTAATTATTTGAAAGATATATTTCATTTGTTTCCTTAATTTCAGATTCCTGAATTGTTTGTTTTTTTAAGGGAACAGAATTGCTTTTGAGACATAGGTAACTATAGAATACCATAAAAAAGAGTGCTGGATTCATAATATTAGGCTGTCCTAATCCCATATTAATTATAAGCAGTATTCTGATAAGGATATCCCATTTGCTTTGGCTTTTATGGTATATACACCAAAGACTGAAACCAAATAGAATACTAAATGGAAAGATACCTATGGCTATAAGGAGGCTTAAAATGCCTGCACATCCTTCTAAATTTAGGCTTTTCATTCTATCATATCCCAGACCAGCCAGGGAAAAAGGCTCTTTTTCTATTAGTTCGATGACTTCTGTTATGCTTTTGGTTCTGGCTCCTCCTGTTCCTTGTGTGAAGTCAATGTTATGCTTTTCTGTATTAAATATCTTATCATAAACAGCTTTCTCTATAAAATTGTGTCCTAATGGAGTGACTGTCAAAAATAAAATGACACCGCAAAGTCCTGTTAGGAAATATCTTTTTATCTTTTTATTTTTATAATTTTGGGGATGTAACAGATAACAACCTATAATGAAGATGAACGCGATGTATCCGCTGGTTGAAAGTGTTGTTAATAGAGCAATGGTAAGAATCGCTATATATTTTTTTTGTCTGTTTTTCGCTATCAATCTGGAATGAAATAAAGAAAAATATAGAGCGACAGTTAACATACATTGGAATTGGCCAGGTTCACCGAATGGGCCACAATTTCTATCTGAGTGGAGAAATACAAAATTATACACTGGGCTGGTATAGCTATAAAGCATGCCTTCTGAGTATGAAGGTAACAAATAGGGAAAAAGAGGACTGACAACATTGAATCCCCATATATATGTAAGAAAAAATAGAATGATGCTGATGGCTGCTAATAGATAGGCTATTTGTAAGAAACGCTGTAATACATGTCTTTTATCAATGTGAATAGTTGTATAGATAAGTAATAGTATACAAATGATTCTGAGTGAGGTTCCTAAACTAAGGTCAGAGAAAAGTATTGGCAGTAATAAGGAGATCGAAAGCGCTCCTATGAAGTATGAAAAAGTTGTTCCTATGAATTCTTCTTTTTTGATAAAAAACAGATAGATAGAGCAACTAATCAGTATGGATACCAAAAATAGGTCTGCTCCTATATATATGGGTAATGCCATTCCACCCAAAGAGAGTGCACAGTATATCAAAATATACTGTACTGTAGCAAGGAGTGTGGAACTTTGGGGAGAAGTAGATCGTATGCGTATCAAAATTGTAAACTATTTAATTGTTTGGTGTCAAAAGAACCGTCATTCTCTACTAAAATCCAATCTGGGGATAAAGGATATCCGTGCCAAAAGATGCGTGGACAAATCTTAATCCCATTATTTAATAAGGCTGGCTTATACGAAAAAGAACTTTTGCTGGTTATTAATAAGTCTGCATATACCATATGTAGAAAGGATTCTTGAGCTCCCATGTGCAAACACCAATGTAAATTGGAATATTTGAAAAATTCTGTATAATCTTCGGGCTTTCCTTGAGAGAAAAAATAAATGTGGATAGGGCGATCCGTATATAAGTTATCCACTGTTTGTTTTAATACTTTGTCAAAATAATCATTACTCAAGAATCTCATGTTTAAGTTGGGATTGTCTACGTCTGATAGGATATCTCCTCGACGTACATGAATGGCAATGTTGAAATTCTCTCTCTGATAAATAAGTTGGTCTTTCTTACGGGCCGGGGCCGAATAAAATTTTTTCTTCAGTACTGGCATGATCCCATATTGTTCCATGTAGAATTGATCTTGTTCGGCAACGAATACTATTTTCTTGTTTTGATAAGATTGTATTATTTTTTTGTTTAAATTGACCTCCGTGCCCTTTTCACTGTTGAACAGAGGAAGCTTACGGACTTGATATCCTTTACGTTTTAAATCTTGTATAGAAGGTTCTCCTTCACCAAATCCCAGAAACTCTTCCCAAATAGGATTGCTGAAGGGCAGATGTGCGAAATTTAGGTTGAATTACTGAGCGTACCAATAACCCGCTATCCAGTTAGCCATTTGATGACCGATTCCTGCATCTGGGTTGGGCCTTGCCGTGTAATATGATTTATCATTGGGAAGACATTCTGTTTGGTGTCTTGGATGAAATAGATAATGCCAATAGGAACGGTAAATATATGGATAGATATTGTGGCTTTTAGCTTGCCGCATGATTTGATTCCAGATATGCTTCTTGGTTTTTCGTATGAACTCTTTGGCTGTCATTTTTTTATATAGTTATAAATCTTTGATCCCAATTCACTCCTTCCCGAATTTGTCTTGTTGGTGATCCTGCATTTAAAGTGTTTGATTTTATATTTTTTGTAACTAAAGAATTGAAGCCTATGATTGCGTTATTACCTATGTTAACTCCTTTGGTTACTCTACTATCTTTTCCGATCCATACGTGGTTACCTATAATTATAGGGCGAGATGGATTTATAATTTCGCCTTGATCGTTATAAATGGGGTGTGAATCAGTATTCCAAAGTTCAACATGATCGGCGAGCATACAATCTTCACCGATTGATATGGAGTTTGATTTTCCCATACATATTAGTTTCAAATAACTACCAAATCTACTGTATCTCTCTATTGAGATATTACAATTCTCTCCTCGGATAATAATCTCTGATAGAGTGATTCCATTGATTTTCTGTATGTTAATTTGATTATTGTTGCCGATGACTTTAATTTTTGTCGCTGAAAATGGACCTTGGAGATTTATTTTGTTGTTATTACCGTTGACTTCTATACTTGTCCTTTTTAGGATGGAGTGTCGTATATCAATTTGATTACTTGCTGAGCTATTGGAGAAATGTCCGAAGATTATTACACTGTCATGTATATGAATACCTTTTAATTTGGACCAGTATTTGACTGTTATAAAAGACAGTATTTGAATAAGTATTTTTTTCATAATGTTTTTTTTTACCAATAGCATGCGTCTTCCACTTGGTTCGCATTTAGTGGAATGTCATTTTTCTTAGGACGTATCCAGTGTTCATTCATTAAAGATAAGTAACTTCCGTATGGGATATTCCAGGCTTTTACTCCATAGTCTGGGTTTTCCCAACGCTTTCCTCGGATACCGAAAAGTAGTTGAAGTGCGCCACCTAAATGAACGGCTTTTTTCCCTTTCGACTTAACATAAGCAGCAAGTGGAAAACCGTATGCTCCACATCCTAATAAACAAATATCGAAGTTGATGTGGTCTATCTGTTTTTGCATGTGAGCCAATGCTTCGAACCAGCTGTTGAATCCTGGGGCTTGTCCTCCTATACTTTGAACTGCTTCGATAGTTGATAATTCAAATAAAGGTAGTATATCCGGATTATCAAAAAGGAGGTTGCGCTGTTCGTTATATTGTTTTTCAATGGAACGTGCAAAGGGGTGTACTACCAGCACTTTTTTCCCTTCCAAGGCCTTAGTCCAGGGAGATGCGTTCCAAAAGGGCTCTAACAGCATCAATTTGACTCTTTTCATATCGGGAGCGAAGTTGATAAATTGTTCATTATCTTGCCAACTCCCGAGTATATCTACTTGCGCTGCACTTTTTAGCATAAGTTCGCAAAATCTTTCAATTTCAGTCAAGGTCAATGGGAAGAATCCGGCATTATTGTTTAGATACTGCCATGTTTTTGTATTCCACCATAGATCAGGTGTTTTTCCTCTAATGTATGAAATAATGTCCTTTCGTTTACTCTTAACTCCTATATAATTTGCTGTTACACTTAACTCGAATCCACCGAATCGCGCAATCATGCAAGGGCGATCATCCGATAAAAGATTATATATCATTTGAGAAGATCTTTTAGGGGATGTCTCTATATAACAGGTATTTATTGGAGCGGCTGGATATAACATGGTATATGTTTTGCGCAAAGCCTTTAATAAGTATTCAAAAGGGATATGCATCTTTTTTTTAATTGTTGTGTGTAATTCTGTTCTTTATTATTGATATCAACTCTTGGGTGGTTTTTTTTTCTTCGTTGTTGAGAACAAGACACCATAAAGTGACCAAACTGAATAAGATCGTTGTAGTTAGGGTGATTCCCAATCTAACGATTCCTTCTGTCAGGAAATAACTGGGCAATATTCCTGAACCCACAATGATAACTGTGAATAATAGGCAGGGCAATAGTACTTCGCGTGTGTAAGTTGCGTAGTTGGCATTACATTTCTTATGGAAAAAATAAATAGAAAAAAGACCTCCTATGATGCCATTGCAAAGTATCCAAGCTATATACATATAATAAGGTGGATAATGAAAATGAAATAATAGGGCAGAAAGTATAATCGGCAGTAACCCTAATATGCTTCTTACCAGTGAATAGCCCTTAATTTCTCCTTGTGCTGCAATGCTACTTCCCAACGTTATGGTTAGTTGTTCTATCAAGCTTCTTAACAGTTGAAGGCGACAGAATACAATTGTCCATTCAGGTGTTGATTTCAGCCAAATTTTTAGAATATAAGGAGTTTCTATGATGAAAGGAATAGCGAATACTGCTAAAATAATGTAAGCAAACTTGCTACCTGTCATGCTTGCTTTGAGCATCAGGGCTCTGTTTCCACTTCCTTCACTCTTAGCGATAACTGGGTTCAAGGCTTTTAGCATTGTATTAGAGAATACCATTAATTGTCCGGAGATTTGGTTGGCGATGCCTTGGGCTGTGTTTAAAAGTGCCCCCCAGAAATTGTTTAGTACAATACCTAATCCATATTGAGAAATCATGCTGCTGGTTACCCCTATCAAGTTCCATCCGGCGAAAGCAGTCATACTTTTCATTAGTGAGGGGCTAAAGTACTTTCGAGGAGTGAATGCACATTCCGTGTATTTATGATGGCAATAAGTCTGCATGATGATCGACATAAAAACAGAAACCCCTGTGGTCAGCAGGGCGTAGACAATTAGTTTATCTTGTAGTGTGTAAATGATGATGATGGCGATAAGAAGTTTTAGTAATGAGCCGATAATACTGATTATGGCATAGTATTTCATGTTTTCGTGTGCATTTATCACCGCATCATAAGGTACGGTGATTATAGTAAAAAACGTGCTGGCTATTAGACTGCCGTATACAACTTGAGCGGCTGAAATGCGGTCGGTCGGAATGTTTAAAATGCCATTAAAAAAAAAGTACCCCCCAATTATCAATAGAACGGATGCTATAGTGGCTATTATTAAATGTAAAATTAAACTGGTATTGAAGATTTTCTTTTTAATTTTTGTATCTCCACTACCTTCTGAATAAGACATGAAGCGTTGTGTGGCGCTGGCCATAGCTGCATTCAGAAAACCAAGCATACTTATTGCACCTCCGATTATGTTGAATATTCCAAAGTCAATGGCTCCCAATGCATTGAGTATTACGCGAGTGGTGTATAGCGAGATAAACATGGTAATACCCATCTGAGCATAAAGGAATCCTGTGTTTTTTACGACACGGTTGGCGGTAGAACTCATAGATCGTTTTATGGTGTGGCTTATTGTATCTTATTGTTTCTTTTATCTGTTCATATCCTTCATCTCACCGCCTCCATCTTTCCCACTCTCTCCACGAACCCCACCGGCATATCCACATGGGCGCAGCCCAGCATATCCAGCCTTACCGCCACCTTGCTTTTGCCGTCGATGGTCACCAGCTCGCCTTCCAGTCCGGCGAGGGGGCCTTTGATGACTCGCACCTGTTCGCCGGGGGCGAGGGGGGAGGAGCACACTTCGATGGCTTCTTCGGAGTAGTCGAGCATGAAGCGGAAGCGCTCCATCTGCTCGTCGGGGATGACGGCGGGGGTGCTTTGTCCGCGCAACACCATGTAGCGGCTGACGGACGAAAGGGTCAACACTTCGGCACGTTCTGCCGGGTCGACGTGTACGAAGATCATCATCGGGATGACTACGCGCTCGATCTTTTTGCGGCGGTCGCTCCATTGATGGATTTCTTCCTGCACGGGGAGGAAACTTTCGATGCCCATTGCCGTCAGGCGGTCACGGGTTTTCTTTTCGTGATAGAGACGGACATAGGCGGCAAGCCAGGATTTCATGTCTGATTGGGAGTATGGTTTGAGAAAGGGGAGGGAGGGTCGCTCCCGGATACGCTACGCGGTTACCTGTCACAGTTGCCTGCTGGGGTAAACCGAATCTTACGTTTGATTTTGCTGCAAAGATAGATATAATTTTACTAAATGCAACAAATTGTTTATGAAAATAGAAAAAATAATGAATTTTTAATCTTTAGGTGTTACTTTTGTAAGTTTTAATAATTAACATATCTTTTAATTTTAATGATTATGGAAAAAAAACGACAAGTTTAAGAGTCCGAACGAATTGCTTAAAGAGTTGTCCGGACAGGTGTTTGCCCTGGTGCGTGAGCTTCCCAAACCGCTTTCGAGAGAAGAGATGCGGGAGTTGAAACGGTTGTGCCGCTTCCTGAACAATACGGTGAAGGATCAGGAGCGGAAACAGGAGGTGAGAAAATAAATCCGGGTGTTAAAAAGAACCGGTAGACGGATGGCGAAAGTGGGGTGCGGGTGGGTGTGGAGGCTTTCCGAAGGGACTTTTACGGCGGTTTTAACATTCGGAAGTGTAAAAAGTTTGTTGTTCTTTTGCATCATGGTTCATTGCAGAGGATGCGCAGTGGCAAGGGGTTTGCTTTGTGCGCTTGGCGGCGGATCGGGATTAAAAACATTAAAATTTAATACTCAATGAAAAAGAGAGAGTTTAAAATTTCCTTTTTCCTCCATGTGTGGGAAAAGAAAGCGGAAGAGATTTCGCTGGAAGAGTTTCATAATGACCTCAGGGGAGCACGCTGGAAGGTGCTTGCCGAGTCGTACCGGCGGTGGATGCGGACGGGCATGACCGAGGAGGGCAAAAGGCTGAAAGGGGCTCTGAATGCGGTGGTAGTGGCCGGCAAGTGCCGGGGCGGACATGCGGCGAACCAGGTGACCGAGCTGAACGGACTGGCGCTGTTCGACTTTGATCATTGCCTCGAGATGCTGGCCGGGATGAAGGAGAAGGCCGGGGCGCTGCCTTATGTGGTGGGGGCTTTTGTCAGTATCTCGGGTGAAGGGCTGAAGCTGATTGTGCGTATCGATGCCGAGAATGCCCGGCAATATGCGGTGGCTTATCCTGTCGTTGCCCGTGAGTTGGAACGGGTGCTGGGGCATCCTTGCGATATGTCGTGCCGCGATCTGGGACGGGCGTGCTACGCTTCGTATGATCCGGAGGCGTACTATAATCCCGGTGCCGGGGTGTTTCCGTGGCGGGAGCAGGTGGACGGGCTGTTGCAGGCGGAAGGGGAGTGTTCCGCGCAGTCGGTGGGCAAGGCTTGTCCGGCGGGCGTTGCTTCCGAAGCGGGGGATGGCTTTATGCAGGCTTTCCTGAATGATTTTGATGCCCGGAATCCGTTTGTGGCGGGAGGGCGCCATGCGTTTGTGCTGAAGCTGGGACGTGTTGCCCGGTATAAAGGTTTTTCGCCGGAAGAAATGCGGCTGTTGCAAAAAGCAGTGGTTGAGAAATACGCGCAGGCTGATTTCGGGAGCGGAGAAATAGAGAAAACATTATCGTCTGGTTATCAGTATGTTTCTGGCAGGAGGGCGGACGCTGTCATGGCGAGTCAGGGGCCAAAAGTCCAAGGGCCACTCTATGCGCCAGAGGAGGGGGAGAGTGAAGAGGATATGGAGGATGTGTTGTTCGGAAAAAGTGAAGAATTTCGTCGGGTGGCTCCTTACTTTCCCGAAGAGGTGTTTGAGCATTTGCCTGATCTGCTTGCGCAGGGGGTGAAGGCGGCCGGCAGTTATCGGGAACGCGATATGTTGCTGATGGCGATGATCACCAATATCAGCGCCTGTCTGCCCGAGGTGCGTGTATTGTACGATCAGGTGTATTACTCGCCGCATCTGTATTACATGGTGATAGCCCATGCGGGAGGCGGAAAGGGGGTGGTGTCTCTGGCCGGCTTGTTGCCCGGAGAGATTCACCGCTATTATGAGAAGCAGAACGAGGAGATGCGCCTGGTGTATGATAAGGCCTTTTTTGAGTGGGAGCTGGAGTTGAAAAAGGCGCAGGCGGAAAAGCGTTCGCCGGACTTTTCGCTGCGTCCCAAAGAGCCTGTCCGTAAGCTGTTGACGCTTTCGCCCAATGTGTCGAAGAGTATGCTGATCAGTGCATTGGAGGAGAGCGGCAAGCTGGGGTGCTGCATCAATGCTACGGAGCTGGACATGGTGTCGGGAGCTATCCGGAATGATTACGGAAAGCACGATGATGTGTTTCGGGCGGCTTTTCAACACGAAGTGGTTTCGGCCGATTTCAAGGTGAACGGCCGTCAGGTGGTGGCCCATAATCCGCATTTGGCGTTGTGCCTTGCCGGCACTCCCAACCAGCTGGTGCGTTTCATTCCTTCGTTGGAGAACGGTTTGTACAGCCGTTTCCTGGTGTATACGGGCCAGAGCGATTGGTGTTGGCGTTCGGCTGCCCCGCGGGAGGGAGGTGAAGATCATCGGGCGATGTTTGCCCGCCTGAGCGGCCGGTTGTTGGAGTTGCACCAGTTCTTGCTTCAGTCCCCCACGGAGGTTACGTTTACGGCTGCACAATGGGAGGAACATACGTCTCGTTTCTCCTCACACTTGTCCGAGGTGGTGAACGAGCGGGATGATTCGCCGGGAGCGATCGTGCTTCGTCACGGGCTGATGGCGAGCCGGATAGCAGGGGTGCTCACTGCCCTTCGCAAGGGAGAGTGCGCCTGGGCGATGCCGCAGTATGTATGTTCGGACGAGGATTTCCATACCGCTATGTTGATGACGGATGTGTTGTTGGAGCATAGCTTGCTGCTGTCCACCAGTGTGCGGAAGAGCGAGAGTAAGTCCGGGCCCCTGAAGCCTTATTTCAGGTTGCGTCCGGTGTTACAGACTTTTTCAGGAACTTTTACTTATAAGGATGCGATGGATCGGGCGGTAGAGATGGGGATTCCGGTAACCACTTTTAAACGGCTGTTCAGGAAGACGATAGAGCTTAAAATTATTGATAAAGAGGGAGATATGTATATCAGAACGCGGCGGGGCTGGCGGGAGACTGACGCATAGAGTGGCCCTTGGACTTTTGGCCCTCGGAAAACACCGGAGCAAATGAATGAATGTATGAAAAAACTCTTAAGCCTTTTCCGAAAAGACTTAAGAGTTTAGAGGAAAAGACTTGGATGTTTCGAGGGAAACGTCTAAGTCTTTTTCGTGTTTTTCACCACAGATTACACGGATTAACACAGATTAAAATTTAAAAATCGATTCCGGGGAAAATTCAATTCTCCATCCGTGTTAATCTGTGTAATCTGTGGTGAACTGAATGATTCCGGGGAAAATTCAATTCTCCATCTGTGATAATCTGTGTAATCTGTGGTGAACTGAATGATTCCGGGGAAAATTCAATTCTCCATCTGTGATAATCTGTGTAATCTGTGGTGAACTGAATGATTCCGGGAAAAATTCAATTCTCCATCTGTGATAATCTGTGTAATCTGTGGTGAATTCAAGGTTCTCCCAGGTAATACACGATCAGCCGGACTTCCCGTTTAAGGAAGCTGTGGCGGTATTTGTTGTAATTGACATCGGACAGTGCCTGTGTCAGGGCGGTGTTTTTACGCATCCAGCGGTAGAGTTTCTGCAGGGCGAGCACGGGGTCGAGTCCCGGGCAGTAAAGCTGTGCAAGTTCGGCTTTGGTGTACGAGCGGATGATGAAATCGGCTTCGGTTGTGTTTTCTTCTTTTCTTTGATTCATGGCTTTGATTATCTGATTGTTATATACTGTAAATGTACGGAAAAATATCCGGAATGCAGTGTGTTTTTATATTCTTTTTTCCTCAAACTTTGTCATCGGTCCTCTTTCTTTGTCATTGGCGCATCGGGGGTGTCGTATCTTTGAAATGTGATTGAAAAACAGATGTTTAACTCTAAAAAGAAAGTACGATTATGAGTAAAGAAGTTACGTATTCGGTAGTGGCGCGCAAGAACATGCTGAAGAAGGATGATCCCGCCAAGTATTATGCCCAGGCACAGGCCAGCGGCGATGTGGGGCTGGACGAGATCTCGACCCGGGTGGAAAAGGCCTGTACGGTACATTCGGCGGATGTCGTGGCAGTGCTGAAGGCGCTGGAGGATGAAATGGTGGATGGCCTGTCGAGGGGAGAGATTGTCAGGCTGGGGAATATCGGCACCTTCCAGGTGGGCCTGCGAAGCAGGGGAGCGGAGAAGGCGGAGGATTTCAAAGCGGCGAATATCAGCAAGGCGAGAGTGAACTTCCGTCCGGGGCCTGTGCTGGCGGATGCGATGAAGACGCTCAATTTCAGTAAGGTGAGTACGCGGGCGGCGCAGAAAGGCGATGGCGGCGGGGACGGGGATATTGTGGATGACCCGACAGCATGACCCGACCACAGAGTGACACAGAGTCTCACAGAGGAGGAATTTCAACGACCTTTCTGTAAATCCGGAAATTAAAATTCTCTATACTATAGTCCCGGGGATTAAGATTCTATATCAGCTTGAAAATAAAGACTCTGTGTTGCTCTGTGTCCTCTGTGGTGTAAACGTAAAACAACTTAATATAGCAAAACAACGATGAAGAAGTTACAAAGAATCTTGGAATGGGTGATTGCATTCCTGATGTTTCTCAGTGGGAGGAATGTCGAAAAATGAAGGGGGAAGTATGAGGAAAATCGATTTGATTGTGATTCATTGCTCGGCAACGAGAGAAGACCGGTGTTTTACGGAGTTCGATCTGGATGTCTGCCATCGCAGGCGGGGATTCAACGGGCCGGGATACCACTTCTATATCCGGAAGGACGGGCGGATTGTGTCTACCCGTCCGGTGGAGAAGATCGGGGCGCATGCCAAGGGGCACAATGCGACGAGTATCGGTATCTGTTATGAAGGCGGGCTGGACGCGAGGGGCCGTCCCAAGGATACCCGGACGGAGTGGCAGGTACATTCGATGCGGGTGTTGGTGAAAACGTTATTGAAACAGTATCCCGGCAGCCGTGTGTGTGGCCACCGGGATCTGAGTCCGGACCTGAACGCCAATGGGGAGATCGAGCCCGAGGAATGGATAAAGCAGTGTCCGTGTTTTAATGTGATTGAAGATAAAAAATTACATTGATGTTTTAGAATTGATTATGAATCGCCAAAAGGGTTAATTTAATTAACTCTTTTGGCGGTTTGCTTTTCATGGAATAAGTGTAACAAATAATTAATTCATTATATTTTATAAAATCATAGAGATGCTTTTCTAATTATGCTTTTGTCCGTAGCCGTAGCCATAACCGTACTTCTTTCCGTATCCGTAATAGCGGCCGTATTTTCCGTATCCATAGTAATAGCCGTATTTCCGCTTTTTCATGTCCAAGCCGTTGATTACGGTACACAGGTTGGGGAGCTTGTTGCCCAGGCGGAGATCTTCGAGCAGGGTATAGTCGGCTTTGTGGGTATAGTCGGCGCGGCAGACATAAACCGATAGGTCGGCCACCCGTGCGATGATCTGTGTGTCGGTCACCATTCCGATGGGAGCGGTGTCGAGCACGATATAGTCGAAGTGCTTTTTCAGGATATCGATGGCTTCCACCAATGCCTGGCGTGCCAGCAGTTCGGTCGGGTTGGGCGGTACGGTTCCGCCGGGGAGGATGCTCAGGGTGCGGGATATCCCGGAGGGCTGCACCATAGACATCAGGTCGGTGGTCTGCGGGCCGGCCAGGAACTGGGTGATTCCTTTTTCTTTCTGCGAGAGGTTGAAGACCTTGTTGAGTCCCGGCTTGCGGATGTCGAGCCCTACGATGACTACTTTTTTGCCCAGCAGCGAGAGGCTGATGGCGAGGTTGGTGGCTACAAATGTTTTTCCTTCGCCGCTGATGGTAGAGGTGACCAGGATGACTTTATTCTCTTCGCCCAGCATAAACTGCAGGTTGGTGCGGATGCCCCGGAAGGTTTCCGCCATCAGGCTGTTTTCGTTTTCGCGGACAGCGATGCCTCCCGCTTTCCCGTTACCCTCTTCGGCCAGGGGGATGTCTCCGATGATGGGGGCGGAGGTCAGCTTTTCCACATCGGCCCGTCCTTCTATCCGGAACTGGAGCAGCCCCATGACGTAGATGATGGCTACGGGGATGCCCATCCCCATGACGAGGGCTATCATATAGATCGTTTTGGTCTTGGGAGAAACGGGACCGTTGTCCGCCATGGCCTCGTCTACGATCTTGGCGTTGTTGGCAGTGGCGGCCAGTGCGATGGAGTTTTCTTCCCGTTTCTGCAACAGCATCAGGTAGAGTCCGGCTTTGATCTCCTGCTGCCGGGAGATGCTGACGAACTGGCGTTCCTGCGCAGGCGCATTGCTGATGCGGCGGTTGAACTTGCTGGCCTGACGGTCGAGGTCGGCCTTGGTGATCAGCAATCCTTTCTGAACGCTGTGGATGGTGGTCAGGATGTTTTCGCGCATGGCACGGATGCCGCTATCCAGGTTCACGATCACGGGGTTGCTTTCCGAGGAGTTGCGTAGCAGGCGGTTGCGCTGAAGCACCATTTCGTTGTATTGCCCGATCAGGGAGGAGAGTGACTGGTCGGTCAGGCCGACGTTGACGGGCAGCACGGCGTTGATCTTGTCCGGGGCGGAGATATACTCGGCGAGGTAGCGTACGAGGTTGAGCTGGGTGCCGTTCTCGACCCGTTGTTTCTCGTAGGCGGAATTTTCGCTCACAGCCAGTTGGGCGTCGCTGGCAAGGTCCGTCAGTCCGGCATCCCGTTTGAAGGTTTCCAGCTCCTTCTCGGTACTGAACAATTCGTCGTTGATGATGCGGATACGTCCGGCGATGAACTCTTCCGTTTTCTCCGCCACTTCGTTTTTGTCGTTGTTGGTGTTCCGGTTGTAGACTTCGATCAGCCGGTTGATGAAGTCCTCGCCCCGACGCTTGTTGGTGTTTTTGAGCGAGACGATGACGATGGAGGTGGTTTTGGAGGTAGGCTCTACGCTGAGCGCCGCCGCATACCTCTTTGCCGTCTGCATGGGGTTGCTTACAACGGCGGTGAGCGTCTGCGGTTCACTTACTCCGGCGGAGTCGCCGGCAAGGGTGAAGGTGAACGTTCCGGCCGGAGTGACGAGCAGGCCCGGCAGTTTGGAGAATTTTTTGTTGTAGGAGGTTTCCCCGACGGTGGCTTTCACATCGAGCCGGTTGCCGGGCGACAGGGTGAGTTCGAATACGGCCGGACCCGGCAGCCTGTCTGCTTCTTGCGGGGTGAGCCCCACCAGTACCGGCGAACTTTTATAAAGCTCTACTTCGTTGAAACTGCCTTTGACGGAGTAGGTGGTGTAGAGGTTCAGCTCGCTGACCACATGCTTGACCAGCGTTTTGGAACGTAGTATTTCAATCTCGTTGTCGATGTTCGATACCGAGTTGACCAGCCCCAGGCCCTCGAGCGCGGCGAGATTTCCGCCACTGTTGCCCCCTTTCTTATCGTCCTTGATGATGACCGAGGCCGAGATGTTGTAGACCGGAGTGGTCTGCCGGAGGTGTAGCCATGCTCCTGCCAGGCAGATGATGACCGAGGCTACAAACCAGGGCCACCGGATGACGTAGCGGAACAGGAGGGCATGGAAGTCTATTTTTTCTTCTTTCTCTTCGTATAGATCGTCGTATAAGTCTTCTTTCATTGTCGGGGTTTCTTTATTTGGCGATGGTGATAATTAAACTGGCAAGCGACACGAGCGTGCTTACCACGGAGAACCAGATGGTGGTGCTGGCGCTGATGTCGGCTGTCTTTGCCTTGGTCTTATTGGGGGTGACATAGAGGATGTCGTTCTGTTGCAGATAGTAGTAGGGCGATTGGATGATGTCTGCCCGGTTCATGTTCAGCGTGATGATGTGCTGGTGTCCGTCGGCGTCCTCGCGGATCAGGCGGACATTGTCGCGCAGTCCGTACACGGTCATGTCGCCTGCCATGGCAAGGGCTTCGAAGAGGTTGACCTTTTCGTTGCTGATGGTAAACGTGCCCGGCCTGTTCACTTCGCCGATGACGGAAATTTTATAATTGGCCATGCGAACCGTCACAATGGTGTTTTCTTTGATGTATCCTTTCAGCTTTTCCCTGATCAGACTTTCCGCTTCGCCTTTGGTCAGTCCGCCGATATGGAGGGTGCCCAACACGGGGAAGTCGATGTTGCCCCGGTTGTCGACCAGATATTGCTGAAGGGCCGGTTGGCTGGTCAGGCTTTTTTGTGTATTGCTGACAGGGGTGGATACGGTCAGGTTGAACGGTTCTGCCAATTCCGGATCGCTGCACGATACAACGATGGTGAGCAGATCCTTCGGCAGGATGCGGGCATCATAGAGCTTGGCCTCTGCAACGGCACGTTGCGCCTCTCCCGGGTCTTGCAAGTAGGGTACTTTTTTGTAGGACTGGCAGGAAGCCAGCAAAATACAGGTTAACGTGAAAAAAAGTAGTCTTTTTGTCATTTATCTTAATTTTAGAATATTACTATATGAGGTGAACTCTATTCATTTTCTTTATTTTAATAAGCTTCTTTTTCTCCTTCTAACGCATTTCTTACGGTTTTATATATAATATATAGATCGAGCATGAAGGTCCAGTGCTCGATGTACCAGATGTCGCGTTGCACACGTCCTTCCATTTGCCATAGTTCGTGAGTCTCTCCGCGGAAGCCGGTGACTTGCGCCCAACCGGTGACACCCGGTTTCACGAAATGGCGGACCATGTATTTGTTGATCAGTTGTGAGTATTGTTCCGTGTGTTTCAGCATGTGGGGGCGGGGGCCTACTACCGACATGTCGCCCATCAGTACGTTGATGAACTGCGGGAGTTCGTCGATGCTGCTTTTACGCAGGAAGTTGCCGAAGCGCGTTTTGCGGGGATCGTGCAAGGTGGCCTGCAGGGTGTCGCTCTGCGTGTTCACCTTCATGGAGCGGAACTTGTAGCACCAGAATTCCCGTCCGTCTTCTCCACTGCGCTTTTGCTTGAAGAAGATGGGACCCGGCGAGGTGATTTTGATGGTCAGCCCGACAATGACATAGATAATGGGGAAGAGGGTGCAAAGAAACAAGAGCGAGAAAGCGATGTCGAACACACGCTTCCTGAATCGGTTTTCGGCAAAACTGAGCGGCTCCTGGCGGATGCAGAGTACGGGCACGTTGCCCAGGAGCTCGAAGTACATGCGCCGCTTCAGATAGCTGCGCACGTTGGGGACACTGAAAAAGCGTATCAGGTGATTTTCGCAATAGTCGATGATGGGGAGAATCTCTTCGCTGCGGGCCGAAGGCAGGCAACAATAAACCTGCTCGACTCCTCCCTGCTTCAGGCGGTCCACAATCTTACCGGGTTTTCCCAGATAGTTCACCTTTTCGGGGAAGCGGCTGCCGGGCTGGTCGTCAAAGTAGCCGATGACACGGAATCCGGAAGTGACGTCGTCCGTCATTTGATGGTAGAGTTCGATTATATTGCTATTGCTTCCCACCAGAATGATGCTGCGGGAGTTGCCTCCATGCTTACGATAGGACTTCAGGATCTTGCGGAACAATAACCGGTAACAAACCAACAGCAGAGTGAACGCAATGTAGAACAGTAAGAAAAAGCGGGCGGAAAGGATGCCGAAGTTTCCAAAGGTGAGCGCGCAGGAAAAAAACAAGGCGTGTCCCGCACTGTTGCGTAAGGCACGCCATACGATTTGCTCGGGACGTACTACACGGCGGTGCAATATGATACCTGAAGACATGTTGCTAACCAGGTAGCATAAGTTGAGCAATACCAGTACTTGGGGAAGTGAGTGAATGAATGGATCTGCAAAAAATTTGCTCCCCAATAGGGTGTACAAGGACAGAAAGGTGCCATTCAAGAGAATGAGATCTCCGGTGAATACAATCCTTTTAATGACTTTATTGAACCGCAATACCTGTTTCATACTGTACTTTTAGAAATGTTTGCGATAGTTGTCGTTAATGTTTGAATAACTACCATCTTGCTGTGTGCATTGCAATTTGTTCCCTTACTTATTAGGTAATAGAACAAAGTGATCCCTTACTTATTAGGTAATAGAATGCGGAATAGCGAAAAGATATGAAATATAACTTTTAGAGGTTAACTAAACATAAAACAGGGGCTGGATTATATAATTCTGATGTCAAATTATTGCAAATTGTAAACTCCTGTTTGAGTAATTACATCAAACAGGAATTATGACTAATATTTCTATTAAGTGAATAAATTATTTCAAACTGATACTTCAACTGGTTATAATTCACTTTTATAGAAAAGAAATTATCATTTTGTTTGTGGAGTTTCAATTATTATCTCTATTTTTGCAGCGATAAAACAAATGAATCTGTTCTATTACCTAATAAGTAAGGGATCACTTTGTTCTATTACCTAATAAGTAAGAGAACAGTTATTATCACTCCTCCTCCTCTTTCTTAAATCTCACGGCGGCAATCACTTTTTTATTTGCGTTACTGAGCGTTTTGTTATCAAAAGATGCCAGATAAATGTATGTCACCTTCTCTGAAGCATGCCCCATTCCCGCACTGATCACCGAAACCGGAACCCCTTTCTGCAGGGCCGTGGTCGCCCAACTGTGGCGTGCCACATAAGAGGTCAGCGGAGTCTTCAATTTCAGTATTCCGGATATCTGGTTGAGGCGTTTGTTGTATACCCTCAATGCACTTCGGTACTGCTTGTGCCCCTCCTCTCCGGCTGCGCTGATGACGGGCAGCAGATAGACGGATTCTTTGCAAAGTGAGGCATACTTACGCAAGATCACTTTGGCGCAGTTTTCTATGATTACCGTAAGTTGCTGTCCCGTTTTCTGGCGGAAATAAACGAGCATGTTTCCCTGCACATCGGTCTTGCGGAGATGTACCAGGTCGACAAACGGGATTCCCCTCAGGTAGAAGCTTAGCAAGAAGAGGTCGCGGGCAAAATCGAGCCGGCTGTTCTTGCTGAAATCTGCTTCGAGCAGGCGGGAAATGAGGACGGGTGAGATGGCACGCTTGGCAGTGGGTTCGTTGCCGATGAAAACATTCTCAAACAGCTCGCGGGTGTTGAGCGAAGCTATGTTCTGCTCCGATGCCTGATTGCAGATGGAACGCAACATGCGCATGTAGAGCGAGATCGTGTTGTACCGTTTCCCGTTGAGGATTAAGTATTGCTCGTACTCCTTGATACTCTCGGGAGTGATCTCTTCAAAAGTCAGTGAGGCTTTTCCCGCAAACTTCTGAAAACTGTGCAAAGTGTAGAGGTAGGTATTGGCTGTGCTGTAACGCCCGCCTAACTTCGCTTTTCTTGCTAAAGATTTAATGAATTTTTCTATTTCCATTTTCTTGTTCTTTTTAGTGTGTTCAAGAACACGGTTTATAATAAAAAAGATTTTGAGTGACAGATTGGAAAATATGCTGGAAATTAGTAAAAAATCAATAGCATAAATGTATAGACGAATGAAAGTTTCAGAAATACCCAAGTGGCATGAGAAAAAAGGAACGTAAAAAAGTGTCCCGTATTTGAATGAATAGCCGTTTTTTCGTGGTGTATTAATCATTTAAAAACATGAATTATGGTAATAGCTTATTTGAGAGTAAGTACGGAAAAACAGTTTTTGGCTAATCAGAAGGAAGAGATTATGCGATTTGCAGAGAAGAATGGGTTGTCGATTGACAAGTGGTACACAGAGACCGTAAGCGGAAGCGTGAGCACAAAAGACAGAAAGTTATCAGAGTTATTGAAGAGAATGCATCCCGGGGATACACTGATTGTAACGGAGATTTCGAGATTGAGCCGTACACTGCTCGAGATTATGACTATCCTGAATTTTTGTATTAAGAAGCAGGTAGTGCTCTATAGCACCAAAGAGGGCTATGTGTTTCAGGACGACATCAACAGCAAGGTGCTGGGATTCGCGTTCGGACTGATGGCGGAAATAGAAAGGAACCTGATTTCGATGCGTACCAAAGAAGCTCTCGCACGCAGAAAGCAGGAAGGAATGACTCTAGGCCGAAAGAAAGGGGATACTCCTAAAATAAAATTGCTGCATGCCAATAAGCGCGTACTTACCAAAGAACTTGACAAAGGAACTACTTACTCGGAATTGGCGGAGAAGATGGGGGTATCCAGAACAACCCTGTTCCGGTTTATGAAAACGATGTATTAGTAACGGTTAGGGGAGTCATAATTCACCACAGATTACACGGATTCTCACAGATTAATAATTTATTTTACTGAGAGTTTAATTAAAATATCTGTGTTAATCTGTGTAATCTGTGGTGAATAGGGGTTCATTCAATGTTTATCATTTACCGTTCATCACCGTTGATCGTTTATGAAGGCTTTTCAGTTCGAAGGACAACATGACACGGAAGAATCCGATGATCAGGAAAGTGAATGCCAGCATATATATAACGTAGAGGGCACCTACGGCCGGCTGCCACAGGATGATCAGCGAACAAATGATGGCGAGGATGCCGAATCCCATGTACCATCCCCACTCACGGGTGCCATAACGCTTCAGGTCCATAGAATAGCCTGTGGCAGAGAAACCGCGGAACATCATCCAGAAGGCGACTATGAACGGTATGACTTCCATGCTGAGCAGCGGATAGGCTACCAGGTAGATGCCTAAGATCAGATCGATGATACCGCCTGCGAGGTACCATCCCCAGGACGAGATGCCTCGCCGGTTGCTGATGGAGAAGATGATTTCGATGATACCACTTATCAGCATCGAAATGCTGAAGATGACGCTGAGGGCAATGTAACTGCTTCCCGGTGCGAATAGCAGACAGAGAGCCACGATGATGTACAGAATACCCAGAATAAGAGATAACCACCAGTTTTTGACTGCGTGTTCCATCTCGTCGAATAAAGTTTTCATATCAATTTTATTTTTTAGATTATTGTCCATCGTGAACAAAGTTCTTGCACCGATTGTTTAGAATATAGTAAATAAAACTTAGAGTTATCAATTATGGCAACAACAAATTTCAAAGGACAACCGGTAAAGCTGATTGGCGAATTTATACAGGTTGGAAAGGTGGCTCCCGATTTCGAGCTGGTGAAAAGTGATTTATCTTCTTTCGCACTAAAAGATCTGAAAGGTAAGAATATTGTTCTGAATATTTTCCCGAGTCTGGATACCGGTGTGTGCGCCACTTCGGTGCGTAAATTCAATAAAATGGCAGCCGGAATGAAGGATACCGTGGTATTGGCCATTTCGAAAGACTTGCCGTTTGCCCAGGGACGCTTCTGCACGACAGAGGGTATCGAAAACGTGATTCCGTTGTCGGATTTCCGCTTTTCGGACTTCGACGAGAGCTATGGCGTGAGGATGGCTGACGGACCGCTGGCCGGACTGCTGGCGCGTGCGGTAGTGGTGATTGGGAAAGACGGGAAAGTAGCTTATACAGAGCTTGTGCCGGAGATTACTCAGGAGCCGGATTATGAAAAGGCATTGGCTGCTGTGAAATAATCTTTTTTTTTTGAATGGTTTCAAGGAACAGAAAGTCCGTGTTCACTCTGGGGGGTGAGAGCACGGACTTTTTCATGCGGGTATAAAGCCTGTCTTTACAGGCTTTACCCCCTATGACTACTGCTTGTTACGTGTGTTGAACAGGCAATCACTTCTTTTTGGTCATATCGAAGTTGAACAGTGTCTGAGGAACAGGTACCGCTACGCCTGCCAGTTCCACTTTATCGGCGCTGAGCTTCAACTTCAACTGATTTTTCTTGTAAGCAAAGCTGCCTTTGTCCGGAGACGAAATGGTTACGGTAACAGTCTGTCCTTCCTGGCCTTCTACGGCTGCAGGCAGTTGAAGGGTCAACGGTTTCGGATCGAAAGCAAGGTAGATGCTGTCCTTCTCTGTATTGAGAGCCGGCTTGTAGCCTACTTTGTATTTTACGTCACCGATGGCTTTGACAATGGCTTCCGCTTTGTCTTTATCGCCTACAATGGAGGTAATAAGTTCGGTTACCGGCAATTTGTCGAAGAACACCGTGTCATTTTTCACCGTAGCGTTTACGTCTTGTCCCTGGGGAGCTTCTCCGGCATTTTCTTTTGCAGTGGCGGGAGTCACCTGGGTTATCAGTACTTTTCCGTTATAGGTGCCTGCCACATCGTTGGTGGATGGAGGAGGAAGCGGAGAATTGTCATCGTTGTTGCAAGAAGACAAGGTTACCACTGAGAAAGCAATCGCAAAAGAATAAAAAAGCTTGGTTAAGTTGAAATCTTTTTTCATTTTTTTAAACATTAAATTTGTTACATAAATTGCTTTTTCATCAAACAACTGTAAGGCCTAGGATTTGTTTTTTTGATGAATTGTCAATAACTGGTTTGGTGTACGTACAATAAGTAAATGCAGAAAATATAAAGGTACTGCATGGAGGACGAAAAAAAGAAAGATTTTTTTGAGGGAGGGATGAAGGCGGAGTCTTACCACGGAGTACCACAGAGTCTCACGGAGTAATAGAGAGTAATACAGAGTAATACAGAGTAATACAGAGTAATACAAAGTTCTTAGAGTTCACTACCATTCGTTATCGATAGATTAAGTTCACTCTGTGTTGCTCTGTGTTACTCTGTGGTGAATGCTGATTCTTGCTGTGGAGGCACTATTTCTTTTTCTTCATTCCTTTGTAGACAAGGAAACCTACGATGAAGACTCCGATGACGATGAAGCAGTAGCCCAGTTCATGGCTGTATTCTGTTACTTTGGCAAGCAGTTGCTCTTCGCTTTCGATGCCGGGTACGGTGGAAAGATAATAACCGATGGCAGCGAGGATAGTGTTCCATAATCCGGCACCCAGAGTGGTGTAGATCAGGAACGTGTGCAGCTTCATGCGGGCAAGTCCTGCAGGGATGGAGATCAACTGGCGGACAGCGGGAATCAGGCGACCGATAAAAGTGGAGAGTGCTCCGTGCTTGTCGAAATATTCTTCGGCATGCTGCACTTTGGCTTCATCGATCAGGCACATGTGTCCGAAACGGCTGTTGGCGAACTTGTAGACGATGGGACGTCCCAGCCAGCGGGCCAGATAGTAATTGATAATAGCACCGAGGTTGGCTCCCAGGGTGGCGAAGAGCACTACCAGATAGATGTTCAGCTCTTCGTTGACTGCCGCTTTGTAGGCTGCCGGAGGAACGACTACTTCGGATGGAAAAGGAATGAAAGAACTTTCAATGGTCATTAATAAAGTAATGGTCCAGTAATTGAGGTGGTCTAAGCACCACTGAATGAAGGCTACAGATTCCATTTGTTTAATTTAGATTGAATTGATATAGTTTTGTTTTTTTTGATTTACCACAGAGTACCACAGAGTTTTTTAATTTCTTGTTGATAAGATATGAAGAGAAAATAATCTCTGTGGAACTCTGTGTTACTCTGTGGTGAACTTGATTATTTTTCGTCTTTTAAAAAATCGTCCAGTTCGCGAAGCATCTGTTCTCCGTCGACACCCATTTCCAGTATCGTATCCCGGAGGGAGTCGAGATTGATGGAATCGCCGGACATCGCGTTGTATTTCTTGAATCCTTCATGATCCTGAAGAACGAGGCATACGGCGGCCAGTTGTTCGCAGATCTTGGGGTACTCGGGATCTTCTTCCAGCACCTGCTCGAAGCAGAAGCGTGCGTTCTCGAGCATGCGGAACTCGAGGCTGTAGTTGCCTATTTCCATCCAGGTATCTGCTTCGGGAGCATAGCGGAGAGCCAATGCCCACTCTGCACGGGCCAGGTCGAAATTGTCCTCTTCCATATAGATGCGTCCCTCGAGCAGGTAGGGCTCTGCATCCTGGGGGGCGAGCTCTTTTGCCAGTCGGCAAAGCCGGTGGGCTTCTTCCGAGTCGCCTTGGCGGGAAGCGCAGAGTGCTTTGTTTGAATAGATATCGGACAATAGCGGGGAAGAACCGTTACCGTTTTCTTCGATCGCCCGGAGAGCCATGCTGTAACTTTCGTTGGCTTCAGCCCAATTTTCCTGCTGGGTGTAGGCCAGTCCGATGAACATATATGTAAATTCGGGGGAGAGCGTTTTATACTTCAGGGCTTTCCGGTATTCAACGATGGCTCCCTCGATGTTCTCAAGATGAAAGAGGCTGTGTGCCTTGATGATGTGGGCTTCGCCGAATTCTTCGTCGGCTGCGATGGCAAAGTCACAGGACTCGATGGCTTTATCGAAATCTTTGGTGGCAAACTGGCATTTGGCCAGGCCTACCCAATAAGCCGGGTTATAGGGATTCTTGTCGATCAGCTTGTTGAAGACAACGATGGCTTGCTCTATGTATTCTGCTCCGGCCGCACCGTAGCAATCGGCGGTGGCTGCCAGGAAGTCTTCGTCATCTTTGTACATCTCCGCACCCCGTTTGAGCCATTGTACGCCTTTCTCCGGATAACCTAAGTCGGTGTACAGGTAGACAATATCGACCAGGATGCCCAGGTCGTTTTTCTCTTCCTCTTCTATGCTGTCGAGCATTTGGTCGGCGGCATCCAGTTTACCTTCGTTCAGCAGCAGTTCGGCCAGGAGTAGTTTTACGTTGGAGGAGTAAGTGTCGGTGATGAGTTCGGCCACCTCTTTGGCCTTTTGGGGTTGATTGAGATCCAGGAACAGGTAAGCCTGTTCGACCATGAGGTCGGTGTGTCCCGGATGGAGTCCGAGTCCGTATGTTATGACCTCCTGGGCTTCCTTAAACTTACGTTCGGAGGCATATAGATCGGCAATATCAGCCAATTGGTCACCGTCCAGGTATAGCGATTCGTTTTTGGCTTTTACCGCTTCGTATTGTGCGATAAGGTTCTGTAATTCCCGCTCTCTTTCGGACGGGGAGTTTTTTCTGCCCAATTTAATTAGCAATTATACAGTTAATAATCATTCGATTCGACGGAGGGGGAGGTGTGTCCCCTGTGGTGAGTTCCGACACACGCTCCCTTGCCCAAAAATTATTTATTGATCTTTCCCCAGGTATCTTTCAGTCCTACGGTGCGGTTGAATACCAGATGTCCGGGGGTGGAATCTTTGTCGATATTGAAATAACCGATACGCTGGAATTGCAGATAAGAGAGCGCGGGCATGTCGGCCACGTACTTCTCTATATAGCAATGGGGCAGTACGGTCAGTGAATCCGGATTGATCATTTCCTTCATGGCTTCGAGGGCGTCGCAACCTTTGGCTTCACGGATGGCTGCCATTTCGTCGCGCGGGTTTTCCACTTTCCAGAGACGGTCGTACAGACGCACCTCTGCCGGCAGACAATGGTTGCAGCTGAGCCAATGGAGGGTGCCTTTCACTTTGCGGTTGGCGTCGGGCATGCCGCTTCTGGTGTTGGGATCGTATTCGCAGTATACCTCGGTCACGGTGCCGTTCTCGTCTTTCTTGCAGCCTGTACATTTCACGATGTAGGCATTCTTCAGACGCACTTCCTGTCCCGGAGTCATGCGGAAATATTTCTTCGGGGCATCTTCCATGAAGTCATCGCGTTCCATCCACAGTTCGCGGCTGAACTCGATGGTATGGCTTCCGGCTGTCGGATCTTCGGGGTTGTTGATGGCTTCCAGTTCCTCAACTTGTCCTTCGGGATAGTTGGTGATGATCAGTTTCACCGGGTTCAGTACGGCAGATACACGGGTGGCACGGGCATTCAGGTCTTCGCGTACGGCGCTTTCGAGCAGGGCGAAGTCGTTGAGTGCATCGTAAGTGGTGTAACCTATTTTATCGATGAATTTACGGATGGATTCGGGAGAATAGCCGCGACGGCGGAATCCGCAGAGAGTCGGCATACGGGGATCGTCCCAGTCGTTCACCAGTCCTTCCTTCACCAGGATCAGCAGGTTGCGTTTACTCATCAGCGTGTAGTTCAGGTTCAGTTTGTTGAACTCCGTCTGACGGGGACGGTTGTCGTCCAGGTCCTTGCCTTCTTTCAGCCAGTCGATGAACAGGTCGTAAAGAGGGCGGTGAGGCACGAACTCGAGTGTACAGAGTGAGTGGGTGACTCCTTCGAAATAGTCGCTCTGACCGTGTGCAAAGTCATACATCGGGTAGGCTTTCCATTGGGTTCCGGTGCGGTGGTGTGCCACATGCAGGATGCGGTACATGATCGGGTCGCGGAAGTGCATGTTGGGGCTTGCCATGTCTATTTTGGCACGAAGCACCATGGAACCTTCCTTGGCTTCGTCGCTATTCATCTTTTCGAACAGGGCAAGGCTCTCTTCGATCGGACGGTTGCGGTACGGACTCTCGACACCGGGTTGGGTGGGAGTGCCTTTCTGTTGCGCTATCTGTTCTGAAGTCTGCTCGTCTACGTAGGCCTTGCCTTCTTTAATCAGAGTGACGGCAAAGTCCCATAATTGTTGGAAATAATCTGAGGCATAATATATGTTGCCCCATTGGAATCCCAGCCACCGGATATCTTCCTGGATGGCTTCTACATATTCCATATCCTCTTTCGTCGGGTTAGTGTCGTCGAAACGAAGGTTGCACACACCGCCGTGTGCGGCAGCGATGCCGAAGTCGAGACAAATGGCTTTAGCGTGCCCGATGTGCAGGTAACCGTTTGGTTCCGGCGGGAAGCGTGTTTGTACTTTTCCCCCGTTCTTTCCAGCTTTCAAATCATTTTCTACTGCCTGTTCAATGAAATTGAGGCTTTTCTTTTCGCCTGCTTCTTCGTTTTTTATATCTGTCATATCTGTCATTATTATAAAAGCTCGTAGCTAATAAGTTGCTGCAAAAGTAGGATATTTTTTTTGTATATCCTTATTTCACGGGTATATATCCACTCTTTTTTATAATATCCTGTCCTTCGGGAGAAAGAATAAACTCGAGCAGGGGAGCGATTTGTGTTTTGTTCTTTGCATCATAATAGTAGTAGAGGGGGCGGACGATGGGATAAGTCTTGTTGGTGGCGTTCTCTACGGTCGGGGTGGCATAGTGCTCGCCATCATACGAGATGGACAGAGTCTTGATGCGCGGCGACACATAAGCGAGCCCTACATAGCCGATTGCCCCTTTGGTCTGGCTGACGGATTGGATAATGGCTCCGGTGGCGGGCATGGAGAGACTGCTGCTCATATAATTCTTGTTCTTGAGGACGCTCTCTTTGAAGAACTCGTAGGTGCCGGAAGAGGTCTCGCGAGAGTAAACCACGATCTTGCGGTCGTCGCCTCCCACTTGTTTCCAGTTGGTTATTTTTCCGCGGAAGATGTCTTCCAGTTGCCGGCGGGTGAGTTTTTTCACCGGATTGGACGGGTGTACAACGACAGCCAGCGCATCGTAAGCGACGATCACTTCGTCTATATCCCGTTTGGCGGCTTTGGCTTTCATCTTTTCGCTGAATTTGATGGGGCGTGAAGCCATGGCGATGTCAGTGGTGTTGTCCATCAGGGCGGAGATGCCTACCCCCGTACCGCCTCCGGTGACTGTGACACGGGCATCGGGTTCACGGTTCATGAAGCGTTCGGCGGTTTGCTGGGCTACGGGCAGTACGGTGTCACTGCCTTTGATGCGCTGAGCGTTGGCATGCAATGCTGCGAGTGAGAGGGCGGCGAATAAGATAGTTCTAACTTTCATATGATTAAGTTTTGAGTTTGATTCACCACAGAGTAACACAGAGTTCCACAGGTCTTTAATCTTTTGTTACAGTATTTTAGAGAAAACGAATTTCTCTGCGAGAGTCTGTGTTCTCTGCGAGACTCTGTGTACTCTGTGGTGAATCCTGTGGTGGATTCTATTTTATGTGCAAATAAAGCAATAGCGTGTTACATTCCTGTTTCAAAACGTGCCGCATCTTGTCTTGTAACAGAAACGTAACAGGTTTGAAACAGTTCCTTCAAACCGTATTCACACCTCCTTAATACTTACTCCGTTTCTTTGCATCATGAAAATCAAAAGGTATGAAGAAGGTTTTTGAAAGAATTATAGAAGGAATATTGACTTGTAGCGGTTTTGTAACGAGTATTACGATTCTGCTGATTGTGCTTTTCCTTTTTACCGAGGCATTCGGCCTGTTCAGCAGCAAGGTTATTGAAGAGGGATATGTGCTGGCGCTGAACAAAGATAATAAGGTAAGCGAACTGACACCGATGCAAATTAAAGATGTCTTTGATGAAGAGATCACCAACTGGAAAGAATTGGGGGGGGAAGATCTCCCGATCCGGGTGTTCCGTCTGGAAGACATCACGCACTACTACTCGGAAGAAGAACTGGGAGAAGCCTACGAGAATGCAGGGGAAAAGATTATGGAGCTGATTCAGAAAACACCCGGTATCGTTGCTTTTATTCCTCAGAAGTTTGTGGTACGGCCGGATGCGGTACATTTCATAAAGGATAACACCATTTCTGTGAAGGAGGTCTTTGCCGGAGCGGAATGGTTTCCGACGGCTACTCCCGCACCTTTGTTCGGCTTTCTGCCGCTGATAACCGGTACGCTTTGGGTGAGCCTGTTTGCCATATTGATTGCTTTGCCGTTCGGACTTTCGGTATCGATCTATATGTCAGAGGTGGCCGATTCGAAAATACGTAGTTGGCTGAAGCCGGTGATAGAGTTGCTGAGCGGTATTCCTTCGGTGGTATATGGCTTTTTCGGCTTGATCGTGATTGTACCTTTGATTCAGAAAGTATTTGATTTGCCGGTGGGGGAGAGCGGACTTGCGGGAAGCATTGTGCTTGCCATCATGGCATTGCCCACCATCATAACGGTGACTGAAGACGCCATGCGCAACTGTCCCCGTGCCATGCGCGAAGCCAGCCTGGCACTCGGAGCTTCGCAGTGGCAGACCATTTATAAAGTAGTGATCCCTTATTCGATCTCGGGCATTACCTCGGGGGTGGTGTTGGGTATCGGACGCGCTATCGGCGAGACGATGGCGGTTTTGATGGTGACCGGAAATGCCGCCGTGATTCCCACTACCATTCTCGAACCTTTGCGCACAATCCCGGCAACCATTGCGGCCGAACTCGGAGAAGCACCGGCAGGGGGACCACACTATCAGGCTCTGTTCCTGCTGGGGGTAGTGCTGTTCTTCATTACATTAATCATCAACTTTAGTGTGGAGTACATTTCATCTAAGGGCGTAAAACGTAGTAAGTAATATGGAAATATTGAATAATACAAAAGCTAAAAGACGTTCGCAGGGGATCGCTTTCGGCATATTCCGGCTGCTGAGTTTATGCATTGTGCTGATTTTGTTCGCGATTCTGGGATTCATCATCTATAAGGGTATCGGCGTGATCAGCTGGGATTTTCTGACCACCGCTCCTACTGACGGGATGACGGGAGGAGGCATCTGGCCGGCTATCGTGGGTACATTCTACCTGATGGTGGGCAGTGCGCTGTTTGCCTTTCCGGTGGGTGTGATGAGTGGTATTTACATGAACGAGTATGCGCCGAAGGGCAAACTGGTACGCTTTATCCGGGTGATGACCAATAACCTGAGCGGTATTCCGTCGATTGTTTTCGGTCTCTTCGGTATGGCGCTGTTTGTTAATTATATGGATTTCGGCGATAGTATTCTGGCGGGTTCGTTGACGTTGGGGCTGCTTTGCGTACCTTTGGTGATCCGTACTACGGAAGAGGCATTGAAGGCAATACCTGACAGCATGCGCGAGGGAAGCCGTGCACTGGGAGCTACCAAGCTTCAGACCATCTGGCACGTGATTCTGCCTATGGGAATGCCGAATATCATCACCGGATTGATTCTGGCCTTGGGACGTGTGTCGGGAGAAACGGCTCCGATCCTGTTCACTTGTGCGGCGTATTTCCTCCCGCAATTGCCCACAAGCATCTTAGATCAATGTATGGCATTACCCTATCACTTGTATGTGATATCGACCAGCGGAACGGATATGGAGGCGCAGTTGCCTCTGGCTTATGGAACGGCCTTGGTACTGATTGTAATCATACTCCTGGTGAACCTGCTGGCCAATGCCTTGCGAAAGTATTTTGAGAAGAAAGTAAAAATGAATTAGAAACTGTTTCTTAGTGACGGAGTACAACAAAAGATATGGATACAACAGTAAAAATTGATGCGCGTGATGTGAACTTCTGGTATGGTGACTTCCATGCACTGAAGGGGATCAGTATGGAGATTGAAGAAAAATCGGTAGTCGCGTTTATAGGTCCTTCCGGATGTGGGAAATCTACTTTTCTACGCCTTTTTAATCGGATGAACGACTTGATTCCTGCAACCCGCCTGACGGGAGAGATCCGCATAGACGGCGAAAACATCTATGACAAGGGAGTGCAGGTGGACGAGCTGCGTAAAAATGTAGGCATGGTGTTCCAGCGTCCCAATCCTTTTCCGAAAAGCATTTTTGAAAACGTGGCTTACGGGTTGAGAGTGAACGGAGTGAAAGATAATGCCTTTATCCGTCAGCGGGTGGAGGAGACCCTGAAGGGTGCCGCGCTTTGGGATGAAGTGAAGGACAAACTGAAAGAATCGGCTTTTGCCTTGTCCGGCGGACAGCAGCAGCGTCTTTGTATCGCACGCGCAATGGCTGTATCGCCTTCGGTGCTGTTGATGGACGAACCTGCTTCGGCGCTCGACCCTATTTCGACGGCAAAGGTGGAAGAGTTGATACACGAGTTGAAAGAACGGTATACCATTGTGATTGTGACGCACAATATGCAGCAGGCTGCACGTGTCAGTGATAAGACGGCGTTTTTCTATATGGGGCAGATGGTGGAGTTTGGCGACACGAAGAAGATCTTTACGAACCCGGAGAAGGAAGCGACACAAAACTATATAACCGGACGTTTCGGATGACATACGATTGATCGGCATGCAGCTCGATGTATCATTTAATATTGTATATTTGCTTAATAATAAATTTAATAGAATATGGTGAAGTTTATAGAATCAGAACTTGTTCTGCTGAAAAAGGAAATAGACGAGATGTGGACATTGGTTTACAACCAGTTGGACAGGGCAGGGGAGGCAGTGTTGACCCTGGATAAGGAACTGGCCCAGCAGGTGATTGTCCGTGAACGCAGGGTGAATGCTTTCGAATTGAAGATAGACAGTGACGTGGAAGACGTGATCGCTTTATATAATCCGGTAGCTATCGACCTTCGCTTTGTGTTGGCCATGTTGAAAATCAACACCAACCTGGAGCGTCTGGGCGACTTTGCAGAAGGAATCGCACGTTTTGTAGTGAAGAGTGAAGAGCCGGTTCTGGATGAAGAGTTACTGAAACGACTCCGTCTGGAAGAGATGCAGAAACAGGTGCTTTCGATGCTTGAAGTGGCAAAACGCGCATTGAACGAAGAGAGCCTGGAGCTGGCAACCTCCGTATTCGCTAAAGATAATTTATTGGACGAGATCAATGCGGAGGCTACGGCTGTTTTGGCAGAGTATATCAAAGAGCATCCGGAAAGCACTCTCTCGTGCCTCAATCTGGTGGGAGTATTCCGTAAATTGGAACGTTCCGGCGACCATATAACGAATATTGCAGAAGAGATAGTCTTTTTCATCGATGCTAAAGTCTTGAAGCATAGTGGCAAGGTAGAAGAGCATTATCCTGCTAAATAATAAATCGCAAATTTTTAAACAAAAATTAGTGCTACTTAAAAAAATGTCATATATTTGTCTCCTGTAACGGTTCGGTTACAGGAGTTTTTTTTGAAATGATAATAAATCCAAAGAAAAATCAAAAAGATGTTATATGACATGTTTTTATATTTGGTTCATAACGAGAAAAGCACCTATATTTGCATCGTTATCCTGAAAACAATCTTTTTACCTTAAAAAAAACTAATACCTATTGAAAACTGAAAAGCGGGGCTTTGTGAAAAGCCCCGCTTTTTTATGTTGATTCTTTATCCAATCCCATTTTCTTTGTATCTTTGACCCCTGTGAGGGGGTGGGCGAATGCGAGTCGCGTCACACCTCCGTTTTAATTGTGAATCCTAAATTAAAAATAGAACTATGTTTTCCGGAATCGTAGAAGAGTATGCTACCGTTGTGGCACTGGTGAAAGACCAGGAGAATATACATTTCACACTGAAGTGTTCGTTTGTAAATGAATTGAAGATAGATCAGAGTATCTCTCACAATGGGGTCTGCCTGACCGTGGTCAGCATGACTGAAGATACCTACACTGTGACTGCCATGAAAGAGACACTGGACCGGTCGAACCTTCGTCTGCTGAAAGTGGGGGACAAGGTGAACGTGGAACGCAGCATGATGATGAACGGACGTCTGGACGGCCATATTGTGCAGGGACATGTGGATCAGACCGCCGAATGTATCGATATCAAAGATGCAGACGGAAGCTGGTATTTTACGTTTAAATATGCTTTCGACAAGGAGATGGCCAAGCGCGGCTATATTACGGTCGATAAGGGTTCGGTTACGGTCAACGGTGTCAGCCTGACGGTATGCAACCCGACTGACGATACTTTTCAGGTGGCGATTATCCCATATACCTACGAGCATACCAATTTCCATACTTTCGGGAAGGGCAGTGTTGTCAACCTGGAATTTGATATTATCGGCAAGTATATCAGCCGGATGATCCAGTACAAATAAGGTGGACCGGGGAGTAGAGGTGAAAAAAGTATGAACGACTTTCTGCAATTGGTAAATGCCCGGCAAAGTGACAGGGCTTACGATAAATCGCGTCTTGTGGAGGCGGATAAGCTGGAACGCATCCTTGAAGCGGGACGGCTGGCACCTTCTGCCTGCAATGCCCAGCCTTGGAGGTTCGTGGTAGTGACCGATCCGTCATTGGCGGAGAAGGTCGGTAAGGCTGCTGCGGGCTTGGGAATGAATAAATTTGCCAAGGATGCTCCGGTGCATATCCTCGTTGTAGAAGAGTCTGCCAACATTACTTCGCGGCTGGGCGGAAAACTGAAGGGAAAACATTTTCCGTTGATCGATATCGGTATTGTGGCTGCACACATTGTGCTGGCTGCCGAAAGCGAAGGGCTGGGATCATGTATACTCGGCTGGTTCGATGAAAAAGAGATAAAGAGCCTGACCGGTATTCCCTCTTCCAAACGTGTATTGCTGGATATCCTGATCGGATATCCGGTGAAAGAGAAACGAAAGAAGATCCGGAAAGAAAGCGGGAAAATTATTTCTTATAACAGCTATTAATGATCTGAGTGATACAGAACGGGTTCTGCGGGTAGGAGACATAAAGAAAACCCATATCGCTCTTATCGGAAACGGAATTTATTTCACCACAGATTACACCGATTTTCACGGATTATATCATCCGGTTCTCGGTGGAAGAAATTATTAATCTGTGTCAATCTGCGTAATCTGTGGTGAAAACCCTCCGTGAGACTCCGTGTCACTCTGTGGTGGAAAGAGTTTGGATACTGTTTCCCGTGCTGAACTACAAGTCCTTCAGCAATACTTTGCTTGCCTTTTTATAATATTCTTCCCTGGAGTCAAGCAAAACCTTCCATTGCTCGCTGAATTCCTCGTCTTTATCGACTTTAAAATCTTCTGAGCCGTATGTGTCCAGCCGGTCGAGCAATAGCGCTACATTCAGCTGATTGATGTCGATGGAAGGCTGGTATGCGATATCCTCGCTTTTTTGATCGGTGACTACTTCGTGAATCAGGTGTATCTCCTGCAGTTGGTAAAGTATCTGATTGGTCAGCCGAATCGGGATGCGATGTTCTTCGGATATCTCTTCGGCGGTGTAAGGCGTTTCGTTGTTTTCGAAACGTTTGGCTATAAGAGACATGATTAAGATAGATATGAAATCGCGGTAACGGCGACTGATGTTCTGCGTATCTCTGTCGAAACTGAAGTTGCGGATGTTCTGGCCGGCATACGTCAGCTCGGCACCGAACAGGCAGATGGTCCATGATATCTGCAACCATAACAAGAACATCGGGAGAGCGGCGAAACTACCGTAAATGGCATTGTATTTGGACACCCACAACTGACTGCTGATGTACAGGAACTGAAATGCCTGATAAGCCGAACCGGCCAGGATGCCGGAGATCAGTGCATGCTTGAATTTCACCTTGGTATTGGGCATGAAGATATAGAGTCCCGTAAACATCAGCCAGGTCAGCACGAACGGAATCAGACGGATCAGGAATTTCAGGATAGGGGCAAGTAAAACAAAATCCGCCATACTCTTCAGCATTGTGCCTACAAAGATGGAAAGACCGCCCGATACTACGATCAGGATCGGCATCAATAGGAACATTGAAAAGTAATCGGTGATTTTGCGGTACATGCTGCGCCCTTTCTTTACCTGCCAGATGCGGTTGAAGGTGATTTCAATGTTACTGACCAGGTTGAGTACGGTCCACAGCAACATGACCAGGCCGACTCCGATAAAAATACCGTTTTTGGTCTGTGACAGATACGAGTCTACGAATTGCAGGATGATATCCGTCGCCTCGGTGGACCCTCCGAAGCCATCACGAAACTGGCTTTCCATCAAAGTGGAGACCCCGAATCCGCGCGCGATGGCAAAGACGATGGCGAGTATGGGCACAATGGCGAGCAGGGTGCTGTAGGTCAGCGCTGAGGCTTTATTGACAATGCGGTCTTTGTTGAAGCGGTTGACGCAGAGATAGATCGTTTTGATGATATTGTATATCGAGAACTTGGTGCGGGTGACTTCGCTTTCCGTGATCCGCCAGATATCATAGGTAATGAATTTCCATATATCGGAGAGACGCTGATTCATAGGTCTGGTATTTGAAATTAAAAAAAAGAAAAGCAGTCAGCCTATAAGCCGAGTTCTGTACCCTGAATAAATCAAGGTGCCTGTCATTTATCTGAGTGGGGTGTCACCACACCACTTTAGCGGTCTACCCTCCGACATGGAGCGAGCAGCTCTCATAGCGCCGGTTTACATGACCTTACAACTCCTAAGACGTACAGCCCGATATGTCACCATACGGCTGGTGGGCTCTTACTCCACCTTCTCACCCTTACCTCTCCCCGGAGGGAGGGGCGGTTCTTTTCTTCTACGTTACTCTACCCTCACGGACAGCTTTCTGTTAGGAAGTAGGATGCTCTGTGTTGCCCGGACTTTCCTCCTGTACCGAAGTACACGCGACAGACCGGCCAACTGCTTTGGTCAGCAAAAGTACAAGAATTATTTTGTTTGAGCAAACGGAAGGGAGGATTAGTTCGGTTCACCACAGAGTAGCACAGAGTTCCACAGAGTAGCACAGAGTTCCACAGAGTTCCACAGAGTTCCACAGAGTTTCACGAATGACATAAATTCACCACAGATTACGCAGATTATCACAGATTAATAATTTATTTTACTGAGAGTTAAATTAAAATATCTGTGTTAATCCGTGTAATCTGTGGTGAACTCAAAACTCTGTGGAACTCTGTGTTACTCTGTGGTGAACATCGTATGACTCGATTTCAGTTCTTATTCTTAATGTTTCTGAAAATATATATCTAAAATGGAAAGAGTTTCTATCTTTGCTAAAAATGTAACCCCAAAATCTTTCTTTCATGAAGAATATGATTCCTTTTGTATCGCTGCTTTTGGCAGTGTCCGCCTGTACGGGTATTCCTGAAAACAAGAAAAATGCCCTCCCTCAAGATGTAGAACGATTGTCCGGTGAAGTCCGCGACCGCTTCATTCCCGATAAGCGTGTCATCCTTTGGGATGTGGATTACGATGTATCCGGAAAGACGATTACCGTAAAGGGGGCAACTACTTCGCCGGAAGCTAAGGCGGCTTTGTTATCGGGGCTGGAAGAGAAGGCTTATGAAGTAAAGGACAGCCTGCAACTGGTTCCGGACAGTGCGGCTCTGGAAGGAAAGATGTACGGCATTGTCAATCTTTCCGTATGTAATATGCGTGTAGAGGATGATTTTTCTTCGGAAATGACCACTCAGGCATTGATGGGAATGCCCGTTAAAGTGTTGCAACATCGCAACTGGTACCGCATCCAGACGCCCGATAATTATATCGCATGGGTACACCGGGTAGGAATCCATCCGGTCACCAAAGCCGGGCTGGATGCCTGGAACAAGGCAGATAAAATTGTAGTGACGTCGCATTACGGGTTCACTTATCAGCAGCCGGATGAAAAGTCTCAATCCGTGTCGGACGTGGTAGCCGGAAACCGTCTGAAGTACGAAGGTAAGCAAGGAGGATTCTATAAAGTCTCTTATCCGGACGGTCGGCAGGCTTATATCTCACAATCGATATCGATGCCCGAAAAGGAGTGGCGTGCCTCTTTGAAGCAAGACGCTTCAAGCATCATCCGAACCGCTTATACCATGATGGGGATTCCTTATCTCTGGGCGGGTACTTCTTCGAAGGGAGTCGATTGCAGCGGCTTTGTACGTACCGTCTTATTCATGCACGATATCATCATTCCCCGTGACGCCTCTCAACAGGCTTATGTGGGCGAGCATATCGACATTGCTCCGGACTTCGGCAATGTTCAGCCGGGAGATTTGATTTTCTTCGGGCGGAAGGCTACTGCCGAAAAGAGGGAGCGTGTGGTTCATGTAGCCATTTATCTGGGTGATAAGAAGTTCATCCATTCGCAAGGCGATGTGCATGTCAGCAGTTTCGATCCGGCAGATGCCGATTTTGATGAGTACAATCTGAACCGCCTGCTGTATGCGGTCCGTGTGTTGCCATCTATAGATAAGGAGGAAACTTTAAATACCACCGTTACGAATCCGTATTATAACTAAACTCAAAATAGGTATGCAAAACCGAAGAGATTTTCTCAAGACGGCTGCCTTTGCCGCTATCGGTTCGGGACTGTCATTGCAAGGAGCTTTTGCCGGAGAGAAAGCCCCTGTTTCGTTCGCGATCAATCAACTCGGCCTGGGGGCAAAGATGAAATTGCGTTTTTTCCCTTACGAACTGAAGTTGAAGCACGTATTTACCGTGGCCACTTATTCGCGCACCACCACTCCCGATGTGCAGGTAGAGATAGAGTATGACGGAGTCATCGGCTACGGTGAGGCTTCGATGCCTCCTTATCTGGGACAGACGGTAGACTCGGTGATGGGGTTTCTGAAGAAAGTCGATCTGGAACAGTTCGACGATCCGTTCCGGCTGGAAGATATACTGGCTTATGTAGATGGTCTCACTCCGGGAGATACGGCTGCCAAAGCTGCCATCGACATTGCATTGCACGACTTGGTGGGTAAACTTTTGGGAGCACCCTGGTACAGGATCTGGGGGCTGGATAAGGCGAAAGCACCTTCGACCACCTTCACGATAGGCATCGATACACCGGAAGTGGTACGTGAAAAGACGCTTGAAGTGGCCGGGCAGTTCAATATCCTCAAAGTGAAGCTGGGGCGTGAGAATGACAAACAGATGATTGAAACGATCCGTTCGGTGAGCGATCTGCCTATCGCGGTCGATGCCAATCAGGGATGGACGGATAAGAAATATGCATTGGACATGATTCAGTGGCTGAAGGAGAAAGGGATCGTGATGATTGAACAGCCCATGCCCAAAACACAGTTGGACGATATTGCGTGGGTGACCCAGCATAGTCCGTTGCCGGTTTTTGCCGATGAATCTTTGCAGCGGTTGAGCGATGTGCCCGGGCTGAAGGGGGCTTTTACCGGAATAAATATCAAACTGATGAAGTGCACCGGTATGCGGGAAGCCTGGAAGATGGTGACGTTGGCGCGTGCATTGGGAATGAAAGTGATGGTAGGCTGTATGACGGAAACTTCGTGTGCGGTCTCTGCCGCCGCACAATTCTCTCCGGCCGTCGACTTTGCCGATCTGGACGGAAACCTGCTGATAGCGAACGACCGCTTCAAAGGGATGGAAGTTGTAAAAGGTAAGATCACCCTCAACGACCTTCCGGGGATCGGGGTGGTTAAAATATGAACACAGGTAAACTTTTGAAACTTATTTGGATATGAGAAAATTGCTTTATATTGTGATGATATTCATCGGCGTCTCCGCCTGCACCTCCCGGCAGGAGTCCAAGCCTTACGACTGGGACGACGACCTGCATCAACGATTGCTGGCGGATTTCTGCCTGACCGAATCCCAGGTGAAAGACTATATCCGCAAATACATTCCCGACGTGACGGACGAACAGATGCGCCAATGGGAAGAGAGCAAGGCGCTTGAGTGCCGGGTGATCGACGGAGAGAAACGTTATTTCCGCAATGCCGGTCCCAACCTGTTCCGGATAGACTCTGCCTGCTGTGCCGTCAAAATGGAGAAAGAGGGTACTTCACTGAGCACGAGCGAACAGGTCAATAAAGAGCATCTGCCCGAAGTGATGGCTGCTGTCAGGAAAGAAAAAACTCCTGTGGTGCAGCCCAAACGCATGCGGGTCACTTACACGCTGACGGTGGACAGCAATGCCGTACCTGCCGGAAAAATGATTCGTTGCTGGTTGCCTTATCCCCGGACAGACCAGCCCCGCCAGCAAAATGTAAAATTGCTCCATGTCAGCGAACCCCGTTACACATTGTCCCCGCCTTCATGCCGGCACAGCACCCTCTATATGGAGAAGCAAGCCATCCCCGGTGAGCCGACGGTCTTTTCGGAAACCTTTGAGTACACCTCGTGTGCCGAATGGCATCCGTTGAAGCCCGGGAATATTCTGCCTTATGACACTGCCGGCGCTCTTTATAAGGAATATACTGCCGAACGGGAAACCCATATCCGCTTCACACCCCGCATCAAGGAGCTGGCTGCCAATCTGACAGTCGGTGAAACCAATCCTTTGTTGAAGGCACAGCGCATTTTCCGTTGGATAAACGATCATTTCCCCTGGGCTTCGGCCCGCGAATATTCCACTATTGAGAATATTCCGGAATATGTGCTCGACAATCGTCACGGCGATTGCGGTCAGGTGAGCCTGCTGTTTATCACCCTCTGCCGTTGCAGTGGCATTCCCGCCCGTTTCCAGAGCGGCTTTATGATGCATCCGCGTGCTTGGAACCTGCACGACTGGGCGGAAGTCTATTTCGAAGGCGCAGGCTGGGTGCCGGTAGACCAATCGTTCGGTATTCCCACATTTGCCGACAATCCCGAAGAAAAGATGTTCTTTATGGGAGGTATCGACTCTTGGCGCATGATAGTCAACAGCGATTATTCCATGCCGCTGGTGCCGGAGAAGAAATATCCGCGTAGTGAAACCGTTGATTTCCAGCGTGGCGAGGTGGAGTGGGAAGGGGGCAACCTGTACTTCCCGCAGTGGAGTTATCACATGGATATAGACTATCTGAATTATTAAGTTCGTTTTCCATAAAAGACTTAAGCGTTTTCCGGAAAGACTTAAGCGTTTCTCAAAAAGACTTTAGTCTTTCGAGGGAAACGTTTAAGTCTTTTTTCTGTCTTCTAAATCCTTGTGTGTCATGCAACGAATGCTAATTTGTCAGTCTCTGCCGTTAACCGCTGTTAAGCTCCGCAGACTCACTGTTAAAAGAGAACAAAAAAGAGTGACAAGGAGAATAACAGAATGATTTTTGTCGTTATTTTAACGTCGTAAATGTTAAATGAAAGTAGAATATTAACAATTAAATGAATAAAAAGAATAGTATGAAACAGACAACAAAAAACATTCTCGGGATAGGGGCAGTAGTTCTTCTCAGTGCAGGAGTTGCCGGAGTGACAACCTATACGATGTTGAAGCCGGAGAACAGAGACAGCCTGTCGTTTAATGAACAGTTCCGTCAGAATCCCGGTGCTCGCTTGGCTGCTTATGACGCCATTAATGCCCAGCCTGTAGATCTGACGCAGGCGGCGGAAAATTCGCTTCATGCTGTAGTACATATAAAATCGACTCAACAGGCTAAAGAACAAACTGTGACCGTACGCGACCCGTTTGCAGAGATATTCGGGGATATCTTCGGTAATGGTGGCAGACAGCAGCGCCGTGTACAGACCCAGCCGCGTGTCGGCTTCGGTTCCGGTGTCATCATTTCCAAAGACGGTTACATCGTCACCAATAATCACGTGATCGACGGTGCGGACGAAATTATCGTTAAGCTGAATGACAACCGCGAGTTCAAAGGTCGCATGATCGGTACCGACCCGAATTCGGATTTGGCTCTGGTCAAGATCGAGGGAGACGATTTCCCGACCATCCCCGTGGGCGATTCTGATGCCTTGAAAGTAGGAGAGTGGGTATTGGCGGGAGGGAACCCGTTCAATCTTACCTCGACTGTAACTGCCGGTATCGTCAGTGCCAAGGCGCGTACGCTCGGTGTGTACGGCATCGGGGGAGTAGAATCGTTCATCCAGACAGATGCCGCCATCAATCAGGGAAACAGCGGTGGAGCTTTGGTGAATGCAAAAGGTGAATTGGTAGGTATCAATGCCGTGCTTTCTTCGCCCACAGGCGCTTATGCCGGATACGGTTTTGCCATTCCGACCAGTGTGATGACCAAAGTGGTCAGCGACCTGAAACAATATGGAACCGTACAACGTGCGTTGCTGGGTATCAAGGGTACTTCGCTTGCGGGTGACGGTGATATGATGTCCGATCAGCCGATCGACAAATCGGGAGCCACACTGTCCGATAAGCGCAAAGAGTTCGGCGTAGTGGATGGCGTTTGGGTACGCGAAATCGTAGATGGAGGTTCTGCTGCCGGTTCCGATATCAAGGTAGATGATGTCATCATCGGTATCGATGGCAAGAAAGTGCAGAACTTTGCCGACCTGCAGGAAGCTATTGCACAGCATCGTCCGGGCGATAAAGTGACCGTGAAGGTGATGCGTGACAAGAAAGAAAAGAATATCAATATAACATTGAAAAACGAACAAGGTACAACAAAGATTGTGAAGGATGCGGGTATGGAGATTCTGGGCGCTGCCTTCAAGGAGTTGCCGGACGACTTGAAGAAACAACTCAATCTCGGATACGGCTTGCAGGTTACCGGAGTCACTTCGGGCAAGATGGCGGATGCCGGTGTGCGGAAGGGCTTCATCATCCTGAAAGCCAACGATCAGCCTATGCGCAAAGTCAGCGACCTTGAAGAAGTGATGAAAGCTGCTGTGAAGTCACCGAACCAGGTACTCTTCCTCACAGGAGTATTCCCTTCAGGAAAACGCGGCTATTACGCTGTAGACTTGACTCAGGAGTGATTTAGCTGAAAAGTGCTGTGCCAGACGCACCACAGAGCAGCACAGAGCAGCACAGAGCAGAGTATCACAGAGTTTTTTACTACGAATCAACAACTTAAAATCGTCTCTGTGTTACTCTGTGTGCTCTGTGGTGAGTATGGCCATACCAGCGAATCGCCTGCCGAAAAAGTATTCGGTAGCTTAATAATAGCTAAGGAAATCGAAAAGAGGGTACCGGCAATCAACCAGTCGGTACTCTTTTTGTTTATATTAGTAGATAATAATGGTGAAAAAGTTGTGAAAATTTATACGTTAACAAATAAATAGTCGTAACTTTGCACTCCAAATCTGTTTTATAAGAATGAGACAACTAAAGATTACCAAAAGTATCACTAACAGAGAGAGCGCTTCTCTTGACAAGTATTTGCAGGAAATCGGTCGCGAGGACCTCATTACTGTAGAGGAGGAAGTAGAACTCGCTCAACGCATTCGTAAGGGTGACCGTGTGGCATTAGAGAAACTGACACGCGCCAATCTTCGTTTCGTCGTATCCGTAGCTAAGCAGTACCAGAACCAAGGCTTGAGTTTGCCCGACTTGATTAATGAAGGCAATTTAGGACTGATCAAAGCTGCCGAGAAGTTTGATGAAACACGTGGCTTCAAGTTTATCAGTTATGCTGTATGGTGGATTCGCCAATCTATTTTGCAGGCATTGGCAGAGCAGTCCCGTATCGTTCGCCTTCCGTTGAACCAGGTCGGTTCGTTGAATAAGATCAGCAAAGCCTTCTCTAAGTTTGAACAGGAAAACGAGCGTCGTCCGTCGCCCGAAGAGTTGGCAGGTGAACTGGATATTCCGGTCGACAAGATCTCCGATACGCTGAAAGTATCCGGCCGCCATATCTCGGTGGACGCTCCTTTCGTTGAAGGAGAAGACAACAGCCTGCTCGATGTGTTGGTGAACGATGATTCGCCCATGGCAGACCGTTCTCTGGTTAATGAGTCTCTTGCGAGGGAAATTGATAGAGCTCTTTCTACGTTAACCGATAGGGAAAAAGAAATCATTCAGATGTTTTTCGGTATCGGACAGCAGGAAATGACATTAGAGGAAATCGGCGACAAATTTGGTCTCACACGTGAGCGTGTTCGTCAGATTAAAGAAAAAGCAATCAGAAGATTAAGACAAAGTAATCGTAGTAAATTGCTCAAATCTTACTTGGGATAAGCAAGGTATATCAGTTTCCGAAAAAGTATTTAAAAAACGCTTCATCTTTTGGTGGGCGTTTTTTTTTGTTATCTTTGCGAAGTTAAAAATATAACAGAATATGAAATACGTAAAAATACTGTTTGCTGTGGCATTGGTGTTTACATTGTGCTCGGCGTTTTCGTTGAAAAAAGGGGGACATAAACCCGTTTATGCCTTTGGGGTATCGGCTTCATTTACCGATACGGTGATATACTACACCGAAATTCAGATGCTTGACAGCGTGGCGCTGGATAAAAACGGATTCCTGCCGCATAGAGAACTGTACAGTTATCAGTTGAAGAATTATCTGGAATTCGATAAAGGACTTCCTAACCGTACTTGTATGATCTATTTCTCGGAAAATAAAAAGAAATTAGGAAAAGAGGCCGCCAAGGTTGTGGGGAAATTCAAGAAGAATAAAACGGTGGCTGTCGAGAAAATCGATCCTCAGAATTTCCGGTTCAGTAAACCAGAAGAGTAACTTATACGTTATATAAAATATAGCAAAGAGATGCCGTTTGTTTGCATCTCTTTTTTTCTTTATTATAATATCTCTGGATAATATTAATTCATGAAACTGAAAATAACCTTGTATTCCGTATGTCTGCTTATGCTGCTTGCTGCCTGTCAGCAGGATGGGCCGACACCTGAACCGAGTGTAGGTTCGCGTACCGTGTTAGTGTATATGATAGCCCAGAACTCTTTGGCACCGTTGGCCTCGGCCGATATTGAAGAGATGAAAGAGGGAATGCGGCAGGTTGATGCCACATCCGGTAATCTGCTGGTGTATATAGACGATTATTCGGCTCCCCGGCTGATTCGTCTGGGAAAAGACAAAAAAGGAAAAGTGGTGGAAGAGACCATTGAAAATTACCCGGAGCAAAATTCGGCCGATGCAAATGTGATGAAAAAGGTTATATCTACTGCCTTCAATCAATATAAAGCGGAGAAGTATGGCATGGTCTTCTGGTCGCACGGTGAGGGATGGATACCTTCTCCGGCAAAGACACGTTGGTTTGGTCAGGACGGCAATAACTATATGGATATAGCTGATTTGCACGCAGCCTTACAGGTGGCGCCCGACCTCGACTTCTTGTTTTTCGATGCATGTTTTATGGAAGCTGTAGAGGTGGCGTATGCGTTGCGCGACTGCGGAAGTTACCTGATCAGTTCGCCTACCGAGATTCCGGGGCCGGGCGCTCCTTATCAGACAGTGGTTCCCGCGATGTTTTCTGCCGAAAATGCAGCTTTGAAGATTGCTTCCTGCTATTATGATTACTATCAAAGCAGATATAATGACGGAATCGGTATGTCCAATGAAGATTGGACCGGTGGTGTTTCTGTTGGGGTTGCCAAGATGAGTGAACTCGAGAATCTGGCTGTTGCAACGTCCAAAGTGCTGCCCAGGTATATCACCGGGAAACAGAATTTTGATCTTTCCGGAGTGATGTGTTATGATCGCCGCACTGATAAGCAATATTATTATGATTTAGACCGGTTCATCTATCAGATAACTGCAGGGAACGGCGATTATGATAGTTGGCGGGAGGCGTTCGATAAGGTAATGGTTTACTGGAAATCCACTCCCCGCAACTATTCTGCCTACGCCGGGATGTTCACGATGAATCAGGATGCGAAAGGGCTTTCTACCTATATTCCCCGTATGTCCGCTCCGTCGTTGAATACTTCTTACCAGCAGACTGAATGGTATAAGGTATCCGGTTGGGCGGATACCGGTTGGTATAAGAATTAGAAAAAGCAAAGAGGTGTGTCATCTGTGGTGAATGATGACACACCTCTTTGTTTATCAGATAAACTCTCCTTCAGCGTTCACCTTTACTTTCACTTCCAATTCTCCTTTTTCCAGTTCAACCAGATAATATTCTCCTTCGTCGGGTGTTTCAACAAAGTCTGCGTCATCGATTTGATATCCCGCATATTTCTCTGAAGAAGCGATCGCATGGGTCACTGTTTCCGGTAGTTCGTTGCGGCGTACGTCCCAAGAAGTAGATATCCATTCGTTAGAGCTGTTGAATACAATTTCTTTACTGATATTACCGTCGATGATGTCTACCTCAGTCATCCCGTGCTCCACTTCGATCTCGACCAGGCGTGCGTTTGGATATTGCTTTTTGATAAAGGTCTCAATGGCTGCCGGAATCTCGACAGGCAGATAGTTCTCTGAATCGTTGTCCGTATCCGCAACGCTTTTCACCAGGATGCCCTCTTCCGAGTAATACAGGTCGAATTCCTGCTTTCCGGACTCTACCTCGATGACGTATACCTTCTCCATGTCCGGACGTTCCAACATGTCCACATCGTCTACTTTCCACTTGGCGTATTCACTGCTTTCGAATGCACTCTTCACAGCTGCCGGCAGAGCCTGATAAGGGAGGTCGGTCTCTGTCATTTGCCATACTCCGTTCGGAGTAAACCAGGCTGAGGTTTCGTAGTTCTGTTGACGGAATTCCGCTATGTAATAGTTGCCTTTTGTTTCCCACTTTTCGTTGCTGACAGACGGATACTTTTCGGTAAATGCGTTTTTCAGTTCCGTGGGCACGGAAGACAGATGATCGTCATCGTCATTACAGCTTTGCAATCCCAGGGCACCCAGTGCTAGAAGAAGAAAATACATTTTCAATTTCATATCTACTATACTTTTTTAGTTATCAATATCGATTAAATTAAATTTAGAGTCAAATTTTAGTTCCCAACCATTGGATAGTTTCACTTCATAATCCGTTTTATCGCGTTCTATTTTCAGAACTTTAGCGTCCGGATAATTAGTGGCTGTATATTTTTGGATAGGAGAGGGGATGATGCCCTGTGGCACTACACTGAATTTGCAATTTACTTCAGTCCAGTTTCCTTTCTTGTCGAACTCTACTTTGTTGCCGTCGGTGAAGATGACATCGTAGCTTTTCTGTAAGAAATCGCTTTCAACCTTGGCCATGGCAATGTTGCTGCCGGCAAAGTGTTGTTTGATGAACTGCTGTGCCTTCTGCGGCATCTGGCTTACTTGAATCGGTTTATCATCGTCCGCTCTTGCGATGGTTTGCAGAGTGAACAGGCATACGAATAAAAGAAGTAACTTTTTCATAATCGTCTTTTTTTTATTGGTTTTTATTTTTAGCAATTAATTTATAATGCAAAGATGAAGGTCGATTCTGAAAAGAATTGGGAATTCTCTCCATTTTGATACTTTTTTCTAAATAAAAGTTTGATTGCTCTTGTTCATCCGGTTGGACTTATACTGTATATTTACACAATATTTAACGCTGAGCGGGAAGTCCTTCTCGCAACAGGTATGAAAATGATTTGTACAGGCAGGTGTGCCGGGGAGTCGTATCCACCACAGATTACACGTGTTTGCGCAGATGAATGTCGCCGGTTCTCAGTGGATTAAATTCGTTCTGTGTTAATCTGCGTAATCTGTGGTGAAATTGTTCTTCCGCAATTCGAAACAGTGTTCATCTTTCTCAAAATAATACCTGAGTGTGAGATGCTGTAATTTGCAGATGGAGTCGGCTATGGCAAGTCCCAGTCCGGTCGAACCTTCCTTTTTGCTTCCCTGATAGAATCGTTCAAAGATATGGGTCGCATCCAGGGGGCGGCCTGCGCCGCTATTCCTGAAGGTCATGCTATGACCGGTTATTTCAATCCGGATATGCCCACCGTCTACGTTGTGTACAAACGCATTTTTGAGCAGGTTCGTTATCAGGGATACTGCCAGCGATTCATTCATCTCCGCCCGGAATATTCCCTGTTCATCCAGCGTCAGCTCAATTTCCCGATAGCCGTATACTTCTTTATAATCTTCTATATATCGCTTGAGCATGCTGTTGAACTCCACCGTTCGGGTATCGGAGAATTGTCCGTTATCTATTTTGGACAGTAACAGCAGCGATTTATTGAGCTTAGTGATATGCTCCAGGGTCTGGTGCGTTTTTATCAGCTCTTCCAACTGTGCTTCAGACAAGGAGTCGTCTTCCATCAGCATTTCCAGGCGATTCCGACAGATGGCCAACGGTGTTTGCATTTCGTGTGAAGCATTGCCGATGAATTGCTTTTGCTGTTCAAAGATGTGCTCGCTTCGTTCCGCGTTGCGGATGGCTGCCTCGTTCAGCTTCTTGAACTCCGTAATTTGCGTTTCATTCTTCAAAGGGCGATTGGGACGGCCTATCCTGTAGGCATCCAGCCAGCGCAGCAGGTTGTAAAGTGGCTTCATGCTGCGGTGAAATATCCAGATGCAGACAATCAGGATGGTGAGCAGCAGGACGATGTACAGAAAAATAATCCATCCCAGCATGGCGTCTTTCAGGTCGTCCTTCTCGATCGTCGGCGTCGATACGGTAAGCTCGTAATATTGCCCTTCGTCATCTTTGAATAAGGTGGTCAGTATGCGTGCCGGTTCGGTCTCTTCCTTCTCCACAATATAGACCATGGAGTCTTTGTAGCAGATATCTTCGCGTTCGTCGGCATACTCTTTGCTTACTTTTCTAAGATAGTATTGATTGTTCGACCCATTGTTTTTGGAGGGCAGTTCTTCTCCGGCCAGAGCACGGATAATGATGGTTTCCGAGTAATCCTCCAGAGAGTCGTCTACTTCGTCGTTCACTTCATCTATTACGGCTATATAGAAAAATACAGCCCATGCCCCGAGAACAACTGTCAGCATGAGTGCGATGCGGATGATAATGCGGTATATCAACTTCATGGAGGTAGGGTCTTTTTTTATTCAACAGTCATTTTGTAGCCGAATCCATATACAGCCTTCAGTTCTGCCAAGGCACCGGCATCTTTGAGTTTCTTTCTCAGGTTCTTGATTTGCGCATAGATGAAATCAAAATTGTCTACCTGGTCGATATGATCTCCCCACACCGATTCGGCAAGCGTGTTTTTGTTTACCAGTCGTCCGGGACGGTTGGCAAAGTAGAGAAGGATATCATACTCTTTGCGGTTTAATTCTATTTCCTTGTCATCTACGAATACCTGGAATGTATCGGGGACAATACGTATGTTGGCCAGGCGTATGTCCATTTCTCCGTCGCGGCGCTGGCGTCGGATCACACTTTTGATGCGGGCATTTAATTCGGCCAGGTGAAAGGGTTTGGGCAGATAGTCGTCGGCACCCAGTTCCAGTCCCAGTACTTTATCGTCCAGGGAGTCTTTGGCCGAGATGATAATTACGTTTTCCCGTTTACGCATCTTTTTCAGTTGCTCCAGCAGGTTCAGCCCATTGCCGTCAGGCAACATAATGTCCAGCAAGACACAGTCATAATCGTAGTCCTCTATCTTGCGTAATCCCGACTGGAAGTCTGCGGCAGCTTCCACTACATAGCGTTCTTTTTCGAGCGAACGCTGGATCAGTTCCCTCAGTGAGGGTTCGTCTTCGATTATTAATATTTTCATAGGGCTTTTTATTTCTACCTGCAAAGAAAAGGCTTATTTCTGAAATAAAACTGAAAAGAAAAGCTATTTTATTTTTCTATCTCAACAGAAGTGTCTAATTTTGTTTCCAATAAACAAAAATAACACGAGTATGAATCTCTAATACTATAATTTATCATGTTGACTCAAATTATCAATGGACGCATATTTACTCCGCAAGGTTGGTTGAACGAAGGTTCTGTGTTGATGAGAGATGGAAAAATTCTGGAAGTAACTAATTGCGACCTGGCGCTGATCGGTGCCAATCTGGTGGATGCCAGAGGAATGTATATTGTTCCCGGCTTTGTTTGTATGCATGCCCATGGTGGGGGAGGACACGATTTTACAGAATGTACCGAAGAGGCTTTCCGTACGGCGATAGCTGCACACATGAAGCACGGTGCCACCAGCTTTTTCCCGACACTTTCTTCTTCTCCGTTCTCCGAAATACGCAAAGCTGTAGATATATGCGAAAAACTGATGGCCGAACCCGATAGCCCGATACTCGGCTTACATGTGGAAGGCCCTTACCTGAACCGTAAGATGGCGGGAGAACAGTTTGCAAACCAAGTGAAAGAAGTCGATGTGGCAGAATACACCTCTTTGCTTGAAAGCACCGATTGCATCAAGCGTTGGGATGCCTCTCCCGAACTGCCCGGAGCACTTGACTTTGCACGTTATCTGAAGTCGAAGGGAATTGTAGGAGCTGTTTCGCATACGGAAGCCGAATATGATGGCATAAAGGAAGCATACGAGGCGGGATTTACACATGCTGCGCACTTCTACAATGCAATGCCGGGCTTTCATAAGCGTCGCGAATATAAATACGAGGGAACGGTTGAGAGCGTCTACCTGACCGATGGCATGACTATCGAGCTGATTGCTGACGGCATTCATTTGCCTTCCACTATTTTGAAACTGGCTTATAAGCTGAAGGGTGTGGAGCATACTTGTCTGGTGACCGACGCGCTTTCATATGCGGCTGCTGAAGGTAAGGCGATCGACGATCCCCGTATTATTATAGAAGACGGTGTGTGCAAGCTTGCCGACCGTTCGGCCTTGGCAGGTAGTATTGCTACCATGGATCAGTTGGTACGTACGATGGTGAAGGCTGATATTCCCCTGGCAGATGCCATACGTATGGCTTCTGAGACTCCTGCCCGTATTATGGGAGTTTATGACCGTAAAGGATCTCTCCAGAAGGATAAAGATGCGGATATTCTGATTCTGGATCGCGATCTGAGCGTCAAGGCGGTATGGGCTATGGGGCAGTTGGTGAAAGAGTCGTAAATAGTGCACTGCGGATTGAGGCTGCACCCATATATCATATTCGTACACATCGAATTCAATCACATCTTCGTGACGCCTTGCACCTTCCGGTCGCACCGATTTGGCGGTCTTTATCCATTCACGGGAATATGCTATGGCCATGTCGGAAGCTATTCAAGAGATGTATTGGAAAAGGAAATATAAACGTCATAACGATTGGTTTTTGAATAATTAATCGGATGTTCGCAAACAAGATAGTGAAATTCCAAGTTATCGTTTAGCCCCGCTAGGGGCACACTGCGAAGGCGATGGGAGTTTCACTATTTTCGTTTCATGTAATACAAGTAATAGCCGCTCGGTTCAGCTTGCACTTCAGCTCAAAGATTTTGGGGTATAGCGTTTGTCTTTCAAGGGAACAGACATATATTTGTAAAAAAGAGGATACTGATAAGTATCATCGCCTGAGAACGAGTCATCCACTGACAGCCCATACTATGCGTGGGTGTAAACCTGTGTAATCCTATGTAATCTCTGTGTAATCTCTGTGTAATCTCTGTGTCGAATACGAATGTTGACATATCTTTATCTCTTCTCAAATTCGTACATTCCCTTATTTCTTCTTTTCCTCTGACCATTTCTCTTTTTTTCGAAAAACGGTCCCATAACCCTCTGTGTGGCCCTCTTTTTACCTTTTAAACCAGCACCCCTTTGGTTTAAAAGGTAAGGGGGCTTGGTTTAAAAGCTAGCCCTCCTTGGTTTAAAAGGTAAGCCTCTTTGGTTTAAAAGGTAGGATCCGCCCGTTTTCGCCCCAAATTTCACTTGTGAAAATCCTGTACAACGAAACTTCCCGGATCGTAAATGTGTTCTTCCGGATTGCCCCGGCGCTTGCTTTCATCGCATTTATACTTGCTTTCATCGCATCTTATACTTATCTTTCATCGTATTTATACTTACTCTAATTGCATTATACTTGCTATAATCGCAACTATCCCTTTCGGCCCGTCGCTTATCCTTTTTCTCGGCAAACACTTCCTTCCTTTTCTATCGTCTTCATCCTCAATGCTTTTATACCTCTTGTTTCCTCTCTTCCCATTACTTGATTTAACGCACTGTTAAAACAAGTCTTTTGTCTTCAAAGAACAAGTCTTTTAGAAGCAAAAGCTTTGTCCTTTCCATCTCTGAAATAAAGGTCTCTCCAATCGCATTGACAATGTTAACGCAAGATTCCGTTCCATTCTTGTTTGATTTGCGTTTGATTCCTGTTTGATTTGCGTTTGATTCCTGTCTGATCCCTGCTCAATTTCCGTTCAATTCCCGTCCATCTTCCCTCAATTCTCCGCCTGCTTTTTAGTTTATCTCTCTCCCGATCCCAATTCCCTCCGCGTCTTTCCTCCCCGAAACGCCCCTTTCCCTTCCCCGAAACATCCCTTTCTCTTCCCCGAAATGCCCCTTTTCCTCCCTTTCTCGGTAAATTCCCCTCCCTTCTGCATCTCCTTTCCCTCCCTTTCGCAACAATCCCCCTTTTCCCTCTCACCGATAAATTCCCCCTATATAATATAATAAGGTGTACATTTCCTTTCCCGGCTTTTCCCTTTTTCCTGATCAATTATCAGAACCTTCCTATCCCTCAGCCCTTTACGCTTCCATGCAAAATTTATTCAAAAAAATACCCTTTTATATTTGGCTCGTATCACATAATCCCGTACTTTTGCATCCGCTTTCCAAGAGACGGAAAGTCTTTAGATTTTGACATGTTGCAACGGCGTAGGACCTGCCTTACAGAATAACAAAAATAATT
>OBXD01000011.1_pt1 | contig 252533 bp, 204 predicted proteins | sample 1495381 | NCBI WGS metagenome assembly OBXD01 (sample SAMEA2580144, study PRJEB22360) | human gut metagenome | biome: human gut; feature: human-associated habitat; material: faeces | place: Denmark | collected 2008/2010 | reverse complement strand
AATAAAATTACAAAAAGCAGTATTGATCATGATGTCAATAGTATCAATGTCAGGAATGTCAAGTTGTGAGGATCGTCTCGATTCACCCTGCCCGTCTACAGGTGGAGGCAAGACGGTGGAGGTATCGCTCAGCGTGGGTATCGCCGACGAGGATGATGCCGCTAGGCTCACCGGAAATCCCGTCTCTTCAAAAGTATCAGGAATGGCAAGTGGCTTTGGTTTTAATGTGAGTTTGGGGTCCACGGAGATTACCAAGGCGATATCTGTAGAGTTCGCCAAGCCGGATAAACTTTACGGTTTACAAATCGTACAGTATAAGTTTGGTTCGTATGATACGGCTCCGATCGGAAAAATTGATTTATCATCCAGCGACCTAGAGATTGGTTCTAGCTTTACGGGAGAACTTTCAGATAATGATGGTGATTATTGCCAATTGCTAGTGGTAGCCCGTGGAAAGAACACCGTCGGCACTTTCACGGTCGGCTCCTTGATGGGTAAGAAACTATCGGACATACAGAAAGATACTGCCTCAGTTTCCATGATCGAGGCCATAACCCCCGAGGCGTATGCGGCGAATTCTAATGTTATCAATGCCATGCCCTACGTTTTACACCTCCCAAAGGTGAGACTGGTGAATGATGGGGGAACTTACAAGATCCAAAGTCCGGATGGAGAGGACGTACGTATCCTCCTTCGTCGCTTGGCCGTCCGGCTTACACTAAGTTGGAAGAATAAATATGTGAGCGAGGGCTATAAGATGAACCAGATCCTCCTTAAATCCATCCCGTCTGTCTATAGGCTAATACCCACACCGAATGAGAATGATGGTTATCCTTCCTTGATGGATCAATATCGTACGATCATGTTACCGGAATCGGCTGTAAAAGACGAGGGCAGTTATTCTTGCTGGGTCCCTGCGGTTGTAAGGGGTAAAAGTGCGAAGGCTACTTCCGATTATTACCGAACAAAGGAGAATGCCCCGAAAGGTAGCGCATACGCAACTTTCGTGACCCAAGACACCAGTGATGGCAAGAAGAAATTGAATTATCGTGTTTATCTGGGTGGCCCTTCGAGCCATGATTTCGACCTGTACGATAACACGAACTACATTTATAATGTAATGATGTCGCATACGTCTCTTCCCGTGGATGACCGCCGTGTGACGATCATAGACCCGATCCCCGCATCGGAAAACAATGGGAATTTCGTTCCCACGTCTAACTGTTTTATGGTAGCGCCGGGTGGTGCCTTCTGCTTCAATCCCTATACCTATTATGTAAACGGTTCCTCAGTTCCAAATGAGACTTTGCAAGATTGGTGCGGCGTGAGTGGCGAAACGTTGACAAAGCCGATCAAATCCGTGAAGGTCCTTTGGCAGACGTTGGAAGATGGTGATTTAGGTGACCCTGTCCTCGGTGCCGTCAATACATACGCCCCTCTAACGCCGGATGATGATCATACGAATATCGTTGATTTGAAAAGAGGTGAAAGCTTGGCTGATGCCCGTATCTATTGCCGTGTGACCCCGAATACAAGTGGTGGAAATGGTGTGATAGCGGGCTATTCCGGAGAGAATGGTACTGGAGATATCCTTTGGAGCTGGCATGTCTGGGTAACGGATTATGCCCCTTCCTCCATAGGTTCGGAAACCGTATTGGAAGAGAATAGGCGGAAATTGGTATATAAACAAGGAAGTAATACCCGATTGCCTATGATGGATCGTAATCTGGGAGCGGTAGCGGGCTATGACACAGTGCCGAATAAAGAGTTGGAGCGTTCCAAAGCGAATGGTCTGATGTATCAGTGGGGCCGGAAGGACCCGTATCGTAGTAGCTATACAAATAGTGTTATACCGGATATTCCTGTAAGTGAAACCATAGAGTCTCCTATGGATGGCTTATTGAGCTGTTATCGTGGGGATGGCATTACTTTCGCCATGATATCTTTCGATTACAGTACCCGCGTGAGTTATCAAACAGCTTATCAAAAACCGGAAGTTATGTATAAACCGGGTAAGCCAGACTTATGGTCGTCAAACCGTGACAGTACTTATATCTATTCATGGGGTATGGGAGGCGATAAAGGAGCTCACGATCCCTGTCCATCCGGTTGGCGGGTCTGTGCCAAGGAAGACTTTTATCCTTTATACTCTGCTTGGGGTAGTGGGAGCTTAAATCTGGTAGGCGACAAAAATGGTGTGAACGCTGGTGGCTATTTAATCTCTTATGACGATACAAATCGTTCACGGGGATCCTATTATCGATTACCGGGTTATTGGATGGGGAACTCTTTTGGACAAATAGGTCAATTTGGATATTACTGGACAAGAGATATTAAAGGAACGGATCTTGATGGTCACGGTGGGTATCCCCTTCGTCTGAAATCGAATAAAACTGCTTGGGAAATGACTGTAGGTGGATATGAGAAGGAGGCTTTACTAATCCGTTGCATTCAGGAACGAGCGAATTGATGTGACAAACGGTAAAGGCTTCCTAACACACCTTTCCGGACAGTAAGTCCGAAATGTTAAATGAGTAGTGATTTGTAAAGAGACAAAAAGCGAAATGAATGAAAATGTAAAAAAGGAAATAAAATGGAAGATATTGAGAATGAAGGGATGAGAGAAAAAAAGTTGTCTCTTTCTTACGCAGAAAGAGACAACTTTCAGAATGACGGATAAATATCCGTTTTCGGGTGTAAAAGTAGCTCAAATTGCCGATAAAGGCAAGGAGAGTGCTTAAATCTTTTGTCAAAATTAAAAAAGACAAACAATAGCGAGCCGTCAAGCGTGACGTGCCTTGTCCTATTAACATTTACAAGGGCTTGAAAAACAGCGGATAAAGAGCGATTTCTCTTTATTGTCTCTTTCTGCGTAAGAAAGAGACAGCGTGTTTGAAGCAAAAAAATGTGAAATGTAGTAGTGAAAAAGCACGTGCAGGTATGGAGGTCATAGGAATAAAATTACAAAAAGCAGTATTGATCATGATGTCAATAGTATCAATGTCAGGAGTGTCAAGTTGTGAGGATCGTCTCGATTCACCCCGCCCGTCTACGGGTGGAGGCAAGGCGGTAGAGGTATCCTTATGCGTGGGACTCGCCGATGAGGAAGACGCGGTTGGTGGGACCAAAACGATCATGGTTCCGGATGATCCGTTGGCTACTGCCAGACCAGATAAGTTATATGGCTTGGAAGTTTGGCAATATGACCGGAGTGGTAGCTTTGTGGCGGGAAAAGGAGCAAGTCTTGGGGATGTGGCTATCGGTTCTTCTTTCAGTGTAACCTTAACAGCCATGGACGATTGCCAATTATTGATCATAGCACGTGGTTATGGTAGTTCTAATTATACGGTTGGCTCCTTAAAGGATAAAAGTCTTTCCTCCGTTCAAGGTACGACAGCGCCTGCCTCCACGATTGAAGGAATAACAACGGAAGGCGGCGTTAATGCGATGCCCTATATTCTTCATTTACCTTATGTGAACGTAACGGAAGATGGCCGGATTGAGAGTCCCGAGGGCTCGGATATTCGTATCCTCTTGCGCCGCTTGGCTACCCGGCTTACGGTGGCATGGGAGAATCTACCCGATAATACCGGTTACGATTTGAGACAGGTCATGCTTCAAAGTATTCCCGTAGAGTATAAATTATTACCGGACAATAAGGACTCATACCCATCCCCATTAGACCAGTATAGGACGATACAGGTATCAAATGTGACAAACAAGGGCCAATACACCTGTTGGGCCCCGGCGGTGGTACGTGAGGAGAGTGCGAACGCTACCTCCGACTATTACCGTACGAAAGCGAACGCCCCCAAAGGAAGCGCCTATGCGACTTTTATCTCCCAGCATAAGACCGATAATAAAAAGAAACTGAACTATCGGGTCTATTTGGGAGGTAACTCCAGTAAGGATTTTAGTTTACGTGATAATACGAACTATATATAAGGTAACGATGGATCATACATCACTTCCGGTAGACGATAAACGTATCACGATAATCGACCCAATCTTGGCATCAGAGAATAACAACAACCTAGTCCCGACGGCGAACTGCTTCATGGTTGTCCCGGGTGGTGCCTTCTGCTTCAATCCCTATACCTATTATGTTAATGGCGTTTCTAAGGATAATACGCTATTACGAGGTTGGTGCGGTCTTTCCGGTTCTACGCTCTCTTCCCCGATAAAGTCCGTGAAAGTATTGTGGCAGACCTTGGAGGATGGTGACTTGGGAGACCCAGTTTTAGGTGTCGTGACTAAATATGCCCCGCAAACCACGGAAGACGACCATACGAATATCGTGGAACTAAAGAATGGTGAAAGTTTGACTGACGCCCGTATCTATTGTCGTGTCGCCACGAATACGGTGGGAGGTAGCGGTATGATAGCCGCTTACGATGGTGATAACGGGACGGGCAATATCCTTTGGAGCTGGCATATCTGGGTAACGGATTATAGTCCTTCCGCTACGGCGAACGAATCCGTGGATGATGAGAATAAGCGAGTCCAGAAATACACTTATGGAAATAAAACACAATATCCTATGATGGATAGAAATTTAGGTGCGATGGCTGGTTATACGATCGCTCCTTCTGACAAATTGGAGCGTTCCAAGACAAATGGTTTTCATTATCAATGGGGAAGGAAGGACCCGTTTCCGAGTACCTATTCCTCAAAATCTCCGACATCTATCAAAGTCAATAGTGATAAACTTACTCCGGGTATGTTGAATCTATATCAGCCGGATGGTGTCTCTTACTTTATCAGAAAGTCTGTATCAGCTCAATATAAAATTCGGGCAGCTTTTCAAAACCCGACTGTAACAGCTAGCGCAGCTGCTGATAGCTGGTGCAGTGAAAGCTCTGATGTATTGTGGAACAGCTCTGAAGGTAATAAGACGGAATACGATCCATGTCCGGCAGGATGGCGTGTGGCTAGTAAGGTTAATTACCAGTCTTTTTTTACCAGTCAATCCTATACGGAATCAGAGAATATCGAGACAATGAATTTGGCTAACTCGAGTTTGGAAGGAGATGGAGGCGCTGTCTTTTATTTCGAGAATCAAGCCTCTGGTCGTAGCACTTATATTCGTTTTACAGGATATCAGCAATATGCGAATTCTTTCGATTTCATCGGAGGAATGGGTAATTTATGGTGTAGAGAGGCTAAGGGAGGGGGTGATAATGGGAGGCATGGATATGCGCTGTCTTTTATTTTACCCAATAAAGTAAGTTATGCTATGTCTGGCAAGCGTAATATCTCGGGTGCCTGGGCTACTCGTGACGCGCATCCGCTCCGATGTATTCAAGATCGATAAGATCATAAGGCTTCCCCTCGTGCCTTACCGCAAACGCTGGGGGAAACGTTCTTTGACATGATGAGATTAATAAGGAAAAGTGATAATCGCTGTTGTCATATAAATTGTTATATTTGTATTCACAACTCAAAATAGTGATACTTATGGAAACGAGAAGAATACCGATCGGCATCAGCGATTACAAGAAAATGATAGATGAGGGCTATTATTATGTGGATAAGACCGATTTTATCCGTCAGATAATAGAAGAAGGCGCTTTGATCACGCTTCTTCCCCGTCCGCGTCGCTTCGGCAAGACGCTGAACCTTTCGATGCTGCGGTACTTCTTCGAGAAGACGGATGGTAACGTGTTCCGTCCGTTGTTCGACGGCAAGTGTATCCGGGAGTGGAAGGGTTTTGACAGGCATCAAGGTCAATACCCTGTGATCATGTTGACGTTGAAGGACTGCAAGGCGGATACGTTCGAGGACACGTTGGTCAGAATAGGCTATGAGTTGAAAAACGAGTTTACTCGCCATGCTTACTTGCTCGATTCTCCCAAGATGCGGCCTAATTACTTGGATGACTTTATGGCACTTTATGAGGGCAAGGCTTCCCGGGGACAATTAGAGGGTTCCATCAGCTTGCTATCCGAACTGTTGACGCTCCATTGGGGCATGCCCCCTCTGGTATTGCTCGATGAGTATGATACTCCGATCCATGTGGCTTTCGACAAGGGCTTTTATGATCGGATGATCGTCTTCATGCGCAACTTCATGTCGATGGTCTTCAAGGATAATACGTCTATCTTCCGTGGTGTTATCACGGGTATCCTCCGTGTAAGCAAGGAGTCGATCTTTAGCGGGCTGAACAATATCGACGTGGATACCTTGCTGGATCGTCCGATGTGTACGGCGTTTGGCTTCACGCAAGTGGATGTCGACACGCTGCTCGACTCATACTCGTTGGGTGATCAGAAGTCAGAGGTCAAGCACTGGTATAACGGTTACTTGTTCGGGAATGAGGTGGTCTATAATCCATGGTCTGTATTGAACTATATAAATAAAGGTGGTGTCTTTGCCCCTTACTGGGTGAACACGGGCTCAGACGTGTTGCTTCGTCATTTGATAGCGGAGGGCCCCTCCCAAGTACGGAAGGGAATCGAGACGCTTGTCCAAGGCGGTAGTCTGTGTAGCGTGATCAACGACAAGCTGGCTTTCCCGGACTTGTTGTCTAGCGCGTCCAACATCTGGTCTTTCATGCTGTTCAGCGGCTATCTGAAAGCGTCAGAGGGGAGAATGACCCCGGATCACTTGATGTCGTACACCTTGGGGGTGCCGAACACGGAGGTTTCCACGGTTTTTTCTACGATCATCCGGGGCTGGATCAACGACGGCCCGGTGAAGAACGACCGCTTGGAGATGATGCTGCAGGCTTTGGACGAGAACGAGATGAATATCTTCCAGCGGCTATTGAATGACTTCGTCGTGAATACGCTCTCCTATTACGACACGAACGGGCGTGAGCCGGAAAAGGTCTATCAGGCGTTCTTGTTGGGAATGCTGATAAGTCACGGTGCGTACGAGGTGAGCAGTAACCGTGAGTCGGGTTTGGGCCGTTACGACATCCTTCTTCGTCCCCGTGACCTTGGTGGCAGGGGTTTTATCATGGAGTTGAAAGTGTACGACCCTATGTTTGACGAGTCTGTGGACAAGGTGCTTGATTCCGCCTTGGCGCAGATCGAGAAGAAGCAATACGCCGCCACGCTCCATGCGGCTGGGGTGCGAGACATTCTCAAAATGGCGATCACGTTCGATGGCAAACGTGTGTGGGTGAAGACCACCGAGTAAAATAACACTCCTTATCCTTATTAATCCCGTCATGCGATGATATAATTGTTGTCGCGTGCGTGAAGTTACACGGTACCCCCGTCGGGTATCGTGCGGTTTCGTGCGTGCCTTTCCGGACAGTAAGTCCGAAATGTTAAATGAGTAGTGATTTGTAAAGAGACAAAAAGCGAAATGAATGAAAATGTAAAAAAGGAAATAAAATGGAAGATATTGAGAATGAAGGGATGAGAGAAAAAAAGTTGTCTCTTTCTTACGCAGAAAGAGACAACTTTCAGAATGACGGATAAATATCCGTTTTCGGGTGTAAAAGTAGCTCAAATTGCCGATAAAGGCAAGGAGAGTGCTTAAATCTTTTGTCAAAATTAAAAAAGACAAACAATAGCGAGCCGTCAAGCGTGACGTGCCTTGTCCTATTAACATTTTCAAGGGCTTGAAAAACAGCGGATAGGAGCGTTTATACTCCTGTTGTCTCTTTCTGCGTAAGAAAGAGACAGGTGCTTTCAAGTAAAAATATGTGAAATGTAGTAGTGAAAAAGCACGTGCAGTTATGGAGGAAATAGGTGTAAAATTACAAAAAGCAGTATTGATGATGATGTCAATAGTATCGATGTTAGGAATGTCAAGTTGTGAGGATCGTCTCGATTCACCCTGCCCGTCTACGGGTGGAGGCAAGACGGTGGAGGTATCCTTGTGCGTGGGTATCGCCGACGAGGTGGATGCGGCGTCACTGAATGCCGGATCATCCGGGACGAAGAGCGTAGGGGCGAGGAATAACGGGGCCTTCGACGTTCGTCTGGTGCCTGCCGCTGTCCGGACAAAGGCGGATGCCTTGGCCAGTGCCAAGCCGGACCAACTCCATAACTTGCAGATCTTGCAGTATGATTCCAACAGGAATTTCAAGAAGCTAACCCCTACAGTCAGCCAAGCCACTGGCTCAACATTGACCGTAGACTTGGTTGCTTGCGAGAACTGCCAGCTTATCATCGTGGCCCGTGGCTCCTCGAACGCCATATCCGAATTTTCCGGCAGCCTTAGCTGGAGCGACCTTCAAGGAAGGCTTGCCGATGCCTCCACCATCAATGGGATAGGGGATGGTGGTACCAACGACATTAACGCCATGCCTTACTTCATCCTCTTGAAGAACGTGAACGTGACGAATGAGGGCAAGATCGTCATCCAAAGTGCGGACGGTAGCGATGCCCGTATCCTTTTGAAGCGCCTCGCCGTGCGTCTCACGGTGAACTGGAAGTTCGCCGAGGGATTGCGTACCGACTATACCTTGAAGGAGGTAAAACTCTGCCAAGTGCCCACTGTCTATTATCTTATGTCCCCGACGGAGACCGACTTTCGCTTCGAGGGCGATCTTTACCCGATCTCCACGGTGGAATACAAGGACTTGTACCGCTTGAAAGGTGCCGATGCCAAAAACGAAGGCTCGTTAACCACTTGGATGCCCGCCAACGCGAAAGGCAAGTCCCGTAGCGTGACCTCCGAGTATTACCGTACGAAAGAGTACGCCCATGCCTCTGCTACCTATATGGAGCTCGTGGTGGACAGCAAAGACGGGTTGGAACGTATGTACTACCGGGCCTATCTGGGAGGGAACGACGTGTCGGATTTCAACCTTTTGGAGAGCACGAACTACAACTATACGATAAATATCCGGAACACCGACTACCGCGGCGATCCCCGTATCCAATTGCTGGACCAGACTCCTGTGATCAGCACGAACCTCGTCCAGACATCGAACTGCTTCATGATGCGTCCCGGTACGAACATCTGCTTCAACCCCTATAAGCACGAGGCGGGTTCGGGTGGCGACAACACCTACCTGTCCGATAAGACGATCGGTAGCGTCCGTGTCTTGTGGCAGAGCAAGGACGCCGGAACCTCGGGTGATTTGGTGATGGGTTACGCCGTCAGCAATGAGGCGGGTAGCTATAACCATCAGAATCTGGTGAACTATACGAATATCGGCGATAGGGCAAATGCCCTTGTCCACGTGAGGGTGCCGGTCACGCAAGGCGGCAACGCCGTGATCGCGGCGTACGCTGCGGATGGTACCACGATCCTCTGGAGCTGGCATCTATGGATCACGGATTACGTGCCGGCACGCCTGTCGGGAACGATCACGGCGGCGAACAGGGAAGAGGCTATCCGGACGGCCAAGAGCGCTAGCGCCGGGGGCACGGTACATACGTACGCCGGAGACGCCTGGACTGATGCCACGTCCGGAGCTTTCTTCGGCAAGGTAATCATGGATCGCAATTTGGGAGCCCTTCGCAATACGTGGTCTACGACAAACCCCTTGGAATCCGCTCGTGCTTACGGCAACATTTATCAATGGGGTCGTAAAGACCCGATGCCAGGCTCCGCCGATGGCGGAAGGGATGACAAGGGATTGATGTTTAACGGGGATGGGGAGATTATTGATCTTGAAAAGGTGAATAGTAACAGTTTGGAAAATACCATCCGGAATCCATCAAAATTCCATATAAGCTATAAGGCGGCCGATGGCTCGTGGGGACCTACGGCGAAGGCCCTGTACGATCCATGCCCGGCCGGATGGAGAGTCCCGGATTTCGATGATACGGCAATGAAAAATATCTGGAGTGGTTTTTCGTGGGGTACTAACAAGTTTCAAATGTTAGTAAACTCCGACTGGAAAACGACAGGGATCGCTGTCAACAAGAATTCCTTCCATATCATGAATGGAATAAAATATGAGACACCGCAAGGGGATTACGCATGGTTCCCCTTTTTCAGGATGCGTGAAATAAGTACCGGTCTTTTAAGGGACCCCGAGCGTAATATTGATGGAACCCCCTGTTCGTTTAATGGAGGTCTAGCTCCAAGTTTCTCCTTATTTGGGGCGAATTCACGAAAAGATTATTATAATGAATATGGCTGGTACATTGAATTTAAATACAACTTGACCTCGACCCCTTCAGCGACCGTGAGTGGCAAGGCTTACGGTTTCGCTGTCCGTTGCGTGCAAGCAAACTGACATGTAAAGAATACAAACAAATAAGATCACACATTACGAATTATAAACAACTTAAAAACAAACCAATCATGGCAAACGAGTATTACTGGAAAGTATGGCTTCGGCCGAATTTGTTAACCAAGGATGACGACAACGACTACGTAGCGGAGGTATTGACCCAAAAGGACACCCTGCACAACGAGAATATAGCCAACGCCATCATCAAGGAAGGCTCCGAGATCAAGTATGACACCTTGCTCTCTATCATCAAGCAACGCGACCGCATCGTGCGGGAGCATATCATGATGGGCTACAGCCTACTCACCGAGGTGTGCCAGTACACGCCTCGTATCACGGGCCCTTGGGGAGGCGAGACGGCGAAGTTCGATCCCGCTATCCATAAGCTGACGCTCGATATCGTGCCCTCCGCCGAGATGCGTGACGCATTGAGCAAGGTGGGCGTGGAGGTTCTAGGAGCCAAGTCCGAGGTGGGGCGCATCGGCATGGTGACCGATACCTTCACGGGATTGTCCAACGGCTCTATCACCCCGAACGAGGACATACTGATTGAGGGCGACCGTATCCGTATTAACGGGGCGGACAGCTCGGTAGGTATCTTTTTCGTGTCGGAAGACGGCGAGAAGGTTACGCCCGTGACCCGCCGCCTCACGCAAAACGACCCCAGCCGTATCATCGCCCGCGTACCGGCCTTGACCGACGGCAAGTACAAGCTACGCATCGTGACGCAGTTCTCGAAAGGCGTCACCTTGCTCAAGTCTCCCCGCACGATCGAGTACAAGCTGCCGCTCACCGTGGGCGCCGGGGGAGGCGACTCCGAGAGCCCGGATGAGATTTGATCCGGGGGAGGTATCATCCCTAGCACAGGGGAGACATCATCCCTAACACTAGGGAGGCATCGTCCCTAACGCTGGGGAGGCATCATCCCTAACGCTAGGGAGAGACCCTCCCCGACGGCAGGGAACCGGCCCGTACAGAGGGAAAGGAAAAACTATAGATAAACTAGTATATGAGATTAAGACATTTATCGGAAAAAACAGCTTTTTTATTACTCGGCTTACTCGTCTTGGGAGCTTGCGGTAAGGACGATCCGGAACCACCCGTTCCCGGTTCCGGCGAGGGATTGTTGCGGGTATCCGTGCGACATACAGGCGATACTCCCTTGGCCGTTTTCACTTATAAGGCGGATGGTTCCCGCGTGGCGGGGAAGGAAGAGCCCGCCGGAACGCCGTCTACGTGGTCGTGGAGCGAGCGGCTCGTGGTGGGGGAGTACGCTCTGCTGATCGCCGGCGCCGACCCCGCCGAGGTCCGGTTGGGCGATACGGAGAATCTGGGGAAAGCCTATGCCGCCGCCCTTCCCTCGGGAAGCGACAGCCTGCTGGTATCGCTGGATAGCCCTCTTTACGTGGAGAGCGTGACGGGGATTAAGGTGACCGATGGCGATGAGACCGCGATCTCATCGACCCCCAAGGATATCCGCCGGATCTTGCGCCTTACCATCGACGCGGGGAAAGGCTTCGGCGGGGCGAAGGTGGAGGGCCGTTTGGACGGGATAGCCTCGTCGGTGCGCTTGTCCGACCGGATAGCGACAGGAGTGGGTGTGCTCGACCTTGATTTCCGTGCCTCGGCTACGGGCGTAGCGGGCGTTTACCAAGCCGTGGCGGGTATCTTGGGTACGGTGACGCAGGACGGCTCGGACCGGAGCAACGTCTGCACGCTCTCGTTCGAGACCGCCGGCGGCGAGCGTTTCAGCTACAAGGAGAACCTGACCGCGAGCCTGCATGAGGCCATGTCCTCGGGCCGTGATACGCTGGATCTCTCCTTGAAGGTAAGCCCCGCCGTCCCGATCCGCCTTTACACCGGTATCCAGACCCGTGCCGCCGTGGACGTTTTCGACTCCACGCCCGTATCCATCGCCGTAGGCACTTCCGCCGGCGATTACACGGAGCATTGGACGGGGACGGCCACGGAGGGCGATATCCTCTTGGACCCGGAACATTATTATCCCACGGACGGCTCCGCGCTTTTCATCCGCAGCTATCACCCCGCCGCCCCCCACGTGAACGGCGAGGTACGGTACGAGCTGACGGGGCAGGAAGACTTGATGCTGACCGATGAGCGGAGCGGCTCCCTGTCCCGCCGTTTCGACGCTACGGAAACGCCCTTGATCCATAAGCACCTGCTGACGCAACTCAGCTTCCGCCTACGTGTCAAGGGAGCGCCGGACGGGTATAGCGTACATGCCGTCAAGCTGAACGGGCTAGCCTCGGTAGCTAAGGTGTCCTTGTCGGATGGAGAGGTGGTCCCGGTCGGGGAGACCAGCTCGGTGATCATCTATTCTTCCGATGACGGGAATGGTATCCCCGTGGTGGATGGCGTAGTGACGCTCCCCGGATTCGTGCTGGTGCAGCCCAAGGCCTCCTTGACGCTTGACATGACGCTCGCACCGGAAGGTGATCCCGCCTCCGGGCAGGATTTCAAGGATCTCCCCGTCTCGTTCGGCGGCGAGGGCAACGAGAGTGGAGGGGCTTACGATATCGAGATCTCGCTTGAGATACCCGTTGATCCGGATGAACCGGACGACCCCGATACTCCCGAGGAACCCAAGGAACCGGACCCCTTCGAGGAGTACCAAGTAAAGATAACGGCAACCGTCACCCCGTGGAAACCGGGCAATGGCGGCAACGCCGATTTATAGACCAGATTATTTAATTCATATTTTTTATTAATACTTTAAAATTACAAGACGAATGAAAAAGATTTTGACAATGGCGGCTGTGGCCCTGTTAGCGGCAAGCTGCTCGAACGACAAGGATGTGATTACTCCCGATTTGGGTACGGCGAACGCTCCGGTAGCGATCAAATTGACACAAAGCGTGGAAGGTCTCACGACTAAAGCCCCGATCACGAGCGGATCGCAGGTGGAAGGTATCGTGGTGATGGTGGACGTGGCGACCGGAGAAGGACATCCGGCGCATGATTGGGCTAGTTTTAATCCGGTTTACAAGAATGAGATCGATGCGAGTACAAAGGTATTGAAAACTCGTGCCAACGTAGCCGGCGCTGTATTTACAGCTGGGAAAGAGACGGATATTACCTTGACTCCCACCTTGTATTATGATAATGCGCAGGCGAGTCCTAAAAACTCCCATATCACGGCGGTCGTTCCTTCCGGAACAATCGAGTCCTCAAAAGTAGTTTTCGGTAAGGTAGACGGATTGCAGGATGTCATGACGATCGGTACGGATCAAGATGCCGGAACAGCAGCGTTACCAAGTCAGGAGGGATGTAAGTTGACGTTTTCCCACAAGACCACCCAATTGGTTTTCGCCGCTAGTTACACTAGTGTGGCTGATAACAAAGGAGAATGGGCCGGAAAGGACGTATCCATCAAGAGCATCAAGGTTTTGGGCACGCAATTGCCCCAATCCGTGAACCTGACAAATGGTGACGTGAATTGGGCTACTGCCTCCGATTTCTCTGTTCCCAATATCACGACAACCACCCTTTCCACGACAGCTTCTACGATTAGCCCGGCAGTGATGCTCGCTCCGTCTAATGATATCAAGCTGAACGTAACGATCAACGTAGGCGGTACGGATCGTACCTTCTTGAATGTCCCGGTGATGGACTCAAAGAATGCAGGTGAAAAGTTGAATGCCCAAGAAGGCTATGCCCATACGGTTACGTTGAACATTACCGAGCCAGACAAACCTACAGGAGATAATGTGAAGGCACTGGAAGTGAAAGCCACTGTCAACAAATGGAAACAGGGTAACGGCGGAACCGTTGACTTGAAATAATCCCAAATATCCCTCAACCATCATGAGACAACTCTCTATATACATATTGTCGATGATAGTCATGGGATCGTTGGCCGCTTGCTCGGACAATGGTGAGGCGGGAGGTGAGATACCTTCCGCCGATCCTCCGATCGAGCTTCGGGCGACGTACCCGGACACGTCCATAAGCACGAAAGCGGAAGTGGGAGAGGCGGAGGCGTTCAAGACCACCCTCTTTTGCGTGACCCGTCTCGACGCCATCACAGGTGTTCCCGACTATACGAGTCTTGCCGATCGTTTCTCCACCCCCGTATCCGACGTGACCACAAGTTGGGCCGATGCCGTATTCTACGAGGAATGGGTAGAGCGGACGGCTGATGTGGCGGTAGGCGGGAGTATCTCATGGGATGCCTCTCGTAAGCACCATTATCCCCGCATGGGAGCGAACGTGTATCTGGTCGGCGTATCTCCCGTGGCGGGCGATAACTCGTACGATGCCACCGAGGGTACCGTAAGCTATACCCTTGACGGGCATATGGACTTGATGTACGCCGGCCCCTTGGCGGGTAATAAGTGGGATGGCAACCGTTTTACGGGCAATACCGTCGCCGGGGTCGAGGCGAATCGCTCATTGAATTACGCCCACTTGCTTACCCAGCTGGTATTCAAGGCAAAGAAGCATGATGCCGGAGGACTGGAGGTGAAGGTGAACAAGATTATCGTGAAAAGCATACCTACGGCGGTAAATGTTCCGCTGGCTACGGGCGAGGCTGTCTTCTCCGGTTCCTCGGAAGTGATCCTTGAGCCTGCCGGCAACGCCACGGTAGGGGCATCAAATGTCGGTCCCATCGATCTGGGCTGCCTGTATCTGCCGCCTACACCCGATCCGGGCAATGTGAAAATAACGGTCGAGACTTCGATCGGTACCTTTACCGACGTATCCGTGAAGTTGGGTGATGAAATATCTGAGGATAATTTCAAGCCCGGTTTCTCTCACGTGATCACGTTGGATATCTACGATGCCTCTTTAGGTATCTCCTCCGTGGAGGTAGCCGAATGGACTCCCTCGTATGTCGATGGTAACCTAGACTTGATCCACTGACTGACTAAACGAATTGAACAATTAATAGAACGAATCAAAAAAAGTAATCATGAGAAAACTGATAAACTATAAACTACTCTTTCTTTCTCCCTTCTTCTTGGCTGCCTGTAGCAACGAGGACAATATCCCCTCCATCCTCCCTTCCAACCAGCCGGATGCCGTAGAGCTGGGGATTACGGCGGGGGTGACGCTTACGAAAAGCGTGATAAATTCGGGTACCCAAGCTAACGCTAGCAAAGATGATGTCATGAAAAGCGTGGCGGTGTACGCACGCTTAAAGGGGACAGTCGTATCGGGTGAAGATCCTTATACGAATGCGAAAAGCAATAATTACGCATTATATACTTATTCGACGACAGGAACCGCAGGTTGGAAAAGCGGAGATAAAAAGATCTATCTGACCTCCGAAGTGGCAAAGATATACGCTTATTATCCGGCTTATCAGCCCGGAACAAATCAAGAGTTAGCCACAACCACAGCTCTAGTATTATCTGATAATACCGCTACGGATAACTCCACGATCCCGGTAACGGTCTTTTTGGGAGAGACTGATGATGCGCATAGGGATTATCCCTCGACATTAATAGACAACTCTGAAACGACAAATACCAATAAGGCAAAGATTAATTCAGCGAAAGGTGAAATCGATTATATGTGGGCGGACCAAGGTAGCTCTGAGACGAATTGGATAACTGCCAGCAACACGAAAAAGGAAACCTCTATAGATGCCTCTGTTGATCTAACCATGAAGCATGCCTTGACTTTGGTTAGTTTCCGCATTTACAATGATGGAACTTATAAGAATAAAGGTGTGCTATCGAAGATACAGTTGAAGGATGTACCTAATCAAAAGGTAAGCGGTAATAGCAATCCTCTTGCTACGATGAATATTGATAAGGGAACCTTGGCTAATAATAGTTCCTTGACAACGGGATCTTATATCCGTGAGTTTGCTACTGGCGCTACTTATACCTTGAAAAAGAAAGGAGACTCTGGTTTATCAGACGATAATGCAGCTAAAGGGGCTTCATACCGATTCAGCATCTTGGCTTTGCCGATAACTAACCAAGCCCTAAATAATACCAAAGCCATCTTTACGATTGATGGAGCGGATTATGAGGTAGCGTTAGCTGATAATGCGACAGGAGTTACTTGGGAGCAGGGGAAAGAAAACATCTATACCGTAAAACTTAGCGGTAAGGAATTATCCATAGGCACCGTAACCGTAGCCGATTGGGGCACAGGAACCGGCAATGATGATTTGAAAGTTAATTAACCTACAGTCTAGGGTTGTAGAGACGGGGCGTGCCCCGTCTCTACAACAAAACACGAAACACGGAATACGAAACCCGTGTAGTAACAATCAGACCGGGTGGCAAATAATAAAACCGGGTGGCAAATAAACGAACAATATAAACAACGATAAATATGAAACCGTATAGATACCTATTATTAACAACAGTATCGCTTTCCCTTTTCGCCTGCGGCGGCGAGGATGGCGAAGACCCCATCGTACCCCCGGTTGATCCGGATACCCCTGTCGCCCTGTCCCCGCAGATCGCCAGCGTAGCCCTCACCAAGGCCACTGCCACATCCGGCGATATAAAGGCCATCGGCTTATACGCCGTAAATAACGTGGCAAGTGAAAACCATTACGGCACATCCCCCCATGGTACATACGGCCAATACACCCTCCAAGAGGGTTCCTTAAAACCCGCTACGATAAACGGTAAGGATCAAACGATCTGGCTAAGCACCCAGCAAGCCATAGTCTACTCTTGCTATCCAGTCACGGATGCCACTACGATAACCGCGGCCGGAAATGCCTCTTCCCCGGTCTATACCATCCCGGTACGAGCCACTGCCATAGCCTATTCGAATACGGTAACGAATGCCTCCTCCTTGGATTTCACAGTTCCCGGTAACGATTATATGTATGGTGTAGCCTATAACACTTCCACGAATACCTTTGTAACAACTCAACCCATAGCCGATAACGGCCACAGAGCCTCCGATCCAAAAGGCGAGAAGATAAACCTCGGCCTTAAGCATGCCTTTTGCTTGGTAAGCCTAAAGTTCAAGAAACACACGGACTACGTCGGTCCTTGCAACCTAACAAAAATAACCTATAGTCGCCCCATCCCGACACTACAAACGAATGGTACCACCACCATGAGCCTAAAGGACGGAGCCCTCGGCAACCTAACCGGAGCGAAGGCGGGTACACCGGTAAAGTACGAGTACACGGTAAATGGCGGCGTAACCGTTGCCGCTACCACAGACGGAATCGAGTTCATCAATTACGGCGTACCATTCCCCTCCGGCACTGCAAATGTTACCGCCGCTACCTTGACCGTCGTAGTAGATGGCAAGGAAATGAAACTAGACACCATTACCGACGGTGGCGAATGGTCCGCCGGAAATAAATATACATACACCATCTCCATCCACGGTACCGGCCTTAAGCTGGACGGCTTCAATGTGGTAGGGTGGACGAATGAATCATCCGACAATACAAGTACGACTATCTAAAAAAACTATACGACCTATGATACAGGATATTTACAAAAACGCACGTCCGCTACACCTCGGTGTAGGCCTGTTGGCGATACTGGCGCTCTTATCCGGCTGCTCCTCCGACGACTCCTTGCCGGAAGACACGACAGGGGCATTCTTACAACCCGTATTCCACATGAGCGGTGTCGAGACCCGCTCCATCATAAGCGGAACCTCCACGACGGAGGGTGAGGGAAGGATTAACGCGGTAAAACTTTTCGTTACTAAAGCAGAGGACGGCTATACTCCCTATGGCGGGGTTGGTACGGCGGGAAATGCTGGCCTTTCCACCTTCACCTATCAGTCGGTAGGTAGCGGCGGAAACGATTGGGTAGGCGATCCCACTGTGAATTTATCGAGTGTAAAGGCCCGGATCTATGCCTATAGCCCGGCGAACGCCATCTTGACAAAATCAACGACTACCACGACGCATACTATAGCGACCACCCTTCCCGTTCACCAGAATTTCTATGGCGGCAAGGGATGGGATTCTGACGCTACCGATTATATGTACGGTTCCGCCAGCAACACGGTAGGAGAGGCTACCGCTATTACGGCCAGTAATACCACGCCGTCCGGCGGTTCCCCCTCAAGCGATACTTATCAGCCGGAAATCTACCTGCAACATGCGCTGGCCCGCCTTTCCTTCACGATGCAATCCGCCACGGGACGTTCCGTGAATACGACCTATGATTACGTGAAGAAGATAACGTTGAAGACATCCCCCAATGCGTTCACTACCGGCACGGGAACGATGCAGATCGCGGATGGAGCGCTTGGTGGAGGAACAACGGTCGCCGAACTCACTTTTACCCCTAAAAACGATGCGTCGAGTAAAACCACCGCCATACTTTGCGGTGCCGCGGGTGTTCCGGTGGAGGTAGGCTATGGGCTGGTGGCTCCTTTGGTATCGACTGACATGACCCTTACGGTAGTGGTCGGCAAGCGGGATGGCACTACGGATGACCGGACGTTATCCGCCAACCTAAGTCAGATCACTTGGAAAAGAGGACATACCCACAAAATACAAATAACCTTATCCAACCGAGCGATTACGGTGAACGCCAATATCGTCCCTTGGATGGAGAGCGGTTCAGCAGGAACGGGAGACGTTAAGCCCGGCGGCTATTAATTACGGCATAAAAAGAAAAATATGAATATGAATTACATGAACCTCAGTTTAGCATGGATGGGAGCCTTAAACATGGCGCTGGCTCTCTCCGGTTGCACGAACGGGATAGAGACGGGGCTTTCCGCTCCGGAGGGAATCCCGGTGACGGTACTTGCCGAGATCAGCCCTGTTACCAAAAGCGGCGAGGCGGTTAGCTCGGATAATGGTTTCGATAGGACATCCTTCCTTTCCGGCGATCAGATAAAGGTGACAAGGACAAAAAAGGCAAGTGGGACGGCGGCTTCCCAATCGGCCAGCTATCGGTATGACGGGACTTCCGCATGGACCGTGGTGGGAACCTCGCCTGTGACCTTGGAGCCTGCCGTTACGTATTCGGCGCAGTTTCCGGCGGATTACTCGGCCATCAACCAGTTTCAAACCACGAGCGCTGCTTATTTGGCCAGTAACCTGCTGAAAACGGGTGATGCCACATCCAGCGACGGTACGTTGGACTTTACGTCGAGCGGCAAGCCCTTTACGCACGTCAATTCGAAGTTGACCTTGATGTTTACCGTGAAGCGTGAGACCTCTATCGCCAATGATGCCGTTACGGTAGCGGCGACGGGGATACGTACGGCTGTATCTACGAACCAGACGATCACGCTATATCGGCCTTACCCGGGCGATGCATCCCGGAAATATGAATGGTGTGGTATCCTAAGGGCTGTAGGTGGTAGCGCGGGAACCTCCGCTACGGATCTAACGGTCTCTCTCACTTGCGATGGTGTTACCTACAAGGCTACCTTAACGGGTTGTGCCTTGCGGACCGGTTACCACTATACATATAATTTGACCTTGCATAACGACATGCTGATCCCGGAAAGTTGTACCATCGGCAAATGGACGGATGAGATCATGGCTGGAGGAAATTTAACTTAACAACTATATAGCATTATGATACATTATACTATGAATATACGACAAACCATGCTCCACCTGTCCGGAGGCTTATTGCTATTGCTCGCCCCCGCCTGTACCTCAGAGGTGGATCTGGAAGGTGGACAGCCCTTGGAGGTGACGGCGGAGATCGTTTCTTCTCTGTCTACCCGTGCCGTCGACGCTACGAACTATGATAAGAGTAGCTTTAGTACGGACGATGAGATACAGATCAATGACGGGAGCCAAACCGTGACTTACCGAAAGGATGCCACGAACGGGTGGATTCCGAAAACGGCGGGAAAATCGTTGACGGTTTCCGGATCATCTACGGCTTCTTCATTCTCGGCCTCATATCCGGCAGCTTTCACCTTTATTCTGCAAGACCAGAAATCATATCAGAATTTCTGGCAAAGCAATAAACTGGAGGCGAAAGGTGCTAACGTTACCTTGAGTAGTAACAAGGTAAACTTTACCTTCATGCCGGTAGCGGCGAAGATCACGATCTCAATTAATTATGCCTCATCAGGGGGGACTACTACAAAATATAAGTATGTGACGGCTACCTTGGCAGGCAATGGCATCCGGACTGGTGCTTCTTCTTCTGAAACGATCGAGATGTTGCATACAGGGGATAATACCGTAGCTAGCGATAAGCATACTTTCGTCTGTATCTTAAGACCGGGAGCGAGTATGAGTTTCAAGCTAAGCGTTTCCCGTACGCTTGACGGTGCTTCAAGTCCAGAGGCTACACAACAAACATTTACTCAGCCGGCATACACATTTGGGGCTAGTAAGAACTATGTATATAACTTCACGTCATCCGATGAATTGATATTGACTTCCGTGGAAGTAATGGGGTTTAAGGAGACAACGGTTCCCGACAATCCTGTTAGCGCCACTTGATCCATTTAAAATCTATAAAGAATGAAGAATATGAAAAATTTATATAATCTAGGTTGGGGATTGGCCCTCTGTTCCCTGTTGGGAGCTTGCCAGTCAGACGGGATACCGGAGGTGGAGGCAGGTTCCACCCTTGAGCTGCGATCGGTCTCTTTGGCTGACGACGCTGTTACGAAGGCAGTGACTACCTCTGTGGATAACGTGAAATTGTATTTGAAGAACTCCAGTGATACATGGGTGAATCCGGTGTATTCCAAATCCGGAGTAACATGGGGATGTGAATCCGCGCCACTGCTGGGTAGTACCGCTACGGATGTGTATGCTTATTATCCTACGGAAGAAGAAGGTAAGGCCATTAACGTAACAGCCTCCTCCGGCGTGTACTCTGTCGAGGTCACGGTCCGGGATGCGGATACATTCGATGGTAAACAGATCGATTACCTTTATGCTAAGCCGGTTCAGGCTTCCAAAACCTCAAAGATAATCAGCCTTCAATTGTTCCATGCCTTGACAAAGGTGAGTTTCTATATCTATAAGTCTGCGAATGCCAGCGATGAGATCTTAACGCTGAAAAAAATAGATATACGTAGTAACACCGGACGTCTGCAAATCGGTAAGGCGGACATGCGATTGAACGGGACAGGGGAGGAACTAGGGCGTCTGAATGGCCTAGCGGGGACATCCTCGATAGAGTTGACCGGTTCGAAAATATTGGAAACCTCGTTGACGCAACCGAACATATCTTGTCTCGTAGCCCCGATGGACGCTGCCGAGCAAGTATTGTCGTTCCGTTTGACAGTGGATGTAGACGGGGTGGAACGTGAGTTTGAGACTGCCTCTATTTCTTCCGAAAGCGGGGTGAAATGGTTGGCGGGTTATCATTATGTCTATAAGATACGTATTGATAAGATGGAAGGTACATTCGAGGGCGTAACCGTATACGATTGGCAAAATAGTACGGATCAGAATACGAGTGTGGGTATTTAAATAAGAAGGGAGGAGATATGAGATATGTATTAAGTTTTGTAAGTCTATGGCTTTTGGTCACGTTGGTGGGTTGCCAAAAGGAATCTTTTTGGGAAGAAGGGGAAGGTGATAAGGTTGCCTTGGAGTTCGATCTTTATCAAGCGAATGTAACCAAGGCTGCGGCCGTTTCAGTCTTGAATGATAAAGCGTTGATTAAAGTCTATGCTTTCAAGGTGGAGACTAAGACTGAGACCGGTACTAAGACTGGGACTGGTGAGACTGGTACTCCTTCGGCGGAAGGTACTTATGTGGTGGGTGCGGATGGAAAGGTCACCGCCCAATCGGGCAAGGCCCTATTTTTGTATCGGGGTGTATATAACCTTTATTTCATTTCCTACAATGAAGAGAATGCGCCGGAATTGGGTGATGGAAATCTGGTGACCGTGCAAAATGGGCAAGATTTTATGTATACGTTCATGAACGATATAACTGTCCAGCCCCAGAAAGCGGGACAAAACACGATGTCGGTTACCTTGACGAATCCGTTCACGCGGCTTTGCTCGCAAGTAGAGGTGTCGGTAAAAGCGGCTAGTGTATCTCCTGTTACTGTAAAAGGCTTGCGTGTAAACTTTATAACGATGAAAAACTTATCTGATTCAAGAACTTATCGGCTAGGGGATAATGCATGGTATTCGGATGGAGTTGCGAATGAAAACAACGGAGTGGATTTTAGCTCTTTCAATAATTCCGTAGCTGTAGGCCTGCCTCATACCTCAGATCCACGTAAAATAGTATTGCCTTTAAGCGGGTCGGAATTACAGTTTGTAATTGATTTAACGGTAGATTATGATAAAAATGGAAATGGTGGATCTGTGCCCGGTCATTTTGTATTCAATGCTACCGCTCGTAAGACTTTCTTGCCCGGTATGTCCTATAGCTTTGAATTTACCTTGAAGTTCTTTGGGGATTTTAAAGAAACAGAACTGACATTGGGCATATTGGAATTCACGGAAATAAAAAATGTGACAGATCCCGTTGGAGGGGAATAAGGAGGAACTGAAAATGAGAATAAGTTTATTTTGTATACTATGCTTGCTGCTAGGGGCATGTAGTAATGAGGAAATGATACCATCAACATCCGAAGGAGGGGAGGAATGTGCTTTCCAGTTCCTGTTAAGGGTACCGGGTACGATTGATGTAGAGACGAAAGCGGGAACGGAAACGACAATTCTTAAATTGGGAGATACTAATATATATAACGTATGGATTTTACAGTTTAAAAAGGATGGAACCGAGTTGTTGAAAGCTGTCTTTGCCGATAGGAATAGCATAACGGCTGTGCCGGGAAGTGGTGGTACTGACTATAGCCAGTTATTGATTCAATTAACAAAGGATGATATGCGTTTTAAGAACGAGACTAGTGAGTTTTATATTATCGTAAATGCGGAGGAAATGAATGCGACGGAGGCAACCGCCAGTTTATTTGGTAATGATGGTACCAGTGGTATTCCTAAGACCCTTTCTGTAACAGATCTGATGGCTAAAACGAAAAGTATTGCTTATTCAGGAGATGGTGCTCCAACAGGTACTAATATACTATCTTCGGGACCGACCGACTATACGAAGGATCCCTCTAGCTCAGAGGCTGACATGAAGTTAGTCGTATTATCCCGTATGTACAGGGCGTTCGCGAAAGTGACCGTGACCGTGAACTCTTCAGTGGCCTCTGGCAATTTTAAGTTAATTGATACGAAACCGGTTATTATGTCAAATGTACCTAAAGTAACCCGGCTATATGATGACGACTCGACATATCCAACGATTTCAAGTCCTTTATCTACTAATTTCTATACGGAGGAGATACCTGTATCAGGAATAACACTCGGTGATAAAGAAGGAGTTTTCTATATGGCGGAAAATATCCGGGGTACAGGTTTAGCTACCACGGCGCAAGAGAAGAATAAGAAGGATATGGGGCCGGGGACTGGCGGATCTTTGGAAGGATGCACTTATCTATTGGTAAGAGGGCAATATCAGTATCCTTTGGGTGGAGGAGCATACTCTTCGCCGATCGATGTAGAGTATAAATTCTATCTTGGGGGTGACTTGGTGACCGATTACAATATCTATCGGGATTATCATTATAAGCTGACGGTGAATATCGCCGGCCCTAATAGTGCCGACCTCCGTGTAACGATAACAAACGGCAACGTGGCTGTCTTTGATGATGTGGACAATGTCGAGAATACCGTTAATTTTGGTGAAGAGAAATAGTATCCATTCTAAGGGCTGTGCAGGAATGCCTTGACGAATCTACCCTTTGGCATTCCTGCATGAACTATTTTAAATAAATGAGAATAACTTAGAGGCAATCGAGGAAATGAGCTTCTTGCATTTCTTGCCGATTGTCTCTTTTATTTGTATAGGAGGATTGTCTCTTAAAGCCATCACCTTATTTTTACTTCTTTGCCGGGAGGAAGAGCCGCGAACCAAATTATTCAACATATTATCGGAGGCCCTGTCTATTTTAGATACTGATATCCGGCCAAGATAGATCTCGGTAGTCCGTAGGGACATATGTCCTAAGGATTGGCTGATAATGCCGATTTCCGAATTCGCCTCCAGCATCATGGAAGCCCAGCTATGCCGCATCACATAGGTAGTGAATGGCTGTTCGAAGTGTAATTGCTCTCCCATTTTCTTTAAGTGGCGGTTTACTCTCCGAAGCGCGGACTGAGCCGTGACTTCTCCCTCTCCGCTGATTTTCTCGTGTAAGAAAGGGAATATCCACGGGTTATTGAAACGCCGATAAGAGAATATGATGTTCTTCATCTCGGGGGTGATCTTTACTTGCATCGCTACGCCAGTCTTGCTACGTACGTAGTGGATATAATCATCGTTTATATTGCTGTGTCGCAAATTAAAGACATCCACGAAGCACATACCTCTAGCGTAAAATAAGAAAAGAGCCAAGTGAAGGGCCGTACAGGCGTGTGGGTTCTTGGGCCGCTCAAGAGTCGCCAGATTTTGTAGGTCGAGGCTTGGCAAAGCCCTTTTCCGGGTGGGTGGGACCTTTATCTGCAGGCCGGAGAACGGGCTTTCTCTCGGAACATCCATTTGTTTATCTTGAGCGATCTTGTTGTACATTGTCTTTAGATTACGAATGTAGAAGTCCAAACTACCCGGTTTCAAGGGAGCCTGTTTCCCGTCTTCCCCTTGCATCAACCATAAAAGATAGTGATGAAGAAAATCGGTCGTTAAGTCGGCAAATGTAAACTCCGTTACTCTCGGACCTAAAAAGGTGGATAATTTATTCCATGCGCTTCGATAATTCCCAGCGGTTCTTCCTTTCCCCTCATCGATTTTACTACTGATCAATTCTTCTATACATTCCTGTAGCAAAGGGGAGTTGTCTGTTGTTTCTATATTCATATGATTACTATTTATGGATATAGAATAACAAAAATAGAAAAGATTGGTTTTATCAAAACCTCCCCTTACCAATTGTGGTAGAGGAGGTTTTGTTTTATTTATAGTTTATTTGAAAGCTTTCTCACTAATTCCGTCTCCATCGAGCCTCAATCGCTCCATATAATCCGGAACGGTACGGCCTAACGCTTTATCTACGTATAGTTTAGCCAAGTATTGAGCGAGCATGAAGCCGTGACCTTGCAAACCGACGAATAGTCCGTTATCCGGATCGATAATGTAGCGAGGCTCTACATAATAGCCGGACCATGTGGCTTGTACGGGTACTGTGGCTAACGATGGAATCCAATCGCAGAACACCTCGGAGATGATCTCCATGAAACGACGGGTATTAAACTTCAACTCATCAAAGTTGCTGATCTCCGCTTTAGCGTCGACAGCGGGGGAGGCGCAAGCGATAATCTGTCCGGTCTCGGCGAATTGCTGACCGTAGACAGCGGAGAAGTCGTTACGTTTCCGGCGGTCTATCAACATATCGAGGATATCCCCGTCTTTACCCAGATTCGGTAGGCGATGGGTAATCAACGCTTGGTGCTTGACCGGATAGAGGCCGGTGTAAAGGCCTAGCATGCGGGCGAAACGCTCGGCGCTATAACCGAGGGCGTTCACGAAATGATCGCATTCGTATTCGATGTATCGCTTATCATGCGTATATAATAAGACGTGATATTTTCCACCGTTTTTGTGTACTTCCACTAGGTGTGTGTCTTCCAAAACCTCACCTTGCCGCTCTTTGCCTTTGTTTCGTATAAAGTCTATCACACGCCCCGGGGTAGCTTGCCAACAATGCTGGGAGATTTGTGCGGCGAAATAGGTGTTTTGGTTCGTGTTGAAGTAGGGAGACACCTCTTTCTGGAAGTCTTTCTTGTCGATCAAATAAGCGTTGGACCAACCGCAGGAACGTTCCAGATCATTGTAGGTAGCCTCGTCGTGGGCGAACGTGATATAGCGTATCTCACGGTAATGGATATCGTATTCTTTTTGTGTCTCCTCGAATATCGTTTGGTTATTACGGGCGATCTCCGCTAATTCGGGGATCGAGAACGCTGGACGACCACCACCGATATTACGCCATGATGATCCTCGATCCGCATTAATAAGCACGGTCTTTTTACCGGCTTCCGCAAAATAACGGAATAATGCGCTACCACCTATACCTCCGCCGGCGATTAAGACTTCCGTCTTACGAACCTGCTTTCCGGAATCTACTTTATAGGTATCCGCTATCTGACGCTGCGGATACATTTCCCCTAGGACGAAGCGGGTAGATAGGGGAGCACGGGGGGTAGCGTCGCCTACCAGTTCGATACCTTTTTCCCTTAGTTTCATGCGTAGGCGGGGTATGCAGCGTTTTCCCCGGCATGGCCCCATTCCTAGGCGGGTGATATGTTTTACCTCGTCGACGGAGATATATTTACGATCCCCAATGGCGGAAAGTAGCTCGTCCAAAGATACGTCCTCGCAATGGCAAACATAGGTCTCCGACTCACACTCCGGCTCTTGCTTGAAGTCGATCTCCTCCGGATAGTTTTCTTTTACGATGAATCCTGTGATATTCAATAAGGCATCGTTTTCCATTCCTGCCGCTTTCACACGGGCCACGTTTGTTTTTGTCGGCTTCTTTAATACTTTCTCAATGATACCTTCGCCTTGTTTCTTCCCGTTATCATCGACGAGCCACACCTCGGCACCTTCTTCTACCTCGTATTCTACCGGTAAGAATAAGTTTTGCTTCCGGGTATCGTAGCCGAAAATAGCCAGCCCCGGACAATGGGATACGCATTGCATACAGCCGGTACATTTTTCGTAATCGATCTCGGGCGTTACGCTGGTGGAGCTTTTGGTGATCGCCTTTTGAGGACAAGCGAAAGAGCAAGGGTTACAAGCGAAACCGTATAGGCAATCCAAACGAACGAAAGGGCGTTGGGCTTGACGTTCGGGAGTGGGCCTTGGGGACTCTTCCTTGATGCGGATCGGATGTTGCTGGGAGTCGATGTATTCCTTAGATATTTGTAAGTAATCGTTGTAGTTGAAACGTACGCCTAGCTCTTGGGCGATCTCATAAGCGGCTTGCTTTCCTCTTAGTACGGCGGTAGTACCTTCTCCGATTCGTACGGCATCACCTACGCCGGCACAACGTTTTCCAAATGTATATTGGCCTTTGGTTAGCAATTGGTTGTCGGGAATCAATCCTGTACATATATTAATAACATCAATACCATCAATCACTTTCTCTGTTCCCGGGATTGGCTTGAAGTTCTCGCATTCGCAGACAACCGCGCCGGTGATACCTGTCCGATCCTGGTTTGGAATGGCTTTCAAAAGCATATGAGAGGTATAAATAGGTATGCCAAGGCGGCGAATTCGATTCGCTTGTACCGGAAATCCACCTTCATGGGGCATCGCCTCTAAAATAGCCTTGACTTTCGCTCCGGCTTGCATCAATTGGTAAGACGTTAGGTAACCTATATTACCGGCGCCTACTGTCAATATGTTTTTGCCGAGTAACGTGAATTCAGCGTTCATCATTTTCTGTACGACTGCCGCTGTATAAACTCCGGGCACATCATCATTCTCGAAGGTCGGCATAAAAGGAACCGCACCGGTAGCGACTATCAAGGCTTGAGCTTCTACATAGAAATTTTTATGGTTAAGCATGTCTTTTACGGCGATACGCTTATTTTGTAGGATATCCCAGACCGTAGAATGTAAGAAAATACCAGAGTGGTCGTCTCCGGCTAAAGTTTTCGCTATATCGAAACCACGCATACCGCCAAAGCGCCGCTCTTTCTCGAAAAAGAAAAATGCATGGGTTTGCATCAAGAATTGACCGCCAATCTTATCATTGCTATCGATTACGATGCTGTTCAAGCCTAGCTCTTTTAAGGTTTCCCTACAAGCTAATCCAGCGGGGCCGGCACCAATGATGGCCACATCGGTTCGATAGATCTCTACCGGTTCTTCTCTGGGTTCTATTTGGGAATCTGTCGTATAATTCTGTACTGTTATTTCCGATACTTCCTTTACATTGTCTACTTTCGTAATACAGATACGCTTTACTTCTCCGTCTACCAGCATTTCGCAGGCGCCACATTTACCGATACCGCAATTCAACGAACGGTTGCGGCCATTTACGCTATGACTGTGTACTGGATAGCCGGCCTGATGTAAGGCGGCGGCGATGGTAAAACCCTTCATTCCCGTTACGGGTTTGCCATTGAATAAAAAAGTGTGTTCTCCCTCTTGTGGAATTGTTAAAATAGGATGATTAACGATTCTTTCCATAATTGCTATTGATTTAATTGGGCTAAAATTACGGATATAATTGGATAAATGTCCTAATTTTACTTGAAATCTATTCATAAAAAAGCGATTATCCCTAAATATTTAGGAGTAATCGCCGTGTTTTACTTGAAATTTGTCGTTTTGGGTAACTGCTCCACCAACCATAGCGTCGGAAGCGCTTTCATTTAATGTTAATCCTAGTGCGCTAACGATAGGAACCGTTAGAAAAGTGTTCCTCATCCGCTTCCGCATTCATCCGGAAGGCAAAGAGCATTATTATAAACAATAATATAGAAAGTAACTTCTTAATCATGCCTCAAACCGATCAATCATCATTTTTATCTTTGTTTGTAAAACAATTTGCAGCTTGAAATGTTTTATATTCAAACAGTCGATAAAAAGAAAAGCTCTCAGCCTAAAAGAAATTACTGGTGAACCTTTTCAAACAATCTTCTGTTATACTATAAAATGACTCAGAAGTCACCTTGATAGTAGTCATCGTATAATAATTTGTTAGTAGTATTTGTTTTTTCATATAAGTAGAGTTTGTTATTTGTTTGGTCCGCATGTAGCTGTGAAGCTGGATGCGGATTTTTATTTGTTTCCGCATGGAATCCATATGTTAATGCTAAAATATAAGATGTTGTGTGTCATGATTATCTGTAGATAGGCGAAATTCGGCATATCCGTTGTTCTATATCTATTGATTACGTTAATATGAATAGATTGTTTAATTAAAAATCTTATCCGGATTCAGCGATCCAAGAGGTATATGTTGCGGAAAAGACTGAAGGTAAACTCTTTAAGGTGATTTTGGTAATCGAGGGCAAGGAGGCTATCGCTATCTTTAATGAAAAGGGAGAAGAGATGAAGTAGTTATTAATGAATAGGATAATCCAAGATAGAAATAAACTCTATATTTGTCCCAATAACCGTATGCAATGAGCGTCTACCACTTTTCAGGTAGGCGTTCTTTTTTCTTCTATTCCCATTCTCCCTTCCAAATGGGAGATCATTGTACTTCGACACTACACTGGCGATTCAAGTCCAGATTTTTTAATTAGCTTGAGAAAGAGACTGTTTTTTGAATTTCGCTATTCATTTATTGTTTATCAATAAATATTTATTACATTTGCAACGTCGTTTAAAATTAACATCATACGTCATGAAAAGAATTTCAACAGCATTTCTTCAAACAGTTATTGTTCTTATCGGTATTGTGGCACTTATTATTTTGATTTGGTTTCCCTTAACTGAGGGACGAGCCACACACCTAGATTTATTTAGTACTTACGCTGATCCATTTATCTTATATGGATATGGAGCGTCAATCGCTTTTTTTGTTGCGTTGTACAATGCTTTTAGGTTGCTCGGTTATATTGGGCAAAATAAAGTGTTTTCAACAAACTCTGTAAAGACTTTGAAGAACATAAAGCATTGTGCGATCTTACTAAGTATTTTAATCGTGGTGGCAGGACTATTTATAAGGTTGACCCATAATACAGAAGATGACCCCGCAGGTTTTCTTGCCATTTGTATCGTAACTACTTTTGCCGCTATCGTAGTTGCGACAGCCGTGGCTGTATTTGAAAAATTATTGCAAAATGCGATAGATATGAAATCAGAGAATGACTTAACAGTTTAATTATGCCTATTATTGTAAACTTAGATGTAATGATGGCAAAGCGGAAGATTTCTTTGAACGAACTTTCTGAAAGAGTTGGTTTGACATTATCTAACCTTTCTATCTTAAAAACGGGAAAGGCGAAAGCAATTCGTTTTAGTACCCTAGAGGCAATTTGTAGAGCATTAGACTGTCAGCCAAGCGACATTTTGGAATATGTAAATGATGAGAAAAAAACAACATAAGGAATCAACACTTTGATGTGGTTCAGTCTGCTTATTAGTATAATACAACTTTATGTAGTGCCTAACTCTTGTAAGAGTTTGTTATTTTTGATCCGCATGTAGCAGTGACGCTGGATGCGGATTTTTATTTTCTGTTTTATTTTGGCTATTGAAATTCATCAAAAGCATAAACATTATGATCTTTAATCTGGTTGTAATAATATAAGGTATTAGTTTAAGGCAATATATCCACTTCCGCTTCACCTGTGAAGGCCGAGCGGTTTGGTTTTCTAACTTTACTTCATGGCGTTTAAATCCTGTTCATGCAAGACTTAAGCGCCATTTTTCTGTACTTTCCCTTGAAAACTTTATGGGATCTACTCGGTATCTTTATTTTCAGTCTCTAGTTCCTTGATCTCTTTATTCAGAAAGACAGACAGAACTGTTCTCAGCACGACTATTCCACCTAAAATGGCCAATTCATTAAGTGTTGGTTCCAATACTGTTTTTAAGATATCTGACGCTATCAAAAATTCTAGTCCGAGAAGTAAGTATGTACTGAATACAGCTCTTAGTTTTCTTATGTTAGTAATGGAATAATTACCAGTAAGTCGCTTAAGTTCATTTCTGAAAAATGAGATGACTCCGATTAATGCACCATAGGTGACAATCAGAAGGCTTGTCACACTTATTATTGTCGCTAAGGTATTTAAAAAACCAGTAAGCATAAATAGACCATTTACAACCATAACATAAAAGGCCTATAGAATGTTTGTTGGAAGGCTCGCAGGTATGGTAGGTTTTCGGACTCACACTTTTACACGTATAGGATCAATCATGGATAAAAAACAACCCGGTAGTACAAAACTTGCCGGGTTGCTGTCTGTGTTATTCCAGAACGTCAAAAAATCCCCAATATTTTCACTTGCAACAAAATGCGCATCAAACATAATCTTTATTATTTGAATATCAAAACAAATCTATTAAATATTTTTCTTTTAAGCCTATTTTTATTGTTGTAGGACCATCTGATTTCTTTTTAAGGAAACTACTTCCTATCTAATGGCAATGAACTTCAATGATCTCATTTAGATTAGTGGTATATAATTTAGAGATGTGTTCATTTTCCATTTTTGCTATTTTATGTAAAAGAATTAAAGATGAAAATCTGTCTATATGATTTGTTTATTTGATTAAATATATTATATTTGTAGTAATAAAAATAAAGATTATGGAAGACCTTGAATTAATATCATTGTTGAATGAGTGTAATAAGATGAGTGTTTTTGAAGTGAGTAATTATCTTTTAGGAAAAATGGATTATTTGTCACGTATAAAAAGTGATAAGTCAAATAAGATACTAAAGTATATAGAGTCTTTTGTCTGGATGATAAATCACGCGGGTAACCGTAGGCCAAGTTATGTCTCTGATAAAGATTATGAATTGATGCAAAAATCATTTGCGATTATTTATAGGAATAGTATTATCCATTGAGTAGAATCGAAAGTCTTTTTTAACTTTAGGCAAATGACTCTAGGCTAAATTCTTTTGATTTAGCCTAGAGTCATTGATAGTGTCGTAGAATCTTTAATGATTACAAACCTTTGTAATATCTACCGTGAAACCATTTTCGACAGGCATGAATTTCCCCTTTTGTTTCAGAAATACGATTAACTCATCCGTATCCATATTTTCTGCCGAACAAGTATAGAAACGCTGATCCTCACCAAAAGTCTTAACGATCGCTTCTTTTAAAGAAGCTTCTGAATAACTATTACCCTCCATCATATGAAGGACTTCGTGTGCATGTAACTGTTCCATAAATCAAATTACTTAATTATCGGATACAAAAATAAGGGGTTTATCCGTATAAAGGTGTAACAAATGTGACATCCTTTCAACTTTAGGCTTTTCTAAACAAAAATTAATCAAACCTGTTTAAATGATAGGACGTCTTATTTTTTAATAACTAAAATATATCACAATATGAAACGTATATTCTTCATGACATTGTTTGTCGCATTAACGACAATCACATATAGTCAAACGGATGATAAAGGATATGAGGAAGGCAAATGGGTACTGAAAGGTGTGACAGGTTTGAACTTGTCGCAAACGGCGATGTCGAATTGGTCGGCTGGCGGTGAGAACTCTGTTGCCGGAAATGCGTATCTGAATGGGACATTAACACATAAAAGCGGTGACTGGTTATGGGTAACCAATCTCGCTCTCGATTACGGATTATCAAAGACTAAATCGCAGGGAATGAGGAAAAGTACCGATAATATAACCCTGTCTACCCAATTAGGATATTCCACCAATAATGTATGGTATTATACGTTGATGGGAGATTTAAACACCCAGTTTGCCAAAGGATATAATTATCCGGATAAGACACATTATATATCGAACTTCTTTGCGCCGGCGTATTCGAATATCTCCGTAGGTATGGAATATCGTCCCAAAAGCAATTATTCGGTTTATCTTTCTCCGGCTTCCACGAAGATGACTTTCGTGGAGGATGATTACCTTTCCGAGTTAGGAGCTTTCGGGGTCGATCCGGGAGATCGCTTCAGAATGGAATGGGGAGCTTACTTGAAAGCTCGTGCGGAATTAATCGTGATGGAAAACGTGAACTTGATTACTACAGCTGACTTTTTCACTCCTTATAGCGATCAATTCGGAAATATCGATGTCAATTGGGATGTATTGATAAGCATGAAGATTAATAAATTCCTGTCCGCTACACTCAATACGACGCTTAAATATGATAACGACGTGAAAACTTTTGAGGATAATGGAGAGAAACGGGGGGCGAAGGTCCAGTTCAAGGAAATATTAGGCATAGGTGTCGCCTATAATTTTTAAGTGGCATTTACTTGCAGAAAATTCATAGTTATGACTACTTTCACTCATAGCTATGAATTTTTTTATAACTATGACTTTTTCTTGTAGTAATGATAACGCTCCAACACTTCCCGCACGTAATTATATGTTTCTGAGCCACGCAAGTATCCATGCTTGCAAACAGGATCGTTATAATACTCGGGATCATTTTTCAAACGAATATATTCCGCTACATTATTATCCCATTTATTGGGATCTTTTCCATATTTTCGGGCCAATCGCTGCGCATCGTAAATATGTCCGATCCCAGCGTTGTAAGCCGCTAGGGTAAACTTGACTTTTTCTTCAGGATCCGTAATCTCAGAAAAACCTTGACGGAAGCGCCGTAAACAATCTACTCCCGTACGGATTCCCGTATCCGGATCTTTCAATTCATGCGGGGTGACACCTAATGCCTTCGCCGTATTTGGCATGATTCCCATAAGCCCCTCGGCACCGGCCCACGATACAACCGTAGGATTGAAATGAGACTCTTGATAGGAAATAGACGCCAGCAGCTGCCAATCCCATCCGATGTTTTTCGCATGTTTCTTGAATAAAGGGTCATACGGGGAAATATGTCCATTCTTTACCTCCGGAATATCTGCGGTAAAAGGTCGCTTGCTTAATTCAAAGTACCGCTTAGTAACTGCCTTGAAAGAATGTTTACCCGTTTTATCAGAAGCCCATTCATCGATGGCCTTCGCCAAGTCCGGACTACTTTTCCTTACCACCCATGAAGAGCGTTGGGGAAAACTAACCTTTAGGTCGACATTGATATTCCAATAATAAGTCTTGTTTAGGCGGGCGGTGTTATCATCGCTGATCGTATAGGGAATTTCGCCCAAGGAGACCATCTCGATAAGATCTTCGGTAGCAATGGAGTCATTTTCCACTTTTTGGATATGGATTCCTCCGCCGAGTTCCTCATCCAAGTTCTTCAGTCGTTCGGAGTATTTGGTGTTAGGCTTTACGTAAACATTCTTATCGATTAATTGAGTGACATCGGTAAGAAGCTTATCGCCTTTATTGGCCCGTTGTATCAATACTTGACTGGAGATATCCTCCCGGCCGCAATAAATGACCTCTTGTTTCAGCTTGTTATTGATTGGGATGGGGTAGGCTACAACATCGACCTCGCCGGCTTCTAGCATCTCGATCAGACGGGCAGGATTCTCGGCGACCTTGATGTTTAATTTCAAACCTTGGCTCTTGGCAAAATCGTTTATCAGATCGTATTCATAACCCATGGGTTGCATCTTATATTGGAAGTAGGAGGTAGAACTGTATAAAGTCACCGCCGTGATCTCGCCTTCCGCTTTCAGTTGCGGTAAATCCACGAAAACGGAAACGTCCTCTTTCTCCTCTTGTTTGTTACCGTTGCAACCATACAAGAAGAACAAAAAGAGCAGAAAGGGGACGTATTTCCTATACATTATATTATATGTTTATTTTTTCTCAAGCAAAACCACGTTCTCCACATGATGTGTATGAGGAAACATATCGACCGGACGGACTTTCTTGACGGAGTATTTCACGCTCAACAAACTCAAATCGCGGGCTTGCGTAGCAGGATTGCAGCTAACGTAAACGATACGTTCCGGCTCGGCGAAGAGAATAGTGTTGATCACATCATCATGCATACCGGCACGTGGTGGATCGGTAATAATAACATCTGGACGTCCGTGTTGGTTTATGAAATCCTGCGTAAGGATATCTTTCATATCACCGGCATAAAAAAGCGTGTTCTCTATATGGTTCAAGGCGGAATTCACTTTTGCGTCCTCGATAGCCTCCGGTACGTATTCGATGCCGATAACCTTCTTTGCTTGACGAGAGACGAAATTTGCGATCGTACCTGTCCCGGTATATAAATCGTACACCATCTCATTTCCGGTAAGACCCGCGAATTCTCTAGCCACTTTATATAGATTATAAGCCTGTTCACTGTTTGTCTGATAGAAAGACTTAGGACCTACCTTGAATTGAAGCCCCTCCATCTCTTCGATGATATGATCTTTTCCCTTGAATACGAGAACTTCTTGGTCGGTGATCGTGTCATTACATTTGCCGTTGATGACGTACATCAAGGACGTGATTTCCGGGAATCGTTCCGCCAGATGAGATAATAACGCTTCCCTGCGCTCTACATCCTCATGGAAGAAAACCAATACGACCATCAAATCCCCAGTGGATGCCGTACGGATCATCAACGTACGAACGAATCCCTCTTGGTTCCGTAAATCGAAGAAAGGATATCCCTCATGAGATAGGCAATATTCCTTGACGCAAAGACGGATCTTGTTCGATATATCATCTTGCAACCAACATTTATGGATGTCCAATACCTTATCGAACATCCCCGGTATATGAAACCCGACACCATTCATGCAATCGAAAGAAGCACCGGACTGGATCTCTTCCTCCGTAAGCCATTTCTTGTTTGAGAAAGTAAACTCAAGCTTGTTCCGGTAGAAAGTCGTGCGCTCGGAACCTAAGATCGGAAGTTTCTCTTCCATTTCGACTTTCCCGATGCGGGTAAGATTATCGTAGACCTGTTTTTGCTTATAGTAAAGTTGTTCCTCATAGGGAAGATGTTGCCACTTGCAACCTCCACAGACACCGAAGTGCTCACAAAACGGCTCCGCACGTTTGGCCGAGTACTCATGGAAATATACAGGTTTCCCCTCCGCATAACTATTCTTCTTACGGGTCAGTTGAATATCAACCACGTCTCCCGGAGCGACGAAGGGTACAAATACCACCATATCGTTCACTCTCGCGATAGCCTTGCCCTCGGCGGCTACGTCCGTAATGGTTACCTTTTCTAATATAGGCAACTGTTTCTTCTTTCTTGCCAATGTCGTTAAGTTTTAAATTCGCTTCGCAAAAATACTTACAATTCCGCTAAGAACAAAGAGCTTCGTTCTATATACTTAAATGAGTCCGGCAAACAGTTCTCGTTATTCTATCAAGATTGATGAAGATATGATTATGGACAGAAAGGGATGTATAGTATGTGTTTATAAATCAATATATTGCAGTTTCTTAAAATTTCTTATAAGGAAAACTTTTGTTTTGCTATAGAAAAACTTTAGTTCCACTAGGGAGAAACTTTAGTTTCATGCTGTAGAAACTAAAGTTTCTTCAGCAAAAAACTCCTGAGTCTTCCTATTGGAAATAAATAGACACAAATAAAAGAAAAAGATCATATAATTATATGTAAGGGGCAAAGAGATAGGCGGGAAATCCGATGGGAAATGGAAGCGTCAACAAACTTCCGCACGCAAATGTAAGCATTTGCTGGATATAAATGGTAAAGAATAGTTGTAAAACATGTAAAAATCTTTAACGCTATTCGTGCTTGCAAAGTAGAAATAGCATATATTTGCAGCATTGCAAAGTTGAGATAGCAATATAACAGTTGAAATCAACAAAACTAGAATCTAAATTCAATACTGTCGAATATGGAAAGAAAAAGAGTTTACACGTTCGGAAATGGAAAAGCCGAAGGTAAGGCAGATATGAGAAATCTGCTGGGTGGTAAAGGCGCTAACCTTGCCGAGATGAATCTGATTGGTGTACCGGTTCCTCCGGGATTCACGATTACAACAGAAGTTTGTATAGAGTATTACGAGTTAGGCAAAGATAAAGTCGTAGAGTTGCTGAAAGCGGATGTTGAGAAGGCGATCGCTAATATCGAAACGTTAATGAACTCTAAGTTCGGTGATGTTGCCAATCCTCTGTTAGTTTCAGTTCGCTCCGGTGCCCGTGCGTCCATGCCGGGTATGATGGATACGATATTGAACCTTGGCTTGAACGACGAGGTAGTGGAAGGCTTGTCTCGTAAGACGGGCAACGCTCGTTTCGCTTGGGATTCCTATCGTCGTTTCGTTCAAATGTACGGAGATGTCGTATTAGGCATGAAACCGACAAGCAAAGAGGATATCGATCCGTTTGAGGCGATCATCGAGGAAGTAAAGAAAGCGAAAGGCGTTAAGTTAGATAACGAGCTTGACGTTGAAGACTTGAAAACATTGGTCTCTAAATTTAAGGCAGCCGTTAAGGCCCAGACCGGACAGGATTTCCCGACTTGCGCTTATGAGCAATTGTGGGGCGCTATCTGTGCCGTGTTCAATAGCTGGATGAATGAGCGTGCTATCCTGTATCGTAAGATGGAAGGTATTCCAGACGAGTGGGGAACGGCGGTTAGCGTACAAGCCATGGTATTCGGTAATATGGGCGATACTTCCGCTACAGGCGTTTGTTTCTCTCGTGACGCGGGTAATGGTGAGGACTTGTTTAATGGCGAGTACTTGATTAACGCTCAAGGTGAGGATGTTGTAGCAGGTATCCGTACCCCGCAACAGATCACGAAGATCGGTTCACAACGTTGGGCTGAACGTGCCGGAATCTCAGAAGAAGAACGTATCGCTAAATATCCGTCCATGGAAGAAGCCATGCCGGAAATCTATAAGCAATTAGACGCTATCCAAGAGAAATTGGAAGATCATTATCGGGATATGCAAGATATGGAATTTACCGTACAAGAGGGTAAACTTTGGTTCTTGCAAACCCGTAACGGTAAACGTACCGGTGCCGCTATGGTGAAAATCGCTATCGACTTATTGCATCAAGGTATGATCGATGAGAAAACAGCGTTGAACCGTATCGAGCCGAATAAATTAGATGAGTTGCTTCACCCTGTATTCGATAAAAAAGCCGAGAAACTGGCGAAAGTGTGGGTAAAAGGTTTGCCGGCTTCACCGGGTGCCGCTACCGGACAGATCGTATTCTTCGCTGATGATGCCGCTAAATGGCATGCCGATGGCAAAAAGGTTGTCATGGTCCGTATCGAGACTTCTCCGGAAGACTTGGCCGGTATGGCTGTCGCCGAAGGTATCCTTACCGCTCGTGGAGGTATGACATCTCATGCCGCTGTTGTAGCTCGTGGTATGGGGAAGTGCTGCGTATCCGGTGCTGGTGCCTTGAACATCGATTATAAGAATAAGACTGTAGACGTTGATGGCGTGACTTTGAAAGAAGGTGATTATATCTCTATCAATGGTACGACCGGAGAAGTCTATGTCGGGCAGGTTGAGACAAAAGCCGCTGAGTTATCGGGTGATTTCGAGGAGTTAATGGCTTTAGCCGATAAATATACAAAATTGCAAGTTCGTACAAACGCTGATACGCCTCACGACGCTTCGATCGCTCGTAGCTTCGGTGCCGTTGGTATTGGCCTTTGCCGTACGGAGCATATGTTCTTCGAGGGTGAGAAGATCAAAGCTATGCGTGAGATGATCTTGGCCGAGGACGCTGAAGGTCGTAAGAAAGCGTTGGCGAAGATCCTTCCTTATCAGAAAGAGGACTTTAAGGGTATCTTCAAGGCTATGGCCGGATGTCCTGTTACCGTTCGTTTGCTCGATCCTCCTTTGCATGAGTTCGTTCCTCACGATTTGAAAGGTCAAGAGGAAATGGCTGAGACTATGGGCGTGTCCGTTAAGGAGATCCAAAAACGTGTGGAATCTCTTTGCGAGCATAACCCGATGTTGGGTCACCGTGGTTGCCGTCTAGGTAATACATATCCGGAAATTACGGAAATGCAGACTCGGGCCATTTTAGGTGCCGCTTTGGATTTGAAGAAAGAAGGTATTGAGGCTAAACCGGAAATCATGGTACCATTAACAGGTATCTTATATGAATTCAAGGAACAAGAGAAGGTGATCCGTACCGCGGCCGAAGAGCTATTCAAGGAAGTTGGCGATCGTATCGAATTCAAGGTAGGTACGATGATCGAGATTCCTCGTGCGGCATTGACAGCGGATCGTATCGCTTCCAGCGCTGAATTCTTCTCATTCGGAACGAATGACTTGACTCAGATGACATTTGGTTACTCTCGTGACGATATCGCTTCCTTCTTACCGGTTTACTTAGAGAAGAAGATTTTGAAGGTCGATCCGTTCCAAGTACTAGACCAAAATGGTGTAGGACAGCTGGTTCGTATGGCAACTGAGAAAGGTCGTGCCATCCGTCCGGATTTGAAATGTGGTATTTGCGGCGAGCATGGTGGTGAGCCTTCTTCCGTTAAGTTCTGCCATAAAGTTGGCTTGAATTACGTATCATGTTCACCTTTTAGAGTGCCCATCGCTCGTATCGCGGCGGCGCAAGCGGCTCTAGAAGACTAATCAAGGGGTTGATTTTTAATAGTTTAAGCACACGATAGACAGGAGGGTGGACTGAGTGATCAATCTACCCTCTATTTTTTTATAGTCATATGGTATAATCTTATATATCAGGATATTGAAGTGGAGGGGAAGGCAACAAAACGACTAGTTTAATCGTTCGTTTTAATTAGTCGTTTGCAAATATCGCAAAAAACATTTACTTATGAAAGTCAAAAAGACTTTAGAATATAATTTTGATGCGGTTTTTGGGGTATTTTACTAAACCTATATGTTCCCTATAAAATAATCGATATAAACGACTAATTAAAACGAACGATTAATTCATTCGTTTTTTATGGCTAAACCCTCTTTTTGCATAAATATAATGAGAACGGATATATATGAAAACGACATTAGGCATAGAGTTCGAGCCTTTTTTTCCTCAGATAAGTCATCGTGCCAAGATCGGCTGCGCAAAGTATGATTTGTCTACTGGGGAAGGAGTGGCGATGGAACAATGGTATCTGAATATGGGTGAAGTTCCGGGAACTCCATTGAGCCAGATAGTAGGCATATATTCCAATGTCAAGCCAGAAGACCGTGAATGCTTGAAAACTTCCTTGAGCCGACTTGTCCACGGAGAAACTGATCATGATCAAGGGGAAGTCCGGGTCAGGGATGGCGAGGGATGGAAATGGGTTCGTCTGGATATAATGGAGGCGGGTCTGGAGAAATCAAGCCCCATCCTATTACTGATGAATTATGATATATCTGAACTGAAAGCGATGGAAGAACGAATGCTGAAGGCCGAGAAATCAGAGCGTTTGAAATCCTCCTTTTTGGCAAACATCAGCCATGAGATCCGCATGCCATTAAACGCTATTGTCGGATTCTCTTCTCTTTTAGGGGATGAAGAGGATGGTGAGCTAAGACAAGAGTATATTAATCTTATTCAGACCAATAATGAGTTATTATTGGGTATCGTTAATGATGTATTGGATCTGGCTAAGCTCGAGTCTGGTACCATGACCTTTGATTTCATGGAATTTGATCTAAGACAACTTATTGTAGAAACGGTAGCATCTTTCCAGATCAAAGTACCGAGAGGGGTAGCTTTGACCTATCCGGAATCTTTGGATTCCTTTTTATTACGCTCCGACCGTATCCGTTTGAAACAAGTTCTTGGCAATTTTATAACAAACGCAATTAAGTACACCTCTATAGGTAGCATCATCTTGTCATATCAAGCCATGGAGAACGAAGTTCTGTTATCCGTGACCGATACGGGGGAAGGAATGTCGGAGGAAATAAAACTTCATGTGTTCGATCGTTTTTATAAAGGACGAAACCAAAAGCAAGGCATAGGGCTTGGACTTTCTATCTGCCAAAATATAATTGAAAGGCTGGGAGGGCGTATCGGTGTCTCTTCTGAGCAGGGAAAAGGCTCTTGTTTTTGGTGCACTTTACCAATCTTTCCCCCAAAAGATACCTATTAAATAAAGAAAATACCGTATATTTGTTTTTGAAAGAGAAACGAAAAAACAATTTCTACGTATGGAGCGGTATTTAATTATAAAAACAAGGGATGAGTTGTTGCGCATTAAGATTGGTCAGATCCTTTATTTTGAAGCAGACAGGAACTATACGAAACTATTGTTGTCAAATGGCATCCAATTTACCTTCGCTATAAATATCGGAAAAATAGAAGAGATCTTAGAGAAGCAGGTCGCTGGTTGTAACAAGATATTAATGCGTGTCGGAAAAAGTCATATCATAAATAAAAATCATATCTTACAAATAAATCTCCCTAAGCAGCGTTTATTATTATTGACGGAAGAGGGTAAGCCTAAAGAGTTGGTAATATCCAAGGATCCGTTGAAAGTGCTGAAAGATAATCTTGAGAAGGAGATGGGAAAGCCTCAAGAGGAAGAGGAAAAGGAATAAGACTATGATTATAAAGATAGGAAAAGCAAAAGACAATGATTTTATTGCAAACGATCCTCATGTAAGCCGCCATCATGCCCGTCTGATACGTGAGGATGGTGGCAACTTATTATTGGAGGATACGGGATCTACTAACGGTACGTTCGTGAATGGAGCCCAGATCGTAAAGAAACGTGTTACTCCTACGGATCATATTCGCTTGGGGGATAGCTATGTCTTAAATCTTTCCGAGGTGCTTAAATACAATAATGATTATAGCGATGAATTTGCCGCATTGAAAAAAGTCTACGATGATTATATTCAAGCAAAAGTTAAGATTCAATCCTCTAATCAGTTTAAGACCAGATTATTTCAATCCTTACCATTTGCTTTGCCCGGAATAGTGGGGGTCGTGATAGGCTTCTTAGGGAAAGGTAGCCCGGAACTATTCGGCATCAGCCTCCTGATAACGATTTGTGCCCCTACGGTAGGAATCTATCTAGGAGCCAAGCAGTCGGCCAAGATTCCCCAGCAATTGCAGGATATCGCCAATCAATTTAAGATAGACTATGTTTGTCCGAAATGTGGGACATTCTTAGGTGAGATCCCTTGGGAATCATTGAAAAACCGAAAGCAATGCCCAGTTTCTTCCTGTAAGGCCAAATGGGTGAGAGAATGAGCCTTTTCTTTTCGTATAGTAAAACAGCCTCTTTTGTACATGAAACCCAAATGTTTGATTATAAGAGAGAATAACAAGTTTATTAATCCATTGCTTTTTGTACTTTTGTTTTCGGAATATTAATATATTAGGAACAAAGGTTATGCAAGAAGAGGAATATACATTCGTAACTTTAGACGGCAATGACGTCATGCCAGCGGATGCTGTCATAATAGACGTGGAAGGAGGAGGTGTCGACCTAGGCGACGCCATTGTTATAGACGATAGTAGCATCGAGTCTTTCGATCATTCAGACTTTATAACATTGGCGGACGATACGGTTATGCTTTCCGATACAGATATGATGGATCTGTACTCTACGGATATGGATGGCGCAGATATTTCGTTTATCGTATGATCGCAGTTAAATGTCCACATTGCCATGTAGGATTAAAGGTAGACGAGGGGAAGATTCCCCTCGGCATTACCTCCTTTAAGTGTCCGAAATGCAAAGAGCCTATTCCTTTGTCCTTATTATCCGAGAAAAGTAATCATCAGGAAGTCGATTCCGATACGATTTTAGTGACACCTGTCAAGACTGGAATCGGCAGACTGACGGTTCTTCCAGACGCCGATACACCTGAACAAGCGTTTCCTCTTCACGAAGGGAAGGTTGTCATTGGCCGGAAGTCGAACGCCTCACAAGCCACGATGCCAATTATCACGGCTGATCGCACGATGAGTCGCGAGCATATTTGCATTGAGGTGAAAAAAGATTCAAAAGGTGGATATAAACATTTCCTTACCGACAATAATAGTAAAAACCATACGTTATATAATAACAGTTACCTAGAGAATGGCGAGGTGGTCGTGCTCAATGATAATGACGAGATTATTATTGGTCGCACCGTCTTACGTTTTAATGAATAAAACTCATTTGTTATGATTATAACGATCGGTAAGCCATGTGCTATTACGGAAAAAGGAGGCAGATCGAATAACGAGGATTCCATTTACCCGCTTCCCGAACAAGTGACCCTTGACCAAAAATTGTTTATGGTTTGCGATGGTGTGGGTGGAGCCGAGAAAGGGGAGGTAGCCAGCTCATTAGCTTGCGAGTCCATACAAACTTTCTTTTCTACGTTCCTAAAGGATGATCCCACGCCTGAGTTTATCCATAAAGCCGTACATTATGCGGAAGTCTGTTTCGACTCCTATGTTCAAGAGCATCCGGAAGCGATGGGTATGGCTACTACGCTCACCATGGCCTATATCGCTTCTTCCGGAATCGTATTGGCTCATATCGGAGATAGCCGGATCTATCATCTGAGGAAGGGGGAGATTTTATATCAAACAGAAGATCATTCATTGGTAAATTCATTGGTTAAATTAGGTAAGATCACTCCGGAAGAAGCGTTAACCCACCCCCAGCGGAATGTGATTATCCGGGCTATACAAGGCACTCATACTCCAACAGAAGCGGACATTATTACCTTGAACGATATTCAACCCGACGATTTCCTCTTTCTTTGTACGGACGGGGTTCTTGAAAGACTGAAGAATGAAAAGATCGCAGAGATATTTAATGGTCGTTTATCTGTTCCGGAAATAAAGGACGCTCTCATGGAAGCCTGTGACGGCAAGACTCGGGATAATTTTTCTTTTTATATCATACCTATTCAAAAAGTGGAAGATAGCATGGGTTTTAAGCAAAATATTCTCTCTTTTCTTTATTCTTTTATATAAATAACGTACTTTTGGCAGATTAAATGGAATTATTCAAGGTTATGAATCTGCCAGACGGACATCTTCTTCAAAACGGAAAATACAGACTTACTCATGTGGTTGGTCAAGGTGGTTTTGGCATAACCTACAGAGGAGTTTGGTACACAGAGGTTAAAGGATCTTTAGGTACCGTAAAGACGGAGGTCCCTATCTGTGTCAAGGAATATTTCTTCAAGGATTATTGTTATAGAGAACCCGGTTCCCAAGCCGTAAAAGTACATTCGGAGACGGGAAAGGTCTTATTTAACAAGTTCAAGGAAAAACTGATTAAAGAGGCAAAGATCCTATCGGAAGTTCACCATCCCTATATCGTAAACGTGTTGGAGGTTTTCGAGGAAAACAATACGGCTTATATTGCCATGGAGTATATTTCCGGCTTCTCGCTAAAATATATGCTTGAGAAAAACGGGATATTGCCCGAAGCTACGGTCCTTAAATATGTACGGCAAATTGGCGAGGCGTTACAATTCGTTCATGACAAGAGTATCTTGCATCTGGATATCAAGCCTAGCAATATCTTGATCGATAAGAACGGGAACGCCCGCTTGATCGATTTCGGAGTCAGCAAACGTTACGATATCGAGCAGGAAGAGACCAGCACTACGATGTTAACCCTTTCTAAAGGATTCGCATCCATAGAGCAATACGATAACGAAGGAACACAAGTGTTCTCGCCCCGTCCGGATATTTATTCCTTGGGAGCCACGATGTATAATCTGTTAACGGGAACAATCCCTACAGAATCTATACTACGTGCCGCACGTCCTTTGCGAAACCCCTCTGAAATCAATGCGGCGATCAGCCCGAAAACAGAGGCTGTTATCATAAAAGCGATGCAAATCATTCCTGCGGATCGCTTTGAGACGGTGGGCGAGATGTTGGCGTCTTTGGATTTTTCTCAAGCGGAAAAGGAAGTTCAGGTTGTCCCAAGTCCATCTCCCGAGATTGTGAATGAGGAAACAACGGTGGTTTATTCATCACCTGTAGATTCTAAATTAATAGGATCGGATGATGAAGAGACTGTTGTCAATGTGGCTAATCCACCTGCCGTGGAGCCAATAACAGAAAAGAATAATTCCAGAAAGAAAATAATTCCTATCGGAATCGCTATATTTGTCGTTGTAGGATCCGCTACGGCTCTTTTAGTGCATAGCAATAGGCCCACAAAAGAGGTTGTCGAGAGTATTGATTTACCTTCAGCTGTGGAGCCGGATAGCAATGTCTCAAAAGAAGTAGAAATGCCAGATCACCCGGTTCTACAAACGGAACCTCCTATCTCTGAGATAAAGGAAGCGGAGAAACAAGAGCCTAAAGTGGAAGAGAAACGACCTATGGAAACAGAGCATACGATAGAAGAGAATGTTCTCCCGGATCAGCCATCGGAAAATGAGATGAATGAGAAATATAACTCGTTAATCGCCTCCGGTAAGGAAAAAATGGCCAAAGCTGATTATTCGGGAGCTAAGAAAGATTTGTCGGAAGCAAAGGATACGAAACTTACGGAAGAGGTAGTCCGGTTGATCATCGCTTGCGATGAGAAAACCGAGGAGAAACGTATAGCGGACAAAAAGGCCTTGTATGAGGAGAAAATGGCTTTCGGACGATATAAGATCGTACGTAAGAAGTCAAATAACAGATACGGGGCGATCGATTCGAAAGCCGAGGAACGTATTCCTTGCAAATACCTAAGTGTCGGTATCGCGGATAACGGCCGGGCATTCGAACGGGAAGACAATTTGTTTGATATTTATAATTCTGACGGATCATTGATTAGCGAAGGCCTTACTTATTATTGATTGTAATATTATGAACGACTAAACATGTATTTACCTATTATATGAAAAGACTTTGGATATTGATGATATGTGCGGTATTTCCCCTCGGACTGCTGGCGCAACAGCGTACGGAATACAACCGTAAGGGAGATGAAGCGATGAAACGTCTTGATTATAGTGACGCTAAAATGTGGTACGAGGAAGGCGTATCGCAATGCGACGCATACAGTATTGATCAGCTGACTACGATTTGGCTTTCCAACGAGCGAATGCGGCCTTCCATGCGTAGCTTGATGAATAAATGTTTAAACTGCCTGACGGTCAAAGCTACGGAAGATGATCCGGATGCCATCTCTAAATTAATCATTTATTATTCGGAAGGTATCGGAACCCCTAAAAGTGAGGAGCTAGCAACCTATTGGAAAGAATACCAAGAGATATTGTTAAAGCCGGCGGAACCGGAGGCCCAACCGATAGATTCCGCGGCGGTATCCCCTAAGAAACGAATGGAGTTTTTCGCAGGATACTCGTATTCGATCGAATCTCCTTATGGAATCACGGTAGGAGGTATGGGGCAACGCTTCGGTTGGTATGTCCGTTTCAAGACGAATATGTCTTTTATGAATTATACGGACGAATGTAATAACCAAGGGCAGATTATTAAGTTCTCTAATTCGGAAGGGGAATCTTATGAGCTTAATACAGGTAAATCCTCGAAGACAAATAGTATAGCCGGAACGGCCGGTTTAATCGTAAAATGCTTTCCGTGGTTATATGCCTCCGTTGGTTTGGGATATGGTGAAAGAGCTTTACTACATTCGTTCACGACCCATTCCTATGAAAACTACGATAGTACACGAGAGGTATGGTGCCGGAATATTGATTCCTCATACAAAGGGGTCGCTGCCGAGGTTGACTTGATGATGAAAATAACGAACTCTGTATTTATTAGCGTTGGATGCAATACGGTTAATTTTAAGTACTTGGATCTAAACGCTGGCTTAGGTGTATTTTTTTAATATTGATTATTTATGAAACATATATACTCACTCTTCTCTATTCTATTTGCGGCTTTATTAATGGCCGGATGCGTGAATGATCCGGATATAGATGGTGGCATTCGAAACGCTAAAAAACCGTCTGTTAAGACAGACGAGATATTGAAGTCCACGGCTAGTTCCGTGACAGTATCGGGGGAGGTCTTGCAAGAAAACGGCGCTCCCGTGACAGAGGCAGGTTTTTGTTGGAGCACGGAATCTACCTTTACCATAATAGAGAAAAATAAAAAAGCCGTATCCGAGCGTAAAGTAAAATATGAGGCTACGATCGAGGGCTTAACCAATGATCTGGATTACTATATCCGGGCCTATGCGATCAATGCGGTAGATACCGCTTATGGAGAGATTCTTCCTTTTAAAACGAAAGATGGATTAGGAAGCATTAAAACCCTATTACCGATCGACGTGATGTCTACTTCCGTTCAATGTGGAGGTATGATAACCAAACAAGGGGAAGCCGAAATCGAGGAAAGAGGTATTTACTTAATGTTGAACCCGGAGCCTTCAGCATCCGACTCCACGATTCGTATCGATATGGAAGCCGATTCGTTCTATTGTACGATCTCTGATTTAAAACCGGAAACGACCTATTACGTCAGAGCTTACGCAAAAAGTAAATATGGCGAGTATAACGGGGCGAAAGTCGAAACCTTTAAGACCACGAATGGTCGTCCTGTATTAGATGATAACAAATTTAAGAAAATGGCGACAGAGTTTACCTATGCAGAGTTCTCCATGGAAATAATAAGCGAGGGAGATTCTCCGATCACGGCATGTGGTTTCTGCTTTAGTGCTGATAAATCACCGACAATAGAAAATGGGGATACGATTATTTGCGGAGCGGGCATCGGAGAATTTGCAGGGAAAATCTATGATATGCAACAACAGAAAGGGTATTACGTACGTGCCTATGCGACAAACGCTTTAGGTACTACCTATAGCGCAGGCGAAGGTATCCATACGATTCTGGAAAGTGAGTTACCTACAGTTAGCACGAAGGAGGTATCTTCTATTAAAAACGGTACCGCATGGGTAGGAGGAGAGGTCTTAGCCGAAGGTGCCTCACCGGTTACAGAGGCTGGTGTATGTTGGGGAACTAGTCCTAGTCCGGCCTTTGGTAATTGTGAAGGAGCGGTAGCTCTTTCTTCCGGTACACAAGCGTTTTCGGGTACGATAAAGGAATTGAGAGGAGGCACGAGCTATTATTTGAGAGCTTACGCTAAAAATAAGAATGGTATAGCTTACGGAGAGGAAGTTCACTTCCAAACTCCGGATATATTTGGAGCAGGGGCAAGGTTTGAGGGAGCTTTCCGGATACCGGGATCTACCTCTTTCTGTACCTTGGCCAATAGCACGGGATTCTTATTAGGTGGTGACACGGGTAGGGAATACACCGATGAGTTTTGGGGATACATGACCTCAAAGAAAGAGTGGTTGCCCTTAAGGTCTCAGCCTGAGAAATTATCGGGCCAAGCATGTTTTAGCATCGGATTTGGCCTATGGACTTTTGGCGGCTTGGATAACACAGGAAAGATATGTGACAGTTTATATGTATACTCCACATCCGATAATTCTTGGAGTGCGGTACAAACAGACCGGCAACGGCCTAAAGGTATGTATCGGGCGGCATGTTGCAGAATGGAAGATCAAGCGTTCCTCATAGGTGGACGTAGAGGTAACGAACTAATCGATGAAGTCTGGACTTATGAACCCAGCGCTTTCGTTTGGAGCAAGAAATCTAATTTTCCGATTAAACAATACGGCGGAATATCCGTTGTAATAGGAGATCGTATATATGCCGGACTGGGGATTATTAATAAGGCGGATCCATCTTTGGAATATACGACACAGTTTTGGTCTACAGACAAGAACGCTGTAGCTTGGGAAAAGGAGGCTTCGTTCCCCGGAAGGATGCTTTTATGTGCTATCGCTTATGGTAATTATGTATATGGCGTAGACGGGGACGGTTATATTTGGCGCTATGATCCGGACTCTCAGAACTGGAGCCAGAAATCCCAGTTACCAGCGGCTAACAGGTCTGTACATTGCATGTATGTCTTGGATAATTATATCTATATCGGTTTGGGCAATGCCTCTAACTCATTAATCAGTTACGATCCTACTTGGGATAATTAAAGATGAATAGAACAGCGATTTTAGAACAGATACAGAAGAACGTAGAACGGCTGTCGGCTCCTGATCTACCGGAATACAAATATATCCCGTTGCATCAGAAGCCATCGCCTTCAGTCGCTACGTTGCATGAGATCATGCGCCTATTACGTACGGTTATCTTCCCCGGATTCTTTGGTACGGAACAAGAGGCTCAATTAGGCTCTATCCAATATTATACGGGAGTCTATTTGGAAAAGATCTATGATCTCTTACAAGAGCAAATATATAATGGACTTTGTTTTGAGGTAGAGCGTTGTTGTGATTCCAAGGACCGGGCTTCCGAGATCTCGATCGCTTTTATTAACCGGATTCCTCATATCAAATATTTACTGTCCACCGATGTAAAGGCCATCTTGGATGGTGATCCGGCAGCCAAGAGCGTGAGTGAGATTATATTCTGTTATCCGGCGGTCTATGCGCTTTTACATCAACGGGTCGCTCATGAATTATTCGAGCTAGGCGTACCGGTACTCCCGCGTATCATTACGGAAATGGCACACTCGCAAACCGGGATCGACATTCATCCCGGGGCGCAGATCGGAGAATATTTCAGTATCGATCATGGAACGGGTATTGTCGTGGGACAAACCGCCATTATCGGAAACCATGTCCGCCTTTATCAAGGTGTGACGTTAGGAGCCAAGAGTTTTACGCTGGACGAGGAAGGACTTCCGATAGATTTGCCCCGTCACCCGATCATCGAGGATTATGTGACCATTTATTCCAACGCATCCATATTAGGACGGATCACTATTGGCCGAGGATCTATTATCGGGGGTAACATCTGGCTCACCCATAGTGTACCTCCCAATTCCAAGATATCTCAATCACGTGTCGAAGAAAAATTCACGGAAATATGATATTATTTGAAAGAGATTCCGTATGTTTGTGCAAATGACATTACGGTGTTTTCCTTAAATAATAGAATATGACCATGAACAAAGTAAAGACATTAGATGATCTCAAGAAAATGCGTGAATCTCTTCGTGCGTCTTTGGATCTGCGTGAAAAAAGCAATACCCCTGATCAGCTCGTACAAATTAAGGTTTCTATGGCCACTTGCGGTATAGCTGCCGGAGCCAAGGAGATAATGAGTTATTTTATCGAGGTTTTAGACCGGCAGAGAATCGATGCGTTGGTAACTCAAACCGGATGCATGGGCTATTGTTATGCGGAACCGACTATCGAAATCAAGCTTCCGGGTCAGGAGCCGTTGGTATTCGGTTATGTCGATAAGGCAAAAGTAGAAGAGATCATAGATAAGTATATCTGTAAGGGTATCTTGGTAGATGGCATCATTCCTGTAACTTACACCACCGTAAAACCCGAATAAGAAATTTAATATCTTACATAAATGGCACAATACACGAATTATATATTGGTGTGCGGTGGCACAGGTTGCCGTGCATCACAAAGCGAGCAGATCATCGAGAATCTGAGAGCCGCCGTCGAGCAATACGGATTAGAGGATACACAAGTGATCCGTACCGGATGCTTCGGTTTCTGCGAGAAGGGTCCGGTGGTTAAGATGATCCCCGATAACACTTTTTACGTACAAGTTCAACCATCGGATGCGGACGAGATCGTACGGGAGCATTTGGTAAAAGGCCGTAAAGTGGAACGGTTACTTTATATGAATCCAGAGACCCGTGAGCTGGTTCCGGACTCCAAGCATATCGGATTCTATAAGAAACAGCTACGAATCGCCCTTCGAAATTGTGGCTTTATCAACCCGGAGAATATCGATGAGTATATCGCTCGTGACGGCTATGTAGCGTTAGGAAAAGCCCTTGTGGAAATGACTCCCGAGGAAGTAATCAAGGAAATCATGGATAGTGGTTTACGGGGTCGTGGGGGCGGTGGTTTCCCCACAGGCTTGAAATGGCAGATTACCCGTAAGGTACAAGCGCCTCAAAAATACGTGGTTTGTAATGCGGACGAGGGCGACCCGGGCGCTTTTATGGATCGCTCCATATTGGAGGGCGACCCGCATTCGATTGTGGAGGCTATGGCGATTAATGGATATTGTACGGGAGCTAGCAAAGGTTTGGTATATATCCGTGCCGAATATCCGCTAGCCGTGGAACGTTTGAAAATAGCCATACGGCAAGCGAAAGAATATGGATTGCTGGGCGAGAATATATTTGGGACTGATTTCTCATTCGATATCGAGATCCGGTACGGTGCCGGAGCTTTTGTTTGTGGAGAGGAGACCGCTTTGATCCACAGTATGGAAGGTTTGCGAGGCGAGGCTACCGTAAAGCCGCCGTTCCCTAGTGAACACGGGTATAAAGGTTGTCCGACCAATGTAAATAACGTAGAGACTTATGCGAATATCCCGGTGATCTTGTTAAGAGGCGCTAAATGGTTCAGTAGTATCGGAACGGAGAAAAGCAAAGGAACAAAGGTGTTCGCCTTGGCTGGAAAGGTAAACAATGTGGGGCTGATCGAGGTTCCTATGGGTACGACTTTGCGTGAGGTTATCTTTGGAATTGGGGGAGGTATCAAGGATGGAAAGAAGTTTAAGGCTGTGCAAACCGGTGGCCCGTCAGGAGGTTGCTTGACAGAAAAGCATCTAGATCTTCCTATAGATTATGATAATTTGCTTGCCGCTGGTTCCATGATGGGTTCCGGAGGTATGATCGTCATGGACGAGGATGATTGTATGGTAGCCATGGCTAAGTTCTATCTGGACTTTACGGTCGAGGAATCTTGCGGTAAATGCGCACCGTGCCGTATCGGTAATAAACGCTTACATGAAATATTGCAGAAAATTACGAGTGGAAACGGAACCGAAGAGGATTTGACCCGTCTAAGGAATCTGGCGATGGTGATTAAGGATACCGCTTTATGCGGCTTGGGACAGACTTCTCCGAATCCGGTTTTATCTACGATGGATAATTTCTACGATGAATATCTGGCGCATGTCCGGGAGCATCGTTGTCCGTCTCATCAATGCCGGGAACTTACTCAATATTTCATCAATCCGGAGAAATGTAAAGGATGTACGCTCTGTGCCCGTGTTTGTCCGGTGCACGCAATTACAGGTGGACGGAAAATTCCTCATATTATCGATCCGCAAGCTTGTATCCGTTGCGGTACCTGTATGGAGAAGTGTAAGTTCGGAGCGATTTATGTCCACTAAATTCATTTACAATCATGGAAACAATTAAATTAATCATAGATAATAAAGAGGTGGAAGTGCCGAGAGGAACCACCATTTTAGATGCGGCAAAAAGTGTAGGTATCCATATCCCGACACTCTGTTATATGAAACTGGAGGATTTGCATTATGAGAATAATCCGGGAGCTTGCCGTATTTGTGTCGTAGAGATCGAGGGACGTAGAAATTTAGCCCCATCCTGTAAAATGGAATGTACGGAAGGTATGGTCGTACGGACACATACCCCTCGGGTAATGAATGCCCGCAGGACGGTGATGGAGCTGATCCTCTCGAATCATCCGGCGGAATGCCTGACATGTAGTAGCAACGGACATTGCGAGTTACAAAAGATCGCGCACGACCTAGGAATCCGCGAGATCCGGTATAAGGGAGAAATGTCTACATTTATGATAGATCGTTCCCCTTCTATTGTCCGGAACATGAACAAATGCATCATGTGCCGCCGTTGTGAGACCATGTGCAATACGATACAGACGGTTGGCGCCTTGACTGCCGTGAACCGTGGATTTAACGCGGCCGTATCGACAGCTTTCGAACGGGATATGGCCGGAAGTACCTGTTCTTATTGTGGACAATGCGTATCCGTCTGTCCTGTAAACGCACTTAGCGGACGTAATACGCAACAGCCGGTCTTGGACGCTTTGGCCGATCCTACTAAAATTGTTATCGCCCAGACAGCGCCGGCGGTTCGCACAGCGTTGGGACGTGATTTCGGGTATGAGCCGGGTACATTGGTTACAGGCAAGATGGTTTCAGCTTTGCGTCAATTGGGTTTTGATTATGTATTCGATACGGACTTTGCCGCCGACTTGACCATTATGGAAGAGGGAACGGAATTATTACATCGCCTAGGTAGTTACCTAAATGGAGACAAAGAGGTGAAAATACCGTTAATGACGAGCTGTTGTCCGGGTTGGGTTAGCTTTGTGGAACAACATTTCCCCGAGTTACGGGATAATTTATCTACAGCCAAGAGCCCGCAGCAAATGTTCGGAGCGATCGCCAAGAGTTATTTCGCCGAGAAGTTGGGAGTGGACCGTAAGGATTTGGTAGTCGTATCTATCATGCCTTGTTTGGCGAAGAAGTATGAGGCTAGCCGCCCGGAGTTTAGCGTGGAAGGTAATCCCGATGTAGATTATTCGATATATACCCGTGAGTTAGCCCGTTTAATCCGTTATGCGAATATAGATTTCAATGAACTGCCGGATGGTGAGTTCGATCGCCCGTTGGGTGAATCTACCGGAGCGAGCGTGATCTTCGGTACTACCGGAGGTGTTATCGAGGCCGCTTGCCGTACTGCTTATGAATTATATACGAAGAAAAATCTGGATAAAGTGGACTTCGAGGAGTTACGCGGGCTGGAAGGTATTCGTAGCGCTACCATCGATTTTAATGGGACTCCGGTAAAGATCGGTATCGCTCATGGTCTGGGGAATGCCCGCAAATTGATCGAGGAGGTGAAGAACGGTACCTCTCCTTATCATGCGATCGAGGTGATGGCTTGTCCGGGAGGCTGTATCGGCGGTGGCGGACAACCGTTCCACCGAGGCCGTATGGAGGTACTTCGCCGGCGTGCTGCCGCTCTTTACCGGGAAGACGCTAACAAACCGCTTCGCAAGAGCCATGAGAATCCGTATATCCAGCAATTATACAGCGAGTATTTGGGAGAGCCTTGCGGACCGAAAGCCCACAAATTACTGCATACCCATTACATAGATCGTAAGGAAGTAATCGGTATGTATATAGAAACTGAAAAAAGTAAATAAGCCATGAATGAGATACATTTGCCTAAAACAAAAGTAGCGGAGCTACATGCGATATGCGCTGAACGCAACAACGATCCCGGGGAGTTGATCAATATCTTGCACGCCGCCCAAGGCTTGTTCGGATATTTACCACCGGAAGTCCAACAGGTTATCGCCGCCGAATTGAATATCCCGGTCTCAAGGGTATATGGCGTAGTTACTTTTTACTCATTCTTTACGATGACCCCCAAGGGGAAATACCCCATCTCGGTTTGTCTGGGAACGGCCTGTTACGTGCGTGGCGCGGAAAATGTTCTGGAAGAAATGCAACGTCAATTGGAAATAAAGGTAGGAGAGACTACACCGGACGGTTTGTTCTCCTTGGATTGCTTACGCTGTGTCGGTGCTTGCGGATTGGCTCCGGTGGTCATGATCGGCGGGAAGGTCTATGGAAGGGTTACTCCCGAGAAGGTACGGGATATACTTTCCGACTACTATCTGAAAGAGCAATAAGATACGAAAACACAAGCGGTCACATAAGGTTTTACGTGACCGCTTGTATAAAATAATGCGAATAATCGTATTTTCAGAAACGACTGATCGAACCGCCACCCCCGGAGCTTCCACCTCCCCAAGAGCCGCCACCGCCGCCTCCGCTAAAACCTCCGAAACCACCACCGCCCCCCATAATAATAGGGCCACCTCCTCCTCGGTGTATGCGGTCGATGGTACGATTTTTTTTCTCTGTATACCCGCAACTCTTACAGCGATATACATCTTCGGCCAGACCTTCCGAAAAACGAGTCGCTTCCCGGATCACCTGCTGCCCCATATACACAAAGGTTTTCTTTCCACAACGGGGGCATGCCTTCGGACGATACTTTAAGTATGCGATAAACGCCGAGAAACCGATCATCCCGATAATCCCCACCACGAATATCCACATAAAATCATCATCGGACGAGGAAGAAGAACGGTTGCCAGTCATGCCTGCCCGTTCATAGTCGCTGGACATTAAATACTTGGTAACTGCCATGACTCCTTTCAACATGCCGGCGCTATAATCCCCGGCCTTTAGATCGGGCATCATATACCGCTGCTGGAGCCGGTAGCAAATCGCATCGGGTAAGACACCCTCGATGCCATATCCCGTCTCGAAAACGACCGAACGTTGGGAAGGTTCCGTCACCAACTGGATCAATAAACCATTATCCTTGCTCTTCTGCCCCAAGCCCCAATGCTTAAATAGATCTGTGGCGAACATCCGGGCATCCTGATCCCCGATGCTATTCACGGCAACGACAGCTACCTCGATACCGAGACTATCTTCCACTACATTTAATAATTGATTGATACGTGCCGCGTCATCCGGGGTAATGATACCATCCGGATTACTGACATGGTTCAACCGGTTGGAAAGACGTACGTTCGGAATGGTCTCGATCGAATAATCCTTTGCCGCGAAAATAGAAGAGGCAAAACCAACCAGCAATAAACTGATCCATAAAAGGCTTACCGGACACTTGCGCCTAGATCTTATATTCTTTATCTCACTCATTCAGCGAATGGCTATTAGAATTCTACCTTAGGAGCCTTTTCCGCACCGGATTCAGCGGCGAAATAAGCTTTCGATTGGAAGCCGAACATTCCGGACAAAATATTGTTCGGGAATTGGCGAATATAGGTATTATAAGACTGAGCTACCTCATTAAAACGTTTACGCTCTACTGAGATACGATTTTCGGTCCCTTCCAATTGCGCTTGAAGCTCCATAAAGTTTTGATTCGCTTTTAAGTCTGGATAACGCTCTAAAACAAGCATCAAACGGGAGAGGGCATTTCCTAACTCACCCTGTGCGGACTGGAATTTCTTCAAGGATTCCTCAGTAAGGTTAGAAGGATCAATCGTAGTCTTCGTCGCCTCGGCACGAGCGTTGACCACACCTTCTAAAGTCTCTTTCTCATGCGCGGCGTATCCTTTTACCGTATTTACCAGATTCGGGATCAAATCCATACGGCGTTGATATTGGTTCTCAACTTGGCTCCATGCGGTTTTCACGCCTTCGTCTTGAGTTACCATATTATTATACACGCCTTTCACCCAAAAGAATAATATCGCTACGATAGCGATGATAATCCATACAACTTTGTTCTTAAACATCTTTGCCTTATAATTTATTGATTATACATAATGAGACAAAGCTATATAAAAAAATCGGATTATCCACATAGCGATTGGCGGCTGCTTATAACTGCGATTGTTAGCTGCTTATAATGGGCATTGTAACATCCTTATATTGCCCATTGTTAGAACCTCATACTGGGCATTATAGGAAGGAGCTTGCCGCAATGCTGCGGATGGAAGCCCACCGCATAGATTCTATTTATCTTCCCATAGATAAAACTGATCAATGAAATCCAAGGCTTTTAGGGTACATGTAAGTGAATTGTTCTATATTTGCACTTAATAAATCTAAATAAATATAGTTATGCGTAAAACAATTTATGCTAAAATGACGGCATTACCGGTAGGACTCTGCGCTTTAGCCTTTGCGGTTACCTCGTGCGGTTCTTCCGAATACAAGAAATTTGCCGACAATGAAGGTAAGCAAGTGGCCTCTATCCTGCGGGAAAACGACTGTTTGGCCTGCCACTCTGAAAATGCGCCTCTGCCATTTTACGGTAATTTACCGTTGATCGGTCCCGTAGTACAGGCAGACATGAAGGAGGCCGTTCACTATGTGGACTTGACTGCTATGGTGGAAGCCTTGGAGAACGGGCAGCCCGTTTCAGAGGTTGATTTGGCGAAGGTGGAGAATACGGCCCTAAGCGGCTCTATGCCCCCGGCTAAGTATTCCCATATGCCGATGCACTGGGGAACCAGCCTTGACGACAATGAGAAAGCGGTGATCATTTCATGGGCGAAGAATGTCCGTAAAGATCGTTTCACGACCGAAACCGTAGCGGAAGAATTTAAGAATGAGCCTCTTCAGCCTCTAATGAAGAGCTTGCCTACAGATCCGGCAAAGGTAGAGTTGGGTTTTGCCCTGTATCATGATACTCGTTTGTCTGCGGACAATACGATCTCTTGCGCTACTTGCCACGGATTGAACACAGGTGGTGTAGACCGTAAGCAATATTCGGAAGGTATTAATGGACAGTTCGGTGGTGTTAACGCTCCGACCGTATATAATGCGGCGCTTAATTTCGTTCAATTTTGGGACGGACGTGCGGCAGACCTAAAAGAGCAAGCGGCTGGTCCTCCATTAAACCCAGTGGAAATGGGTTGTACCTCATTCGACCAGATTTGCGAGGCTTTAGCGCAAGATAAGGATTTCACGAAGAAATTCACGGAAGTGTATCCGGAAGGTTATTCTCAATCTACGATCACGGACGCTATCGCTGAGTTTGAGAAGACCTTGCTTACGCCGAGTCGTTTCGACAAATACTTGATGGGAGATAAAAACGCGCTTACAGCGGAAGAATTAGAGGGTTATCAACTATTCAAGGACAATAAATGCGCTACTTGCCACGTTGGTGTAAATGTCGGTGGTCAATCTTACGAGTTCATGGGTATCAAGAACAGCTATTTCGATTACCGGAATACAGGGTTGACGGACGGTGATAACGGACGCTATGCCGTGACTAAGAAAGAATCCGATCGTCATAAGTTCAAAACCCCGACACTTCGTAACGTGATGCTGACTTATCCGTACATGCACGACGGAACGGTAGCCTCTGTAGAGGATGCTATCCGTATCATGCATGAGTTCCAGATCGGAAAGGAGATCAATGATGTAGAAGTTGAAAAAATCGTTGTTTTTCTAAGGACTTTGAACGGAGAATATAATGGAAAAATGCTTCAATAATTGATTAAAAAAGGTACATGTCCTTCCGCTTGTTCTACATATTACTTATATTTGCCGCAGTTAAGTGTGGAGAAGGAATATGGGCACAGGAGGAAGGACTTGCTTCGTATTACCATCATCGTTTCCACGGCAGGAAATCATCCAGTGGAAGGGTTCATGATAAAGAAGAATTAGTCGCCGCGCATCGTACGTATCCTTTTGGTACTTTTTTAAGAGTCACGAACTTGGAGAATATGAAAAGTACCATTGTATGCGTAACGGATCGTGGACCTCGTTATAGAAAACGAATCATTGATGTATCAGCGAGCGCCGCCGAGATATTGGATTTTATCGATAAAGGTGTCGCTAAGGTACGGATAGAAGTCGTTCCCGGCCCCTTAGACCTCCGCTATCTGGACTTGATCTATCCTAAGATTCCTTATCTGGATATAGATTATTTACGTCCGGATCCACCTTATAGGGTGAAATTCACGAAATAAATTTAATATAATGAAGCAAATACTTATCACCGGGGGCGCCGGCTTTATCGGTTCTCATTTATGTGCCCGTCTTTTAGAAGAAGGAAATGAAGTAATTTGTCTGGATAACTATTTTACGGGAAGTAAGGAGAATGTGATTCCTCTGCTGAAAAATCCACATTTCGAGTTGATCAGGCATGATGTTTCTATACCGTTCCAAGCCGAGGTCGATGAGATTTATAATTTGGCATGTCCCGCATCTCCAGTTTATTATCAAATAGATCCGATACAGACGATCAAGACATCCGTGTTAGGAGCGGTCAATATGTTAGGTCTGGCAAAACGGGTGAACGCTAAGATATTACAAGCATCTACCAGTGAGGTGTATGGAGATCCCATGATACACCCGCAGCCGGAAAGCTATTGGGGAAATGTCAACCTGATAGGGCCTCGCTCTTGTTATGACGAGGGCAAGCGTTGCGCCGAGACCTTATTTATGGATTACCATCGCCAAAACAAGGTTCGCATTAAAATCATCCGCATCTTTAATACGTATGGGCCTAATATGAGTACGAACGATGGCCGTGTCGTCTCTAATTTCATTATACAGGCATTACAAAATAAGGACATTACGATTTATGGGGATGGAAACCAAACTCGTAGTTTCCAATATGTAGACGATTTGATCGAGGGGATGATTCGTATGATGAATACCTCGGATGATTTTATCGGTCCGGTAAATATCGGAAATCCGGGAGAGTTCTCGATGAACGAGTTGGCCAAGATCGTGATCCGTTTGACAAACTCCTCCTCTAAGATCGTATACCGCCCGTTGCCGGGAGACGATCCCAAGCAACGTAAGCCCGATATTACGTTGGCCAAAGAGAAATTAGATGGGTGGGAACCTACGGTTTGTTTGGAGGAAGGATTAAAGAAAACGATATTATACTTTAAATCTCTCTAATAAATTTCTAATTTGGCCTAAGAGTATTCTAACTAAATATTCATAAGCGATAAAAGAGTGACTTCTACCTTTGCGTAAAATTTAACGCAAATGGACAGACGAGTCACTCTTTTACTTTTTTTATCTCTTCTTTTCTCTGGGGCGAAAGCCTCTGTTGTCTCCCTCTCCTTGAAAGAGTCCGAGCAACGTTTCTCTGAACACAATCTGGAAGTGATAGCCGAACGGTATAATATCGATATAGCCGAGGCTCAGGTGGTACAGGCCAAACTTTTCGAGAATCCCGTGGTCTCTTTGGAGCAAAATGTTTATAACCGGTTGAACGGACATTACTTTGATTTCGGGAAACAAGGGGAAACGATCGTAGAGGTGGAACAGTTGATCTATATCGCCGGACAGCGAAACAAACGTGTCCGTTTGGAGAAGATCCATAAGGAAATGGCCCTTTACCAATTCGAGGAAGTATTAAGAACCCTCCGGAGCGAGTTGAAGGAGAAATTCGTAACGCTTTATTTCACCCGGAAATCCCAATCCATTTACGATCGTGAGATCGATTCTTTGGCTCATCTGCTGGAGGTTCTCAAGGAGCAGAATGAGAAAGGGAATGTTTCTTTATTAGAGAAGTCCCGTATCGAGGCCCTATTGCTCTCTTTGCGACAGGAGCGGAATGATATCGCTAACCAAGTTATCTCCCTTCAAGGAGACATGCGGCTTTTATTAGGATTATCCGGCAATGATACCTTCGAGCCGATATTCGATGAGTCTGTGTTGAACCAGATCGATATGGACTCCGTCCCTTTCTCTGAATTGACCTCTTTATTATACGAACGTCCGGATCTTAAGTTGGCGCAAGTAAGCATCAAGGCTTCGGAGGCGGACGTGAGATTACAACGTTCCCTCGCTTTCCCGGAAGTGAGCGTAAAGGGTACGTATGATAAGGCCGGTAACTTTATCAATGATTATTGGGCGATCGGATTGAGCGTCTCTCTCCCTATATTTAACCGGAATCAAGGAAATATCCGGGCGGCGAAAATATCCGTCGCTCAAAAGGCCCATAAGGAAGAATACGCACGCCGCCAGGCCGAGAATGAATTATTCACCAGCTATGCCCGATTGGAAAAGGCGATTCAGCTTTATCGTTCCTCGAACTATGGATTGGAGAAGGATTTCGCCTTGATTATCGAAGGCGTGAACTTGAATTTCCAAAAACGGAATATCAGTCTCCTTGAGTTTATCGATTATTATGAAACCTACAAAACAACCTGCTTGCAACTTTACCAAACTCAAAAAGAAGTGTTACTGGCCTTGGAGGAGGTAAATACCGTAACGGGTAGCCATGTATTCAACTATTAAAAGCAAATCAAACGATATGAATAAGCATCTAATCACATGCATTCTTTTAGTACCCTTGGTATGTTCCTGCGGGAAACAGGCGACCACCTCGGTCGATACCCGGGAACCTTTACTATTAAATGACAGTTTACAGGAGATTATAACACTGGATACGGTTCGTGACACACCATTAACCAACGAGTTATTGCTCAATGGCCGTGTCAGTTTCAATCCAGAGCGAGTGGCCCATGTGTATCCGATATTTGGTGGAAATGTCACCTCCGTTCATGCGGAAGTTGGCGATTACGTAGGGAAAGGAGATGTCCTAGCGGTGATCCGGAGCGGCGAGATCGCTGATATCGACAAGCAGCGAAAGGAGGCCGAGCATCAACTGGCTATCGCTAACCGTAACTTGGAGGCTACCCAAGATATGGCCCGGAGCGGTATGGCTTCCGACCGGGACTTCCTGCAAGCCCAGCAAGAGCAAGCCGATGCCGATGCCGAGACCAAACGTATCCAAGAAATGTATTCTATTTATAACATAACAGACCCATCTACCTATGTGGTGAAAGCGCCGGTCTCCGGCTTTATCATCGATAAGAATATAAACCGGGATATGCAGATCCGTTCCGATCAAGGGGAGGAGATGTTTACCATTTCCGGTCTCGACGATGTCTGGGTGATGGCCGATGTCTATGAGGGAGATATCAGCAAGGTAAAAGAGGGGGCTACCGTTCGTATTACCACTTTGGCCTATAAGGATATGGAGTTTACGGGAACGATCGATAAGATCTATCATATGCTAGACCGAGAAAGTAAAACCATGAGCGTAAGAGTCAAATTAAGGAACGAGAAGTATATGCTTAAACCCGGAATGTTTACGAACGTATATGTACAGAGCGCGGTAAAAGGAGAAAGTATGCCTTGCGTAAACGCCCATGCCGTGATTTTCGAGGATGGTAAAGAATACGTTGTCTATGTCTCGAAGGAGGGATATTTGCAAATGCGTGAGATCTCGGTGTATAAGCAAACCGAGAAGTTCTGTTACCTGCGATCCGGCTTGAAGGATGGGGATCGGATCGTAGATCGGAACGCTCTTTTGGTGTATAACGAATTAAAGTAACCAGACGATATGCATACATTCATAGATAATATCATAACGTTCTCCCTCCGGAACAAATTCTTTATCTTCTTCTGTACCACGATCGCCGTAATCGCCGGTATCACCAGCTTTATCCATACGCCGATCGACGCATTTCCGGATGTGACGAATACGAAGGTGACGATTATCACCCAATGGCCGGGCAGGAGCGCCGAGGAGATCGAGAAGTTTATCACGATCCCGATCGAGATCGCCATGAACCCGGTACAGAAAAAGACGGATATCCGGAGCACGACCCTTTTCGGTCTTTCCGTCATCAACGTGATGTTCGAAGATAAGGTGGATGATTTCTTCGCCCGCCAGCAAGTTTATAATCTCTTGAACGACGCCGACCTGCCGGAAGAGGTCACGCCGGAAGTGCAGCCCTTATACGGCCCGACCGGCGAGATCTTCCGCTATACATTACGTAGCGATAAGCGTTCCGTCCGGGAATTGAAGACCTTGCAGGATTGGGTGATCGAGCGGAAGTTGCGGGCCGTACCCGGTGTAGCGGATATCGTCAGCTTCGGAGGAGAGGTAAAAACTTTCGAGGTTAGCGTCAACCCGAATCAACTGATCAGTTACGGGGTAACGACCTTGGAACTTTATGACGCTATCGCAAAAAGTAATATCAACGTAGGCGGCGACGTGATCACGAAAAGCTCGCAAGCCTATGTCGTGCGGGGTATTGGCTTGATTAACGATGTAAAAGAGATCGAGAATATCGTCGTAAAGAATATCAATGGCACGCCAATCCTTGTCAAGCACTTGGCTACCGTACACGAATCCAGTCTTCCCCGCCTAGGGCAAGTGGGCCGCATGGAGGAAGATGATGTCGTACAAGGCATCGTTGTCATGCGAAAAGGGGAGAACCCCGGCGAGGTAATCGCCGCCTTGAAGGATAAGATCAAGGATATCCAACAAAACGCCTTGCCGGAAGACGTGCGAATCGTATCGTTCTACGATCGTGAGAATCTGGTAGATCTGGCGGTCAAGACCGTAACACATAATCTGGCGGAAGGTATTCTGCTGGTAACTTTCATCGTATTAATCTTCATGGCGGATTGGCGTACGACGGTGATCGTGTCGATCATTATCCCGTTGGCACTCCTCTTCGCCTTTATTTGTCTCCGGGCGATGGGGATGAGCGCCAACCTCTTATCTATGGGAGCGATCGACTTCGGTATTATTATCGATGGCGCCGTCGTGATGGTGGAGGGGCTTTTCGTGGCATTGGACCGGAAAGCCCGTGAAGTAGGCATGCCCGCTTTCAATTTGATGAGTAAGATGGGTATTATCCGTCATACGGCGAAGGACCGTGCGAAAGCGGTTTTCTTCTCTAAGCTGATTATCATCACCGCCTTGGTCCCGATCTTCTCTTTCCAGAAGGTGGAAGGAAAGATGTTCAGCCCGCTCGCTTATACCTTGGGGTTCGCCTTGTTGGGAGCGTTGATCTTTACGTTGACATTGGTACCCGTCCTATCTTCCATGCTATTAAAGAAAGAGGTGCGTGAGAAACATAATCCGTTCCTCGCGTGGATCAATCGGAAGTCGATCGGTATTTTCGACTGGTGCCACGCCCGTAAGAAGCGGACGATCACGTTCGCCACGCTGGTAGCCGCCGTAGGTATCTGGTGCTTCACCTTGTTGGGCAGCGAGTTTCTCCCGCAACTGAACGAGGGCTCTATTTATATCCGTGCGACCTTACCGCAAAGTATATCTTTGGATGAATCCGTTACGTTGGCCAACCAGATGCGCCGGAAGCTGGCGGCTTATCCGGAGGTTCGTCAGGTCTTATCGCAAACTGGCCGGCCGAACGATGGCACGGACGCGACAGGTTTCTACAACATCGAGTTTCATGTGGATATATATCCCGAGAAAGAGTGGGAAAGCGAACGCTCGAAAGCGGGTCTGATCGAGAAGATGCAAGAGGATCTGGCGATCTATCCGGGCGTGGATTTTAACTTCTCGCAGCCTATCTCGGACAATGTAGAGGAAGCGGCCAGCGGCGTGAAGGGTTCCATCGCCGTGAAGGTCTTCGGTAAGAACCTGTACGAGTCGGAGAAGAAGGCGGTAGAGGTTTTCAAGGTCTTGGAGACCGTAGACGGTATCGAGGATCTGGGCGTTATCCGGAATATCGGCCAGCCGGAGCTGCGGATCGAGTTGAACGAGTCTCGTTTAGCCCGCTACGGCGTGGCCAAGGAGGACGTGCAATCCATTATCGAGATGGCGATAGGAGGTAAGAGCGCCTCCCTGCTTTATGAGGACGAGCGTAAGTTCAATATCATGGTCCGCTACGAATCCGCTTTCCGCCGTAGCGAGAATGAGATAGGCAAGATACTGGTTCCGGCAAAGGATGGTTCCATGATTCCTATCCGCGAGCTGGCGGATATCCATACGATTACCGGCCCGTTGATTATCTACCGGGATAACCACGCTCGTTTCTGCGCCGTGAAATTCTCGGTCCGGGGCCGCGACATGGGTAGCGCCGTGGCTGAAGCCCAGCGGAAAGTGGAGAGGCAGGTAAAGCTCCCCGAAGGCTATACCTTGAAATGGACTGGAGATTTCGAGAACCAACAACGGGCTACCAAACGCTTGGCCCAAGTTGTCCCCGTAAGTATAGCGATCATCTTCGTGATCCTATTCGTCCTTTTCGGCAACGCCCGGGATGCCGGACTGGTCTTATTGAACGTGCCTTACGCCGCCGTCGGAGGTATCTTGGCCCTATTAATCACGAATTTCAACTTCTCGATCTCAGCGGGTATCGGCTTTATCGCCCTCTTCGGTATCTGTATACAGAATGGCGTGATCATGATATCGGACATCAAGAATAACCTGCGGGAGAGGCATCCTCTGGAAGATTCGATCAAGATGAGCGTGAAATCAAGGGTACGTTCCGTATTAATGACCGCCTCCATGGCCGCTATCGGCCTGCTTCCGGCCGCCTTGAGCCACGGTATCGGATCGGAAAGCCAGCGTCCCTTGGCGATCGTGATCATTGGCGGATTAATAGGGGCCACGTTCTTCACCCTCTTTGTCTTTCCGTTGATGGTGGAGGCTTTTTATCGACGAATGCTCTATGATAAGAACGGTAAATTAGTGCAACGTAGGTTGTAATTGCTATATTTGTAGCAAGAAAGTCCGGAACTATTAGGGAGGGCGACTGGAGTTATTATGCGAAAGGATTATACTTACTGATCTTTTCACGGTCGTGAAAAGATCATATCACAGAGGTGAAACGATCGTATCACAACCGTGAAAAGAACGTTTCACCTCTGTGATACGATTAGCATCACCCTAAGTACGCATTACTAATGATGGACATTCTTATTAATACATACGATACAATGGCGAAGATATTATTAGTAGAAGACGAGATAAACATCGCCTCTTTTATAGAAAGAGGCTTGCGGGAGTTCGGGCATGAGGTATATGTCGCTTATGACGGTGCCGCTGGTTGGGAACTGACACAGAAGAACGATTTCCAATTACTGATTCTGGATATTATAATGCCGAAGATGAATGGCCTGCAACTTTGCAAACAGTACCGGCAACGGTTCGGTTACCATGCCCCCGTGATTATGCTGACCGCCTTGGGAGCCACCGAGGATATCGTTAGCGGGCTGGATGCCGGGGCGGATGATTATCTGGTAAAACCTTTCAGCTTCCAAGAGCTCGAGGCCCGCATAAAGGCGTTATTACGTCGATCGGGAAACGAATCCGTCCATATGGCTCTCCGGTGCGGAGATCTGGTCTTAGATCCTCCAAGCCATCGGGCTATACGGAATGGGCAGGTCATCGATTTGACCGTAAAGGAATATAGGCTCTTGGAATATTTCATACAGAACCAAGGAACGGCCTTGAGCCGGATGAACTTGCTAAAGAATGTCTGGGACAAGGATTTCGATACCAATACGAACGTGGTCGATGTTTACGTGAATTATTTGCGCACGAAGATAGACAAAGACTTCGAACCTAAGCTAATCCATACCGTGGTGGGTGTGGGCTATATGATGGAAGCATGAAGACAGGAAACAAGATCGCTCTCTTTTACTCGGCCATTACCATAGGCGTGATAGCCGTCGTGACGCTTGTCTTCTATTTGGTTTCCACGAGCTATATCTCTCGCCTGTACTATTCTTACCTGACGGAAAAAGCCTATGCCACGGCACAGAAGCATTGGGAGAAGGACGAGACCGACGACGAGAGCTATGCCCGTATCCAACAGCGTTACGAGGAAACCCTTCCCGTCGCTACCGAGATATTGCTGAACGCCGATAGCTTGGAGACCCGGCAAGTGCTGTCCCGTTATCTGGACGCCACGCAGGTGAGATCTCTATACCAAGAGGATATCGTTCACTTCAAGCACGATACGCAAATGGGAGCGGCTTTGTATTATCCCGACAACGAGGGGAATTTCATCGTGATTGTCCTTTCCGGGAATCAGTATGGGATGGATATCCAGCATCGGATCGGCTGGCTGTTGCTGGGATTGATATTGGTTAGCTCGGTATTGATCTATTTTGTCGGCAGACTATATGCGACCCGGATGGTAGACCGGATCGACGCTGCTTACCAAAGTGAGAAAGCGTTTATCAGCAACGCCTCGCATGAGTTGAACAATCCACTGACAGCCATTCAAGGCGAATGCGAGATCAGCCTGCTGAAAGAGCGCTCCCCGGAGGAATACCAAGCGGCATTAAGACGTATCGCCACGGAGACGAGCCGTATCATACAATTGATCAAACACCTGCTGTTCCTGTCGCACGGGGATAAGGAGATCCAGAAAAGCGCGATGGAGACGATCTTCCTAGCGGACTTCTTGATGCAGTTCTCCTCGGCCCGGATCTCGTTCTCCCCGGATAATTTCTCTTATATGATCAGTGCCAATCCCTATTTATTGAAGATAGCGATCAAGAATATCTTGAGCAACGCCTGTAAGTATTCGGACGATAAACCGGTAGAGATGCGGCTTCGAGGCAGTGTCTTGACCATATCCGACCGAGGTATCGGCATTCCTCCCGAGGAATTGAAACGAATCTTCCAACCCTTTTACAGGGCGAGCAATACCCGGGAATACGCCGGGCATGGTGTCGGGCTAAGCCTCTCGCTACGCATATTGAGCACCTATGGGGCGAAGGTGAATATTATTTCTGATCTAGGGGTTGGGACGAGCGTGGAGATCGACTTTGGGTAGCCGTCAGATATTCTTTAGCCGGACCTGTTATTTCGACAGACTCCGGCGTTACCCCTACCGCCTCTTCCGAAGATATAAGTCCGCGATCTACCAAGCGATCCAGTATTATCCTGTAAAAATCCTCATAATACGGCTTCAACCGCAACCCGTCGAAGCAATAGCGAACCTGTTTGGGCTTGGGGATAATACTGGCCATAAAAATGCACTCGGCAAGGTTTAATTGGGAAGGTTCCTTCGCGAAATAATAACGTGAGGCCTCGGCGGCTCCATAAATCATGGGACCCCATTCGGCGATGTTCAGATAAACCTCAAACATCCGCTCTTTAGAGGTCAGATGATCGCTCTCGATCAGCCATACGATTAACATTTCCTCCAGTTTGCGGGCGATCGTCTTATTACGGCTCAAGAATACATTCTTCACCAATTGCATGCTGAGCGTACTGCCGCCACGGGCGAAACGTCGTTCCTTGATATCCTGTATCAACGATTCCCGGATAGCGCTTGGAATAAAACCGTTGTGATAAAAGAAGCCGGCATCCTCACTCTGCATGATCGCTAAAGGAAGATAACGGGATACGGCGTTGAACGGGCGGAAAGAGGGATTCGCCGGACCGATCTCGAAAGAGCGTACCGGCTCGCCTTGCTCATAGACAGTATATTCAAATGGCTCATTCATCTTCCGCAAATCCGTATTCCCATAGGCAAGGATCTGGAAGTCCTTCGCTTTCAAAGTAGATTCCAAGATCAAGCTGTCTACCTGTCCGAAATCCAGATCCAATCGAAAATGATAGGAGAGGGTACCTTCTGTTCTCAGACCTTCCAGATTGTAGAATAAGCCTTTAGGCAGGGAGGAGAACAGTTGATCCGCAGGGAAATCCCTTTTATTCACAGAGGCCGTGATTTGCCAACTGGTATCTTTAACGATCTTCAGATAAGGATGGAAATCCAGATGATTAAACCGGATATCACTGACGCTATCTAATTCGATATAGTTCTTACCGATGTTTGTCCGGAAGTGTATAGAGCCTTTATCCAGTAAGACCGTGTCCGGAGATATACGCTCTTGGTGGATGGTAAGCCCGCTCACATAGGCGCTTCCGAGTAAGGATTGTATGTCTTCTTCTATTTTAGGTCCCTTAAGCTCGAAGGCCAAGGTGTCGAAACGTACCGATGCCCCCCAACGATATTCCAGAAAAGGAAGAGGAATCTTCGTATGCTCGTCGGCGTAGAGACGGGCTTTCACGAGTCGCTCCTTATCAGAGAGAGAGCCTTCGCAAATCCATTCGCTACGAACTCCGTTCTCCGTGCTGTTTATATGCGTAGAGAATTGATTGTTAGTAAGATTGAGTTCGGGTATCTCTAGTATTAGTTCATCTCCTTTATTACTATAAGAAACACATAAATCATGTACCAAGGCATTTCCGGGCAATAAATTGAAAAGGAGACTAAGGGAGCGTTCAGCCTTGCGCGCATAATCCCGTTCCTTATCATCTACAGCTGTTTCCTCTGGCTCACCTAGGTGATTCGATGGTTTATAAAGGAAATCAAAATTAGCTCTCTCTCCCTTCTTAATAAAATGAATATGCAAATTATCCGCTTGTACACTCTCTATGGAAGGGGTAAGTAGCAATAATCTGCCAAGCTCCAGTTTCGCTTGAAGCCTGTCCGCATGTATCAACGTATCAGCATCAATCGGGATAACGGTCAATCCCTCCATACGTACGGTACTCAGCCCCATCAACCGGATCTTATCATAGCGTATGTCAAGATGATGCCTTTCGGCAAGTTTACTCAATTTATGTCCCGCATACGCCCCTAAGATCAGGTCGATGCCCCAAAATGCCATAAACAAGAGAAAGCCAATAAAAATAAGAACTGCTATAAAAGATCTTTTATGGGATTGATTCATGCTCATCTATATTGTTACCCAGCGGACAAAAGTACTATAATTAAACGAATGGATTTCTTTTTCGATAAACAATCAAGGGCTTAATTTAGTTATATTAAAAAACTAAAGTTATATGGCGTATAAGATTGCGTTTTTTGGTGCTAAACCCTACGACATCGCTTCTTTCGATAAGATCAATGAGCGGTATGAGTTCGATATTCGTTACTATAAAGGACATTTGAATATCAATAATGTCGTCTTAACCCAAGGGGTAGACGCTGTATGTATTTTCGTGAACGACACGGCCGATGCCGATGTAATAAACGCTTTGGTTGCCAATGGCGTGAAACTGTTGGCGCTTCGTTGCGCCGGTTTTAATAATGTGGATTTGAATGCCGCCAGGGGGAAATTACCGGTCGTACGCGTACCGGCCTACTCACCCTATGCGGTCGCTGAATATACGTTGGCCTTGATGTTATCGTTAAACCGTAAGATACACCGGGCATACTGGCGTACGAGAGATGGCAACTTCTCCTTGAATGGCTTGATGGGATTTGATATGCATGGCAAGACCGCCGGTATTATCGGTACCGGAAAGATCGCCAAGATATTGATTCATATCTTAAAAGGATTGGGGATGCGTGTATTGGCAAACGACCTGTATCCGGATGAGAAATTCGCCAAGGAGGAAGGGATCACCTATGTCTCTTTAGACGAGTTATACAAAGAGTCCGATATCATTTCCTTGCATTGCCCGTTGACCGACCAGACCCGTTATCTGATCAACGATGATTCGATCGCCAAGATGAAAGACGGCGTAATGATTATCAATACGGGACGCGGGTTACTGATCCATACCAACGCCTTGATCGAGGGATTGAAGACCAAGAAAGTGTCCGCCGCTGGATTGGATGTCTACGAGGAGGAGGGAGACTATTTCTACGAGGATAAATCGGATAAGATTATCGATGATGATGTCTTGGCCCGTCTGCTCTCGTTCAACAATGTGATCGTTACTTCCCATCAGGCGTTTTTCACGAAAGAGGCTCTGCATAATATCGCCGAGACTACCTTGCGGAACATCAAGGATTTCGAGGAAGGCCGTCCCTTAGTGAACGAAGTGACCAAGTAAATTCTAAAAAGGAACTATTATTTATCGCTGATTTATTATATTTTTGTGGCCATTGCTTGGTGGGAACCCAGCAATGGCTTTTTTAATTCAGAGGTATATATATGGAAATAGATAGTCAGACAGGTTTGGTGTTGGAAGGTGGCGGAATGCGTGCCATATTTACGGTGGGAGTATTGGATTATTTTATGGATCATGATATTTGGTTTCCTTATACGATCGGAGTATCGGCGGGCGCGAGTAACGGAATCTCGTATGCTTCCCGCCAGCGGGGACGCTCTCGTTTTAGCAATATCGACCTATTGAAGAAATATAATTACATAGGTCTTCGTCATTTCTTACGGGGGAGGGGATATATCGATCTGAATTTCTTGTTTTATGTCTATCCGGATTTGTATTATCCGTTGGATTACGATACCTATTTCAAGTCCAAGGATCGGTTCGTTATGGTCACAAGCAATTGCTTGACGGGTAAAGCGGAATATTTCGAGGAGAAGAAAGATAAGAAACGTTTGGTGGATATCTGTAAAGCATCTTGCACATTACCGATCCTCTGTCCAATTACGTATGTAGACGGGATACCGATGGTCGACGGAGGCGTATGCGACGCCATCCCTATCCGACGGGCTATCGCCGACGGCTTCTCCAAGAACGTCATCATCCTTACCCGTAACAAAGGCTATCGGAAAGAAGAGAAAGATTTTTACCTTCCCGGCTTTATTTATAACAAATACCCGGCGATCCGGGAACAGTTGCGACTACGATACCGGCAGTACAACGAGGTCTTGGATTACATAGACCAACTGGAGGCCGAAGGAAAAGCCTTCGTCATCCGTCCGCAAAGCCCGATTAAAGTCGGCCGTACCGGAAGCGACACAAAGAAACTGGAAGAACTATATGAGGAAGGCTACGAATGCGGAAAACAAATCACTCAATTGTAGAGACGGGGCATGCCCCGTCTCATCCCCTCAAAACAGTATTTTATTTACAACCTTGCAAATCCTTACTTAACCGCATAGCGCAGAAATTAGGACCGCACATCGTACAGTACTCTCCATCCGTAACAGCACTCTCCTTATAATACTGTAAAGCCCTTTCCGGGTCCAAGGACAAATTGAACTGGTCTTTCCAGCGGAAATCAAAACGTGCCTTGCTCAACGCATTATCACGTACTTGAGCGCCGGGATGCCCTTTCGCCAAGTCAGCGGCATGCGCCGCTATCTTATAAGCGACCACCCCATTACGCACGTCTTCCTTATTCGGCAATCCCAAATGTTCCTTCGGCGTAACATAGCAGATCATAGCCGTCCCATGCCAAGCGATTTGCGCGCCACCAATAGCCGACGTGATATGATCGTATCCAGGAGCGATATCGGTCGTCAACGGGCCCAACGTATAGAACGGCGCTCCATGGCAGGCATACTGTTGTTCCTTCATATTCTCATGAATCTTATTCATGGGAACATGGCCCGGGCCTTCGATAATCACTTGTACGAACTGCTCCCAAGCTATTTTCGTCAGTTCTCCCATCGTGTGAAGCTCGGCGAATTGTGCCGCGTCGTTCGCGTCATAGATAGAACCCGGACGAAGCCCGTCTCCGATAGAGACCGCCACGTCATATGCCTTTAGTATCTCGCAGATTTCGGCGAAATGCGTGTACAGGAAGTTTTCCTCGTCATGAAGCTGCATCCATTTAGCCATGATAGATCCGCCTCTGGAGACAATCCCCGTCAAGCGAGTCGCCGTCAGCTCCACATGTTTACGCAACAAACCCGCATGGATCGTGAAATAATCCACGCCCTGTTCCGCCTGCTCGATCAACGTATCCCGATAGATCTCCCAAGAAAGGTCCTCTACCTTACCATTCACCTTCTCCAAGGCTTGATAAATAGGAACCGTACCCATCGGAACCGGGCAGTTACGAATAATCCACTCGCGCGTCTCATGGATATTATCGCCGGTAGAGAGATCCATCAACGTGTCGCCGCCCCATTTACAACTCCATATCGCCTTCTCGATCTCCTCGTCGATACCGGAGGAAAGAGCGGAGTTACCGATATTGGTATTGATCTTTACCAAGAACTTCTTACCGATAATCATCGGCTCGGCTTCCGGGTGATTGATATTCGCCGGGATGATCGCGCGACCGGCGGCGATTTCCTTGCGGACGAACTCCGGCGTGATATACGACTTCAGTCCCAAAGCCTCGATTTGCTGGTTCTCACGAATCGCCACGTACTCCATTTCCGGAGTGATAATACGCTTCTTCGCGTAATACATCTGGGTGATATTCTTACCCTCTTTAGCCCGGAAAGGCAAGTGTCGCTTGGGAAAACGGAGAGAATCCAGACTCGCATCCGCCAATCGCTCACGACCATAAGCGGAAGTCAATTCCGGCAATTGAACCACATCTTTACGCTTACCGTACCACTCCTCACGTATACGAGGAAGTCCTTTAGCGATATCAATCGATATCTTGGGATCGGAATACGGGCCGCTCGTATCGTAAACGATTACCGGATTGTTCTTCTTGAAGATTCGCTCTCCATGCTCATCCAAGGTTACCGTGTCCAACAATTTAATCTTACGCATACCAACCTTGATCTTATTGATCTCGCCCGGGACATAAATCTTTTCCGAGGACGGATAGGAAATACGCATATTCTTTTTAGTAGCCATATGTATTTAGTTTAGTACTTATTGATTTCCTCTATAAACCGGCGGGTTTCCTCCACGGGATCGGGGGCATTGATAATCGCGCCCGAAACAGCGATTCCGGTTATACCCGTCTCCATCAAAGGGCCTACGTCTTCCAACGTAATACCACCTATCGCGAAGATAGGAATATCAATGCCAGCCTCCTTACATTGAGCGATAATTTTACGATAACCTTCCAGACCTAAGATGGGACTCAAATTCTTCTTGGTACCCGTAAAGCGATACGGCCCTAGTCCGATATACGAGGCGCCTCGTTCTACGGCCAGCCGGATATCCTCGAACGTGTTAGCCGTAGCCCCGATATAGAAGATGGCATTGGAGTCCAACTTGTCTTTCAGTACTTCCCAAGCGATATCCAAGGGAATGTCATTCTTACCTAGATGACAAGCCGTAGCGCCACATGTCACGGCGGCTTCCAGATCATCGTTTACGCAGAAATCCACGATTCGCTCACATTCTTCCGCGCAGATAGTGGCACATTTACGTACGGTATCCTCATAGATCCCGTCTTTCATACGCAATTGTATCCACGAACATCCTCCTTGGATTGCCATGCGTACCTCGTCGCATTCCGTATATTTAGGTGTACGATGCGTTATAAACATCAAGCGGTTACTCCCACCAAAAGGAGGGCGTAATCCGGTTGTTCTCCGACCGACTCTTCCATTCTCATCATATCCGAAATAATAATTTAAGGCCATACTTGTAATCGTTTGAATTGTTTTATGAGTTGATCCGCAACAAGAAGGGAGGGATCGTTTCCCCAAAGGGCCCCGAGAACGGCGACACCGCCGAAGGGGATATCTCTTAATTTCGTTATTGTTTGTAAGCAGATTCCTCCCAAGGCGATCACCTTATCATCGATGATGCCCTTCGCATTTCGCAATCCATCTAAGGGGAATCCGCTACCATATCCTTCTTTGGATATACTCTGAAAGATCGGACTAAGGAATACATAGTCGCATACCGGTTTATACTCGATAATCTCTTCCAGACTATGGCAAGAACGACTTATACTGCCTTTATATAAAGGTGGAGCTTCCGGGTTCCTCTTGTTCAAATGGACTCCTCCTAAAGCCCTTTCTTCTGCCAAGGTAAACCAATCATGAAGAACGATCCTGTCGTAATAGGCCGGAGAGATGTTATCCAATAAGCCCTCCAATTCATCACGTTTACAATCCGGTTTACGTAGATGTAAACGAGACATTCCTTCCGCAAATAGAAGTTCGATCAAAGAAGCTTCATCCGCGAAAAAATAAGGTGTAGTAATTACGACCAGCTTATTCATGATTCCATCGGATTTTATGAAGGGCAGAGGGTGAGAAGAAGTGGTTTACAGGTCCGTGCCCTTTTCCCATGCATACATTTGCCCCGTGAACGAGCGCGTTATTCATATATTCCTTGGCTAATCGTACGGCTTCCACCAATGAATGGCCGAGTGCCATATAAGCGGCGATGGCGGACGATAGCGTACAGCCCGTTCCATGGGTATTGAAGGTCTCCACTGTTGGCGAGACCAGACAAATCGGATTATTCTCATTGATAAATAACCGATCCACCGTTTCTACTCCGGGAATATGCCCCCCCTTGATCAATAGAGCGTTACATCCTTTTTCCTGCAATTTCCGGGCGGCAAGTAAGATATCCGCCTCGTTATTGATTTTTATACCGGAAAGATATTCCGTCTCGGGAATATTCGGAGTAAGCAGTGTCGCTTTAGGGAACAACTCATCAATGATGGTTCGGATGGCGTCATCCTCCAATAATTTACTTCCGCTCGTGGATATCATCATTGGATCTAAAATGATAGAAGTCTGTTGGAAGGAAGATAAAGTTTCAGATACGACCTTTACGGCATCCTTGTTATGTAGCATCCCTATTTTTACGGCATCTACGATGAAATCCTCAAGAATAGCTTCGATTTGTCCTCTCAAAATCTCGGGAGAGATCGCTTGGATCCCTCGCACTCCCTGTGTGTTTTGAGCGGTTATAGCCGTTATCGCCGAGGCTCCAAAAACCCCCAGCGAGGAAAAAGTCTTAATATCCGCTTGTATTCCGGCACCACCGCCACTATCAGAGCCCGCGATCGTTAAAACTACCGGATAACGGTACATTTCATTTTTATCCATCTAACATTCGTTTTTCTTACGGCGGCATTACCCGCATCAAGTAGTAAGGGTATGATCTCAGCCCATATAGTATGGCACCCCTTCGACGACGCAAACTTAGTGAAAAAAATCGATATTAAGATATTTCCGGCTTTTAAACAATAATTTTAACGCAAGGTTATACTTCCATAAATCGTAGACGGGAGCCTTCTGGTTTTAGAAGGCTTCCGTCATATTCATATAAACCGCCATCCCTTTTTGGTTCGGGTCTTTGCCTACGTCTAGGCGGAAGTTCTTGCCGGGTTGCATTTGGATACGTAAGCCTACGCCGTAGTTGAACTTCCATTTATTCCAGTCTACGATAGGAGCGTTTCCGATCGTACCCGTGCCGACCCAGCCAACAAAACCACACTTCGCCCAGAAATTACCGCTCTTATATTTCTCCACGCTGCCGAACATATGACGATACTCCAGAATCCCATACGCCATGGTCTTGTCACGGTACTTGCCCCAATAGTATCCGCGAAGATCGAAAGGAGAGCCAAACGAAGGAAGCTCCGTAAAAGGAACGTTTCCCACACCGATTTGTGTCTTGGCGATCCATGCCAAGGTGCTACGAGGACGAAATACTTGCTGGAACTGGCGGTATTCTAACTCGAACATCTCATAATTATATGCACCGCCTAAATACTTTCCATACACTTTAGCGATCGCGCTTAGTAACATACCGGAACTTGGGGTCGCCACGTCATTTCGTGTATCGTATTGAATCAAGCCGCCGACACCGATATTGACATAATCTCGTTTGAACTTATTGAAATAAGGATCTTCGGCCATCACCGGGTTGATATCATCTGATTTGCTGAAATTAATATCAAAAAGAGGACCCGTATATAAATGAGGCCTAACTTCCCATACGAAACGGGGATATAGTTGGAAAGAACTCTTATGGAATTTCGTTGTCGAGTCGCTCTTCTCGATTTGCTCGATCGTCTCATAGCCTTTCCCGAAATAATGCGAAGGTTCGTTCCGATAACCGTAACTGATATAAATACGGAAGCGATTCTCGTTGAAGAATAAGGTACCAGCACCGGCAAAAACGAACGTCCCGTTTAAGGTGATGTTAAATCCCGCAGGGATAAACGATCGTTGGGATATCGTATCATTCTTGTTTAAGCGAAAGCTAGCCAAAACCGCGCCACCTACGCCAAAGGAGGCTTCCGGCGTGTAAGACGGTCCGCCAAGGATAGACCACCAGATCCTTTTGTTGGCCCGTATGGAGTCTTTATGTAATTGTTTATGATAACGTTGTATTTGCTTTTCGGTCATAGGCTTGCCGTCCAGCATCAGCACTTCTTTCGGAATCGTGTCATTGGAAATACCTTGCGCCTTTACGGAAAAGGCGAATAGAAGGCAGGCCATATAAATTAAAAGATATCTAAACATTATTTTAATCAATATTTAGAGGGCAAAAGTACGAAATCCTCCTAATATGTATTCTTAAAGAATCCCTAATAAAAAAGAATAAACAGCTAAAAAGAAATGCTATTACAGTCTGGGGGGTGTAGAGACGTAGCGTGCGTGCTGCGTCTCTACAGCTAAGATTGGTACAAGACCTTGCCCTCTTCGGATATTAACAGCAAGGTTAGTTCGCCGTCGGGAAGGATAGGAGCGCAATACGATTTACATTTTTGTAAAAGTAATGGGAAGAAACGATTTTGATCTTTTTCCGTAAGAAGCTCCCATAATTCACGGGCCAACGTAATCCGATTGATTGCATCTACGGTCGCCTCCTCGCATTTCGCTTCTTTCGCTACATCTTGAAGGAAGCCTTTGTTCATGACGACTTTTTTGCTGTGTGTATCCAGGAAACCTTCCGCAAGTTTCACCGCCTTGCCGATCATGATACCTAAGATAACCTGCTTGAAACCTAAATCGGCAGCGATCTTTAGCGTCTCTCCGATAAAGTTCCCGTAATGGACGAATGATTGTGGAGGCAAAGAAGCGTATAAGCTCCGAAGGTAGCGTTCACTCTTCGCCCCGGAATTAATAACCAACGTCTCGCAACCTATCGCTTTGGCGACACTGGCTTCTTTCCGTATCGAGGCGATAAAAGCGTCCGATGAGAAAGGACGCACGATTCCGGATGTCCCGATAATGGAGATTCCCCCGATAATTCCAAGTTTCGGATTGAAGGTACGTTTCGCCAACTCCTCGCCACCGGGAACCGAGACCGTGACAATAGCGACGGAATCGGGTGAGGGCAGGAGTGGAATCAGCTCTTGCCGGATCATCTTACGGGGCGTGGCGTTTATAGCCGGGCCGCCGACTTTCAAGCCGAGTCCCGGAAGGGTCACGGTTCCGACTCCTTCACCTGCTTGGAAGATGACTCTTCCCGTATCGTCGCTTTCTGTTTCTTGACAATATTCTTCTTGTGCCATTACCGTGGCACGCTTGTGCCATCGGCTTGGCACAGCTGTGCCATCACCGTGGCACGACTCTGCCACGGCGATGGCACAACCGGATGCATCGAGAGATAATTGAACAGTAACCCGGATCCGGCTATGATTCGTCACGTCCGGATCATCCCCAGACTCCTTGATCACGGTACAGGTGGCGGAACACCCGGCCCATTCGGTATAGGCTACCGGCAACGTTATCTGTTCTCCCGAGGGTAATGTTATCTGGCTTTCTGTTTGTTCCTCCCTTGTTAATAAGGCTAATAAAGCAGCTTTTGCGGCGGCGGTAGCACAAGCTCCGGTCGTATATCCGCTTTTCAAGGGAAAGAATTCGGGTAATAGGCGTTCGATTTGTTTGCGCAATCCGTCTTCACCATACACTCGGTAGAAAGTTTCCGGTAATGCGGGACGCTTCACGACAAATACTGGTATTCCGAATTGGCGGGCAGCGTTCACTTTATCCGTAAAATAGCCGGAGAAACCACTTTCCTTTGTCAAGATCGCATCCGGATGGAGTTGCTCCAACAACTTTAACTCATCCTCACCTTCTCGATAGAAAACCAGACGTTCTTGGGGGAAGCCCTGCTTCTCGGCCAACGACAAAGATTCCTCCCGCTCCAATATACGGAACCAAGTGGTATGCGATCGCCAATAAGGGCGGAGCGGGGCAAGGGTGTTCACGCCACTGAGGGCAAGTAGCCGTTGGATACCTTTGTTTTCCATTTGGTGAATTGCGTCTGCATAACTATCGCACCAAGTCAAGTCCTCATCACGAGGTGGATACCGACGTTCGTAACGGATCACCGGAATCTGTAAACATTTCGATACTTTTTCGATCGTTTGGTGTAACACTTGAGCGAAAGGGTGTGCCGCATCAATCAATAGCTTAATCGCGTGGTCACGACAAAAACACTCCATTTCCTCCGCATTCATGGCTCCGGTCAAACGGATTCCATGCGCGCATTCAATGGATTGCAAAGTTCCTTTCGTAGAATAGTAATAGGTAGCGGCTGCCTCGTCCGCTACCCGCACAGCCACACGACCTTCTGTCGTTCCTCCAAGGATCAGTATCATTACTTACGGAAAAGATGTTTGAATTCATCCGCATATAAGCGGGATAGACCCTTGCGATTATCGATGGCATCCCCGACGACAAGTAATGTTGTCAGTGTAAGATGATTCTCTTTTACGATTTTCGCGAGATCTTTCAGTTGCCCACGGTAGATCCGCTCGTCTTTCCATGTCAATTTATAGCAAGCGGCTACCGGAGTGGTTGGAGCGTAATGTCGCGATAATTCCTCTTGGACCTTCTCTACGACACCGGCGCTTAAGAAGATACACATCGTACTTTGGCTTTGAGCCAGTTTGTGCAGTTGCTCTTTCTCAGGCATGGGCGTACGTCCTTCGCCACGAGTGAGGATGATCGTTTGTACTTTCTCCGGAATCGTGAACTGGGAATAAAGAGCGGCGGCGGCGGCTTGGAAAGAGGAAATACCCGGAGTGATATGATAATCCATCCCGTATTGATCAAAGTAATTCATTTGCTCTTGAATAGCTCCATAGATGCAAGGATCGCCCGTGTGCAAACGAACGACAAACAATCCTTTATCATAAAACTCTTTCATCAACGCGAACTGTTCTTCCAGATTCATATCCGCCGAGCTTCGCACTGTAGCGCCTGCCTTCGCGCATAAGGTAAGTTCTTTCGGGACGAGGCTTCCTGCATACAGGATCAAATCCGCTTTCTCCAACATTTGCCGTCCGCGGATAGAGATTAAGTCCGGATCGCCGGGACCGGCTCCTACGATCTCGATATGTCCCTTGCGGCAGGCCGTCCGATCTAACGCTACGGCAAAGGTATATTCATTTCCTTTCCCTAAATCCGCTTTTTGCTTCTCGACCAAAAGCGGACCGCCATGAGCCGCATAAATGGCGGAAGCTTCCGATACACTTGGGGATTCGGTTACCTCCAGTACCTTCTCCGAGGGATTGGGTACCGGGATATCTTTCAGCTCCTCCGATGTATAGGTGTGGAAAGGGCATTCCATAACTCCATAAGCCAGTAATGTCAGCACCGGTTCGCATTTCTTCAAATCGATTGTATTTACATCCGCCAAGGCCTCCGGATACAGGCGTTTATCACGCAATACATCTTTAATATGTTCGTAAACGACCGTAGGATCGCCTTGCATATCCTTGCGGCAACCCATTCCTAGGTGGAGGACTTTCGGTATATAGGTGATCGTAGGGATGGATGTATCGTATTGTTGGGGACTGACGATCATCAATAACTCATAGTCTTGCTGCGGTATCGCCTCGAAGGAATAAAAGATAGAGACATGAGACGGGACCGTACGCTCCAAATAATCCGTTCCTTTATCTCGTATATCAAGGAGTAGCGCTGTCGGTTTTCCATTGACAAAAGTGGAGATGGCGGCATTGCTATCTTTGGCGATCAAGGTCCAATCGTATTTCTTCCCTAATGTATCGAGCGCCCATAGGTTTGCGTTGTCGCTTTGTGTCGTAATAATCGCTTCGGCTCCTAATAGGTTCGCTAACTCTTTGGAAAGATCGTTCGCTCCACCGATATGTCCGGATAAGACAGGAATCACGTATTTGCCGGTACTATCTATACAAACCACGGCCGGATCGGTATGTTTATCTTCCGCGAAGGGAGCGATACTGCGTACGCAAATTCCCATCGCTCCAATAAATACCAAACTACTGGATTCGTGAAAAACCTCTTTTGAGAAAGAGCCGAATGGTAAGATCTTCGCCTCGGGATAAGAAGCAAGAATTCGCTCAGCAAGCACCCGGCTGCTATCGGATATTGGAATAATTGATATTGTACTCATAATTTATAAATAACATTCACGGTAATCGTATTAAAATCATCAATCGTGATACGGGTTTGGGCGGATATCCGAAGACCGGTTTGGCGGACCGCTTCCTCTAAAAGCGCTTTGCTTTCGTCGGATACGGAGTTGAAGACGATGACACCGTTCTCTTTCATCTTTTTGGAAACTACCATAAGGATCTCCACTAATTTCCCGCCATGTCCGCCGATAAAGATTGCATCCGGAGCCTCCAACGCTGATAAATCCACCGATAAGAAATCTCCGATTATAGCCTCGATACCCGGAGTCCCAAAACGATGACAATTCTCAGTCATTAACTTTCGTCCCTCTTCCCGGATCTCAAAACTCGTGATATGCAAATGCGGGAACAGCAATTTAGCCTCTATCGAGACAGAACCCGTGCAAAAGCCGATATCCCAAAAACGTTCCCGGTTTCTCAGATCCAGCATGCTTAAAGATAACAAACGGATCGGCATTTTGGTTATCATCTTCTCCCGTCCGTTCAAATGCTCGAACGCGGAATCCGGCAGGCCGAATTTACGGGAATGCCCGTCACGCTCTTTCTTTAGGATCAAGCAATTCGGATGAACGAAATTATTCATTGCCGCGGCTTGTATACTGAATTGGCGGATGCTCTGCCGTTCGGTATTTCCTAACCGTTCTCCCACGAACATGGTATAATTATCATAGCCGTATTCCAGCATCCGGCGAGCGATAGTCGTAGGCGTATGTTCCCGATCCGTGAGCACGCCTATCTTAGACGCACTTTCGATCAAGGCACGATCGAACTCGTGCCAAGGCCGTCCGGTAAGGGAGACGATCCGCATATCGTGGTAAGGCATCAATAGATTTTGTGCCAAGAGTTGCAAGGAATTAAATGACGGGTACAGGCGGATTTGCGCATCCGGCAATCGGTTTTGAATCGTAACGGCGAATCCGAAAAACAAAGGATCTCCGGAAGCGAATACAACGATGCTTTCCCGACCGTCGTACGAACGATAGCGATCGAAGACCTCGTCCAACGGGACTTTTATATCGATCCAGTCCGCTTTCTCGGGCAAGAGCGAACGTACGATCTCATGATGCCGCACGCCTCCGGAGAACACCCGGTGGGACGAGATTATCTCCAATATCTCCGGCGGAAAGTATTGCCGCATATTATCATCCAGCCCTATGACATAAAATCGGTTCATACGTCTCTTCCCGGCTTTAGTTGTTCTGCGTCATTAAAACAAAGGATGGCATTCACTAGCGTAGCCGCTAAATTACTACCTCCTTTACGACCTTCCACGATTAGTTTCGGTATACCGATAAAAGGTTTCACCATATGTTTGGATTCCTGCACATGTACAAAACCTACCGGAGCCGCGATAATACCTACCGGAGTCGCTTTACCTTTACGTATTAAATCGCATAATTCCATAAGGGCGGTCGGAGCGTTCCCGAAGACAAACAGAGCGGTCGGATGCTCTTCCACGGCCCGACGAATACCGGCTTGGGTACGGGTAATTCCTTTGCTCGAAGCCATCTCAGCGACCCGCTCGTCTTGAAGGTAGCATTTCACCTCGACACCCAGACGTTGCAGAGCTCCCTTACGAATGCCGGAAGCAGCCATCGTGACATCGGTGATGATCGTAGGAACTTCCCCGCCGCTGATCTTATTATATAATGTAGAGACAGCATCCGGGTCGGCATAAAGGATATTTTCCATATCGAAATCGGCCGTCGTATGAATGGCATGGAGTAACGCCCATTTCTTATCCAACGGGATCTCTTGGTTTTTCAGTTCCTTCTCGATCGTACGGAAACTACGGATCATGATGTCCTGTCCGATACCCGTATCCATTTTCTTTTGTTTGATCTCGCCATAATATCCCCGGGGAGTGATCATATGATTCCCGGAAAGATATGTTTGTGAGTTTCCGATCAAGACTACCGTAAACATATCGATCTGCTCGGGGTCCAGATCTGCGAGCGTAGTGACGAATACTTCTTGCTCCTCCCGTCCGGCCTGACGTACATAACCGACCGGAGTCTCCGGCTTGCGTTCTTGCAGGAACAATTCTTTTAAGCGATAGAGTTGCCAATAACGTCCCTCGCTTTTTGGATTATAGATCGCCGTAACAAAATCGGCCATGGCCGCCGCGTGAATCCGTTTCTCGATCAGTTCCCAAGGAATCATCAAGTCTGAGAGGGAAATCACACAGAAATCATGTCCGATAGGAGCGCCAAGCAAGGACGCAGCTTTCTGGAAAGCGCTGATGCCCGGATACGACTCGATCTCGATCTCGCTTCCGGATTCTTTCTTCATCTCATAAATCAGAGGAGTCATGCCATAAATACCGGCGTCACCGGAACTGATCACGCAAACCGTCTTTCCCTCGTTGGCATAAGCGAAAGCTTGCTCGGCACGAGCTTGCTCACGTTTCATACCTGTATCTATACATTCCGTTCCCTCACGAAGCAAGTGGGTGATAAAACGGAAATAATATTTATATCCTATGATGACATCCGAGCTTTGGATAGCGGCCAAAACCGCAGGCGTTATATCGGCCTCGCTACCGGGGCCGATTCCGGCGACTATAATCTTGCCTTTATTCATTCAAATCTATTTTATAATACAATGTTCTCAATAAATATAATACAAATATACAGGCTTTACTTCTTTCTTCTCGCTTTTCGCCTGATATATTTTATCGCAAGCCATACACCGGATAAGGAAACGAACGTGCCTCCCAACATGGTTCCCCACATCACGATATTCCATAAGACCGGATGATCTACCAAGAATTTCAGATTCAAGCTATGCAATGCCGGATACATCCAATGGTTCCAACGAGACGGCGTATTTACATAACGGTATTGTCCATTACGGGGATTAATGTAATAACAACTATTATCCACGTCTTGAATAGATACTTTCCAGACCGGGAGTTCTAAATTCCTTTTTCGTGAGATATAATACGTATCATAAGCATCCAACAGTTTGATATCAGCCGTGGTCCCGATACCATGTATCTGAGACAATACGGAACGGATTTCTTCCGGTCGCAGGTTCAATAAAGATATCCCGTCACTCTTATTTGCGTTCACGACAATATCCTTCGTGTCTGTTTGTACGATGTAAAAGGGTATATCACCAAAACTACTCCATTCCAATTGACGGATCTGGCCGGGATAGGCTTGTACGACCGCCCTGTAATCCAACGGATAATCGAGTGGGGAAGGAGCCATCTTCCGCAGTTCTTGAACCGGGTTTATATCGAGCTTGGCTTTCAACCCCCAATCCTGTACACGAGCCAAAGACATCATACCACTAAAGCAGAAGGTGAGGACAAATAAACCGAATAACACCCCAAGAATATGATGCCATTTATACCAGAACTTCTTATAAGGGGAAATCAAATGACGTCTCCTCGCTAACCGGAAATCCCGTATTCCTAAATAGATCCCGGCGATACACATAACGCACCCGATTCCGGATAACCAGACAACTACCTTTATCCATAATTCAGCGTCTTGCCGCAAGGAAGTGAAATAGACCCAATGAGGGATCGCCCCGAGCCAAGCCCAGAAACGACTGTTTTTATCCGTATATTGCAAAACCTCCCCGGATTTAGAGGATATGTATAATTCATGTCGTTCCGGATCGGCGAAATGGAATTTATAGATCGGAAATTCCTCTTTTAAACGACCGAATGGAATCCATTGGTCCAAGGTGTACAAGGAATCTACCTTCGCTATGGAAGAGGTATTCCATAGTGATGCCACACGTTGGATATGATTCCAGTCGATTACGGGTAATCTTTCCGTCGAGTCGGCAGGAATATCATAGCTCCCTTTCTCCGTCCGGAGATGAAAAACAGTTTGTCCCAAATAGCTGTTTAAGGTAACATGGTTTATCCGCTCGTTCTGCGGTAAACGTTTCTCTATCTGGTCTAACGAAGGAAGATTCTCCGGAGAGAGAATATCCATCTTCGCCCGTTTATCGGCCCGGTCCGCTCGCGGGAACGTATGGTAGATCATTACCAATCCCGATAGGAACCAAACGAGGAACAGGATACTGAGTGCCGTGCCCAGTATCCTGTGTATAAATTGCATGATCTTTGTCAATAGATTCATGAGCGTATGTTCTATATATTATAATGTATAGGAGATAGCCACTTGGAAATTACGAGGCATGCTTGGCACCATCTGTTGTCCGAGCGCTTGGTTATAATAATTGTTGTCAAACAAGTTATTCAAGTTGAATGTAAGGTGAATATTGTTGTTCAACAAATAAGACATACCGAAATCGGTTACCCAATACGGATCGAACCAAGAGTTGTTAGATGTATTACGGTATACTTTACCGGTATAACTGCTACTCAAGTGAAATTCCAGATTCTTCAAGACACCCCGAGGGATGGTATAACTGCCGTATGCGTAGAAAGTCTGGTTCGGTACGTTGCTCTGCCAGTTTCCTTCTTGGCTATTCAATTGTTGCTTTGTCTCATCCGGGTTATTGCCATAGATAGCCTCGATCAATTCCGGATCCTTTATTTCTTTCATCTCCCGGATCTTGGAGTCGTTCAATCCATAACCGATCGTCAGCGCTAAGGTGCTTACCGGAGAAAGAGTGACATCAAAATCAAAACCTTTGGAATCTTGTACACCCACCTGTCCGATTACACTCATCGTGGTAGTCTCGCCGTTTACTTCCTCTTGATAGTTGTTGGTCAACGTAGCCGTACTGTTCATCTTCCGGATATAGAACAAGCTGGCATTGGCGCTTAATATATTGTTCAATTGATATTTAAGACCCACCTCGGCTTGGTATCCTTTCTCCGGCTTAAATACTTCCTCATTGCGAGCAGGCTCGAAACGATTTCCATCACCTCCTACATAAATGACGTTATCTTGATAGAACGTACGGATCGGCTTGAAGAAAGAGGCGAAAGACGCATAAATGGATGTATTCGGATGGGGCAGATAGACCGCTCCGAAACGATAAGTCAACGCCTTATTCTTTATCATATTGAAGCTTGAATGCTCCTCATACTCACGTCGTCCGGTAGGAGTTGTAGCGCTGGCGGACATATAACGGAAAAAGTCGTAACGTAGAGCGGCTAATACCTTCCATTGCTCGTTGAACTCAACCATATCTTGAAGATAAAGGCTGTTGGAATAATGATGCGTAACCGTTGCTTTCGAGAATTTACTGGTCATATATCCCATGCTATGCGGATCATAAACGGATACATGCGAATAAAGGCCGGGACCCTGAACATCATCTCCTAAATTATAGCCCGAATAGCTGGTACGATTCAAGGCGACGAAAGAGTAACCTCCCATATACGTATGCTTTATCTCACCCGTCCTGAATTTACCGCTTAGCTCGAGCGTATTGGCTACCGTCTTGGCTATATGGGAGAAGCGAAGCGGGAAAGAAAGATATACACTGTCCAAACAGATATATTTTTTCTGGCCGTTTTTCATATAATAATGATCATAGATCGGATCATCACTTTCGAGATAGTCGAGGGCTTCCGTCCCAAAATAGTTGATATCGTCGTTATTGTAAGAAAGGCGATCTGTTAGTTTCGCGCCGTTCCAAAAAGTATGTGTGTATTGCGTCGATACGTTCCATGCGTGATTCTTCATAAAGTCGGACTCGTTATTGTAGCGAGCCTCACGGTCAAGTCCCGGTAGCATCTCATTTTTATGGAGATATAACTGTCCTGTTTGCACATTATATACATCATTTGCCATTAAATCGGGAAGACCGATCTCCGTCCCATAGAAGTCGCGGTTAAAACCTCCGCGAACATCTAATATGTCACGTTCCGTCATTTTAGCTTGCAATGCCAGATAACCGGAAAAGCGACGGTTGCCATTATCACGCCAGCCCTCTTGATCGGAAAAGTTGACATTGGCGTAATAATTGACCGGACCGACCAATTTACCGCCCATGCCAAGTGTCGCCTCTTTATTCTCGTAACTACCGTAGGCCAATCGAGCATTAACGCTCTGTTTCTCTGACGGGGATTTACGAACGATATTCAAGGTTCCACCTACGGCTGAATGTCCGTAAAGTACAGAAGCCGGTCCCTTTAATAATTCAATAGACTCGATACAGGATAGATCGGGTACGGGATAAGAGTTGTTTATTGCCGAACGTTCATCGCGGATACCGTCTATCATCATGATAGAATGATCGAAACCACGGATCGACAATTGTTGAAATGCGCCATAAGATGTCTGGAATCGTACGCCCGGCATAAAGCGTACCGCATCTTGGATATTACGGATACCTCGCAACTCCAAACTACTCGCCGTAATGCTATTAATTGAAATAGGAAGATATTTCATAGGTACGTCCAACTTCGTGATTTGTGGACGTGGCTTGCGTGCGGCGGTCGCTACGACTTCTTGAATATTGAATGTCGTATCGGCGAAATTCGTGTACTCATTCTTGTGTTGTGCCTGCATCGTACTGATACATAAGGCTGTCAACGGTAAGATTGTCAAAACTCTTTTCATATATTTAGCATTATAACTGTTTATTGTATGCATGTGAAATCCCTTTCGAAAGAAATTCCATTTTCCTTCGAATGAAAATTTAGTTTCTTTCGGAAGGAATTACTTTTTCTTCCGAAAGGAATAAAACATAGATTTGGAGAACTTTTTTAGTCCTTCTCTACCGCATAAGCTTTCTTCTTATCAACGATATCGATCATCTTATGTTTAGCCATGAAACGGGCATGTTCGATGAAGATCTTCTGAATATCCGGATTCTGTCCCAGACCTTCCATAAATACGCTTACCTCGTAGCCTTTCTTTTCCAGTTCCTCTTTCCAATCACCGGCGATATCGTTTTTCGCATGGTCTCCGGCGACAAACATAAATGGCATCAACAAGACTTTCTTCGTTCCATTGGCCTTTACTTGGGCTACCATCGTATCAAAAGTAGGATAGCCCTCGATGGTTCCTACGGAATAATCCTTGAATCCCTTCTCCTTCAACATATAATCCAACATGGCATATTGAGCCGTCGCCGGAGTATAAGTGCCATGGCCTACCAATAAAGTAGCGCCTTCTTTCGCCCCATTTTTTGTGATAGCGACGATTACCGCCTCATAATCCTCCGGTGTATACAATAAAGGATTACCGATACGAATCTCCTTGAAAGAAGATTTCATGGTGGCAACATCCTTACGTAAGGATTCCATCTCGATACCTTCGATTATATTCGTGGATTGGATCAAGACATGTGTATAACCATCAGTCTTTAATTTTTCCAAGGCCTCGATCGGGTTCAGTTTCTCTACGCCACGAGCTTTTAAGCGGCGCATTACAATGCGAGAAGTCCATGCCTCACGCAACTCAACATCTTTGAAAGCTTCTTTCGCTTTTTGATTGATCGCGTCGATTGTCAAGGCACGGGTATCATCATGGGTTGTTCCAAAATGTACCATCAATAAAGCGGCCTTATCGCCCGGTTGTAAAGAGGCGAATAAATCGGATGCTACAAAATTCTCGCCATCGTGCGCACGACAAACTAGGCTGATGACCAGCAAGAAGAAAGATAGTAAGTGTTTCCTCATCATATGAATATATTAATAATTAGATTACATATCAATCCCACGGAGACAACGTATTATTACGTCTCCAACATCTTTTAGATATAGGTGATATTTCTATCCTCTTAATTACTCCTGACCCCGGGAGGAATTAATCATTACTTCGCTTGGCAGGTTTCCTGACTGGCTCGGAAAGCAACCTTCCCATCTTTCTTAAGACAGTGGCATAGCAGAACGCTTTCCTTTTCAAGAGCTTCACAGTAGCGGGCACTGTTCCGGATTCTAACCGGATTCCCTTTTATAGAGTTGTCGGTAGACAAACTCTATCACCTAAGCGGTCGCAAATTTATATAAATAATCCCGAAAAGTAACAACATCTTTCAAAGAATCCCTGTTCCAATAGCATCTTTTTTGTTTAACATCAAATAAATAGATATGGAATGGATAACTAATTTACTTCAACATTATCCGGAGCTAGCTATTTTCATAACCTTAGCTCTCGGTTTCTGGATTGGCAAGTTTAAGATAAAGAAGTTCACGCTGGGAACGGTTACCAGCGTATTATTGGTCGGTGTATTGATCGGGCAATTAAAAATCGATATAAGCGGACCGTTAAAGTCCGTCTTTTTCTTGATGTTCCTCTTCGCTGTAGGATATAGCGTTGGGCCACAGTTCTTCCGGGGATTGAAAAAGGAAGGTCTTCCTCAAATGCTTTTCGCCGCCGTCATGTGTATATTTTGTTTGATCGCTCCTTTTTTGTTAGCGAAACTTATGGGATATAACGCAGGCGAGGCCGCAGGATTATTGGCGGGCTCCCAGACGATGTCGGCAGTATTAGGAGTTGCCGAAGATACGATCGGACAGATGAATATTAGCGATACGGATAAAAGTGCTATGGTAAATGTAATGCCCGTGGCCTATGCGGTAACTTATATTTTCGGTACGGCAGGATCCGCATGGTTAGTGAGTGATATCGGGCCACGTCTTTTAGGAGGACTCGACTACGTGAAAAAAGCGTGTAAAGAGCTAGAGGCTAAAATGGGAAATAACGACGAGAGCGAGCAACCGGGCTTTATGCCAGCCGCCCGTCCGGTAACTTTCCGGGCCTATAAGATTAGTAATGAATGGTTCAAGGATGGCAAAAGCGTAAAGCAGTTGGAGGTGTATTTAGACCAATTGGGACGGCATTTGTTCGTGGAGCGTGTCCGTATTAATAATGTAGTAACCAATGTTAAACCGGATTTGGTTTTACATACCGGAAATGAGGTTGTTCTAAGCGGTCGCCGGGAATTCGTGATCGGAGAGGAGAACTGGATTGGCGACGAGGTCAATGACATTGAATTGCTTGATTTTCCGGCAGAGACGTTACCCGTACTAGTGATCCATAAGGAATACGTGGGGAAAAAGATCTGCTATTTACGCAATCAATCGTTCATGCATGGTGTTAGCATCAAGTCCGTAAGGCGTGCGGGTATCAATATCCCGGTCTTGGCCGCTACGGTGATAGATTCCGGTGATATGCTGGAATTGGTAGGCATGAAATCAGAGGTAAATAAAGCGGCGACGGCTTTAGGATATCCCGATCGCCCAACCAATCAGACCGATTTGATTTTCGTGGGTATCGGTATTTTCTTAGGGGGAATTTTAGGTTCGCTCGCGATTCATTTCGGGGGTGTCCCGATTAGCCTAAGTACGAGTGGAGGTGCTTTGATAGCCGGGCTCGTCTTTGGATGGCTTCGTTCTAAGCATCCGACCTTCGGGCGTATTCCGGAGCCTTCCGTCTGGATATTAAATAATTTGGGATTGAATATGTTTATCGCCGTAGTCGGTATCACGGCGGGTCCCAGTTTCGTGACCGGATTGAAGGAAGTCGGTATAAGTTTATTTATTATCGGTGCTTTAGCGACATCTATCCCGCTTATCATCGGTATTCTGATGGGACGTTACGTTTTTAAGTTCCACCCGGCTATTACTTTAGGTTGTACGGCGGGTTCACGTACGACAACTGCCGCATTAGGAGCGGTGGAAGATGCCGTAGGAAGTGAGACTCCAGCCTTAGGCTATACCGTTACCTATGCGGTGGGTAATACTTTATTAATCATCTGGGGTGTCGTTATTGTGCTAATCATGTAATATATATAATGTATGGACAAGAAGAAAATACATGTCACGAGAGAATATGAGAAAAAGATGTCGGAGATTAGCCCTTTCGAGCTAAAGAACATCTTGATAGAGTTAGCGGATGAGAGCGCTCGTAAAAGTACGCACATCATGCTGAACGCAGGAAGGGGAAATCCAAACTGGATCAGTACGGTTCCACGGGAGGCATTCTTCCTATTAGGGCAGTTCGCCTTGGAGGAATGCCTGCGGGAAACCGAATTGGCAGATGAGATGGCCGGAGCCGCAGGGGTTCCCAACCGCAAAAGGATCGCGTCTCGCTTCGTACAGTTTCTAAAGAAACATGCGCAATCTCCCGGCGCTACTTTATTGAAGGGTACCTATGAATATCTGGTCATGGAAAAAGGTGTAGATGAGAATGAACTTGTATATGAATGGGCGGAAGGTGTCATTGGTGATCAATATCCGGTTCCCGATCGTATCTTGAAATATACAGAAATGCTCGTGCGGGATTATTTAGACCAAGAATTATGTGATAACCAGCCCCCTGAGGGAATATTCGACCTTTTCGCTACCGAGGGCGGAACTGCCGCCATGTGTTATATCTTCGATTCCTTGCAACAGAATTTCTTGTTGAATAAGGGAGATAAGATCGTTCTCTTCGCTCCGGTATTCACTCCTTATATAGAGATTCCGGAACAGGCTCGTTATCTTTTTAATGTCATAGAGATAAAAGCCTTGAAGATGACAAAAGACGGCTATCACACGTGGCAATATCAAGAAAAAGATTTAGATGTCCTGAAAGATCCTAGCGTGAAAGCCGCTTTCATAACAAACCCGAGCAACCCGCCTTCATACGGATTGACAAAAGCATTGATGAATAGGATCGTTGAGATCGTACGGAACGACAATCCCAACCTCATGATTATTACGGATGATGTGTATGCGACATTTATTCCGCATTTTCGCTCGATGATGGCCGAATTACCAAAGAATACGTTATGTGTCTACTCTTTCTCCAAATATTTCGGGGCAACCGGATGGAGATTGGCGGTAATCGCTTTACATCAAGATAATATTTACGACCGGATGATCCGTGAATTGCCAAGAGATAAACAGGAGCTTCTAAAAAAACGATATAGCAGTCTATCCTTACATCCCGAGGATATCCGCTTTATTGATCGTATGGTAGCCGATAGCCGTCAAGTAGCCTTGAATCATACGGCCGGTCTTTCCTTGCCACAGCAAACACAAATGTCTCTGTTTGCGTCTTTCGCTCTATTAGATGCGGAAAATACCTATAAGAAAAGGATGCAGGATATGATCCACGAGCGTTTACACACATTGTGGGAAAGCACCGGATTCACCTTATTAGACGACCCTTTGCGTGCGGGATATTATAGTGAGATCGATATGCTTGTCTGGGCTAAGAAATTCTATGGGGATGATTTCGTGGAATATCTAAAAAAGAATTACGAACCTCTGGATGTGGTTTTCCGTCTGGCACAGGAAACTTCCTTGGTTTTACTGAACGGAGGAGGTTTTGATGCTCCCGAGTGGTCTATCCGCGCATCTTTAGCCAACCTTAAACGGGAAGATTATGTCCGGATCGGAGAGGGTATCGCATCTATTTTGCATAGTTATGCCCAAAGATGGAAAGAAAGTCTCGATAAGTAGAAAAAACAGCTCCAAGGCTTGAACAAAACGGGCTAATGGTACGTTTTATTAATAAACGTGCGATTAGCCCGTTTTTCTAAGTTATCCGGGAGATTATAAATAACCTCTATAACCTCATAGAAATTATCGAACAAATTGTATTTCATTATATTATATATTTGTTGATAATAAAAACAAAGACTCATTGGCAGATGTCTTATTTATTACATTTTAGCTGGTTATAGATAAATATATTTGCGAAAAGGCTTACAATAAAAAACGAATATGAATATGGTGTACGACATTGACATGCTTAGAAATTTCTATGCGAATTTCCCCAGAAGAGTGGACACAGCCCGCGAACGTATCGGTGGTCGCCCGATGACCTTGGCCGAGAAAATCTTATATGCGCATCTATACGATGAAAGCTCGACTCGCCTTTTCAAAAGAGGTGAGGATTATGTGAATTTCCGTCCCGACCGTGTGGCTATGCAAGATGCCACCGCTCAGATGGCGCTTTTACAATTCATGAACGCCGGAAAAGAAAAATCCGCAGTACCGGCTACCGTGCATTGCGACCATTTGATCCAAGCGAATATGGGAGCCAAGACGGATATCGATACGGCTACCAAAAGCAATAGCGAGGTCTATGATTTCTTGAAATCGGTCTCCGATAAATATGGAATCGGTTTTTGGAAACCCGGAGCTGGCATTATCCATCAAGTGGTATTGGAAAATTATGCGTTTCCCGGCGGTATGATGGTAGGAACTGATTCACATACCCCGAATGCCGGAGGACTTGGAATGGTCGCTATCGGAGTAGGAGGAGCCGACGCCGTGGATGTCATGACCGGAATGGAATGGGAACTGAAGATGCCGAAACTAATTGGTGTTAAGTTAACTGGTAGTTTGAATGGTTGGGCCTCGCCGAAGGACGTGATTCTTAAGCTAGCGGGCATCTTAACCGTAAAAGGTGGAACGAACGCTATCATCGAATATTTCGGTCCGGGCACCGCCTCAATCTCAGCGACCGGAAAAGCTACGATCTGTAATATGGGTGCCGAGGTAGGAGCGACTACTTCCTTATTCCCATTCGATAATACAATGGCTCAATATCTTCGTGCCACGGGACGTGACGAGGTAGCGAGCTGGGCCGAAGCTATCGGTGAATATCTGGAAGCGGATATGGACGTTCGTGCCGAGCCAGATAAGTTTTACGATCGTGTAATCGTTATTAACCTTTCCGAATTGGAGCCGCATATCAACGGTCCGTTCACGCCGGATGCAGCTACGCCTATCTCGGAGTTTGCCGCAAAAGTAAAAGCGAATGGCTATCCCCGAAAGATGGAGGTGGGATTAATCGGTTCCTGTACCAACTCTTCTTATCAAGATCTAAGCCGTGCGGCATCCATTGCTCGCCAAGCTTATGAGGATAAAATACCGGTAGCGGCACCCTTGATCATCAACCCGGGTTCCGAGCAAATCCGTTATACGGCGGAAAGAGATGGTATTATCGGTGATTTTGAACGGATTGGCGCAACCATTATGGCGAATGCCTGTGGTCCTTGTATCGGACAATGGAAACGTCATACGGATGATAATACCCGTAAGAATTCGATCGTTACTTCATTCAATCGTAACTTCGCTAAACGTGCGGACGGTAATCCGAATACACATGCTTTTGTCGCTTCTCCGGAACTGACACTGGCCTTGACCATCGCAGGTGATCTATGTTTCAATCCTTTGACCGATACATTGAAGACAGAGGATGGTAAGGTTGTGAAACTGAAAGAACCGAAAGGCACGGATTTTCCGCCGAAAGGTTTCGAGGTAAAGGATAACGGCTATCTGGCACCTACGGGTAAGAACGTAGTGGTGAACATCGATCCGGAATCCAACCGCCTACAAGCATTAAAGCCTTTCGCTCCTTGGAATGGAGAGGATTTCACGAATATGCCCCTTCTTATCAAGGCTGAAGGTAAATGTACGACGGATCATATCTCGATGGCCGGTCCATGGTTACGTTTCCGTGGGCATTTGGAAAATATATCGGATAATATGTTGATGGGAGCCGTAAACGCTTTCAACGGGAAGACAAACTCTGTATTGAATCAACTGAACAATGAATATGAAGCAGTTTCTGCCGTAGCGAAACAATACAAGGCAAATGGTATTTCCTCGATCGTCGTAGCGGAAGAAAACTATGGTGAAGGCTCTTCCCGGGAACATGCAGCCATGGAGCCTCGCTTCCTAAATGTAAAAGTGATCCTAGCCAAGAGTTTCGCCCGTATCCACGAGACAAACTTGAAGAAACAAGGAATGTTAGCACTGACTTTCGCCAATAAGGAGGATTACAGCAAGATCCGCGAGAATGACCATATCTCGATCATCGGATTGAAAGATTTTCAGCCGGGCAAACCGTTGACGGCCGTTCTTCTTCATGCGGATGGTACGCAAGAATCATTCCCGGTTAACCATACGTATAATGATTTACAAATTAAATGGTTCAAGGCGGGTTCCGCTTTAAATACAGCTCACTAAGACAAACAAAAAATCTTGATATCATGAGTAAGATAACAAAGAAAGGTAATCATATTTTCGTTCCGGATCACGTGACAATCCCTTATATTGAAGGAGATGGCGTGGGGCATGAGATCACTCCCGTTAGCCAAAAGATAGTAAACGCTGCCATCAAGCAAGCTTACAACGGAACCCGTTCCATCGAATGGAAAGAGGTCTTAGCCGGCGAAAAGGCGTTTAAGCAAACCGGAAGTTGGCTTCCCGATGAGACTATGGAAGCGTTCCGTGAATACATCGTCGGTATTAAGGGACCGCTGACGACTCCAATTGGTGGAGGTATCCGTTCATTAAATGTGGCCCTCCGTCAGACGTTGGATTTATATGTTTGTCTCCGTCCGGTTCGTTGGTTTAAAGGAGTCGTATCTCCGGTAAAGGAGCCGCAGAAAGTGAATATGTATATCTTCCGTGAGAATACGGAAGATATCTATGCCGGAATCGAATGGCAACAAGGGACTCCGGAGGCACAAAAGTTATTGAAGTTCCTCACCGAGGAAATGGGAGTGAAGAAAATACGTTTCCCGGAAACTTCCTCTTTCGGCATCAAGCCGGTTTCTGTGGAAGGTACGGAGCGTCTGGTGCGTGCCGCTATCGAATACGCGATATTGCATCAGTTACCGAGCGTGACTTTGGTACACAAAGGTAACATCATGAAATTCACGGAAGGTGGTTTCAAACTATGGGGATACGCTTTAGCGGAACGGGAGTTTGCGGATCTCACTTTCACATGGCCTCAATATGAGAAGATCAAGAAAGAGCAAGGCGAGGAAGCGGCCAATACCGCCTTAGTGGAAGCTTCAAAGGCCGGTAAAATCATTATCAAGGATGTCATAGCCGATGCTTTCTTGCAAAACACTCTATTAATTCCGGAAGAATATTCCGTGATCGCTACCTTGAACCTGAACGGCGATTATATCTCCGATCAATTAGCGGCGATGGTAGGTGGCATTGGCATTGCTCCCGGCGCTAATATCAACTATAACAGTGGTCATGCGATCTTCGAGGCAACACATGGAACCGCTCCGAATATTGCGGGAAAGAATCTCGTAAACCCCTCTTCCTTATTATTATCATCCGTGATGATGCTGGAATATATGGGATGGAGTGATGCGGCTAACCTGATTACATCCGCTATGGAGCAAGCTTTCTCCGCTGGAGAGGCCACTCATGACTTGGCTCGTTTTATGCCGAACGGCAAATCTCTCGGCACCAAAGAATTTGGTGATCGTATCATCTCTATTATCGAAACAATTAAATCAGTATAGTCATGTTGAAGAAAGAATATTTAATTTACAAATTGTCCGAGGCTGCCAGAGAGGCTTGCAAGATCGACAACGAACTTTTCCCGATGTATAATGTGAAACGTGGCCTTCGTAACGAGGATGGTAGTGGCGTGTTAGTAGGATTGACCCAAGTCGGTAATGTAGTAGGATACGAACGCTTGCCAGAGGGCGGTCTTAAAGCGATCCCCGGTAAGTTATTCTATAGAGGTTACGACGTAGAGGATTTAGCGCGTGATTTCATCAAGGAAAAACGGTTCGGTTTTGAGGAAGTGGCTTATTTATTACTTTCTGGTAAACTCCCCGATAAAGAGGAATTATCAGCCTTTAAAGAACTGTTGAACGATAATATGCCCTTGGAGCAAAAGACCAAGATGAATATTCTGGATCTGGAAGGACAGAACATCATGAATATATTGGCTCGTAGCGTATTGGAGATGTATACCTTCGACGCAAACCCGGACGACACCTCCCGAGATAACTTAATGCGCCAATCTATTGAACTGATCTCTAAGTTCCCGACGATTATCGCTTATGCCTACAATATTTATCGTCATAGCACACAGGGGCGTTCTTTACACATCCGTCATCCGCACGAGAACTTATCGATCGCAGAAAATTTCCTTCACATGCTGAAACGTGATTTCACGGATCTGGACGCACGTACGTTGGATTTGCTCTTGGTATTGCAAGCAGAACATGGTGGTGGTAATAACTCTACGTTCACGGTACGCGTCACTAGTTCTACGGGAACGGATACGTACTCATCTATCGCAGCTGGTATCGGCTCATTGAAAGGCCCGTTGCACGGAGGTGCCAATATTCAGGTAGTAGATATGTTCCATCATTTAAAAGAGAATATCGCAGATTGGAAGAACGTGGACGAGATCGATACTTATTTCATGAGGATGCTTAACAAAGAGGCTTATAACAAGACTGGCTTGATCTATGGTATCGGCCATGCGGTCTATACGATTTCCGATCCCCGTGCGGTCGTATTAAAGGAACTGGCTCGTGATCTGGCAAAAGAGAAAGGTCGCTCTGAGGAATTCGCCTTCCTTGAGTTATTAGAGGAAAGAGCGATCGAATGTTTCGCCAAGCATAAAGGAACTAAGAAACGGGTTTCCTCGAACGTGGACTTCTATTCTGGATTCGTTTATGAGATGATCGGTTTGCCACAGGAAATCTATACGCCTTTATTCGCCATGGCCCGAATCGTGGGTTGGACCGCTCACCGTATCGAGGAGTTGAACTTTGACGGAAAACGCATCATCCGTCCGGCTTACAAGAACGTTTTGGACGATAGGGAATATATCTCAATCAACGAGCGATAACACTAAAAAAATCATAGTTATGTTTTCTTTCATTCATAGTTATAAGTTGAAGGATTCATAACTATGATTTTTTAGCATGCTCAAGCTTATAATAATAAGCCTACATAAAACCCTTAAAATGTAAATTTCTCAAGTTTCATCGCACCTAATCCTTGCAATTTAGGAACCAACGTTACGAAATGCTCAGCTTTTTCGTGAGCTGATAAGGATTCAGCGTCTTTCCACGTCTCACAAATCATCAATACATCACTACGAGTAGAGCTCTCGAAAATATCATAAGCTATACAGCCATTGTCTTTCAAAGACTTTTCAACCAATTCTTTCGCTGTCTCCAATGCGGCTGGACGATTCTCCTCACTTACTTGAATAAATACATTTAGTCTAATCATACTCATAATTGTTTTAAGAATGTTACATACTTGATCAAAAGTACAGCACAAATATAGAAATAAACCCGTATATTTGTCATTCGAAACGTATAATTAACAGCATGAAGGAATCTGTTCGTATTCTTCGTTTCGCCATTGTAGGTTCTTCTAACGCTTTGATCACCGCATTGGTAATCTGGATATTAATGGATATTCTGGATTGTAATTACTTGTGGTCGAACATGGCTGGATATGTGGCTGCCTTGGTGAATAACTTCTTTTGGAGTAAATACTGGGTATTTTCTTCCGGGAAAGGTAATTTCTGGAAGGAGATTCCTTTATTCCTAATCGCTTTTGGTTGCGCTTACGCTACTCAATTCATATTCTTGCTTTTAATGGTGGAGGTGATCGATCTAAATGAATATCTGGGTCAGTTCCTTGGACTTTTCGTTTACGGAGCCGTTAATTTTATGATGAATAAGAGGCTTACTTTTAAGAGCTAGAATCCGATAAATCGTATCAAAGGAAGTGGTATAGTACGCCAGTAGTGGTGAAGGTCAACGCGACTATTCGCATAAGCCTTCACCACTACTGGTGTTGACCATCGGGACTAGTCGCGTGAGCCATCGAGACTAATCGTGCTGAATCGCTAACGGGTAAGGCTCGTAAACTGCTTCCCGAGTCTGTAAAGATAGAAAGCTAGATGCGTAAAAGCGAATACGAATGAGATAATCAATAAGACTTTACTTTCGCCCCATCCCACGGTTTGCTGGTGCCAAAGCCCCGTAATCACGCAAAGCACGGATAGGGTAATACCGATCATATCCAATGTGGTCTGTCCCGAGCGATGTTTCTGCATATGTTCCAGTTTGCTATGTTTGATGCCATAGCAGACATATATATCCAGACCGATTAACATCCATAATACCAAACGAATCCATGTATCAGCCGGGAGAAAAAGCATCATTACCAGACAAGTTATGATACCGGCGATAGGCACGAACGGAACCAACGGGGTCTTGAAAGACCGGGGAGCGTCCGGCATTGTCTTACGGACAATCAATACCCCGGCGCAAACTAGCGTAAAGGCGAACAAAGTCCCGATACTACACATCTCGCCCGCTACGCTCGCCGGAACGAAAGCTGCCAATGCACCGACCAATAACATAAACAGGAAATTACTTCGTGCCGGCGTGCGGAATTTCTCATGGATATGGGAAAATAGGGGAGGGAGCAGCCCATCCCGGCTCATACTCAAGAATACACGACTCTGTCCTAATAACGTTACCATGATAACCGAGCAATACCCCAGTAAAATAGCTATTACGATCGCCCGGTTCATCCAAGGGTAATCCGGACGAATCACACCAGAAGCATCCATTTGCCCCATATGATCGATAGCTATTGCCACAGGAGCGATTCCATTCTGGCCAGCAAACGCTGAGTAATGTACGACTCCGGTCATCACGTGGGCAAACAACATATATAATATAGTACAAACCACTAATGACATCAAGATACCGATCGGCATATTCCGTTTCGGGTTCTTGGTTTCCTGCGCCGCCGTACTTACAGCGTCGAAACCGAGGAAAGCAAAGAATACGATAGCCGCCCCTCGTAGGATACCGGAGAAACCGAACTCGCCTAGGGTCCCCGTATTAGCGGGTATATAAGGCGTATAATTCTCCATACGGATATATTTCCATCCCAAGACTACGAACACCAAGACTACGGAGACTTTCAAGAATACGATAATCCCATTGAAGATAGAACTGCCTTCCGTCCCTCGTATCAACAAAATACTCATTAACACCACGATCACGAAAGCCGGGATATTCACGATACCGCCATCCCAAGGGCAAGCCGTCAAGGCTTGCGGTAAATGTACTCCGAATCCTTCCAGAAAAACGACCAAATACCGACTCCAACTTATGCTAACGGTCGTAGCGGCCACGCAATACTCGAGCACCAAATCCCAACCGATAATCCAAGCGACCAACTCACCCATCGTGGCATACGAGTAGGTATATGCACTACCTGCCACCGGGATCATGGATGCGAACTCGGCGTAACATAACCCGGCGAAACAACAGCCCAAGGCGGCGATAGCGAAAGATAAAGTAATGGCAGGCCCCGTATACCCGGCGGCCACCGCACCCGTAATGGAGAACAATCCGGCACCGATAATAACACCGACACCTAAGGCGATCAAACTCCACGGGCCAAGGATACGCTTCAGCGATTTACTGCCCGAATCATTTGCCTCGGTCATCAAATCCGCTAAAGGCTTCTTAATAAATAAACCCATCTGTATAGATTAAAAAATTAGTAATTGGGCGCAAAGGTAGGAATTTTTATTATGTTTGCCGAAAAGTAAAAGCAAGGACAGAAACAAACAAGAAAATAAATAGACAACTAAATAATGAAACAATTGATAGCCTGTTGCGGATTAGATTGCGAAAGTTGCGATGCCCGCATAGCCACAGTTAAGAATGATAATGAGCTAAGAGAAAAAACCGCCCAAAAGTGGAGCGCCATGAACAATGCGCCCGAAATTACAGCCGCAACTATAAACTGTATGGGTTGTCGTGCGGACGGAGTGAAATTTGCGTATTGCAGTGATTATTGTGAAATACGCAAATGTGTATCCGGAAAAGGCTTTAATACATGTGGCGATTGTGATGAATTGGATAGTTGCCAAATAGTCGGCGCGGTCCTTCAGCATGCTCCCGGCGCAAGAGAAAATCTAATGTAGAAGCAAAAAAGATGAACCTCTAACATATCCGATCCTAATTCCGTATTGGCAGCCGTTCCCAAAGCCATTCAGGGATCAGTCTCCAGAGAAAGACAAGGATAGCGTATTTCCAATCGATGATCGCCCTTCTCTTTTTCCGGTCTATAGCGTTAGCGATACGCAAGGCGGCGTATTGGGGAGACATCAGCATAGGATAATTCCTGCCGTCTTTCAATAAATCCGTACGGACAAATCCCGGACGGATATCCGTAAATGTAATAGGCTGTTTCTCCATACGGGAAAGTTGGGCTAAAGCGTCTATATAAATATTTTGGTATCGTTTGGTAGCCGAGTAGGAGGGAGCGACACCTAATCCTTTGGTTCCGGCAATAGAGCTGATTACAGATATATGCCCGCCACCTTGACTGGAAAAATAACGATAAGCAGCTAGTACCATACGTGTAAAACCCGTCACATTCGTCTGTATCGTAGCTTGTTCAATGGAAGTGTCTAAGTATTTATTCTGGTTGCCGATCCCTGAACTAAGCAAGAAGATGTCCATTCCTCCCAAATCACGGATCAACTCTTCCAAACGATCGGCGGCATCCTCGGCGGTCACGTCCAACCGCTTTATCCGGATATGTTCCGGATCTTGCCTACGAAGCTCTTCTAATCGATCCACCCGACGGCCAGCCAACCCTAATTGATATCCTCGTTTCCAATAGATCTTAGCGACCTCATAGCCAATACCGGAGGTAGCGCCAATAATGATAATTCGTTTGACCATAATACTTGATGCCATAAATTAACAATAAAGACAAATTAAATTCTCATGCCATGTCTACTGCAACCCGCCTTGCAGTAGTACTGCACCGCACGTGCAGCGTCACTGCAACGGGCGTGCAGTAACACTGCAAGGCGGGTTGCAGTGACGCGGGTTAAGTAACACACGGCTAAAATAGCATAAAATCCCTTGCAATCCCCATCTGTTTCGTTATATTTGCTACAATTTATAAACTTGATAAAATAAAACGCTATGTCAGTAAAATCTTATATCGAATCCAATAAGGATCGCTTTCTTGAGGAATTGTTCTCTTTAATCCGTATTCCGTCAATCAGCGCCAAGCATGAGAATAAGCCGGACATGTTGACATGTGCCCAGCGTTGGACTGAGGTGCTGTTGTCTTCCGGTGCGGATAAGGCCGAGGTAATGCCTACGAAAGGCAATCCTGTCGTATACGCCGAGAAAATGGTATCTCCCAATGCTCCGACCGTATTGGTTTACGCTCATTACGACGTGATGCCTGCCGAGCCACTAGAACTGTGGAAGAGTGAACCTTTCGAGCCGGTGATCCGGGACGGACGCATTTGGGCCCGTGGAGCAGACGATGATAAGGGACAGGGCATGATTCAAGTAAAAGGTTTTGAGACAGCGATTAAAGAAGGTTTGTTACAGTGTAACGTGAAGTTTATTTTCGAAGGAGAGGAGGAGATAGGTTCTCCTAGCTTGGAAGATTTTTGCCGGGAACATAAAGAATTATTGAAAGCGGATGTAATCCTCGTTTCCGATACAAGCATGGTCAGCGCTGAAACACCGTCGCTCACGACAGGCTTACGTGGTTTGGCTTACTGGGAAATAGAAGTAACCGGACCGAACCGCGATTTGCATTCCGGTCATTTTGGCGGAGCCGTAGCGAATCCGATCAACGTACTTTGCAAATTGATGGCAGATATCACCGACGTGGATGGACGCATCACGATCCCGGTTTTTTATGACGACGTGGAGGATGTATCTCCCGCAGAACGGGAGATGATCGCCCAAATCCCATTCGACGAGGAAAAATATAAGAAAGCGATCGGGGTAGACGCTCTTTTCGGAGAGAAAGGCTATTCTACGCTAGAACGTAATAGTTGTCGGCCTTCTTTCGATATCTGTGGTATTTGGGGCGGATATACGGGGGAAGGAAGCAAAACTGTATTGCCTTCAAAGGCTTATGCCAAGGTTTCCACTCGTTTGGTTCCACACCAAGATCATGCCAAGATCTCCCAAATGTTTGAGGAGTATATAGCTCGTGTGACCCCACCTTATGTTAAAGTGAAAGTTACGCCCAGCCATGGCGGGCAAGGATATGTTTGTCCGATAGACTTGCCAGCTTATCAAGCGGCAGAAAAGGCTGTTGGCATCGCATTCGGGAAGAAACCGTTGGCGGTTCGTCGCGGAGGTAGCATTCCTATTATCTCTACATTCGAGCAGGTATTAGGTATCAAGACCGTACTGATGGGATTCGGCTTGGAGCAAAACGCGATCCATTCGCCCAACGAGAGCCATGAGTTGGATATCTTCTTCAAGGGAATCGAGTCGGTAGCGGAATTCTACCGTTTATATAAATAAGAAGGAAGAAGATGAGTATATTAATAAAGAATGTCCTGTTCAACGATAAAACGATTGATATCTATATCGAAGGAAAAGAGATCAAGCAAATAGGAGCGGGGCTGTCCTTTCCTGCCGATAAGATACTGGATGGTAGCCGTAAAGCCGTCATTCCCGGTTTCGTGAACGCTCATACACATGCTGCCATGACTTTGTTCCGCGGCTTCGGCGATGATATGCCGCTTATGCCATGGCTTGAGCAAAAGATCTGGCCGAATGAGGCGAAAATGACCCGTGAGGATGTATATTGGGGAGCGAAATTAGCGTGCTTGGAAATGATAAAAAGTGGCACGACCACTTTCTTCGACATGTATCAACGCCCTCGTGTCACGGCCGATGTGACGGAGGAGATGGGATTGCGAGGTATCATAGCCGGCGTTTGCTTCGATGGTTTTGATAAAGAAGAGGCGGAGAAATGCAAACGCCATAACGAGCGACTGATCCAAGATGTGGATAACTACAGCAAACGGGTTCGCTTCTCGATCGGGCCGCACGCCATCTATACCGTTTCCGGTGAGCTTCTGAAATGGGCGCATCGGTTCGCTATGGAACATCAAATCCCGATCCATCTGCATCTAGCAGAGACAGAGGGGGAAGTGAAAGACTCTCTCGATAGATTCGGACTCACTCCTGTACGTTATTTATATAAGTTAGGTGTGCTTTCTCCACGTTTGATTATCGCTCACGGAATTTACATCGATGATGACGAGCTTCGCATGTTGGCCGATCACGAGGTGAAAGTCGTACATAACCCGGCCTCAAACATGAAACTGGCTTCCGGTATTCATTTTAAGTTTAAGGAAATGCGCCAATTGGGTATTACCGTGGGATTGGGAACGGACGGTTGTTCCTCTTCCAATAACTTGGATATGATCGAGGCGATGAAGCTGGCTTCCCTGTTAGGAAAAGCTTGGCGAAAGGATCCCGAAGCCTTGACCGCAAATGAGATGCTGCAAGCCGCTACTGCGGAAGGAGCCGCTATGTTCGGTTTAAAAGCCGGGCAGATCAAGGAAGGGTATTTAGCCGATCTATGTTTGATAGATCTCAACACCCCCGCTTTTACCCCGAACTTCAATTTCGTCTCAAATCTTGTATACGCCGCCAACGGCAGTTGCGTGGATACCGTTATCTGTGATGGTAAAATATTGATGGAGAATAAGAAGGTACCGGGAGAGGACGAGATTATGGAGAAAGCGACAGAGATAGCTTATAACTTGATGAAACGTTAAATTGATTAAATATGGAAATGATTAAAACCGAACAATATCGGGAAGCGGCCGCCTATTTAGCTAGCCGGATCGAAGGTAACCCGGAGACCGCCATTATCCTTGGTAGTGGCTTAGGCTCTTTAGCCGATCAAATAACAGATCCTATAGTGATACCTTATGCGGAGATCCCACATTTTATGAAATCTACCGCTACCGGGCATAAGGGGAATTTTATTTGTGGCAAACTAGGGGATAAGCAAGTCTTGGCTATGCAAGGCCGTTTTCATTACTATGAGGGCTACACAATGCAACAGGTCACTTTTCCCGTACGTGTAATGAAGCTCTTAGGAATCAAGAACCTTTTGGTCTCGAACGCCGCCGGAGGTATCAATAATACGTTCAAGGTAGGTGATCTGATGATCATCCGGGATCATATCAATATGATGCCGAACCCGCTGATCGGTCCGAACAATGAGGATTTCGGCACTCGTTTCCCGGATATGACCCGTGCTTATGATCGTGAATTTATCCGCTATGTGGAAGAAATAGCCGCCTCCCGATCTATCCCGTTAAAGAAAGGTGTATATGTAGGTTTGACAGGCCCTTCCTTCGAGACTCCTTCCGAGTACGCTTTCTATGGAAAAGTCGGGGGAGATGCGATCGGCATGAGTACGGTACCGGAAGTAATCGTGGCACGTCATGCGGGCTTGCGTGTATTCGGTATGTCTGTCATCACGAACGAAGGTTATCACTTCGCTGACGACTTTGTAAATGATGGTGCCGATGTTATCGTAGCGGCTAATAAAGCAGCATCTGTTATGACACAACTATTTACGGAATTGGTCAAAAAAATCCAATAAAAAAGTAACGCAAAGGCTTGGTGGTTTCAATGAAATCACTACCTTTGCACTCGCAATCGAGAACAAAGCGGTTGTATATGCGGAAGTAGCTCAGTTGGTAGAGCATAACCTTGCCAAGGTTAGGGTCGCGGGTTCGAGTCCCGTCTTCCGCTCTTTCTCGTATTGATTGCCCAGGTGGCGGAATTGGTAGACGCGCTCGTTTCAGGTGCGAGTGGTTTTGCGATCGTGCAGGTTCGAGTCCTGTTCTGGGCACCCTTCCTAAAATGCGCAGGTGGTGGAATTGGTAGACACGCTACTTTGAGGGGGTAGTGCCGGTTACGGCGTGTGAGTTCAAGTCTCATCCTGCGTACAATACTTTTTAAAGTATTGATATTTAAATAGTTATTCATATAGAAATTCAAAAGTACACAGCTAAAGTACACAAAAAAAGGATTGCTATATGAATAATTTTACATTTAGTACACCGAGAATCTGCGACTGCGGAGGCGATTTAAGCAAGCAATGGTATATCTATTTCCGTGCTAAGGATGAGAGTACGGGAGACATCAAACAATTCCGCTATAAGCTAGGGATAAATAGGTTCAAGAAGAAACGTGAGCGGCAAGAGGCGGCTAAAGCTGCTTTGGCTACGGTTATATCTATGCTGGAGGATGAGGGCTGGAATCCTTTTGAGCAGAAATGTGAGACCGAGCGAAGGAATCTATTGGTCTCCTTGGAGGATATGCTAGATATAAAATCCTGCTCACTTAGGAAGAGAAGTGTCGAGATATACAGGAATGCCTTGAAATTTTTCGGTATATGGTGCAAGGATATGGGGTATGATACATTTGAACCTTCTGGATTCACGAAAATACACGCCCTAGAATATGTGGATTATCTCAAGATGAAGCGTAATTTCTCCGGGAAGACTTGCAATAATACGGTCAGCTACTTGAAAACACTTTTCTTCATGTTGGTAGAGAGAGAGCAGATCGCCACAAACCCGTTCTGTGCCGTAAAGAAATCAAAGGAGGAAAAAGGCAAGAACGTCGCCTTTACCTCTCGTGAGGCAGAGCTGGTCATGGCATATATGCGTGCCCATGACATAAGGCTTTATTATGCCACTCAATTCGTTCGGTATGCTTTTATCCGGAGAACTGAGCTCATGTATCTCAAGGTAGGATGCGTGGATTTGCGGAACCATACGATTACCATACCATCCCACGTCTCTAAAACCGGTACCCAAGATTCCATTACCATACCAAGATCGCTTGAGAGTATTATAATGGAGATGGGCTTAGATAAGGCCAATCCTGATTTTTATATTTTTGGAAAAGATATGGAGACGTGCGCTAAAAGAATATCCCGGGTAGCTTATTTCTCTGATAGGCATAGGGATGTTATTTCTGCGTTAAACCTACGAAAAGAGTTGATTTTCTATGGATGGAAGCATACAGGCTGCGTTGAGCTGTATAATATAATAAGGGATCCATATGTGGTATGCCGTCAATGTAGACATTCTGATATAAAAATGACTATGCGTTATCTTCGTAGTCTTGGCTTAGGTATTAATGAGGCAGTCCGAGAATGGTAGCAATTACGTAAAATTCGATAAAGTTCCCAAATAGACCAATAAAACACGCCCGTGTCAGAAAAAACACGGGCGTTATACTTTTAGTATGCGACAAATAGGACTATTTTGTCCTTCCTTGCAGGAGTTTCGATATTTTAACCAGTAATTGTTGCAACTCAAGATTGCTCAACCCTTCCAGATCTACATTTGCAATCTTTATTTTCTTATTGCTCTCGTCAAAGGAATTTTTCCTCTCCTCCAAAAGAGCGATGACCGGACCTAACTATGTACGAATGATTCGTAGATGATATAAAACAGTATAGAATAGTTGATTTTTTGGTGTCCGATGGGAAATAATGATCAAAGTAACAAACACGAGTCACTTTATTTATCTCTTTTGCGAGAAAAGACAAGATTATGATCGGATCTATAGTTGGAGCCGCCAGTTCCTTGGCGAGTGGCATTGCCGGGGGAATAAAGGCTAGGAAGGCGGCGAGAAAAGCGAACGCCGTGTTGGATAAACAGGCAAAGGAGAATGAGGATTGGTTTAACCGTAGGTATAACGAGGATTATACCCAAAGCGCGGAGGCGCAAGCCGCCTTGACCAAGGCTAGGGAATTAGCGGATGAGCAGTATCGTAAGGCCTCCGGTACCGCCGCGGTCGTAGGGGCTACTGATGAGTCCGTAGCTCAGGCCAAGAAAGCGGCGGGCGAGGTGATATCCGATACCGCCAGTGGTATAGCCACTAACGCTACCGCACGGAAGGATGCCGTGGAATCCCAATATCTCAACACCAAGAATAATATCAGTAACCAAAGGCTGTCTATCTATAATCAACAGGCGGCAAACGCCACGCAGGCGGCTAATCAAGGGATGCAAGCGGGTATGAACTTGGTAGGGGCTGACATGCAATCTCATCTTGATACTAGCAAGGGATTGTTCGGAAATTTGTGGGGGAACATAAAAAAGAATCTGTGGACATGACGACATTGACGGAAAGATATAATAGGAAAAGGACCCCGGTCGTTCAAAGGCGGGAATTGTCCACTACGCCATTGGTTGAGCCGGAGGTTGCCGGAAGCCAGAACCCTATAGCTCCAACCGTGGATAATACGGATGAGACCGCTCCGCAAGCGAGCGTTGTCGAGCCTCAAATTAATGATTACCAATGGAACCAAAGGTTATATGAGACGCTTTTTCAAAAGCCGATAAGCCAAGAGGAGGAGGAGAGAAGAAAACGGGCCGCTTCCGTAGCTACTGGAATCGGGCATCTAGGCAATGTGTTGTCTTCCTTCTCCAATTTGGCATTCGCGGGAGAGGCACCTTCGCAGAAACTACCTACCGTAGCTGATCCTAAACTACAATCCTATTCTGACAGGTTGGAGGCTATCAGGCAAAGATACGGGGCCGGGTATCTAGCCGCAAGGCAAAACGACACGAATAATTATCAAAGGGCATTGCAGCTTTATAGACAGGATCAGGCGAGAAAAGCCCAAAATGATTTGGCAAAAGCCAAGATCGCGCAAAGTGCCGCTCAATTCGCAATAAAGAATGACAGGGAGGAGCGGAAGATGAAACAGGATGCCGCATATAAAGAGAGAGAGTTGGGTATAAGGCAATCCAATCTCCGTAGTCTTGAACAATATCGTACCGCTAAAGCTAATGGCTCTGGGGCGGATAAGTCTATTGACATCATCGGCAGAAACGGTAAACGTTTCACTTTGTCCGGTAAGGATAAAGATGGGGTTATCGCTTATATGTATAAGAGGATGTTGGAGTATGCGGAGGAAAATAAAGATAAAAACAAGAGCGTATCGGATGTAACGTGGCAGCTTGGTGAAGGTGGAGACCAAAAGACCAAACAAGCCGCTATTGTCATGAGTAATATTCAGAATTTCCCGGAATTATACAATGAGTTTGATAAGGTAATCGGATCGGGAGGTTCTTCTAGTAAGGGCAGACATATCCCTTTAAACGATGAAGGAGGAACAGAAAATACAAACGAAAAATATAGCTGGATTCATGGATTCTAATGTAAAACATTTATATGATGCTATGATTAGCCAAGGATATACGGGACTTGGCGATTTCTCTAATTTTGAGGGTAAGATGAAAGACTCTGGAAAGAGGAGAATGGTTTATGATTATTTGATACAAGATGATTATTTCTCCGAGATAGGCGATTTCTCCAAATTCGAGAGTGCCCTAGGGTATTCGCCCGCAGAGAGGAAAGATTACGTTTCTCAATCAGGCGTCAATCCTGCTCCTATCGCTTTAAGACAAGAGGCTGACGTGCCTATGAAGGATCAATCGGAATACGTTAATCCGTGGACGAACTCACCTGATTACAATTTTGAGTCCTTGCGTAAAAAAGGAAAGATTGAGACCTCAACTCCTCCACCTCCTACGGAGTATGAGAAGGACTCTTCTTTCATGAATACTTGGGCAGGAGACGCTATCCAGAAACTTAACGCAGGAGGAGCCGATCTTGGAGCCGGTATCTTTGGGGTCTTGGATAAGGTGTCCAAAGGACTGGAATCCGCAACTGGAGGATTGATCCCACGTGGCGGGGCATTCAAGGATATCTCAGATAGATTTAAGGCTGATGCGGAGTTTTCCCGGGCAAGGTCAAACAGATACAATGGCAAGGATTTCACCGATCTTTGGAAAGAAGGGAATTATATGGGTGCCATAGGCGATATAGCCTTGCAAGGCGTAGAGTCGCTTCCGATGTCAATCGGGGCCATGGCCGCTACAATGGCCGGAGCTCCAGCGGCCGGACTCGCTGGTATAGGGTCAATAGTGGCTAGCCAGAAATATGATGATCTTGATCAGAATAACCCAAACATGGGAGAGTTCGCAAAGGTATCTAACGCTATTCTTACTGGTACGGCAGAATCCTTGTCTGAGATGCTGGGCGCAGGCGTATCCAAGGCTTGGATGTCAACCTTATTCAAGACGTTAGGAAAGGAAAAGGCGCAAGAGGCTATCAAGCGTGGCATAATGGGCAAGATGCAAGAGTTCTATAAAAAATTCGGTATGTTTTTCGAGCCTGTAAATGAAGGTATCGAAGAGGTATCTTCCACGCTAGCGGAGAATATAACGGATAAGATAACAGGCGCGGATCCGGAAAGGGATTTGACCGATGGTGTATTGCAGAGCTTTGTCTATGGTATGGGAGGCGGCGCTTATTTTACTGGGGCCGGAGCGTTGGCTAAAGGTGCGCAATACGTAGCGGATAAAACAGGAGGCAAACAGGCTCAGCAGCCTATCACCGATTCAAATGTAACAGATCAAGGCGTTGAAACTCCTCCTCTATTAACTAAGTCTAGGTTTGCCGAGGCAGAGGAGCAAGGACGCAATATGACTGATCCGGGCGATATACGGACGGCGAGCAAAAAGATGGAAGAGACAAGGCTTTCCCTATCTGAAATGGTTCCGGGTTTGGTTAGTACGATAGAAAGCTATGTGGATGATGGAGCTAGCGAGGCCCAAGTGATGAGCCTTCTTGATGGGGTTAATGCGGATGCCCGTCCGTTAGCCGAGGATTTCTACGCTGATTATCTCAGGATATCCGGTTTGCAGGATCGTATAGGCGAGGAAATAGACAATGAGGTTGAAACTTACGTTGCCAATAATATTACTCCTTATGTTACCACGAATCCTGATGGTCAGTCTATCGTTACCACGGCTACGCTTAGCGAGGGAAATGTGGAAAGACCTGTGTACGTTAGGAGTATAGAGGGAGATAAGGCCGTTATTTCCGATAACGGACAGGATCGGATGGTCTCGGTGAAAAGGTTGAGCGATATAGTAGAGCAAGATGCCGGTCATATGAGACGGACCTATGAGGATCAATTATTGGCTACCCGCCAGTCCGAGCTTGACATGACCATGAATCATAATCCTAAGACGCAATTACCAAAGCCGGGGTTGATCGTATGGAACGGGGATAATGCGTTTATCCTTCAAGGACAAGATGAGAACGGTGATTGGATCGCTCAACCTGCGGCTTATGATAGAGAAACCGGGCAGGTGACAGCCAAGAATGGCTCTTCCCCCGCAATGCCTATAACAGAGAATGAGATTCTTGATCTTCAAGATGCCATATATGACGCTCAACAAGTTAATGTGGTGTCGCCAGAGGATGATAATGTAGCAAGTGCTGATGCCGAGATAACCTCTGCACCTCCCGTGGAAGATGCGATCAACCAGCCAACGAGTGAGATTGAGACGGAAGGTGCCATTGATCAGATAGCACAACCTAGCAATGTAGAGAATCCCTCCATGGTCATGCGAGAAGATGGTACGCCAGATTTCGTATCGTCTGGTACGGATATGACCTTGGATTTCCTCCATGATAAATATGGCGATAAGATGCCAAGGAAGATCGAGGTGACGAGAAAGTCTTTCGATGAAAGCCTTAAAAAAGCGTCTGATGCCTTGGAAAAGGCGCAAGAGGCATACGATGACACCCCTATCGGAAAAGAGGATAAGGCCGAGGCCGCATTGATAAAAGCCCGACAAGAATATGAGGCGATCAAGGTCGAGGCTGATTTCTGGGCTAATCTTGATGATGATATCAAGGAGGCCAGCAAGAAGCCGGGTGATGTCATAGCAAAGGATATCTCCGTAATGGGTGATCCTATGAGCGGAGAGGAGCTTGCGGCCATGATGCTGGCTAATGGGGCGATCAAATTGACACGTGACAGTTACAAGAAAGAGACCGGTGCCGGGAATAATGAGACTGCAAGAATGTTTGGATTGTTCGCCTCTCCGGAGAAAGGCGGTGTTAATATAGAGAGGGCAGGTGAGATATTGGAGCTTGCCGATAAGGAGAATGGAACTAACTTCTTCGATGAGAACGATACGAACGCCGGAAGGGACGCTATCATAGAGGTCTTGTCTTCCGCTCATACACGTGGAGACTTGATCGATTATGTCAAGAGGAACCGTGAGGCGATCGCTGAGCGTGAGAGACAGGCCGAGTACAACGCTTACACAGAGTGGTGTGAGGAGAATTATCATATGTCCCCGGAGGAATACGAGGCGTATGAGGAAAGCATGGTACGTGATTTCTCGGAGAAACAATTGACTGATGAGGAGCGAGGCGAGCTTGATTCGCAAATCGTGGATGAAATACAGGCCATAATTGACGAACAAAATGAAATAGACGCTATCTTAGCGCAAAATAAACCGATAGAAAATGAAAACATTGAAGGCAATGACGAAAGCGGAGGCGATGGCTTACGCGAGGGAGGCGGCGAGGTACTGCCAAGAGAACAACTTGATCAGACCGGGGGAACTGGAGAGGTTGAGGGAAAAGAATCGGCTGGTCCCGACATTGATCGCACGGATGGAGTTACACAAGAAAGCGCATCTGGAGAAGTAGCCTCTAAAAATAACGCAACTGGTAACAACTGGCTTGACAACGTTCCGAACGACGGGAGGAATTATTTTGTTTATGTACGTTTCCCGGATGAAAATAGATACAGGGCGATTGATTTAGGGAACGGCAGGACGGTAGATAGACTAGCGTTTGCCTCAATGGTCAAGCGGGAAAGGTTACAATCGCTTGTGGGAATACTTCCTGCTAAATTTATTGAAGGAGTTTCTTTTCAAATCCGTGACGCAAAAGGGAACGTATTCTATGAATATGACCCAAACAAGAAGGATAAACCTTTTGTTCCCCCGTCCCAAAAGAAGAACGAGAACCCATTGGACTACGCCGAGCGCATAGTTGAGGCTAAGAGATTGCACGAAGAGGAGCTAAAGGTTGATACCAATCCAACCGAGGCGCAGAAAGAGGCCGGCAATTACAAGAAAGGCCATATAAAGATAAACGGTTTCGATGTCACCATAGAGCAGCCCTCCGGTTCCGTCCGTTCCGGTAAGGACGCTAGCGGAAAGGAGTGGTCGCAGGTCATGAATAACACTTACGGTTACATTCGAGGTACTGAAAGTGTGGATGGTGATCATATAGACGTATTCCTAGGTCCGGATATGAATAGTGATATGGTATATGTCGTGGATCAGGTGAATACTGATGGCTCATTCGATGAGCATAAGGTTATGATGGGATTCCCTTCATTGGAAGACGCTAGGTCAGCTTACTTCTCAAACTATGAGGACGGTTGGCAAGGGTTAGGTAACATTACCGGGGTAGCGTTGGATGAGTTCAAGAAATGGATTGATTCCTCGACTCGCAAAACAAAGCCCTTCTATGAGTATAAGGGAATTAAACAGGAGGAAAGCGATATTTCTAAAAATAATGATTCTGATAATTATAGCATTGTTCCCTCCCAATATACTACCAAGAAAGGAAAAGTTCTTGATATGCGGTTATTGAAGTTCGGTAATGAATTATCGAAGGAACAGCAACGTGCCGCCAAAGAGCTGGCCAAGGCTGAAAAGGGTTGGTATGACAGGGAACAGCGAGGTTTCATGATGCGTAGCGATGAAAGCGCAAGGCGGTTGGCCGATACCATTCTTGGCGATACCGATGCCGTAAGCGATGCGCAACCTATTTCTCTTGAAGACACACGCAGGGTTGTAGAGCCTCAAAAGGTAAATGTAGAAAACCTTATTGGTGATATCAACGATAAGGGCAAAGCCAAATTGAGCGATCGTACCGTTACCCCTAGCGGTAACCGCCTTGTTACCGATGAACGGTATGCGGAACTCCGTGAGCGCATGCGCAGGAAACTAGGCGGTCAAATGAATATGGGTGTTGATCCTGAGATATTGGCGATAGGTACTGAAATGGCGGTTTATCATATAGAGAAAGGATTGCGTAAGTTCTCTGATTACTCAAAGGCAATGATCGATGATCTAGGTGACGCTATACGACCGTATCTTAAAGCATTCTACAATGGAGCGAGGGATTTGCCGGAAGTAGGAGAGAACGGATGGGATAAGGATATGACCACTTATGAGGATGTCCGTTCGTTTGATGTAGCTAATTTTGACAAGCCTGTCCCGGATATAATGGATGCCGCCGAGACCGTGGTTAGAGAGACTGAGATTGCCGGACAAGCGATTGCCGCGAAGAAAAAAATAAAAAATAGCCGGAAAAAGCAAACGGACAACAAGGACAAACCATTACCTTTGTATGGTAACGATTTATTCACTCCTAATAATATTAAAGACAATGAGCAAGGAAATTCAAGAGCGGATCAAGGCGTGGGAAGAAAAGCACGGGAAGAGGATCGAGGATCTGAACGCGGAGGAGACCGTGGAGGCGTGCATGGAAGTGATGTGCTTGACACGGAGCGAGGCCGAGGAATACCTATCAGCGACAGCGACAAGCGGCCTGTTGTAAGGAATCAAAACAATTTCAGCTTCCCGGAGAAAGGTATTGAGCTTCCTTCCGGTGATATATCCAAGCTAAAAGCCAATATTGAGGCGATAGAAACGCTGAAAGACGTAGAGGACGGCCAAGGAAAACCTACCCCGGAACAACAAGCCAAGATGTCAAGGTACGTTGGATGGGGAGGTTTGGCCGAAGCCTTGAACGAAGGCAAATACAACGTGCGTGACAACAATTGGACTAAGGACCGAAATTGGAATGATAAGTATCTACGTTATTACGAGAAACTAAAATCCTTATTAAGTAAAGAAGAGTTCGACAGTGCCGTCCGTTCCACGACAACCTCTCATTATACCCCGTCCGAGGTCGTGGAAAGCTTATGGGGAATAACGGAGAAACTTGGATTCAAGGGTGGCAATATCAGTGAACCCGCTATGGGTATAGGTAACATAATCGGTATGATGCCTAGGTCTATATCTGAAAACTCAAGTATAAGCGGGTTCGAGATAGATAGTTTGTCCGGTCGTATGGCAAAGGCCTTATATCCTGACGCTAATATAAAGGTGCAGGGATATGAGAAAGCGTTTTTTCCAAACTCGAAAGACTTAGTTATCACCAACGTCCCATTCGGGAAAAATGCTCCATATGACAAGGTTTTAGATAAGCAATTCAGGAAAAAACTTGGTTCCTCTTATAATCTCCATAATTATTTTATCCTAAAGGGGCTTCTGGAATTGAAAGAAGGTGGTCTCGGCGTATTCGTCACGTCCTCGGCTACGATGGATGGGGCCGATAGTAAGTTCCGTGAGTACGTGAGTGGAAACGGTTATGATCTGGTCGGAGCTATCCGATTGCCTAATGACGCTTTCCAGAAAGGGGCCGGCACGAGTGTCACGGCTGACATCGTTATATTCCGTAAAAGAAAGTATGGGGAACCTTCGAATGGGATAGGGTTCACTACTACAACGCAAATAGGTGAAGGAACTTATATGGAGGACGGGGATAAAAGGAGCAAGCCTATCATGGTGAACGAGTATTTCTCCAATCATCCCGATATGATGTTAGGTGATATGATGACCGCTTACGACGCTGGTAGCGGAGGCCTATATAGTGGAGCGTCCCAAACATTGAAAGCCAAACCCGGGGCCGATTTAAGCAAGGAGCTATTTAACGCTATTGATAACTTACCAAAGAATATCCTATCAGGTGTTGTAGAGACTAAAGAGCCGGAGGTTGCGGGTGACTCCACTTTGAAAAATGGTACTATTACCGTCCAGAATGGCAATGTCTTTGTTTTAGATGGGGACTCGTTAAAACCGATTAAGGCAAATCCTACGTTCGTTCATAATGGTAAGACCCGGAAAATAGCGGATGCGGTAAATGATTACAATGATATAAAGAAAAATCTATACGATCTTATCCATGATGAGCAAACAAAGGGTGTAGACCCCGAGCCCGCTAGGAAAAGGCTAAACAAAGTATATGATGCTTTCGCGTACAAATATGGGACACTTAACAGGAACAAGGCTTTGGACGATATTTTCGCCGAGGATGTTGAGCATGGATTACCCTTCTCTTTGGAGACCGTTAGAAGGGTACCTTCCACGACCGGAAAATCTATGGTATGGGAAGTCTCGAAAGCGGATGGTATCTTGAATAAGCGTGTAAGTTATCCATTCGAGCTACCGACAAAAGCGGATAATGTCTTGGATGCCGTCAATATAAGCAAGTCATATAAAGGTAATATTGATATACCTTATATCTCGAAGATAACGGGTATGGATGAGGTGAACGTGACAAACGAGATACTAGAGAAGGGAATCGCTTATAGGGATCCTGTTACCGGCAATATAATAGATAAGAGCGAATATCTCTCTGGAAACGTAAAAGATAAGTTGGTCGAGGCTAGGGCGGCCTTGGAAGATCATCCGGAGTTTCAAAAAAACGTGGATGACTTGGAAGCCGTACAGCCAGAACGTATACCCTATGGTGAGATAAGTTATCGACTGGGGACTACATGGATCCCGTCTGAGTTTATAAATAATTTCGCTGATAATGTACTGGGTATATCTTACGCTAACGCTAATTTTATCCCGGAGATCGGTGAGTATATTCTTGATAAGAGGGCGTTCATAACCGATTACGCTAAAGCCGGTCAATTCAAGACTGAGAGAATGGACGCTATAGACGTGTTCAAGGCCGCTCTTAACCAACGTAAACCCAAGGTTTATGACGAGATTAAATATTATGAGGACGGTAAGCAGAAAACGAGAAGGGTCGTAAACGAGCAGGAGACACAGGCCGTTGCCGAGAAAATATCCGACATGTCCGATAAGTTCGTGGAGTATATTGATTCTAAAACGATGTTCCATGGTCGTATTGAGGACGTGTATAATGATAAATATAACAACTATGTAATAAAAAAGTATGACAAACCGGTTTTTGAGCATTATCCTAACGCTAATAAGAATATAACACTCAGGGATCACCAGAGCAAGGCGGTGCAACGTTGTCTATCCGAGAGCACGTTACTCGCTCACCAAGTCGGTACGGGAAAGACCTTTACCATGATTACGTCCGCTATGGAAATGAGACGGCTAGGTATAGCGAAGAAACCCATGATCGTTGTCCAAAACGCTACCCTAGAGGATTTCGTCCGTGACTTTTATAAACTGTATCCTTCCGCTAAGATTCTATCTCCGACAAAGGAGGAGCGTAACGCCGATAATAGGACAAGGCTGTTCAATCTTATAGCTACCGGAGATTTTGACGCTATCGTTGTCCCACAGTCATTCATGGCGTTTATCCCGGATAGCGAGGAAAGGAAAAAGGCATATATCCAAAAGCGTATAGATGATTTTGAGGAGGCTGTCGATCGCATAGAAGACAAGGCTTTACAGGAGAGATTGAAAAGGGAGGCCAAAAGTATGCGTGATTCTCTGGAAGGTATAAAGAAAGGGAAAAACGTAAAGGGCAAGGCAAAGACTGCGGAGACTATCACGGCCAAGACGGAGCGTATTCTTGACAGGCGGACTGATAACGTCATGACGTTTGAGCAAATGGGTGTTGACGCTTTGTTCATTGACGAGGCGCATAATTATAAGAAGATCGGGTTTCCAAGCAAGATGTCGAACGTTAAAGGTATCGATACGAGCGCGTCACAAAGAGCTAATAGTATGTTGCTAAAAGCCCAATGGATATCTGAGAATAATGGTGGTCGAAACGTGGTTCTGGCAACCGGTACCCCTATCACTAATACAATGGCAGAGGTCTGGACTATGATGAATTTCGTGGCACCCGATATCCTAGACGCATATAATATCAATAGCTTTGACGAGTTCGCTACCACTTTTGGAACGGTTGAGCCGTCATTGGAGTTTACCGCTACCGGTAACTTTAAGATAGCCGAGAGGTTCAAGAGCTATACGAATGTCCCGGAGCTTATAAAGGCGTTCAGGAGCCATACGGACGTTGTCTTGACAGAGGATGTCAAGGAGTTCAAGGAAGACAAGAATATCCCTAAGTTGAAAGACAATAAGATGACCAATGTCATTGTCGAGAAGAACGAGGACTTGGAGGATGTCATGCAAACCCTTATCAAGGAATTAGAGGATTATAACAAATTGACAGGAAAAGAGAAGAAGGATAAGAGCGCACTACCCTTGGTCGTGTTCAGCAAGGCTAAACAGGCTGCGATTGACCTTCGCTTGCTTAATCCTACATTTCCCGACAATCCTGATAGCAAGACAAACAAGGTGGTCGATAACGTGTTGAGATTATATAAGGAGAGCGATAAGGACAAAGGCACGCAACTTATATTCTGTGATAGTTATCAATCCCCTTCTGAGACTCCTAAAATGGATTTATTCGATGTCGATTTATCTGTTCCTCAGTTTAATTTGTACAACGATATAAAGGAAAAGCTTACCAAGGGAGGTATTCCGTCTAATCAGATAGCTATCGTTGGCAATTATGAGGGAGAAAGGAGAAACGCCTTGTTCGATAAGGTCCGTAATGGGGATGTGCGCATTCTTATTGGAAGCACTGAGAAAATGGGAGTGGGTGTCAACGTGCAAGATCGTCTATTCGCCCTGCATCATATTGACGCTCCAATCAGGCCTATGGATTTTGAGCAACGCAACGGTCGTATCTTACGACAAGGAAACTTATACGCCACATGGGATAAACCGGTGAACATCGTCACATATGGGGTTAAAGGTACCCTTGACGCTACCGCCTATGACAGGCTTCGTATAAAACAAAACTTCATCAACCAGATGATGAAGGGCGATATATCGTCTCGTGTCATGGAGGAGCAAGACGATAGTGATCCGTCTGGAATGACCTTTAGTGAGATGGCGGCGACGTTATCCGGAGATAAGACCGCCCAACTGCTGTTTGTGGCACAGAACAAGTTAAAGAAACTGCAAAACTCCAAGAGGAGCGATCTTAACAGTAAGTCTTCCATGCGTGACTCTATATCTAACTCCAAACTTAGGATACAAGAATACAACAGCCGGAAGGATATCATGGAAAGGAACGCCAATATCGTAAAAGAGAACTTCCCTGATGGGGTTGAGTCCGTGACTGTTAAAGGCAATACTTTCAGCGATGGTATATCGAATGAGCTTACGCCCATTATTGATGATTACTATGATAGATATACGCTTGACAGAAACACCCCTCCTCTGAAAATCAGTCTCAATGGAGGAAAAGGCGAGGCAATCGTGCATTTCAATGAAGGTATGATGGTCTATAGCTTATATTTAGGTAAGGAAAAACTGGTTGAGAATCGTGATTTTAGCGGCGGCAGGGGTTTGATGGCTAGCATTGACAGGCAGTTGGGAATTCCCGCTAAATCCGTCTCAGATATAGCCGCTAAAATAAAGGCAGAGGAAAACAAGATAGCGGGATTAGAGGAAGCCGTTAAGAAACCGTGGGGAAAAGAGGATGAACTTAATGCGGCTCAGGCAGAGGTTAATGATCTGCAGAGACAATTAGTTGAAAAAGCTAAAGCTGAGGATATTCAGTTAGAATCAACTCTTGACGTTGATGGTACGTTGGTAAAAGAGGAAGGAGAGACTCGATTTCGATTCATGGGAGTAGATACAACTAATAATCAGGATAATGTAAGTTCTATTGAATCCTCAATCAACGATTGGTCAAACAAGCTTAATACCCCTGTCAGGGTAATCCATGACGTGGACGATATAAACGATACGGATGAGAATATGTTGGCCCGTAAGAGAGATTCCAAAGGCTGGTATGATACTTCTACCGGGGAGATAGTCATAGTATCACCTAATTCCACGTCCGTAGGTGACGCTCAAAGGACTTTCCTCCATGAGGTGGTAGGGCATCATGGGTTACGTGAGCTATTCAGGGATGATTTCGATACTTTCCTTGATAACGTGTATCGGAACGCCAACGAGGATATCCGGAAAAATATCATTGACCGGACTAAAGGCAATCCTCTTAACTTGCGTGAGGCTACAGAGGAATACATCGCTGAATTAGCGGAACGTGGTTTCGATAACAAGGCCGAGCGTTCGTTATGGGAAAAGATCAAGGACTCTTTTCTTGATATGTTGAGAAAGGCCGGTATTAGCCTTGATTTCAAGTTATCGGATAATAACCTTCGTTATATCCTCTGGAGAAGCTATAAGAACTTGGAGCAAGGAAACTTGATGGATGTGGCCGAGGATATCGTGATGAGAAATAGATTAGGTCTTAACAATATAAATTTGAACGAAAATGGATCAATCGAAAGAGATATTGAACCTGAAAAAGGAAAACAACCTTCTGAAACAAAAGGTACTGGAAGGGAACTCGAGACAATCGAGGGCGTTGATGAGAACGGAAACGAAAGTGAACGAGACCATATCGACAAACCAAGGGGAGTTGAAAACTCTATTGACGGAACTGAAAACGCAACTGACCGAAATGGAAGGGAGACTGATGGCCAAGTTGACAACGATGGAGACCAACTTGACGGAGGAGATACGGTCGATAGGAACGGAAGTGTCCGGGATGGAATCGACGGTGAGCGGACTGTCATCGGACGTGCAGGATCTGAAAACAAGGGTAGAGGCGTTGGAGAAAGCGTAAGGGAAAAGACGGATGATTTCACTTTCGCAGAGAAAACAATCCGTTTTAGGGAGAACGCATGGAATGAGTCGGTATTGTTCGCTGATAATGATATCCAAGTAGTAGAGAAACAGGTAGGTTCCGCCAAAGATCAATATGAGCGTACCCTATCTACATCATCCTATCAATTTCAGGAGGCGTTTCAGGATTCTATGCTAGGGCTTAAAACATTGCAGGATGCCGTGGCAAAGGCAACGAGGAGTCGTATATTGGATTATGAGAACGCTTATATGGCCGAGAATGCCCTTTCCTCTGTTAATGAAGCTGAGTTCAACGCTTATAGGAAAGCGGCTTTCGAGCCTATCTTAAAAGCGATGTCACGATTGGAAAAGATGGGATCCACCATTGATGAGATAAGGGATTACCTTATAACCAAGCATGGTATTGAGCGTAACAGGGAAATGGCCGTTAAACGAGCGTTGTCACAAAACTCGGAAACATATAAATCCCTGCTTGACGAGTATATCGGGAGAAGGAATGAGATACGTGAGAACGGTAGGTCTTGGGAAGAGCAGCAATCAGAAATGGATAGGCTTGCCGAGGAATACGGAGCTAATCTTTCTGATGATTTCAGCGGATTCACGTCCATGTATCCTAACGAGGATAACACGGGGTATGATCCGGATTCAGCAAGGAGATACGTATTGGATTACGAGTCAAGATATGATACATCGGAATTATCGGCCTCTGTCAAAAGAGCCACTGACGCTATATTGGCAAAGCAACGGGATAGCGGGCTTATGAGCCAAAATACGTTTGATTCGATCAGCGATATGTATCAGTTCTATGTGCCTTTGCGTGGATGGGAGGAGACTACGGCAGATGAGGTTTACGCTTATCTTACATCCGAAAGCCAAACGTTCAACGCCCCTATAAAGACTGTCGTTGGGCGAAAGAGCAAGGCTGACGATCCTATAGCGACGATCGCTAATATGGCAGAGAGCGGAATCATGCAAGGGAATAGGAACTTGATGAAGCAAAAGTTTTTGACAATGGTACAAAACCATAAGACGGATCTCGTGAGCGTAAGCGAAATGTGGGTTCGTCTTGACGAGGCTTCCGGTGAGTGGATCGCCGTTTTCCCGGATATACCATCTAACGCCAATCCGGAACAGGTGGAGTCTATCGTGGAATCTTTCAACAAACGCATGGAGGAGCTATCCAATGAAAAAGGATCTAATGTTAGACGTTCAAGGGATGCTATAGGGATACCTTACAAGATATTGCCAAAGGACTTGAAGGAGCATCAAGTGATCGTAAAGAGAGCCGGCAAAGAATACTTACTTACCATAAACGGGAACCCAAGGGCCGCTCAAGCGTTGAACGGGCTTACAAACCCGGATAATACGAAAGGATGGTTCGGTACCGTGGAGAGATACGCCGGATGGCTGAATCGAAACTTGGCGGCTAACTTTACGACACGTAACCCGAATTTCATGGTAAGTAACTTCCTCCGTGACGCTCTTTATTCGAATACTACCGTATGGGTCAAGGAAAGTCCTGTATACGCATGGAAGTTCAATAAGAATTTCGCTATGGTAAACCCGATCAATATGTATCGTCTGGTCAAGGGGTATGAGAACGGTACGTTGGATATGAGCGATCCATTGAATAAGGCATATCATGATTTTGTAATGAGAGGAGGAGAGACCGGATACACCAATTTGAGAGACGTGGAAGCCAAGAAAAAGGCGATCCAAAAAGAACTTCAATACTCCAAGCAAAAGGTATCTATCGGAAAGACTTTGAAAATACTAGGTGAATGGATGGACTTGTTCAATAAGAGCGTCGAGAATTGCGCTAGGTTCGCCGCATTTCTTACTTCTAGGGAAATGGGGCGAAGCATGGATAAATCCATTTATGACGCTAAGGAGATATCCGTAAACTTCAATAAGAAAGGGGCGGGTTCGAAATTCTTGAATACTGAGGGGCAAACCAAGATAGGTAACGCTAGCGCTTTCACGTCTGGATTGTCAAGATCCATGTATGTGTTTTGGAACGCTGGTGTACAAGGTATGTATAATTTCGGAAGGTTGGCCAAAGATAATCCCAAGAAATTCTTGGGGTTAGCATCCTCTTTCTATTTGCTTGGCACGATCATGCCTATGCTCGCGGCCGCATTTTGGGATGATGAAGATGATGATTACTACGATCTTCCGGAATACGTGAGACGTAATAATATCTGTTTCCGTAACGGTGGAGGAAATTGGATTACAATTCCTATGCCCATAGAGTTAAGGGCTATATATGGACTAGGAGAAATGTCTTCTGGAATAGTTTCCGGAAAGGAGAAGTATACCGATAAAAAGATGGCCATGAAGATAGCGGAGCAAATGTCACAGGTTCTTCCTTTGGACATGATGGAGGGAGGTGGAGGATTCTCCGCTTTCGTCCCAAGCTCGGTAAAGCCATTGATTGAGGCCGGAGATAACAAGGATTGGACAGGTTTGCCTTTATATAAGGATAACGACTTCAACAAGGGTATGCCGGAATGGACAAAGGCTTTTAAGAGCGTGGATCCCGCTATATTGGCAATGACTAAATATGCCAATGAACTGACCGGAGGAGATAAATACACTACGGGTACCGTTAACCTAAACCCAGCCATTATAGAACATATATTGGACGGCTATTTCGGAGGTATTGAGGCTACACGTTCCCAGATGGTCAAATCCGCTGAAACCGCTTGGGGTAGTCGTGATTTTGACTGGAGGAATATCCCTGTCGGGAACCGTCTTATAAAGAGTGGTGATGAGCGGACGAAAAAGAAAGCCATAGATAACGCTTATTATGAGAATTTGGAGGAAATGGATAAGATCGGACAAAGATTGAGAGGATATCGTAAAGAATTGTCTAATCCACAGAACGATAGTTTTGATATAGCAGAGTATCAGAAAAAATTGAATGATCTTATGATGAGCGATGAATATCGTGGATATGTAGAGTTTAATAATCTTAACAAATTGTATCAATCAATGGGTGAGTATTTGAAAAAGGTAGATGATGAAAGATTGGAAATGGAGTTATACGATTTGAAAGCTATGATGAATGAGATAGCTAATGGTGAATAGGTAAAGTGGCGGGTGGCGTTGGTGTCACCCGCTATCTTTTTACATTTTAAATATATTCACTGATCAAGCCAATAAATGCTACTATCGATATAATAGAGAATATGAATATTATCAAAGTGCTTAACCTAAAAATATATATGGATATAATTTCAAGTAAATTCCATGATTCTGTACCTAGTATCATAAACTGTGTCGTATATTCTTTATATCCGGTTTTTATGGTTTTTTTCTCTATAACACGATAACATCCAATAGGAATTAAGAAAATACCAAGGAACATTAAAAAACGGTATCTTACTTCTGATATGCCGTATGGTGTTGTTGATTCTCTGAATCTAATCCCTTCAAGAATTACTCCTAAAATCCTTGCGTCATACAAATAGATGTTTTTCCCTTTTCCATTAGGTTTCCTAGGCTCGAATTTTTCTTTCCATAATATCTTTTTTAAAATAATATCTCGATTGAAAATATAGACTAATATCGCCGATGAAAGGATTGTCATGCTGTTTAAAAAATCTTCCATATTTATTTTTCAAAAAAGTCAGATTGGTTAATTTTTTTTGTTCTCATGTTGCCATTAGACACTTTATGAAGAGTTACTTCATAGTATGGAATAGAAATTCCATTTTCTGTTCTCTCTGAAAACATATTAAAATAGTCTTTATAGTTGGCTTGTGAAGAGTAATGTACATTTGATTGAAACATTCCTAACTTCATTCCATTGAATAATAAATTAGGATTCCAGTCATTACCATAAACACATTTCATCTCATAAATACCTTCTGGAATATTTCTTATATCATAAGATGTGTGTTTGTTAATATATACATTCCTAATTATCTTTTTACTAGTTATATTTTTTAATATAACAACAGCGTCTTGATCACTTCCATTATTTACCGTTATATAATTATCTTGGCTATCATCATACGAATTAATTCCAAAGTATTCAGTAAATGGAGAATCTCCATTCATAAGATGATTATTCTTATATATATTTGAATCTTCAACTTCTTCAACTATAGGCGCAACCTCTTCAACATAATCATCAATCTTTTGTGTAGGATTTATTGTGTCTGTATTATGGTTATTAATATTGAATAAATTAGCATGGTAAGCTATATATATAGTTATTATTGATATGCAAATAAATATTAATATATTTTTAGAATTAATGCTTGTCTTTTCCCTTTTATATGATCGTTTATTGATTGGACTCTTTTTTTGTTTTTGTATATTCTCTATATCAGACTTACCTCTATTTGTTTTGTCTGTGTTTATTGAATTGAAAATATTTTGCCTATAGGAATTTAAGTCATTATCATATTTTGATCTTCGTTCTGGGTCAGATAATACTTCATATGCCTTTTGTATTTTTATAAATATATCATGTGCATTGTCGCTTTTGTTTTTATCAGGATGATATAATAATGCCTTTTGCCTGTATGCTTTTTGTATTTCTTCAAAAGTAGCACATTCAGTAATTCCAAGAATAGTATAGTATGTATTTATAGACATGTTTTGTGTTTTTTTGCAAAATTACCCAATCTTCACATCCGTTATTCCGTAGGAGGCATGTTTTACGGCATATTTTACTTTTAGTTTTATCCCGAGGAATAGTAAAAAATAAAAAACTCCCCAAATCCTCACGGATAAGGGAGCTTTTATTATTTAACTATAATCTATATGAATGGTTTTCAGACAACCTTAAACGATCCGATTCTCACGAACGAGAGCGTTTGTAATATCTAAATCCATATCTAAACAAAGACATACTTAATCATCATTGCCGATCCTCCCGGAATAGCAACGGTGGGTATATCCGTCTTAAAATGCTTCCCAATACCACCCAAGGGAAGCGGGAAATATTTATTCAAACTATATTTTATGCCATAAGGAAAGGAGTGTGCCCCCATCCTCCAAAGCTATCCCCTTGACATAAATATACCTCTGGTTCTCACGAAAGAGCGGTATGACATTGATAAAATTATTTTATGAATACAACCTAGTGTAATATCTTTAAGTAATGACTCCGGTCCATCACGGATGAGAGCCATAAGGGGTTATAAATATATAACATACCATATACGCATAAAAAAACGTGGCGCCGTCGCAACTACCAAGACCCGGCGTCCCCACGCCAACATAACAGGTAGTAAGCAACGGCCCACGTCTTATATATAGATTATATATACAAATAACGTGGGCGTATTGTTGCTATCGGCTCCCTGTTATGTTTATAAATTTGGGGAATTTAGGTCTTTATAGGAGACGATATCTTTAACGCCACAATGTGTGTCACGTCTTATATTCTAATCAGTGACTACGCGAATATACTCTATTTATTTTATATTAGTAAAAAATAAGTCGTATTTTATTTATCTAATATTGATTTTTACAGGGGAAACGTTCATGCGCACGCTATAAACTCGACTCATTTTTGGGATATGAATCAAGATATCCCGTTGATTCTTCTTTGATTATAGAAGGCTTAGGCATATCCTCTGATATGAGCGCTCCTATCATGTCTGTCATCAATATATCGTCGTGATTGCCACGACCGGGAATATTCCCGTAACTACCGTCCGGACGTTGCTCGTATTTGGATGCCTCCTTATACATGCGCTCATCCGGGTCTATGAACATATCGTCCTCGAACGCCACTATGAAATTATCTACCATGTCCTGCTTGGTCTTTTTGTTGGTCTGGAAGCCTATCTTCTTGTATATGCCGTTCCTTATGTCCTCGGGATCCGTCGCCGCTCGCATGTAAAGATTAGGGTAGATATCCTCTATCTTTTTCAGTATGCCACGAATATGATCGCCTTCCTCCACGAACTCGGATGCCTCTGATTTTTTCTTATCAAACGTATTGCTCTCGAAGGCGAGAAGGGCGTTCTTGTAGTATCTGGCGATCTTGACGGCTTTGTAGGCGAGCCAGTCATATCGTATATGACCGTGCCATCTAGCTACCACCTCCGGCTTTCCTCCGCTAAATCGTAAATTCCATCTGTTTATCACTGTTATACATGAGGGGTCTGAGTTCTTGCTACGTCCACCGACATCGACGATGACAAGATACTCGTTGGATGTCCTTGTATCATCGGGCCTCTTCCAGATTCTCAACAGGCCGTTCGGATTCTTGGTGAGAATTATCCTCTTGGTCTTTTCTGATTGGGATATGTCGCCAATGAACTCCGGGGGGGATACGTATCTTTCCCGCATCACCTCGATCGTATAGATATTGAACACGAGATTACCGGAATACTTGAAGCACTCGACATCGTCGGATGGTGCCTCGGATGCCATTGAAGCGTGGTCATGAAACGACGCCCTTTTCTTTATGTACCATTTGATGTGCTCCAGCGTAGCTCCTTTTTCCCATAGAGACCATAGATACTGTCCCGGCTCGCTATTGTCATTAGGGGAGGTCGTGACACCCCTTCCCTCTAATAGATCCAGTATGAAAAGCCGGGTCTCTTTCTTGTCCTTGAATCTTATCATGTCGTTCTCGATAAAGAAGAACGGTATGAATAGCGCCTTACGGGATGACGTGCCCTCCTTGGCCATTTGGTACTCATCATAGAAATAACCGGCCATGCCGTTAGCCGTAGACTCGGAGATCTCCATGGTCAACGGTCTCTCCAATATATTCGAGTCTATGTTTGTTATAACCTGCTCCGCCGATTTGCCATCCGTTGTTTTCCAGTAGGCTACCTCCGAGAAGTGGGCCATGGCATAGTCCATACCACGTGTTGACTCGAAATTCTCATAAGATGCCACGGTTATCACGTTATCACGTACCTTGTTCCCGGACGGGTCGGTGATTATGGAGTCGGACGCCGAATGCTCGTAAGGGGCGAATTGCAGCTTGTCAACACTATATATAAAGCCCGGGATGTTATCGAGAACCTTTTTATACATGGCCTTGATACGTTTGGCGGTATCTTTCGTCTGGGCTATAATTACGGAATACCATCCTTCCATGACGAATAGCTGTATCCACGCCATATAGAGCTGTACCAAGGTGGAACCTCCCCATTGCCGGGCTTTCAATAATATTATACGGATCGGGACTCCCTTATGCCTCATTTCCTCCAGAACGGATAGCACGTAACGTTGGGCGTAATTAAGCTCGAAGGGGATCATTTCTCCCGCCTCTTTCGACTTGATCTTAAATAACGAGAAAAAGGCGAAGGACGGGTCTCTCGAGCAACGAGCCCAAAATAGCATGTTGGCCACGTCCTCCTCATTTATCCCATCTGAATCCGGGTACAGCTCGTTGAACCTTATCGTGTAGTCCTTTATGGAACCAGCTTTCAGAACATCCTGATACAGATCGTTCTTGAAAACCTCCTCGGTAAGCCACTGTACCCTTATGGGGTAATCATCTATGACAACCCTATGGCTATGCCCCTCCATTCCACGCCCCGTGAATTGGTCGTGCGTGCCGAATATATTTTTCAGCCTCTTGTTATTCTCGGCCAATATAGACTCAACCTCTTCCGTGAACGCTAATTTTCTGTATGACTCCATAGATGATATAGGCTATTAGGAATGACAGCAAGTGTATCCTCCAGTTGAATAAGGGGATAAACGCCATGACGATATTGCTCAATATTATTCTCCAAAGGCTTAGTTTATAGGCGTGATATCTGCGGGCGTAACATCCCATGATAAATCCGGACATGCCGCATGTAGGAACCGGCAATGAGGCTAGTGGTACGAACGAGGCCAAGACGCAAGACACGTAACCGATCAGGCATGTTTTCACACGAGGCTTAAACTGGAATAAGGCGATAAGATTTAATGATAAATGAAAGATGTTTGCGTGGGTGAACGTGTAAAGGAAATGGTCGTATGGTATGGAATTGGTATCGAAATAGAAATGTTTACCTGCGAGTTGGAGTATGACGCTTGTCAAGGCGATTATTAATGAAGGAATCAGTCTTTTTAGCTTACCTTCCATTTTTCCTTTCCCGGTTGATGCGTTGTATTATCGCCAACGCCCGTGAATAGGATATGTAAAAACAGGGGGCCGTTTGATAGACCGCGAAAGAGGTGATGAAATAAACGGAGCTTCCCTTGAATTCTCTCTTTTTCTCCAGCTCTTTGTAAATCTCATAAATGTCATCGATCATCTTGTTCCTGATCGATCGACCCTTTTCCTTGGTCTTCCCTTTCCTGATCAGCAGGATTCCCCTATACGCTTGAAGGGTGGAGATCCAGAACCTAGAGGCATGTGAGGATATAGCCCTCATTACCGCCTCTCGGTGGGATTTCACTTCCCTCATCTTCAAAGCACGTCTATAAGCTTCGTAAAGCTCCATGTCCCGCTCTGGGATGAAATCTACGCCATTAACCATAAAGAACGCTTGTTTTGGTGAACATCACAAAGATAAAAAATAGATTCACATGTTTGATTATTCTTAGGGTTCATGGGTTAAATAAAATAATCAAAATAACAAAACGGATATACCTTATTATTTTCCTTTGCCTAAAACAAAATCGATTAAGGTATGGCAGATATATCTAACAAAGAGAGATTCAGACAGAGATACGCCAAACGGAATCCGGATCTTAACATGGATGACGAGGAGGCTTACTACGGCTCGGTCAACCAGTTCATGGACGAGTATGAGGGTTATGAGGGAAACTCTAAGAAAATGCGGGAGAACCTATCGAAGAGTCCAGCTTTCGCCGAGTTGATGGTAGCCGCTAGGGATCAGGATGATTTCGATCCCGTGGTGTGGATGGTACAGAATAAGGGGCTTGACTTAAAAGCCTTGGCCGATGATCCTGATTATTCGCAAAAGCTGGCCGACGCTCATAACGCTTACTTGGAGAAACTGGCGAAACAGGACGAGATCGAGAAACAAATGTCGGAGAATATGCCGGCTAGCGTGGAAGGGATAAGGGCGAAAGCCTCGGAGATGGGCCTTTCCGATGATCAAGCGGAGGAGGTTATAGGCAAGATGTATCAAGTCATGGATGATTTGATCGTCGGTAAATTGGACCCGTCTATTTTCGAGATGATGGCCAAGGGCATGAATTATAACCAAGACGTGGAGGCCGCGCGGGAGGAAGGCGTTGCGGAAGGGATCAACAAGAAAGTTACCGACAAGTTAAAGGATCTTAGCGGTAAGCAGGAAAGGCCGAGAGGAAGACAAGGAGCACGGCAGGAGAAGCCGGTTACGCAAGACGTGAACAATCCTTTTTTATAATAAGAATAAGAATAATAACAATTAATACTTTTGCGATGAATAAATTATTTAAAGACAAGATGTTTTGGGTCAAGGCTTTGTTCTTTGTCTTGGCGGTATTGACCGGTGGAGCGGCTATGGCCGTGGAGATCGGGGAGAATGGAAGTGATACGGATCCCAATGATGGCAAGCCGTTGGAGAACGCGACCCCGGACGCAGCAGGTAAGGGTATTGATCAGCAGGGGCAGGGGGCTACCGGATCTGCGGTCACTGACGCTGATCTGGCCGAGAACAAGGTAGAGGATTACGTCAGTAAATTTCAAGCGTACAAATATCCCATGCACACGGATTTCCTCAAGCTCGCCAAGCAAGTCCATGTCAACACGAAGGAACCGGAGCATTACAATATTGGCGAGGCTATAATGGATTGCGTTACCAAGGCGGCGGTGACCAACACTGAAAAGGACGCTGAGGTAAAGCTAAGCTTGTATAAGAATGACGAGAAGTTATTTGCCGAGTGCAACACTGTCTTGGTAGACGGCGTAACCGGATATGATGAGAACGGAAATTCTGACGGTAGCCCGTTAGTCCTCTATGTCATATCCGCGGATAAGGCTAACGGTATTATGGTTTCCGCTCTTAATGGCCCGTTGGATGAAGGAAAAAACATGTATGTGCCGGATTTGAAAGCGGGTACCGGATTGCACATCATGGCACCGGCCATGAGTGAGAGTGAGGTGGAGATCGCCCCGGATTCCGCTTATCCCAAGAAAGAGATCGCCTACTTGCAGAAGAAGGTATGTCCGATCACGTGGACGGAATTCTTCGAGCGTATCAATAAGAAGGCTAAGTGGAACGTGCAAGACTTGAAGGATTGGACTTTGTCTAATTTCCGCAAGAAATGTACACGCACGATGTTGATCGGTGTAGGTACGAAGTTCGTGAAGTATGGCTCCAAGAAAACAGGTACCGAATACGTGTATGCCCAGAAAGGCGTGTTGAGACAATTACGGCTGGGTTACCAGATCGGTTCGACATTGGAGTTCGCCGATCTTATCGGTATCACCCGTATGCTTTTCGGAAAGTACTCGAACACGAACGAGATGGACGTGTATTGCGGTACCAAGTTCATCGAGAAGTTGCTGAACATCGACTTTACGAAACATAAGGATATCTCATTCGTCAAGAAACAGAATATCGGTATTGATATCTCCTCTTTCGAGACCACTTTCGGAAAGTTGAACTTCAAGGTCGAGCACGCCCTTGACGATCTTGGATATGAGGAATGCGCCGTCGCTTTCCCGATGTCCGAGGCCAAGCGTTATTACTACCAGAAAGGAAAGACTCTTACCGTGGATCATTCCAAGGGAGAAGGCGGTGAGGTACGGGAGGCCAAATCCCAATATTATATTCAGGATGACTGCTTGATGCTTACGGGTTATAACTCGATGCTGATCGGTCCGGACGTGACAGTGAGCGGATATAAGCTGTCTATGCTTGACACAGTAGTTTCCAGCGTGGCTTCCCTGAGTTCCGTATCTACACCGAAAAAGGACGATGTGGTTTACTTGACCGTAGCGGACGATACGCACGCCGTCGGATTGTATGTATATGACGGTACCGCATGGAAACCATACAAGGGAGAGATTAACGTGTAAACTGTAATATTGTCAAACAAGACCCACCGGAGCAAACGCACGGTGGGTCTAATAAAATCAATCGAATGATCACGAAAACATATGAGTTGGTAGGCAAGGATAATTGCATGCTCCGTACTATATACTGCGGCACAAGGGTCAGCATGGAGTTCAAGGGCGGTAATTTCATCAATGGCAAGAACGCCTTACTACGGACTAGCAACCCTTTCGTACAAGACGCTATCGAGAATGATTGCCGATTTGGTACGTCTATCCGGCTCGTCTCTACGTTAAAAGACGATGATGTGTCTGGTGTCTCGGTCATGAGGAACTCGAGAGGCCGGGAAAAACAAGTGAAAGAGGTCAAGACCGTAAAGAACGTGAATGATGCTATTGACTATTTCGCCAAGATGGGCTATAAAGTGGAGAACGATGATATGCTCGAGGAGTTAAAGGATAAATTAAGTGTCTCGTTCCCGAACATGAAATGATATGGATATTAGCGTGAGCGACATAGTGAGTGAGGTCAAGATCTGCATAGACGAGATCGGGCTTAATGACGCTGAGTTCCTAGGAACGCAGGATAACGAGGAAATGGACACGATTATCAAGTCCAAGATATCGGAGGCGTTGCGCTTCGTGAACGGTAACGCAGACTGGGGCCTGTTGGAACCAAACAAGATAATAACGGACGGAACCATAGAGGAAGATCTTGTCGCTCATGTAAGCTTGCCGGAGAACTACTCTCGGATTTGTTACGCTAGGCTATCATCATGGCCTTTATTTATTTCAGATCCTATCTATTGGAACGATAAGGAATACGCCACGCTGTCGGATCCATACGCAACGGGGACATGGGAAAGACCTAAACTGGCGTTGACCATGAGGCCGGGTAAGACATTGGAGCTATATAAGGCGAAGGATAAATCCGATACGTTCGAGATCGGGATCATAACGGACGAGGATATAACGGATAGCTTGGAGGTAAGCCCCAAGCTGAAAAAGGCGCTGATCTATTATATATCCGGCCTCACGTTGCTTACTTACAGGGATCAGCATGCGGACAGTATGTTTAATCAAGCGTTGGTTCTTATGGGTGTCAATCCATCCGGGGCCAACTCCAATCAATAACAAGACTATAGAATCATGGTATACATATTCAAGGACAGGTTAATTCGGGTAGAGTGGACTATTTACAAGGGGATAAGCCCGGTGAAAGAGGATTTCTCCCGATCTAATGTAAAGGTTTTTCTATTAGGCAACCGGGAGAAATATCTACTTCAAGCGAGAGCGGACAAAGGTACGCTTTATGTAGACATTCCTTCAGAGTTGGAAGAAGGAACTTACTCTATCGAGGCGATATGGGTCAAGAATATGGATCATGTCTTTGATACACGAAGCGTATGCCGCTCCAAGAAAGAGGATCTTTTCTCTATTACCGAATTTGAGGACGAGGCTACGAATATCGGAGAAGGTGTCGTCGTGCTGAAAGTAAAGACCTCTACCGCCACTTATGGCTATGATGGTTTGTCCTCATACGAGCTGGCCGTATTACGTGGGGATTGGAACGGTACGGAAGGAGAGTGGCTGAAGCATGAGCGTTACGTAAGCGTACTCAATTCCCGTGGTGATAGCGAGGTTGATACCATGAGCCAAAAGGCCATTACCGATGAGTTGGAGGCACAAGACAATGCCATAGAGGATATTAGAGAAGATACGGAAAAACTTGATAATCGTGTAGAGAAAGCGGAGGACAAGGTTAATAATATGGGGGATGTCGTTGATGAGATCAAGAGCCATGCCCCGGTATCAGCCCGTCCCGCCGGTTTCAAGCCGGACATCGACCTTACCCCGGAGATCACGGTAGACCGTGCTTGGAGAGACCATGAGGGCAACGTTATCCGTGATACGTATATCACCCGGAGGGGATTGAGGAACGAGATAATCGACATCACCAACCAACAGGTAACGGACTTGAAGCCCGGTTCCGTCGATCCGGACGATCTTTCCGAGGCTACGAAGCAATTGATAGGAAACAAGAGCATTACCAATCTTCCGGACGAGGAGGATATAACCGTTTCGGAAAACCAGACCTTGAAACTGAAAGATAAGGAATACGCACCGAAGGATTACTCCGGAATGGGACGGGTGTACCTCCGGAAGCATTACGTGAACGGCGTGAACACGCTCACGCAGCACATGATGAGAAAGCCTAATACCATTTACATCATCCAGTACGACTACTGCCTAGCCGGTCAGACGATTGAGGTGCCGGACAATTGCGTGCTGGATTTCCAAGGGGGGAGTTTGAGGAATGGTACTATACGCTTTTACAATACGATTTTAATTGCAAATACAGAGGTATTCAATAATATAACCCTTAAGGGCAACTTGCTTAATGATACTTGTACTACAGCATGGTTTAAATTAGACAGAACTGGATCTACTGATATATCTTCACAAATAAGAGGTTTATTCAGTGTTGCGTCAAATAGAGTTGAATTTACAGAGGGAACGTATCTCTTCTCAGAGGTGGATGTAAACTTTCCGGCTGCAATAAAAGGATTGGGGAGTGTAACTATTAAGCCTGTAGTTAAGTATCCTAATGTAGCATCAGCCTTGAAGAGAGTATTTACCGTAACTAATCAAAGTTACTTCAAGTTGGATAATATCTCATTTATAGGAGATACTCAATTTATATACAACAATGCTTATATAGGTGATGGTCTTATTCTATGCGATAAGGTTAAGGATGTAAGAATTACTAATTGTGTATTTGGTGATACTGTTTCAGGTTATCCAAACCCCGGACCTACTCCTACTACAACTATAGGGCAGTTAATTACTGGGCAAGATTGTAATTACTTTGAAATCTCTCATTCCGAGTTCTACAATAATGAGGCTTTTGAATGGATTAATATCACAATGCCCACTCTTAAAAGAGTGGATTTGAATGTGGTCTTCAGTGATAACTATGTACATGATTATAATAGAGGAGCAACTCCTTTACTGGCTGTATGTAATAAACTTGAGATAAATAGAAACTTGTTTGAAAGATGTTACTATACAGGTTCATTACTTAATGCTCATGGTCTATACACAGAGTTCAAAGGCAATATCATTAGAGAAAGTAGAATGAGTTCTATACTTGACACATCAGAATGGGGTCAATATAGAAGTGAATCTGTTACTGCTGAAAATAATGATGTTGAGTGTTTGAATGCTGCTTTAGTAGCTACTCTTGCTACTAATATTACTATTAGGAATAATAGATGCAAGTGTTTTAATGCGCTTATAGCTCTTGGATCATCTGGAAATTATACAGATAAGGATACTAACACAGTCAATTCACCAGCATGTGAAACTATAATTATTGAAGGTAATGACTTTGACTTTTCCCATTATAATGCAAAATATAACTTACCTTCACCAGCTTATAGAGCAGGTGTATGTATATACCCTGTATATGTGATGGGTACTAATCTAAGTATCAGAAGTAATAAATTCAAATTTGTACAGGATGATGCTGTGGATAGAAGATACTTCTTGATACAGAATATGTATAATGTAGATTTTACTGACAATCAGATTGATGGTATAGCTACAAGACCTGAGTTAGGATTCTATAAAGCATTGATACAATACACTTTGACTAAATCGCGACTTGTACCTATTAGTAATAGGGAGATAAGAAGATTAACTTATGAGAATAATAGCAATATAAATACTATTGGCGCTTTCTTTGTGTTTGATATAAGATCTGAAAACTTTGATTGGTTCAAAGTTGATTATATGAGTGTAGCTAATAATGTTATGAGAGGCGGGTACTTGAGTACCAGTAAATGTTACATCAAGACACTCAATTATATGGGTAATATTGGGGATTTGTATTTATATGGCAAAACAAATGCTGTTATCTATAAGATGACAGGAAAGACTGAGAATATTCAAGCTGACTATGTTGGTATAATGGAGAAGGGCCAATCTTATTATATAGATGATAAGATTGTAAAAGCTTTACGAGATTGTTCTTATTTTAATTATTTATTACCAGATAATATAGGTACCGCAATTAGAGTAGGGGATAAGGTAGCATGGTCATCAGGTAATGTATGGCAAGCATTAAATGATGTTATTCTTACAGATACGGATATTCCTTCTAATTCAGTTTCACTTCCTGCTGAATCTATTCTTGAGTTTAATGGTATTTATTGGATAAAAGTCAGTAGTAAAGAGCCTGTTCTTTTTTGTAATGAAACTGGTTCTACAAAAGAAAGACCGATACTTAACTCTTATTACAAAGGTTCTACTTATTACGACATAACTTTAAACAAGCCTATTTGGTGGACAGGCACGAACTGGGTCGATGCCACCGGAGCTACCGTATAACCATTAAAACATTATAATCATGAGACAATTCATATACAAAATCATCAGAAAGATATTTAAGCTTGTATTCAGTATCTACAAGCCGAAGGTAAGGACATTGTACAAAGGCCGTAAGAACATTGATCTTACGGAGAACGGCGACCAGCGCATAAGGGTAGGAAAGCCTTTCTATCTGGGCGGGAACACCTACAAGTTAGATCAACGGGATAATACGAGCGTCTTCAAGCTGGCCCTTTACAAGAAGGAAGGCGAGGATTGGTCAAAGGCTAACGACCTTGATTTGATCTTGAGACTTAACGCCGGCTACAACATATTTTACGTATAACGAACTAAAGCACGATACATCATGGAAGAGCGAAAAGATATTTGCGAGGGTTACGAGAGGGATAGCGTACAGCAGCTAGACAAGCTGGCCAAGGATAAGAACGAGCGTTTCCCGATCTATCCGTTGACATACATTCAGGCCGTATATGACGCTAGGACGAAAGAGAGGCTTGATTCCATATTGTGGAAATGTAACAACGTGTATTTGCCTTGGATGGGATCGGCTGGGGATACCCGCATACAATTGCCTTTCTGGATGAGAAGGAAGGGTATCATAATCACTTACAAGAACCTTGACGAGGAGACGATAACCGAGAAGCTCACCTATGATCTTTGTATCGCCGATGATTTCTTCCGTCTTGACTCCTCTTGGACTAGGATAACGGACGCCCTTCCGGTCGGGGGTAACATAACCATAGGCTCTAACGGAAATTGGTTTCAAGATGGCGTTGATACCGGCTTCAAGGCACAGGGACCTAAAGGGGACAACGGACAAGTTCCACACCTTCGCTTGGCTGGTGGATACGTAAAATATAGCTACGATGAAGAGATATGGTATGATCTTTTTCCGCTCATTGACATAACGCCAAGCGTAAAGGTGGGGGAGGTAAAGACGTTACCCGCAGGTAGCAAGGCTTCGGTAACGAACGTTAGCGGGGATAAGGACGCTATTTTCGACTTTGGAATCCCTATGGGAAATACTGGGGCCAAGGGAGAGAAGGGGGATGGGTATGATTTGTTGGGATTCAGGGATACGGCGGATACTTTGCCTTCCACCGCTAATATCGGTGACGCTTACGCTGTAGGAACTTCCTCCCCATATCATCTTTACGTATGGAAGGACAATGTTAGTAAGTTCGTTGATATAGGCTCACTTAACGAGATAAAGGCCTCTATCTTTGACGGGGGTAGGGCTGATAGTAATTATGGTGGGACAAGAACCATCGATTGCGGTGGGGCTGACGCTTATTTGGTGTAACTCATAAATTATTTACCTATGGAAAGAATTCAGTTAAGAAGAGATACGTCGACAAGATGGAGAGAGGTGAACCCTATTCTCATGGAAGGTGAGGTCGGATTTGAGACGGATACCAGATTGAGAAAGATCGGTGATGGCGTGAACCGTTGGAATGACCTTGAGTATTTGAAGGCAGAAGGTATCGTACAAGAAATTGGGGATAGCGAGGATGTATCCATTAGCCAGAAAACGCTTTCTAATGAAACATTTTTGAATCGTGTGAACTTAAAAAGCTCAAATGATTTAGACTTGTGTACTCAAATTGGAATTTATACATGGGTGAATGATGAGGTTCCTCTAAATTCCCCGGTACAAGGCTTAGGTTTAATGAACGTATTTCCCTATTTCCTAGATAAAGATGTCTTAAAACAACGAATTGTCCAGCAAGTCTTCGATTACTATGGGAGAATGTATGTCAGATATAAAAGTAGTGGAGAATGGGGCGATTGGAACAGGCCTGCGGAAAAATCCATGTTGGATAACACCGTAGACAATACTTTCACTTACAGAAGAATTTTAAGTTCGGATAATAATTTAGATGAGATCTCTCATATCGGGATATACTCGTGGATATCGGGCTCGGTTCCTCAAAACGCACCAGTTAGTTACGGAGGCGTACTTCTATTATTCCCTTATTTCCGGACGGAGTATACCGAGTTAAGCCGTACCGTGCAAATAGTCATAGCCTCAAGCGGGAAGATGTTCTCCCGATATCGTACCACATCGGGTTGGGGTTCTTGGGTCTCTGGAGGATCGGGAGGATCTGGAGAGACTTATGAGGATCGATTGATGAGGGCGTTTTTAGATAAAACTTTCACGACGTGGCAACCCGAAGGTAATATACCTCGTAATTCACAAGAATTGTCATATTACAGTGGGGCTATAAGTGGCCTTCCTTATAGTTCCGTGTTTAATTTTGGTAACGACATTTACTATAACCGTGGTCTCTCCTCCTTTTTTTCGGCGGTAAAGAATAAGGGAAGTGTTTTATATAGTAAAGGTTACGGACAGGACACTAGAAGAGGCTCTTATTATGGTACCGTTTGCTCTACTTTTGGATCTTATATATCTGGTCAAAAGATATATTATACCACGACGGAGATTCCGGAGGTTGCCGAGGAGATCACCTATGTTGATATCGAGCAAATAAACATAGGTGATATTTTGTGGACTTCCGGGCATTGTAAGGTTGTTTCCTCTGTCAATGTGGATGAGGATGGCATCTATAATATCGTCGTTACGGAGCAAGGAGGATATAATATGATGGAAACGGTTTACGATAAAGATGGGTTTGAGAAAATCCTTAAAGGGATAGATCCTCATGATAAGAGGGTCTTTAAATTATACCGCTTCCAAAATCAAAGGATACCGGTTTTGCCTAAAATAGAATATAGCGAGAATGTCATTTCTGAATATGGGGATAGGACCTATTTTGAGCAAGGGCAAGATGTCTTTATAGCGGTCAAAGACGGGGAGCATATTAATATTTCTGATGGAAGCAATACGAATAGATACCTTTTATCGGGAATGTCCTCTAAAATCGTGAACGGGATCGAGCTATATAACGTGCGACCATATCTATCAGGGACGGCAGAGTATGATTTGTATACCGATAATGATGATCTTCACGCTAAACTATCTGTGATAGACATGGGTGATGTTATCTTGGATGATATTACAGTGAGGTTGACAGGATACAGCGACAATGTAAAACCTAGCTGGTATAACGTAATATACCTAATAGAAGCGGAGGAAGGAGAGTATCCGTATTTTCCGGCCCCAGAAGGATACATGGGGCATAATGCCGTGATGTGCAAGGATTTCATAAAAGACAATACTTTTAACGTAATCATGAGGGATGTGAAGGATTATGCCTCTGGATATTACGTCAGATGTTATTATGACACGAAATTCGGATTGGCTTATAAGGACAGTAATATCATTATGATAAAATAATTTAAGGAATATGGACAGAGTATTACAAAGAAGAGATACGGCATCGAACTGGGCTAAGTTTAACCCTGTTCTTTCGGAAGGGGAGATAGGAATCGTCATCGACGGAGGTAAAGGTTATAAGATAGGTGATGGTGTCACACATTGGAATGATCTGGAATACCCCTCTAATCCAACCAGTGTTGTTGGCACGATCGGAGATAGCGAGGTTGCCGTGATTAACCAGAAAGGCGTATCCTCTTTGGTCGGCCTAGACACGTACCCAGTCTTCTCCGATACCAAGCCCTACGTAAAAGGCGAGATCGTTAATTACGGCGGTCTCTTGTATGAGTTCACGGCTGATCATGAGGCGGGGGCGTGGATTGGCACGGACGCAAGGGAGACTAGCTTGAGGGGGGAGGTGACAAAATTAGCGGAATCAACTGCGGATATTGGAATGTTGAACTGTGATAATATGCTCAAGAGGGATGAGTTCACCCATGCCACTGTTATATCCAATGGGGTAACCTTCCAATATCTGGGTCAGGGCAGATACCATGTGTACGGAACCGCCACTGAGGATGTATCGAATACTATTTATCTTGACCGGAATAAATTGCCTGATAGTATCGTTCCCGGTAAGACCTATCAGTTGATATACTCAGCCAAGAATGCTCTCTTCATCGTATGGATCTATGCCGGCGGTGAGTTTAAAACCGGTGGTATGGTAAATGAGAACTATACCTTCACCCCTCCTAAAGATGCAGACGGCCTTATATTGGCTATAAGGGTACTTAGCGGGACAACCGTCGACGAGGTCGTCCATCCCGTCCTGATCGATACTTACACGAGCGATCAAGTGAAAGGTAAACTGGATAATATCAATAATATGGGAACCGTCTCAGGCGTAGGCAATCCCTTGGTATTGGAGGGTACATCGACCCTTCCTTTCGAGGATCTGTCCATCTCCGGATTGTCAGCGGATACGTTGGTCACTTTTTGTGGCAAGAATATCTTCATGATTACCAGCGATATGGTAAAAAGGATCAACAATGGTAACACCTATACGTTTACCGCCAATACGATAAGGGTGGTATCAGAAGGATCTACCGGTAATAGCGTATCCTCGGGCGAGAACTTTCCGGAGAAATACTGGAATCTAAATGGAAAGACATGGAATCATAACTTCAAGTTCAAGTTCGCCAATGATACATGGGTTACGGTATCAGGGAATTGCAGCGTCCCGCAGACCTATGACTTTAAGGCCCAGTTGCAGGTAGGGGATGGTGTAAACTCCAATTTATTAGTGGATGAGAACGGCTTGACCTTTGAGGCGAAGGCGGGTGTAGAGTACGGTATAAGACTATTCGTGGCCGAGGGATTCGTGGGTGATGTCACTTTCTATCCGCAGATAGAGATCGGCACCCATAAGACGGCCTATGAGCCTATCAATGGAGGTCGGTATATTACCAGCGATTATACCGACATAGCGGAAACCTTTAAGAAGAGAGGGAGCAAATTGGGTAGGACTACTATGTACACGGATAATAACGCCGTGATAACGGCTACGGCGAATAAAATGGACAATCCAGAGCAAACGTCGTATAATGGCAATGCTTCCTATAAGCTAAACGAGCTATGCGCCGATAAATCGGCTTTTTCTAAACCAAGAAAACCCATGATATCCTTTGTCGATGATGACACGTCCAGTATAGCGCTTGTTGAGAGATACAGGAATTTGTTCGTGTCTAAAGGTGTTGTCGGGAACTATGCGGTCATGACTAAGAACCTCAATGAGCAAGAAGGATTGGCCGACCTGCTGTTACTGTATGAGCAAGAGGGATTTGGTTGTCTTTATCATTGCTATTACCAAAGAGGTGATGAGACGAGATATTGGGAATCCGGGAACCCGATGTATGACGAGAGTTTGATAAAGGAGAATTTCATCAGGGGATTGAGAGACATGGAAAGATACGGTTTCTTGAATTATAAGCATTGGATTACCCCTTATGGAGTCAATGATGATTTTATAAGGAACCTAGCCAAGAGGCATGGGATGGAAAGCCTCATGACGATGAGCGGGGCTACGTCAAATAACAGTTTCATAAGCATCGCGGGTAATTGTGACAGGTATAACATCCCTCGAATAAGCGTGTCAAGTCAATCAAATCAAGACCGAACCAAGAGATTGATAGATGGATGTGTTGCCGATAATGGATGGGTTGTCATAGTCACCCATGCTAATACTTGGGGCAGTGGCACGGACGTAGATGAGAAAGTGTCAGATATTATCCAATACGCCTTGGATTCGGGGATGGAGGTCAAGGCGTTTCCGGAGGCGTTTGAGACATATCGGGCATCATTCTATTTCAACGAGTTATTTTGATAGATACAACCTTATGTACCGTTACCTCTCCTACATATCCGACCTCGCCAACTGGTTAAAGTCCATCGCCATAGCCGCCGTTGTCACGGCGATGGACTTCGTGTCGCCGATCGAGAACTTCTTGGTGGTGATCCTGTCGCTGGCCTTCATCGATACGTTCTGGGGATTGGCTGCGGATCACGGGGATTTCCGGAAGAGCAAGTTCATCCGTAGCTGGGTCTACATGCTAGTCTATTTCTTGATCATAATCATCTCGTTCTGGATAGGCGTGATGATGGATATATCGGAGGATAACGCCAAGGCTTTAGTTTCTTGGATCACGTGGGCGATGATATGGTTTTACGGAACCAATGTCTTAAAGAACATGGGCAAGGTATTTCCGGATAACAAGGTGATAGCCTTCTTGTATTGGGTTGCCGCCGTTAAGTTTATTAGCAAGGTCAACTTCTTGGATGAGTATAACAAGACAAAGAATAAAAAAGGCTCCCCTGATCCAAAAGGATAGGGGAGCTGGATGTAAAAACGCCTCTGTCACGCCTGTCACAGGTTATGATAGAGGAACAAGGTTAACAAAGCGTCACAAATATAGCAATAAAATCAAATAACAATGGCAGAGAAAAAATTACCTAGAGGGTTGCGAAACTGCAATCCCGGGAACATCCGGATCAACGGAGACTTGTTCCAAGGCGAGATACGCCCGAGCAAGGACAAATCTTTTAAGCAGTTCGAGACGATGGCGTATGGCTACCGTGCCATATTCCGGATCTTGCGTAACTATTATAACAACTATAAGTTGGAAACGATCTGCAAGATGATCGGTCGCTGGGCACCGGAAAACGAGAACGATACGGATTCTTACATTAAGGCCGTATCCGATTACGCCGGTATCCCGGCTGATGATCCTATCAACATCAACGATCGTGAGCAGATGATCCGGATCGTGGCCGGGATGAGCAAGGTTGAGAATGGGAGAGAGGCTGAAATGTCGGACGTTATCGCAGGATGGAATCTACTTTAAAAATATAAGACCTAACGCTGTAAAGGTAAGCGTAAAATAAGATGAAAAAATATATTGGAACAAAACAGATTGAAGCAGAACCTATGACAATGGGCGAAGCTTTTGAGAAAGGATTGCTTAAAGCGGGAAGAGTACCTAACGAAAGCGAGAAGTCAAATGCTGGATATCATGTGAAGTATCAAGACGGTTACGAGTCATGGAGTCCAGCAGAGCCATTCGAGAAGGCTTATAAGATCTGTGATACGTTTATGAATCGTCTCCAAATAGAATTGTCCGAATTATCCGATAAACAAGAAAAGCTAGGTAAGTTTTTTGGTACGGATATGTTCAAAGGATTGTCAACGCAAAAGCAAGTATTGCTACGTGCACAATTCGGAGCGATGGAAGCTTATAGGCAAATCCTTATTGAGCGCATCCGTATTGAGGGAATCGCAAAATGAAACCGTGGCAAGCAATATTAATACTAGTGTGCTTGGTAGCCAGTTTCACGGCTGGCTACCATATCCGGGGGGATGTGACTGATAAAGTCGTGTCTAAATCCGATACCGTATTAATAACCGACACGATCCATGACAGTATCCCGTATCCTGTTTACGAGACATTGGTGCAGACGATACCGGAGCCGTTCCCTATTTATATCACGTTGGACGGTGACACGGTAAAGGAACCTGTATATGTTCCGGTACCCATAACCAGCAAGGAGTACAAGACGGATGATTACCGGCTTTCAATTTCGGGTTACAAGCCTAATCTTGATTACATCGAGGTTTATAGAAGGACTGAGTATATAACCAAGACGATCTCTCCCCATAGATGGGGAATAGGCGCAATAGCCGGTTATGGGATCGGAAAGCATGGACTATCACCTTATGTAGGTATAGGAGGATTCTACAGAATTTGGTAATGAGTAATACCCATAGGGGCGGGTATTGAATAAAGCCCCTATTCCTTCTTCTGATTCGACCCGGACGAAGGAAAGACATAGACAACGCCATGTATGTTATTCGGGGAGAACTAGTATTGCCTAACACTCCTGTTATCAGTGGATACGGAAGCTCTTGCGGATGTAGACAAACTGATTAAATATAGAATTATTTTATCTGTTTGATTTACTTAAAACTCCTTGTGTCATTGGATACTTTTATGTATCTTTACACAAGAACAATAAAAAATATTCAATTATGGCACAAGGAGTTGTTTATATGTTTACTAACAAGTTAAATGGAAAAATGTATATAGGTCAAACAATACATGAAGATTTAAGGATAAAGCATCATTTATATGCCGCTTCTCATCCTAATACTAAAAACGAAGGTCAACCTTTTGTGCAGGCTTTACGAAAGTATGGAATTGATTCGTTTGACTACACACGCCTTTTTGTTACCGATGATATTGATGACAAAAATGAATTACGTCGCATTTTAGAGGAAAAAGAGCAATATTATATAAAAGAATATGACTCTGTAAATAAGGGTTATAATATGACTGAAGGAGGGGGGGGCATGAAAGGGTTTATGCTTCCACCGAGCGCAATAGATAGAATAAGGAAAGCTAATACCGGGCGCAAGTTAAGAGAAGAACACAGGATCGCTAACATAAAACGATTTGCGGAGATAAGAAAAGATCCAGAATATATAAGAATGATGTCTGAAAGGATGTCGGGAGAGGGGAACCCTATGTATGGAGTTCGTCTGTTCGGAGATCGCAATCATAATTTTGGAAAATCTCTATCCGAGGATACCAAAAGAAAAATTTCAGAGACGAAGAAAGGTAAGCCCGGACATAAACATACTAATGATACGAAAAAATTATTGAGCGGACTGTTTAAAGGAGTACCTAAAAGCGATGAAACAAAGAAAAAGATAAGCGCATCTTTAAAAGGTAAAGAATCACCGATGAGAAGAAAGCCTGTCGTTCAATATACGAAAGATGGTGTTTTCGTGAAGGAATGGGAGAGCATAAAAGAGGCAGAGTTAACTCTTGGTATAATTCATGTATCAGAATCGGCTAATGGGAAAAGAAATTATGCAGGAGGATATATATGGAGGTATAAATCTGAGTGCGACAAAGATATACCCCCTTTAGTAAGACCATTAAACGTTAGACGAATAGCACAGGTTGATGAAAAAGGGACGATTATAAAGGAATTTAACTCCATAAGGGAGGCTTCTAAAGAATTGAATCTAAAATATTCTGGGATATCAAATGTACTTAATGGATCTCAAAATAAAACAGGAAATAATTATAGGTTTATTTATATAGACCACTAACAAAAGATATTATGGCATTAAATAACGTATTCATAGGAGGTGACCCGTTACTGGGGTCTAACGGGACATGAGCGATGAGATGGAGGCTAGGATCAGGTACCTGATGAGCATAGAAGGGAAAAGAAAGTGACATTACACTTTATCTCTATGCTGACATCAGGGCTTGTCGTGCCTTATTGAGCGTATCTTGATCAACCTGTCCGTTGATCGCGTTCATTTGATCCGATGGGATACCTTGGATATTTCCACCTTGTTCAACCGCTTGTTTGTTGGATTGAATGGACTGAAGTATCTGGTCTGATCCGGGGTAATATGATAGTGATAACATTTGCTCCGCGGAAATGGCTCCGGCCATCCATAATTCCTTCACCAAGTCGTTTAACATCATTCTCGCTACCGGAGATTCAGCGGATTCCTTGATGTTGACCTTGAAATCTATATCTTGGACTGTCTTCGGGTCATACTCATTATAAGTGGCATAACCTGCGGATCTCTCCATCGATATATTCCTTGGGGATTGATAATATTGATGGATCGTTTTCATCTTTTTACGAGCGATCTCGGCCTCGAACGTGGAGAACTTGGTTAGTAACGTAGCGATAGATGTAGTGGAGTTCTGTGTTTCCATGGCATATCTGCTTGCCGCTGTTGATCCCGACGGGGTTTTCCCTTGCAAGGCTTCCGACACGGACGTTATATCGTTTATGAAACTCAATTGTAATTGCAATAGCTCCGTGGTACCGATATTGGTAGAGTTCGATGTTATGACTTCCGGTTTGTTCCCGCTCTTGGACGGCTCGTAAAAAATAAATGATCCGATCTCAACGAATTGCTCGGCGAACTCACGATTGGACATCCCGTCCGGAACGGAGTCTTTAGGGATCATCTTTACTCCCTTTACCGCTGATTGGATAGCCAAGTCGTTAAGCATGATCAGCCGGTTGATGTATCGTTGCTGATCTATGATAACGGAAATAAAAGGAACTGTCCGTCCATTCACCAAATAGTGTAGCTTGTAAATATAGGGGTGAGACTTATATTCATAAGGCGTGTCATACTCGGTAAGTACACGTCCGTCCGGTGATAGCATTTGGAAATGCCAATATTGATCTATTATATAGGTGTATTCTATCAATGGGATCTCCTCCGGAGGTAATCCCTGTGACATTCCCATACGCATACGATCCTCGTTCTCTCTCTTGATGACAGGAAGATCGCTAAGCTCTATCCTGTATATAGGATCATCGGTGTCCATGATATCCACGCAACGGTATCTAGGCTTGTTCTCCAATGTCCAAACATGGTAGGTCCGGCACAGGTCGGCGGCGGGAGGCGTGTCGAAAGACTCGTCCATGAAACGATCCGTCTGCTGGGTTCCCAGATTTTCCATACGATTGAGCCAAGATGAGTAAATCTCCTCCAATTGCCTGTAATCATACTCGGACTCCGCTAATACCGAGGCCAGCTCGCCTAATGTATAGTCACGGATCTCCCCGATCAAGGAATCATCCCAGTGCCTTGGATCATTGGCTTTCGACTCATAGAAGAAATAGGAAGGGTTGACCACGTAGGTGTAGCTGTCCTCTATATCGTCATGGCTAGACCATTCTTCCGTTACCACGGCGCATCCACCGCAAATAAACTCTATCATCTCAGAGGTGAGGACATCTTTCATAAGGTTATTTTCCCAGTTGGTCTGTAAAGCGTCCGTCATCATCTGTGACTTGGTATCCGCGTCTTTCTGCCGGGCGAAACATACGGGAAGGGTAGCGGTCTTTGCGTATAACCCCGCCAAAGTATTTACGATCTTGAAAAGATGATTGTTCTGCAAAGCGACCCCTCCCGTACGCCTCGCTATCCTATCGCGTTCCTTCACCCTTTCCCCGTCCTTGTCCACCACGATATCACCCCATTGGTCACCGAACACGTAACGGAAATTACGAAGACGGGTGGCCCTGAAATCGCTAAGGTTTTCCCAAGCGTTTTGGCACCTAGACAGTAAAGGTATGTTGGTCTTGTCCGTGCCTGATATCTTGATGCGGTGTTTGACGCTGTCAACCGTCGTGGGGCGTCGGGAAAACCGTGATTTAGGAATAAGTCGTTTCATGATTGGTCTTTTTAATCGCAAATAAATCGAATAAAAGGACTTGGTTTTGTCAGAATAACCAAAATAACAAAATAATCATACCTAAAGCCCTATTTTTGCCAGAAAAGGATCACAAATGACATATGAGTTTGAATATATAAAGGCGATAGATAAATGCGAGATGCTATCCAGCTTCGAGGGACGTGATCTCGTCGGGGATAGCGGGGAAAGCCTATATCTAAAGATAAAGATAACGGCGCAGGACAGGCCTCTTATAAGGACATATCTGGAACAGGCGGCGAGGGTTCTTGAAGAAGGTATGGCCAAAATAATAACCTCTTCCACTTATTCGGAAGAAGGGTTCGTATGGGAGGTCAGGACGGAGGATACACGTTGGAACGTCAATAGGAAACTGGACGAGAACCTGTTGGACGCTCTGGTAGGTTATTCCATGATGAGTTGGCTTTCCGATCGGAAGCCTGATAGGATAGGGGTTTATAAATCTTTGTGGGAGGATATGTCCGTCATGTGCGTGAAGAACATATACAGGAAGAATCCCCCGCTATTAAAAAAAGCATGATATGGACATAAATCTAGGTTGGACATATTTAAAGCATGACATTGACCAGTGGACATGGAGGCTGGGAGATATGAGAAAGGAGGATCCCGGTAAAAGATTCTCCTCGCAGTCCGATGATAACGAGGCCGATGATACTTTTATAAGACGCAAGATAGAGGAGGCGGTGGCGACCTTAAAGGTTTCCTTGTCCGGTATCTTGGAGGATATACCCGGCGATTCGGATGATTCATTGGATACCGATGCCGTGAATTGGGTGTTGCGCATGAAGGATCGTCGTGGAGGATATGATGGCGAGTCGTTGGCGACCTTGGCCCATAAATATGTGGTGTGGTTCGTCCTTTGGAATTGGAGCCTGATTTACTTTGAGGAACTAGCCGGAAAGCTAGAGGAGGAGTTAAAGGGTATAGCGTCCATGATAGAGGAAACCGCCTATTCAAGGAAAGCCCCGCGAAAGTGCAAGAGGAAGCCGTTTAAGGATATCGATGATGTCATTGTTGATGATGTCATTATAGAAACAGGAGAAATATGAGAGACAGGAAAATCATACAGCCACGTGTCGATATGCGTGGATTTGAGTTAACGATAACGCTATTGAGGTGCGAGATTGAGTATGACGTGGATTTCGAGACATGGAAGGTTGGGGATGTATCGGGCCTTCCCGGAAAGGAAAGAGCTGGGCTGGAGACCTCGGAGGAAACGGCGGATTGGATGTTTCGTCAAGTGAATGACGCGTTGTCGGAGGCTACCGGCCATTTACGGGCGTTTTCCCCTTGGGTTCAGAGCCGTGCCGTAACGGACGAGGTGAAGGATGATAGGGAATGGATCATAAACTTGGTGATGGAAAGAGGATGGCGTGGGGACCCGAGGAGATTGGCTGTTTATATCCACCGTTTCGTGGTTGATAGCGTATTGTCTTTTTGGTATAGGATGGTAGATCCATCTAGGGCACAGATGTACGCCTCTCAAAAGGAGGAGGATCGAAGAAATATCATAAACGAGGCAAGGGAGACACAGGTTAAGGATGTTTATTTCAGATTATAGATCATGGGAAAAGGTTTTGAGAATGGTCACATGAAGATGGGAGGAAGGGAGAAGGGAACCCGGAATAAGAACACGGAGATAAAGAATTTTTTCCGTGATTTCGTAATCGACAATCAGGAAGAGTTCAAGAAAGCTTTCCTCAAGCTAAAGGATAAGGATAAATGCGCTGTTTATTTAAAAGCTAGTGAGTTCGTGGTACCAAAGGTATCCTCTATAAAGTTCGAGGACGCTAAAAACACTAATTCCGCTATTGAGTTGTTGAAGGTTGCGGCCAGTTACAAGCAAAAAAAATGACATATACCCCCGGCTAGGCCGAGGGGTACTTTAACGCATCCTCCAATCCCTTCTAGTCTCGAATCTTACTCTGGTTCCTGATAAAGTGTCTAAATCATACAGGTTTGAGAAATAAACGAACCGATAGTATTTAAAAGCCCTTTGCCTAAGAGATTTAAGCCGATACCAATTTTTCCTATCCGCACTTACGAATACGGCTATCTTGATTTTTGAGGACTCATCCTTTCGTAAACCCAACGTCCTAAGATCGACTAGTACCTTCAAAGAGAAAGGATCTCCTAACGTCAAGGCACGTGTGATCGCTATGCCTTTTCTGGTATCTTCCGAGACATATTTTTCCAGTGAGTACAAGGCGTTACCTATTTGCACTACCGAGCTTGGATAATCTTGCGCCATGGCCTTGACCTCTTCCCCTACGAAAGTGGAGAATTCCCCGGTGTCCAAAGAATATACATAATGCTTTCTAGTCCCTTTGGGATAAATATGCAATAGGGAATTCGTATAATCATAGGCAATCTTACAAGCTCGCAATGTCTCTACGAAAGTTTCCGTGTCCGGGATGAAAAGATCGCTAAAATCCGGGTTGACATTAAAGAATGTCTCATCAATATTTACTCCTTCCAACGATGACGATAAAAGGCTGATATCGGAGCCTTGCAATAATTTAAGGCCACGCTCGGTACTGAATACTATCGAGGAATCCAGTTGCGTGATACTATCCGGATTATTGCAAACATCCCTGCTTATAGGTTGGATGGAGGAATACAATCCCGCGTCCGATAATTGCAAGGCCCATATCCCATCGGAAGAGAAAGCGTATAAGGGAAACTGCCCGAATTGCCCTTGGGACAGCGCTTTCGTGGTGGATCGGATACCTACGATCTCACCGGTTCCCACCGTGTTTATTCCCGCCAACGGGAAATAAAACGGGTTATTGACCTCGGACGTATATATCTTGTTTGGCATATTGACCGACTTGTCCGTTGATATTGGTGTGCTATCGCTGCCCGGTTTAAATATGATCGGGGCGTATGAGTCGAAATAGTAAGCCCCGTTCAACGTGTTATGTGGAGAGAGGGTAACGATCGCTTGGTATCCGTCCGAATTCCGTGTTATCACCATCTTGTATGCGTTAGCGTTGGGGTAATATAGGTAATGCAAATTGATACCAAGGTTATATGAGGAGGATGTTTGAACGACGATATCCTTTTCTCCTTCTCTTATGAAAACCTTTATGCTCAACGTGCTGCTACCGTCGTTGTACGTTACCATGGACTCCGGAGGATAACCATCAAATAGTATCCTTTTTATATTAGCTATATTTAACCGCTGGTTATAAGTATAGGAATAATCAGGTATTAGCCAATCTAAATTCTGGTACCCGTCCGCGTCAACAAGTTGCTCTCGATTTTGCAACGATCCCAGCACATTATCCTCTAAAGTTAGAGAGCGTCTTTCACCCCCGTTATAACCGCACAAGTCCTCATACGCTATGCTTGCTACTTTGTAAAACAATGAATTATCCGGCACCTTATTATCCATGGCCTTTCCGGGTAAGACGAATTGATCGGTATAACCTGATCCCGGCTGGGCTATGGACAAGGCTTCCTCGAATGTATGCCTGTTGTAATATCCTCCACCAATAGAGTACACCCCGAAACCGTTATCGTCTGATATTTTTTGTGCCCCATTAATCTCCCCATAATAACCAAAGGTGTATATTGGCGGCGTTATGAATATATCAAGGCTTTTAACTATGTCCTTCCACCATTCCCTTTGATTCCCCATTCCGCTGACTTTGTAATTAATGGAGCATACCACTGAGGATATAATGAAGTTTACAATGATCTTTGCGCCAAAATCCTCTGTGTCCATGTCAATAGTAAACGGAACGTGAGGGGTTACTCCGGACGATGGTATCATCAGTATCGGGGCTGATTGCATATAATATGTTCCGTCATATAGTCTATAGGCGTAACGAATAAAGAACGGATATATAAACATGCCTCTATCCACGCTTCTCTCCCTGATAAATTTTGAGACATATCCCATCACGGAATTACTGATAGTTGATAGTTGATCTTCCGTAAAGGCTCCATCATAGGGAGGATCAACGGATACGGACAATTGTTCGGTCTTATCCAATGATCCTACCAATCCGAATGACAGGATAGGGAAGGGGGGCTTATCTCCTAATTCCTTATAAAACTCTCCATCCCAAAGTAAATATCTTATAGGATCTTCGCTTATTACAATCAAGGTGTTTCCTATGGACGTGATAGCTTTGGGAATTTTGTCATATTGGTTCGCCCCTATAAGATGGGTCGTTCCGTCCGTATCCGCATAACGTAAAACATTCGTCTGGAAAAAGATATAGTGAAGGAAATCCTTTGTCCGATGCACGTACATAAGTACCGATCCTTCCGGAAGGGTTATGCCTAATTCTTTCGGAGGCTGTATATTCACCAACTCACCATTCTTGGGTATCAAATTTACACATTCTGATAATTCCCCCTCGTTTCCGATAGATGGAGAACGGTGTATCCCGTAGGATAATGAAATATCTTGCTGTTCCATTTTTTGCGATAAAATTATATGATATAAGTAATAGGTTTTGACATATTGATCAAAACCTATTGCATTTAGGTGGCCTTGATGTGCCTGTTATGATATCTCTGAAATTAGGCAACTGCAAATAGAACGAGAATCTGCTTAACGGTCTCCATCGTTCAAGCAATGATTGGTTGCACTCATTCCATCCCTCTTTTCCGAAGCGGATATCCAAGGCATTAGTTATCTTACGCACGATAGACTGGATATATGGTACATTTGCCCTATTTCCTATGGAAGGGGTATAAATACATATTTTGTATATTCCTCCATTATTACAATCCCAGTTTCCCCTGTAAAAAGTGATATGGGCTTTGTCTAGTATCGCCTCGTCTGACAGGACTGCCATTCGGCTCCGGCTTTGAAAGCATTTATCATATCTATATCATCATAAAGATAGCCTAATGATGATTGACAATTAGCGATCCTACATCTATTGGAAAATAATTTTGCTGCTTCTTCTACTGTCTGTCTCATATCAATATTTCTTTCCATGTTTATTCTCCCTTAATTCGTTGTATCTCATTTTATGCTCGATGTGCCATAAGAGATCTATATGCAGTAAATCTGCGTTAAGAAAGATTGTCACGATAGAAGCCTTGATAACTTCGGCTATATCTCTATCCTCGGTTAGGATAGATGTTAAAAAGAACATCCTTTCGGTAAAGGACATTTCCTTTAAAACATAATCCCAGTCTTTATATTCCGGTTCATTCGTTAAATCGTAGATATCATCAAGGCTGATATCTAACGATCCGGCAAGGTCTAGCAAGCGGATAACCGCATCTGAAAGTTCATCCTCCACGGTATCCTTAATATACCTGTTGAATACATTAATAAACTTTTCTTCAGTTGTTAACCACCCTTGACACTCTGCATATTCACCGAGTTTATGCTTTTCTTTATCAAAGCGCCTATTTTTCCTATCCGCTTCCACGGCTTCCATCAGCTCACTGATAACAAGACAAAGGAAATGCTCGTTAATTAACTCTGTATTGTGAAACCCATGCGCACATGCGCATTTGTACGCACGGTCACGGAGTGCGTTGAAATCAATCTTGCTCATATTTATTTATCTTTTTGAATTTTATATTCCTCCTTGGAAATCTGTCTGTAATAGTCAATGACCGCATTTTCCACTCCTTTATCCTTGGCTATACTCTTTTCCATTTCCCAGACTTTAAACTCATCGCATTCGATGAATATCCGTCCTCTCTCTCCCCCGGGAAGCCAATACGAAGCGAGGTAGTATTTTTTCTTTGGGTTGAGAATACCATAGATGAGATATATACCGTAAACCAAAAAGGCAATCGTAATCCAGTACCTTGGGATGATAAACCCTATGGACCATGTGATGAACACGAAAGAAAGAACTATCAGTATGGAGGTTATCAAGCATTCAATCTTATTCTTCATTTGATCCTCCTTTCTCTGTTAAATATTTCTTATTATCCATATTTACCCCTCCTGTATTATGACATCCCCATCCTTATCCGTGAACACGTCCACTAAATCGTAGTAATATTGATCGTCGGACGTGCGTATCATTACCTCCGCTTCCGGGTCTTGCTCTTGGAGAAGAACTATTAGTTCTTTATTTCTCATGATTCACCTCCTTCCTTCAATTTAGCTATGAGTTCATCGGCTAATTCCACAGACCATCCCACTACTTTAGAATAAAGTATACCGCATTCAGTACGGCCTTGATAATGTTGCAATTTCACAAACTCGATAGAATAGCGCTTTGCCAAATCATATCTGCGTTGTTCCCAATCAACGGCTTTATCCTCCGTCTTATCTATAACCTCTAGATCCTCTAGAGCGTTGAGTTCCTGTATGAGATCAAGCCCCTCGGAATCCACATAGCGCACCCAATCCTTTTCAGGACAGGTTTCGGAAGATTTGAAGGCTATAACATCAACGATCTCCCCAGTCTTTCTTATTCTCGCTTTCATGTCAATTTGGATTTAATTGTTAATCTATAATTCTTTAATAAATTGTAAAACAACCGTTTCTTCTCTATATATTTGAGTCCCTTTCTTCTAAGCCCTCTTTTTGTTCTGGATACAATCATTTGGCATCCGCTAACACCGACATATATACAATTCTCATGATGTCTCACGGCTTCTTTTAACGTTGCTTGAATCATTAGATCACAATATCTATAGCTGTCATTCTGAACGCCTTCGTATCCTTTGCTCATAATGAAATGTCCGATCTCATTGGCTTCCTGCCTTGAATAGCAGATCGTGAATATGTTATCCATTTTGTTTTTTTCTGGAATATCTATATCCCTTATTTTTCTCATATCAAAATAATGTTTTCTCAATCTCGTAATTGTAAACCAAAACCTCCGTACTCTCCCTTATCCGAGAGTGAACGGCCGTATGAGTGGTGACTTTTACTTCCTTATGGTTCCATTTGTTTTCATTGACAAAGGAGCGTAAGGTGTCAGTCCAGTAATTGCTGAGAATGAATTTACCATTGATCCGAGACAAAAGATCTAGCAGATCCGCAAGGTCATTCTCCCCATAACCATAATAATGACCTTGAACCGCCCCGGGATAAGGAGGATCAAGATAAAATAACGTATCAACGCTATCCCTGTTCTTGATAACTTTCAACGCGTCCCTACAGGAAATCTGCACCTCTGATAGGCGATCGTACAATTTATCGTTGAACTCCTCACGCTTATTCCTGAAAACCTTCCCGAAGTGTGTCCCGGCGGTACCGTTACAGAATTTCCATCCTCCATACAAGCTACCAGAATGGCACTCATTTGCCATGATCCATACGGCCCAAGCCTTGTCTACATCCGAGACCTCAGATCGTCCTCGATAAATGTTCCTAGCCCTAATGTAGTCAGACTCGGAATGTAGCGATAACCGGATTCTCTCACGTAACTCCTTAAATTTGGATGCGGACTGGCAGACCTTGAAAAAGTTTATCAACAAGTCGTTCTTGTCATTGATCACTTCTATGCCTGCTTTAGGCTTCGCAAAAAATACCGCTCCTCCTCCAAAGAATGGCTCGCAATATATCTTATGCCTAGGCATCATTGATACAATGCGTTCGGACAAGTTTTGCTTGCCTCCATAATATGTGATTGGTGTTCTCATGCCACTAATGATTTTAATTCGATTAACTTTCTTGCCAAAGCCTCACATAAAGCTTTAGCCATGCCGACTTCGACGGCGTTTCCGATATATTTCTTTTGCTCCGCTTGCGTACCGATCAACTTGTAGTTCTCCGGGAATCCCATGATCCGTTTCAACTCGGGAATCTTGAGCATTCGCATCATGATATCCACTATCTGATACATGGCCATGAACTCCTTTATCTTGACTATGATCGGGATATCTGTTTCGTAAATCTCAATATAAATATTACCGGCATCATCCATCTTTACAAAGTCCGGCACAGCATCAAGATTGGATACAGTCTTGGGACTAACCAAGTGAGGTGGTCGCTTGTCCATTCGGGCAATCAATGTAAAACAAGGGTTATCGATCGAACTTCCCGAAGATGCAAATTGTGGATTCATCAGGTAGTGCCATTTCCGATTAGCTGTTATTACCGGAGCTGGCTCATTGACTCCGCTACCGACATTGTTGAAATCGGTATTCATCACCCATGGACGACAGCTCACCAGATTATATTTGGGATTGGCTGTTATTGCTCCAAGTGGACGGTCTGTACCAACTGGCTTACTTTGTCCGAACTGCTGGTCCATAAACTGGCAGGAGACAAGCCGCTGTTTAGGGTTCGCCAATATAGCCGGAGCGGGATGGTTGATATCGGAATGCTGACCACCGCCGGAATAGTAGTTCATGATGAACGGAGTTACAAGCGATAACCGGTCTTTCGTTAGTAATGTCGGGCATGGGGCATGAATATCCTTGCCAGCATCCTTGAAATTGTACGAGCAAAGGAACCTCGTGCTTACCAGCGAATGATTATCCTTGCACTTGATCGTATGCGCCGGCCCCGTGATAGGGATATTCTTACTGTCCGGGTGTCCACTATAGTACTTTGATAGAAATCGGCAGCCAACCTTAGCGAATCTGTTGTTTGTAGTGAGTACACCACAAGGCTCATCTAATGACTTGCATGTATCTTTAGGTCTAACAGTGTTATATCTTGAGAGAAATGCATCTTTACCTCCTCCAACAAAACGCACAAGTCCGGCATAGACCCGCTCGAACGTTTTCGGGGAAAGAGGCTTTTTCCGTGTGAATATACTCGTCCCCTCGTCTTCTAGGTCTAGAACGTCTTTAACAGGTTTCCACTTTTGTAAATGGCCGAATAAGGTTTGTTCACCATCTTTGCAATGCGTAGGCTCCGGCCAGACAATCGGCATATCCTTTTTAGCGAACTGTCCAAAGAAACGTTTTCGAGAAGTGTAAGCACCAAAGTCGGCAGCGTTCAATATCCGGTGGTCGAAATCATAGACTTTATCTAATAGGTTTCCCCTTCGGAAAGTATCAAATAACTCATCGTGTCTTTCTTGCTGATACCCACGACATGGCAAATATCCATATTGTACCCGTTCTATCCAACGTAAATACAACCGGCCTTTGTCTTTCGATATCGGTTTCCCATTTTCATCCAAGTCTCCCCAGCACATAAATTCTTCCACATTCTCAATCTGTATCAAGTCAGGATTGATCTCTTCGATGTACCGGAAAAGATGATCGGCTAATGTCCGGCTATCCGGATCTCTCGCCTGTCCTCCCTTTGCTTTGGAGAAGTTAGTACATTCCAATGAGGCCCATAGCACAAACCTCGCATTGGGATTCCGGAACTTGATCTTCTTGATCAGATTAACGATCGGTGCCAAATCAAGCGTACGCATATCCTCCGTGAAATGGAGGGCGTAAGGATGGTTAGCCATGTGGCTGGCGATAGCGTTCTTATCGTGGTTGACGCAGGCTATAACCTTCGCAATAGAACTACTTCCTATATTCGCCTGTTCCACGCCGGTGGACGTTCCACCTGCCCCACAAAACAGGTCAATATAGTAAAGATCCACGTTATCCTTCTTATGCAATTCCGCAAGGTGATGCAAGAGAATGATCGTCTTGAATAATGCTTCAGTATGATTCATTGTTTTATCTTTTATCAATTTGTTCAAACAGGCAAAAGTCTAAAAGCTGTTTGTCCCAGTTTATCCCATTGCCAGAATATGTCTTCTTGATTATAGTCTTATACTCATCGGCCTTTAATCCGGAATCCAAGCACGATATGTAGTCATTTACCTTGTCTATCGTGAAACTGTTTACCTTGATAATCTTGGCCTTACCTCGTGGTTGCTGCTTGACCGAAACCGTGAGGACATTCCCCACGCAATACTTGATTGGATCGTGCAACCTCAATGCGGTGAAATACGTGCCGTTCAACTTGTTATTCGAGTTAACGGCGAAATCTATGTTCTGATCCATGATTCTTATGTGTTTTCCGGTCTGTTGTTTACAAGCGAAACAATAGACCGCCACGTTACTAGTCTTCCTGTATAAGGTCATCACCTGATAGGGATGGCCGCAAGGACAGATATAGGCGTATCTGCCCGGATAGAGAGTTACGGTCTTAATCATTGTTTTTTAATCTGGAGATCAAAAATCTTCCGGGATGATCGATCTTGTATTTCCCCTCCCGGCTATCCCGTATCCTTTGCAATAGTTTCCACACGGGATTTCCTATCTCTCCATAGTTCGATAACTCGCAAATAGTATTGAACTCATCAGGAGATAGCTTGAAATTGGTGAGTTCCCGTGTCAAAGCCTCATAATTCCTTTTCACGCCGTCCGAAGGCGGCGGGTCATTCCTAGAAAGATTAAAAAAACTTCCTCCTCCGCTTCCCCCCGTGGGGGATAGAGGGGGTATTTCTTTACTTTCCTTTTCTTTACTATACTTTACTTTACTTTGTCCTTGAATGTTGACATTTTCGTTGTTAATGCATACATTTTTGCCATTAATGTATACATTCTTGAAATCGGATACGTCTATAAGCAAAAAATCAGGATTAACGTCTATTCTCTTACGCCGTTTTGCCGCCTCAAAATATCGTCTCTGGATACCGGAAGAGGTAAGTATACCGAACGAGTCAAAGCACCCCTTGTCAAAGAAACACCGTCTGACCAACCCGTTTACAACTTCCTTTACAAATCCCGGGACAAATTCAGCACCCGCCTTCTTTGAAAAAAGCAAACACTCGTCTTCACCCCATTTATAAAAATATCCTTCCTTGTATATTTTGCAAAGCAACTTTACGGCAAGGATTGAGCCTTTTATCCCAAATTCAGCCTCTATGAGTTCTATCTTATCATCTTCGAAAAAATCCACATTCATAGGAAAGTAGTCAAGTCCCATTATTTGAATACCCATGTTTTATTCTCCATTTGATAAACTCATCAACTGTTTTATCTTTTTTCTGCCGATTACAATGCCTACATGAAGTGACTAAGTTTGATTTATTATCACTTCCTCCTCTTGAAATGGGTAATATGTGGTCAATCTCCAATATTCCCCCTCTTTTCCCACAATAAGCACAAGTATAGTTGTCGCGTTTCAAAATATCCTTAGATATCTTTTTCCATAATTTTGAATTGCGTTCTACTAATCTTGGATTTTTTGTCGTTTTATAAAAAGGAATAGAGGATCTGTCAATTAAAAGATATTCTATAGGGATTATATTAAAGTCAACAGTCATTGTTTGTTTTAACCATTGTGTTTGTATATCAAAACTGGTTAATATCCCATATTGATTAAATAAATTCTTATCAAACAGTCCTACATTACAACAAAATATAATAATATGGTCTATTAAATCCTCTTTTATATCCCAATATTCAGCAATATTAAAAATTAAAGTTTCATCTTTAACAATAAAACAGTTATTAGTTTTATATATCTCATTAACAACGAATTCGAAAACACAAAATCCATTACTTTTGAAATATTTCCTAAGTTTCTTGATCCTAAGATCTTGGAACCTGTCTGTATCTGCCCGATAGAAGGAGAATCCGGTTTTTGCCATACTACTCTTTTATTAAAAATCAAAATCCGGAGACTCGCCGCCCTGCAAGGACTTTAGTTTCTGGTCTACAAGGTGGTTTACATCCCATATGTTTACAGGTTGTATTTGCAGGTTCTCCGCCATTTGCCTTGCCACTTCCTCGGAGACAGGATTTATAGCGTATATGGCCCCCGATGATAGAAACCGGGTGAAACCGGGCTGGTTACTCGTATCCGGAACGTCTACCCGAAGCATATTGGTACCGGCCACGTTCTGTTCCGTACATCTTCCCGCTATCCTTGAATGGCCGAATAACTCGACCACGCACCATAAATCAAATTTCTCTTGTTCCATATTATCTTCTCTTTTTAAAAGTGTTACAAAATCTCGTGGAGTTAGCTACTCGTCCAGCATCATGTATGATGCACCAAACGCATAGCCCCTTGTGAGGATGTCCGTTGGCGCAATCGCCACATTTCACCTTTTCTTGCTCGTCTTTCTTCTTCGCCATATCACCAAGTCTTTATTTTGATTGGGAGATCGGCGTACCACCAAGCCAGAATCGTAGCGTCACGTTGGTCTTGGTTCGTTCTCTTAGGCAAGGGACCGACTATGTAGGAGAGTTCCTCATGGGTTATCTTGCCCTCGTCCCCTTTCCAATGCTTGGTCAAAGGCTTTACCTCTTCGCAGGGAATACCTATGTGCTCGCACATCTGGAGAAGCAATATCCCGGTTTGCTGGTTACGACCTACATACTTGGCTATCCTCTCTCCGGATTTACCCCTCGATTTATGGAAGTTGCTTTTTTCGTTAAGCCATCCGGCCTCGACAATGACCACTATGTCTACCTCCTTGTATCTCTCTCTTGCCTCCTTTATGAAATCGACCAACACAGGGAAGGGGAGGCTCTTTAGAATTAGCTGTCTCGTTGAAGGAGACAGTACGCATATACCGGATTTATCTATGTCCGGGTCAACGGCTATCACTAAATCATGTTTTTTCTTTCCCACGGATTCCTCCTTTCTTTATTGTTTATTAGTAAGAATATGGCCAAGATCAATGCGATCAGTCCTAGTATCGCGGTGATAAGGTGCATGGCCATTGTCAAGTGATCTAAATTCTGTATTGTTTCCATAATTATATGTTTGTTATTCGTGGACGGTGCCGGGATCGAACCGGCCTCTTTACGTCATGCGCACTCCGTAACGTTTCATCCCGGAATACTTATCGCCCGAAATCCCCGCATATCCTCACGGACGGCAGGGATAATCATTCTAACCCAAATCTAATACCATGAAAAACACGAATCATTTGTAAGCTAAAGAGAACTCCTTGGGAATAAATCTTCCTATGGATATTGGCTTGGCGGCCTCTATTGTGGGATGAATCTCTTTTCTCTCGAACGTCCATCCCTTTTCCTTGGCCTCTCTTTCATGATCGTCCTCCTGTTTCTTGAGATAGGCGTTGATGAGCATCATCGCCCGCTCCACATTATAAGTGTTTACCACGAAGGTTCCAGATGACTCGACCTCTCCGTACATTATTTTCGTCTCAATCTGATAGAATTTTCGATTATCATCTTTTGGCTCCTCGTCCTCCATCGTGTCCGGATTATCCTCAGGGGCGTTTTCTGGTATCTCTAACGGTTCCACATCGGTCTTCTTTTCTTTCAACGTATCAGTGAGGATCACGCATTTGTCGAATTCCTTGATCATGGTGATCCTGAAACCGAAATTATAGTTTAACTCGATGTAATCTTTCAGTAATGCGTTCGCTGGCTCTATACCCGTGGCGTAAAAAAGGAACTTGTATCTCTTTTCATCAATGCAAACCTGTGCCAGATAAGGATACAGGCACTCATTGAGAATCTCGAAACCTAAACGTTTCTGATTACTGACCTCAATGTCGCCTTTGATATCCCCCGCATCATAGCAAAACCGGATCTTCGCCAATACATCTTGATCTATCAGTGTTCCCCTCTGAAACAACACCTCGTTTCGCTCGATAGTGACTGCCTCTTGGGTATCCTCGTCAATAAAGTCCTCTTTCCATGTCTTACATACATGTCGTGTAAGATATTTATTCAACATTCTCCTTGGATCCGAAGTCTGATACCTGATCTCATTTTTTTTAGTCTCTATACTCATATGCATTAATATTTAATGTTATATTTTCTCCTTTCAAATTGTGGGACATACCCCTTACAAGGGGTGTTCCCGTCAAGTAAGGCCGATTCCGGCCTTACAGTTTCCCCATCTTTTTTAGACGGGTCTGTCCAATGCTTTTGCCGTTGATGACAGAGGCAATGCTTTTTAGAGCAAGCCTCATTGAGGCATAATATCAGTTCTTTCATTATTCTTGTATTGTGGGTCTGGAATCTCAATACCTATATAATTAAGCGACCATTCCCTGATTACCTGTAAATATGTGGCGAAAGTCTTCCTGTCCATTTCCTTGGTGGAGTCGGGGATGTCTATGATCTCTCCGGAATGGTAATTCACGTATCTATCAGAAAACGTCCTCTTGCAAAACTCGTGGACTTCTTGGGTAGTCGTATAAGCGTAGCCTATATCTTTGAGTCTCTCGAGCAGGAGAGGGTAGACCACTCCCCACAGATACCTGTTTTGCTCGCCGGATCTTAGATCTCCGACGGGATATATCGTCACTTGGTAAGTACCGGGTGGATATCCGGCCAGCTCACAAAGGAACTCCGTCAAATCCGTGTCCGTCCCAGTCTTCTCTATCTTGACCATGGCCGTGTAAGGTTTATGTCCAAGCCCGGTGTCGCCACGAAAGTCGGTCGTTGGGTAGCCTCGCTTACTTTCTCCTTGAATAAGACCTCGTCACTATTGTCATCGGACAAATGGAGCAGGATTATGTTGTCAACCCCCGAGAGGTCGTTAGCCTCCAAGGTTGTCACGCATGTTCCTAGCTCCATATGGGATAGCAATGTCCGGTCTCGTCTGGACTTGTTTATCCTCCCTTCCGTTACGTTCCTGTCTAGGATAGACCTGTCGTAATTGCACTCGATCATGACGTGCCTGAGATTCGGGAACCGATAATAGAGCATGTACGTGTCCGTGGCGAACAGGATAGGCCCCGTATCCGGATGGTCTATGAGAAAACCCAGAGGCTCATTGGCGTCATGGGCTATCTTGAAAGGGACTATGGAGAAGGCCCCGGCCATTACGGTAACGCCTTCCTCTATCATCAATGGCAGGCGCTTGCTCGTAAAAGATAACGAGCTTATCGTGCCGGATGACGCCAAACAATCTACCCCGTAATCAAGGAACTCGTTCATCCTTCCGGCGTGATCGCCGTGCTCATGCGATATCACGCATCCAACGACCTTCTCCAGATCGAAGAACGGGAGGCCGTTGATGTTCTTGAAAGGTACGCCGCATTCCAGTATCAGAATCTCCCTCTCATCATATAATAGGTAGCAGTTCCCCGAGGAGGAACTGCCCGCTACGTATAGTCTCATCTTCTCATCCAGTTTGGCTTGCCTTGGGAGGCGTTATTAAATGATTGTGCCTTGGGTGGCTCGGGATTGCCGGGATCGGGCCGATCTTCCATGACGGGAGAAGGATCGCTCGCCGCTTTCGCTTCTTGCTGGCACTTGAACTCTTCCTTGTTAGCCTTTTCCAGTTCCTCCTTCAGCTTGTCTTCCGGATTGATCTCAATGTAATCCACGTCCTCTATATCACGTGCCTCCTCCTGCGTGATCATTCCCATGCTGATCTCCGGAGCGTACGCCCTTTGCCAGAAGGAAGCCGCCCGGTATTGGAGCATCAGCCTAGGCATTGTCTGCCATTTAGATCCCGACTTGGTATACCAGCCTTCCTTTATCGCCATTTCCATGGTGATAGGGGTGGATTCCAATATCTCGTCACGGCCTTTCTCCGAGGAATAAGCTATACATTCCCAATTGTCGATCTCGATATTCAATGTCTTTGTCACGGCCTCTCTCCTTCCGTTCCTCCATTCATAGTCGGTATACGTCACGTTCTTGATCTTTCCTAGGTTGGTGAACTTATACCTTAACGGGGAGAATCTCCCGCATGAGTTGACCGTAGCGATGAGAAATTTAGCGGACCATGACGGACGGCCTTGTATGATATCGAGATTCTGCATGACCATCATATGGTCGGCGTTCATCCTTTGCGCCATGCTTACCGCTATCATGCAGTTCGCCACGGCCTTGCTCTCCGGCCTCTTGTCCGTTACCCTATACGATTCGGGTACCAGATCGGAGTTCACGTACATCTTGCATATCTTTTGCATTGTCTCGAATTGTGCGGGATCGAAAAGATTGATCGCCATGTTTTGCGGTTGCGCCGCTAATACGGGTGTGTTCATATCATTTGTTTTTAATTGTCAATTCTTTATGTTCTGGTGATACTATCAGCGATATGACTTGCGTATCCGTGTCTATAAGTTCCGTGACGGACTCCCGGTTATCTAGGAATACTGGGGCGTAAACGTCATAGATACGAGAGAATGCCAAGGCTATGTCCAATCCCGCGTTTACCTTGGTGGCGGTGTTCTGCACGCCGAAGGGAACGCCATTTATATAGCACTCGCAACATTCCTTCTCTCCGCCGTTTATTTGCGGCTCGTACATCTTCCACTTGACCATGCGGAATAAGGAGTTGATCCTTTCCTCCATCATGTCCATCTTCTTATGTATGAACCTGTCCGCTATCATTTCCGTTTTCTCGTACCGGGCCAAGGATACGGCCAGATCCTTTTGCCTCGTCTCCAGCTCATCCACACGGGCCTTGGCCTTGTCGGAGTGTATCTTTCCGGAAAGCTCACCCTTTATTTCCTCTATCTCTTTCCTGATCTTGAATATCTGGTCTTTCACGGGAGACAGGTCATTGTATGTCACCACCGATCCGGATAATAGGTCTATATCCTCTTTTTTCTGGTCTATATCCTTGATGACATCCTTACGCTCCTCGTCTTCCGTATAGGCTGATACGAAGTGCTTGAGAACTCTCCTGTCAAGAATATCAAGATTGGAGGATAGCTCCGTGCGTCTGGCATTAAGGGCGGTTATCTTGTTCTCGTACTCCGATATCATTTGGTCATATGACCTTAGAAGGGCATCGTTTTCCTCTCCCTTCTTGTTTATATCCTCCAAAAGGTGGGCCTTGCGGTCATGCAGGAATTTCTCCGTGAACTCCTGTCCGCATGTCGGGCATATGCGATTATCGCCTTCCACCTTACCGGAAAGGATCGCCTCGTATTGCGCTCCCAATTTGCTCAATATGTCGGATACCCTTTCCTTGGCCTTGGTATTGTCCGTTATACCCTTTTCCAGTTGATTGATCTCGTCCTCTATGCCGGCTATCTCTCTCCTCGTCCTCTCTTTTTGGGATTCGAGATCGTTGGACTCCTTTTGATAGGAGGCCTTATATCGGTTCTCGATATCCATCTTTCTTCTTTCCAAGGAAGCGATCTCATTATATAGGGCTTGTATCTTGGAGTTGACATCCTTGTTCTCCTCTTGCACCCGTAGGTTCTCGTCCGCTATCCTCCTATCCAGTTTCTCGATCATGGTTTCCCGATCCTTGATTATGCCTTCCAAGGTGGTCCAGTCCTTATCGATAATGCCTTGTCTGACCTCGTCTATCCGGGCGGGGATCTCGTCCAGCTCTTTCTTGATTGGCTTTTTCTTGGCGGCGATCTCTTTCCTGTACTCATCCATCGTCTTGCCGGTGCAATAGGATAGGAGCCTCTTGAAATCCTCGTTGTCCCCGATAATCTCTTCCTCGCTCGGCTCCCCGGCCGCTTGGATAAGAAGGTTCCTCTTGTCTTGCCATTTCAAGGTGTTGAAATAGGAGGAGGAAGTGATAAGCTTGAACCTGTCCTCGTCTAGGATGGAGTTTATCTTGGTCTTGAAGTTCGTGGCGTTACATGCCACTCCGTTGATGGAATACTCGGTGACGTTGCCGGAGAAATCGGCCTCTTCCGATCCTTTTTTCTTTGTCCACTTCTCCGAGTAGATACGCTCGAGCGTTAATTCTTGCCCGTCAAGATCGAACATTCCTCGCACGGAAACCTTTGAGTTTCTCATGTCTTGATCCCGGGGCTTGATCTCGTAGTCTTGCCGCCCTTGCGTGTCCTTGCCGAATAAAAGCCAAAGGAAAGCGTCGTTAACCCTAGTTTTTCCGATTCCGTTCATTCCCAATATAAGCGTGTTCGCCGAGAACGAAATGCTGATTGTTAATCCCCTGAAATTGACAAGGGATAATTCTTTGATTGTAAGTCTCATGTGATATATTTTTGTTTATACAATATTTCCTTGGTATTCACTTATCAGACTCATAAGTCATTATTACGATTTGATTTATCACAACAAATACTGATACTATGCCAAATATCAGTAAATGGATATGAGAAGGTTTTTCATTCCATTCGAAGATTGCGACTATTGAGGCCAGTCCCAATATTGTAGCTAAGACCATCCTAAAAGTAAAGATGGTAATGCTTTTAATGGCCCGGAATATCTTCCAGAACCATGCTTGGTTTCTCTTTATCATATGTTGTTGATTTAAATTTCTTGATGTGAAAAGGTCTCATATCCTCACGGACGGAGACCTGCGTTGCACTTTAGTGAAATAATTGATTGAATAGCATCCGCTAGGGATGAAGCGTGCTCCCTGCCGGGCTTGAACCGGCGACCCTAACATTATGAGTGTTGCGCTCTAACCAACTGAGCTAAGGGAGCGTTTGCCCGTCTTTCCGGGCCGCCAACATTATGAACCGCCATGTCATCACCGTCACATTTCACATGATTTCGTGAAACTTCCACCTCGATAAATACTCTTTGGACTCATTTCGGATTTACCATACCATTTTTATCTGCTACTCTATCGGTTTTCCCATCTTCGGACAGGCCCGACATCCGTCCTCGATTCGGATAGAGTGGTGCGTTCATTGATACAAGATTGTGGATGTATCCGGACTCGAACCGGAAAGAGTTGTCAACCTCTTCGCCTAGGGTTTGACCTTCCCCATTATAGAGCGTAGCGTTTACCAATTTCGCCATACATCCGTTTGCCGGGGAATCCCACCCCGGCGAGTTCTTAATCATCTAAAATTCTTTCTTTCCTGCCTCACGGCGGTATATTAAGGTCTTGGTTGAGAAGTGTATAATAATTAGCAATGTGATTTAATTGTGGTAGCCGGGGGAATTCGCACCCCCACAACCTCCAACGGTTTCGAACCCGAATCATAGACGGGTAGGGGAGTGTATCTTATGCGTTAGATAGACAGTTTGACACCGATACGGAAATATCCGTACTTCACTGACACGACGTAATATCTAACCTTTGTATATACATTATTAAATATGTAGACTCCAACATCGGAACCGATCAAACTACATCGGGAGCGGGGATCATCATCCCTTCCGGTATCTTCGACTATCATAACCTTACCACCATACCTATATCTCTTACGTATATCCTCTTATGGGGGCAAGGATTTTATTCAATAAGTCAAAGAACTCTTTTTTAGTGGCCCTTCCGGGACTCAAACCCGGGACCTGCGGTTTAGGAAACCGTCGCTCTGTTCCGCTGAGCTAAAGGGCCTTTTTCTCTCCGGCCTTCACAGGAGGGAGAGATAGTTTTCATATATAATTCAAAAGTTATCTTACTTTAATTTTAGCGGACTTGATCAATCTGCCTCTCATTTCTCTCTCGAGGTCCAGTCTCTGCCTCTTTCTATTTACGGCCTCCACTTCTGGACGCAAGGAATATATCTCTGCGTAAATGGATCTAGCCTCCAATAAAAGAGCTTCTGCCCGTGATAGCAATGTTTGGTATCTTTTATCGTTTACTTCCATAACGCCTTTTTATTCTTTGATTTTCTTTTTCCTGCTCCTTGCATAATCGCTGTATGGCGATCAAGTGTTTCCGTTCCGCAGGAAGCATCTGGTCTATGTCAGTCCTCCCGTGCAGCTTGGCATTGTAAATGTTTCGCCTATGTACCCCGGCCATTTGAGCGGCGTAGGTTATGCTTACATGGTGTCTCTTGGCTTCCGTTAAAACTTCATCGAGTAAACTCATAGCCTAACCCTCCACGTTTGATAAGACACCGCCATAAAATCTCAGGGCTCTCTCCCTTACCAAATCCGCGTTTCTAGAATCCGTGATACCCTTTAACGCAGCCCTTACCGATACTGCCGATGTCCCAGTGTCAGCGGCTATTCTCTTGATAGCCCCGTGCGGTACTAAGATCTTCCTTTTCCTTGCCATGGTCATTACTACTTTAGATTTTTCATTTATTTAATGTCATTCCCCATATACCAAAAATCACAATCCCATACGGGAATAGCTGGAACACGAGCGGGCGTGTATCTGTCTTGACATCTTTATTCAGGGGCGCTTGACGACAGCAGGCCATTTCTTGAAATGGAGCTGCGATAAACAAATCTGTGTTTTCGATCGGGGTTCCATGATAAAAAGAATACCTTCTTGACTTATCAAGCGTGTCTTTTATCTCGTAGTCAAGCACATTGGAGCTTTTTAAGGCCTTCTCACATCCCTCCGCTTTTTCCAGGAATCTATCGCAACGAATTGGATACTCGACTTTATTGATAGTGTACTCTACGACTCCAATATCCATAGGACGTTCCGTCACGCGCAATATGGTATTATAGTTCGTACATACGTTGCTGAACGTGTTTTCTTTTGAGCGCATTTCCAGTTTGCCTTTCAAGTGCTCTAACTCATCCATTGTATTTTCCGACACCTCGCCACGATAACAAGTGTGACGATTACATACCAAGTTGTATTTTTGGAGCAAGGTCGTAAAATCGTCCACCTTTAGGAAGGTGGAATTAGGAAATCTTTCCTGATACCAATCAAATATCCTTTTATCCAATACCCCGTATATGTGAGCGTCTAACGAGTGTATTGATGATGACGAAGAGAATCCCATTGTAAGCAATCTCCTTCTTGCTAATATCGCCTTTTCGTCCTCTTCGCTGAAGGACTCCCATTCTTTCTTAAATTCCGCAGCATACAGCGATATATCGGCATGTACCTCGGCCGCAGAATACATAACATTGACTTTTTCCATGTTCTTGTTTATTTAATCCTTGTCACCACCAATCTCGGTTTTTCCAACCGAGTCCTGAAAACTTTCCCCGTAGTCACTTGCACTTGACACACTACCGATTTCACCACGTTCATCCTTGCGCAAGGATAGCTGTACGATTCACCGATCTCAAGTTTTTTGAGTATTGGCATGATCGGGCTTTTTGCTTCTGTCTGATTAACTTCTGCCATATTCTTTGTCGTTTTCTTGTTTTCTGTTTAACTTTATGGTGCAAATGTAGTTTCTAATGAACATACATACAAGTTTAATGAACATATTATTTGTTAATAATTTTAGTTTTAGCAAACATAAATAAATAAACGTATGAATATCAAAAGGTTAAACAAATTAATAAATTCAAGTAAATTGAACAAAGTTCAAATTGCAGAGAGATGTGGTATATCTAGAACTACATTAGACAATGTATTAGCTGGTGCAGATGCTAAAATTAGCACTATTGAATCGTTGGCTAAAGTATTAGAAATAAACGTTGGATATCTATTCAATGACACAGATGAAGGAATACTGTCCATAACAAGTGATAGTGAACTTGATTTCTATAAGAAAGAGGTAGATCGATTGCAAACTTTATTGAACAGACAAAAAAAGTCCACTAAAGTTATCGTTGAAATCGAAGTAGATGATGATGAGTTCATTAAGATGGGGTTAAAAGACAAGGTTATACAGGTATTAGATAAATGATATGGAACAGTATTAATATGTTGCGCAAGCATGAAGAAGGTCATAAATACATTTTTTTTAATAGCAAATACCATCATTTTAGGATTTAATACACATTTTCTGTGTAAGGAATATCCTAGAACGGAGAATTTAGGATTTGACTATATAGGAGTGATCATTGGGATATTATCCTTTTTGATAGCAATTTTAGCTATAATGTTCGGATATAAGATTTTAGATGTGGATAAACAAATTGCAGTCAAAATATCGAAAGTTAAGACTGGAATAAATTCTGAGATTTCAAAAGTTAAGACTGAAATGGAAAACACTAAAAGAGGAATAAGGACTGAAATAAAAGATCTAGACAATCGGTCTAAAATCTATACCGAGGCATATGCATGCCTGATGCAAGGAGAGGTTTATTTAAGTACCCATGATTACTTCACTGCTTATAAGGAATATATAGAGGCGATGGTCGGTTTTAGTATATTGGAGGATTTCAAGCATTGTGAGGATATAAAATTTAAGATCGAATCTCTTATCCGACAAATGAGAGCAAACAGGGATAAGCTTATAAGAGACTGGGATCTTTTTAATGATTCTTCTTATATAAAGGATATGGAGGTATTAAGGAATTCGCATCCTCAGATTTTTTGGATCGATAGTGACATAGGATATGAAGAAATAGTCAAATATTTTTACGATAGAAGCTTAACGGTTTTATTTGACAAATATGAGTTCACACTATATGAGAAAAGCACAAGTGTGAGAAGATCTAATGCAGTTTATGCATTGTTAGACAAAGCGGATAATGGGAACTACAAGCATAATGGGAGGGTTTACAGTTTATATGATGATTTTAATAACGTCATTCAAAAAGATTTAAATTCCAATTTTGATTATATAGGTATTCGAGAAGTGATAGATAGTGATATAGCCAAGAAAGAAGCCGCTGAGATATTGAAAATCCAAGAAGGGGTTATTAGAATTGGCAAAATATAGTGTATAATATGTGAATATTTTGTACCTTGCGTCCGTTATGGGAAATTGGGAGAAGAGACAGGAGGACAAGCGAGAAGGCAGGGAAAAAGACAAGGTTAGGCGTGAGAAGCTGGCCGGATATTTCTTCGACTTGTCGAAACTATGCTTCGCAGGTATGGTCATCGGGATAATATTACCTTTGTTCTCAAACATAGACGATATTAAAATGTGGATCATATCAATATTAGGAATAGCATTAACAACATTGTCAGCGTTACTGGCAAATAAAATATTAAAATAAAATGGACGCGCTTATTTTTGTTTTCGCCATCGGGGTGGTTATAGTTGGTGGCATATACTTGTGGACATTCACGAAACCGGGTAAGAAATGGCTGAAAGAGTTGTGACATGGATTTCATGATAATGTTTTTTTGGCGAGATCAATCATCGGAGTAGGTATTCTGATATGGCTTAAGACTCCTTCAGGTAAAAAGTGACTCGCGAACCTATAGGGATTCGTGATGGCAAGGAGGAGAGGAAGTATTACGGGCGTAACGGTCGTTCCTGCCAAGCTCTTTGGGTAAGAATATAGAACTAAACAATAAAAAATATACAATAACACGGTACATCAAACAGTACATAAATGTGTACTATTTGGATAAAATATGGAAAACTGTATTTTGTAACGTTTTGAGAATCAGTATCGAAAAATTTTAAATTTATCATTTTCGGAATCTCATCCTGCGTACTTAAGTAAAAAAAGAAATAAAAGCATGATCTATTCAATTAGGTCATGCTTTTTTTGCGTGTCAAAATGACAGACGAATAAGATGGACGAACATAAAAAAAGCCGGACTCACGCCCGGCTTCTATATTCATAGACAAACTTATTCAGCATCTTTCTTTTTTATCGAAGTCGTGATTTTCTGCTCTTCTTTATCAAAGTCTACGATAATCGTATCGCCTTCACCTACTGAGGCACGGATAATCATCTCCGCCATCTCATCTTCCAGATACTTCTGGATCGCACGCTTCAACGGACGGGCACCGAATTGGATATCGTAGCCTTTTGTCGCAATGAAATCTTTTGCCTCGTCTGTGATCGACAACTCATAGCCCAGATTTGATACACGCTGATACAGACCCTGCAACTCAATATCGATAATCTTATGAATAGCGGCTTTATCAAGCTGATCGAACATAATGATATCATCCACACGATTCAAGAACTCTGGAGCAAATGCTTTATTCAACGCTTTCTGGATCACGCTACGGGAGAAATCCTTATCCGGCTCACCAGCCATCTGGGTATTGAAACCAACGCCACGGCCGAAATCTTTCAATTGCCGGGTACCAATATTGGAAGTCATGATCAAGATCGTATTCTTGAAATCAATACGTCTACCCAAACTATCCGTCAAACGGCCTTCATCCAAGACTTGCAGCAGCAAGTTAAATACATCCGGATGCGCCTTCTCGATCTCGTCCAATAAGACCACCGAATAAGGCTTGCGACGTACTTTCTCTGTTAACTGGCCACCTTCCTCGTAACCAACGTATCCGGGAGGCGCTCCGATCAAACGGGAAACAGCGAATTTCTCCAAGTATTCACTCATATCGATACGTACCAAAGAATCCGCCGAATCAAATAGATATTCAGCAAGCTTCTTGGCCAAGTGAGTTTTACCTACACCCGTCGGTCCTAGGAACATAAAAGTTCCGATCGGCTTATTCGGATCTTTCAAGCCAACACGGTTACGTTGAATTGCCTTTACGATCTTTTGAACAGCATCATCCTGCCCGACCACCTTACTTTTCAATACGTCCGCCATTTCCAGAAGCTTGACATTCTCTGCCTTAGCGATACGTTGAACAGGTACACCGGACATCATGGCAACAACTTCAGCGACCTTCTCTTCATCAACGGTCTCCCGATGTTCTTGAAGCTCTTGTTCCCATTTAGCTTTCGCGGCCTCCAGTTGCAATAAATACTGACGCTCCTTATCGCGGAAACTTGCGGCTAACTCAAAGTTCTGAGATTTCACGGCCGCTAATTTCTCATTCTTCGTATCCTCGATCTTTGCCTCAAGCTCTTCGATACTTTTCGGAACAATGATATTAGATATATGTACACGGGAACCGGCCTCGTCTAAAGCATCGATCGCCTTATCCGGGAAATTACGGTCACTGATATATCTTTCTGTCAATTTTACACACGCTTGTAAAGCATCTTCAGTATAGATCACATTATGGTGCTCCTCATAACGAGGTTTGATATTACGCAAGATCTGCAAAGTTTCTTCCGCCGTAGTCGGATCAACGATCACTTTCTGGAAACGACGTTCCAACGCACCGTCTTTCTCGATATTCTTACGATATTCATCCAAAGTAGTAGCGCCAATGCATTGAATCTCACCACGAGCCAACGCAGGTTTCAGCATATTCGCCGCATCCATAGATCCGGAAGCGGAACCAGCGCCAACAATCGTATGAATCTCATCGATAAAGAGGATGATATTCGGGTTCTTCGATAACTCATTCAAGATAGCCTTAATACGTTCCTCGAATTGTCCGCGGTATTTCGTACCGGCGACAATAGAAGCCATATCCAAGCTAATCACACGCTTATCGAATAACACCCGGGAAACCTTACGCTGAATAATGCGTAAAGCCAATCCCTCTACGATAGCCGACTTACCCACACCCGGCTCACCAATCAATACCGGATTATTTTTCTTCCTACGGCTTAATATCTGGGCCAAACGCTCGATCTCCTTCTCACGTCCCACAATCGGGTCTAGACGGTTTTCTGCGGCGGCACGTGTCATATCCGTTCCGAAGTTATCCAGAACAGGTGTATCATTAGGGGATTTCGGTTGAGCGGCTCCCGCTCCAGTACCGGAAGAGGGGCGAGATGCCTCACGACGAGAGGAGAAACCTTCGTCCTCGTCATCTTCGTCATCATCCGTATATCCGTCGCTGATCTCGTCGAATTCCTCCATATTATTCAAACCGGTTCCGCTTACTAATATATTATATGCGGAACGATAAGTAATACCCGCATCGTTCAACACCTTGGCGGCTACGTTAAACTCCTCTTTCAATATCGCCAATAGGAGATGTTCCGTATCGGTCTCATCTTCCTTGAATAAACGAGATTCCAGCATACTCATACGCAAGACACGTTCTGTAGTCTTACTTATAGCGATCTCATGCTGGACAGAATCCTCAGAATCGAATGTGTTCTTTATTTCTTGCTCAATCTTGCGTTTAATATCCATCGGATCGGTATGTAGCTCTCGCAAGACACGCATTGCCTCGCCTTCGCCTTCCCGAATGATGCCTAGCATCAAATGTTCCGGCCCGATATAGCTATTCTGGAGCCTAGCCGCTTCTTCACGGCTATACTCAATCACGTCAATCAATCTTTTCGAATAATTTTTCATACTATATTATATATGTACTGATTACGCAAAGTTACATAATCTATTCCAACTATCATCAAATTTCGTGCCATTATTCCTTAATAAGCCTTGAAAAGCCCAGAGGCGCAAAATTTCAAGACAAATTCTTTCGTAGTATACGGAAAAACCTTACCTTAGTGCAATTTTTCAGAGGTGAGATATTGAGTGTAATTAATATAAAACTAAATGGTTGATCAAGACAGAATTATTAAGATTAACATCGAAGAGGAAATGAAATCGGCATACATTGATTATTCAATGTCTGTCATTGTTTCACGTGCTCTTCCTGATGTTAGGGATGGCTTTAAGCCGGTTCACCGCCGTATTTTATTTGGAATGAATGAACTGGGTAACACATCCGACAAACCTTATAAAAAATCTGCGAGAATAGTTGGTGAAGTTTTAGGTAAATATCATCCACATGGCGACTCGTCTGTATATTTCGCCATGGTTCGTATGGCCCAGACATGGTCTATGCGTTATCCGTTAGTAGACGGACAAGGTAACTTCGGTTCAGTGGACGGTGATAGTCCTGCCGCTATGCGTTATACAGAGGCACGACTGAGTAAACTCGCCGAAGAAATGCTCCGGGATATCGATAAGGACACGGTAGATTTCCAGCTTAACTTCGATGATACGTTGAAGGAGCCGACCGTATTGCCGACTCGTGTTCCTAACTTACTTGTAAATGGTGGATCGGGTATCGCCGTTGGTATGGCTACGAATATGCCGACTCATAACTTGAGCGAGGTATTAGATGGTTGTATCGCTTATATCGATGCCAAGGGAGATATCGAGGTAGAAGGCTTAATGCAATATATCAAGGCTCCGGACTTCCCTACAGGCGCTACAATTTATGGCTACGCAGGCGTGAAAGACGCTTTCGAGACGGGTAGGGGACGTATCATCCTTCGCGGTAAAGCCGAGATTGAGGTGGAGAATAATCATGAGAAGATTATTATTACCGAGATTCCTTATTTGGTAAATAAGGCTGAGTTGATCAAGTATATCGCTGACCTAGTAAACGAGAAGCGTATCGATGGCATTTCCAATGTCAATGACGAGTCCGACCGTAGCGGTATGCGTATCGTAGTTGACGTGAAACGTGACGCGAACTCGAGTGTCGTACTGAATAAATTGTATAAGCTTACGGCTCTGCAATCCTCATTCAGCGTTAATAATATCGCTTTGGTGAACGGCCGTCCGAGGTTGCTTAACTTAAAAGACTTAATCAAGGCGTTTGTTGAGCACCGTCATGAGGTCGTTATCCGGCGTACAAAATATGAATTGAGGAAAGCGGAAGAGAGAGCTCATATATTGGAAGGCTTGATCATCGCTTCCGATAATATAGACGAGGTAATCGCGATTATCAAGTCTTCCAAGAGCCCGCAAGAGGCTATCGAGCGTTTGATCGAACGTTTCTCTTTATCTGAGCTTCAAGCACGTGCTATTGTCGAGATGAGACTTCGTCAGTTGACAGGTCTGGAACAAGACAAATTGCGTGCGGAATATGAGGAGATCGAGAAGTTGATCGCTTATTTGAATGAGATTCTGGAGAATGAGGACCTTTGTATGAAGGTTATCAAAGATGAATTATTGGAAATCAAGGATAAATTTGGCGACGAACGTAAGACGGATATCGTTTACGCCTCTGAGGAATTAAATCCGGAGGATTTCTATGCGGATGATGAGATGATCATTACCGTATCTCATATGGGATATATCAAACGTACCCCGTTAAGTGAGTTCCGTGCGCAAGGCCGTGGTGGTGTAGGAGCGAAGGGTTCCGAGACTAGAGACGAGGATTTCGTTGAGTATATCTATCCGGCATCCATGCACGCGACCTTATTATTCTTCACGGCAAAAGGTAAATGTTATTGGTTGAAGGTATTCGAGATTCCGGAAGGAGCTAAGAACGCTAAAGGACGTGCGATCCAGAATCTTCTGAATATCGAGCCGGATGATAAGGTACAAGCCTTTATACGTGTTAAGAAATTAACCACCGATACGGAATTCATTAATTCTCATTACCTATTATTCTGTACGAAGAAAGGTGTGATCAAAAAGACCTTGTTGGAGGCCTATTCCCGTCCTCGTCAAAACGGTGTGAACGCTATTACATTGCGTGAAGACGATGGCTTGATCCAAGTATGTATGACGAATGGCAACAACGAGGTGATCATAGCGAACCGTAATGGCCGGGCGATCCGTTTCCATGAAAGCGCGGTACGTGTAATGGGCCGTACGGCTTCCGGAGTGAAAGGTATGACTTTGGACGAGGATAATACCGATGAAGTCGTTGGTATGATCTGTATCAAGGACAAGGAAAAAGAGACCGTACTCGTCGTATCAGAGCAGGGATATGGAAAACGTTCCTCTATCGAGGATTATCGTATAACGAATCGTGGCGGTAAAGGCGTAAAAACCATTAATATCACGGAGAAGACCGGTAAATTAGTTGCCATCAAGAATGTTACGGACGAGAACGATTTAATGATTATCAATAAGTCGGGTATCGCTATCCGTATGAAAGTGGCCGATTTGAACGTAATAGGACGTGCTACTCAAGGTGTTCGTTTGATTAATCTAGAAAAGCGCAACGACGAAATCGCTTCTGTATGTAAAGTATTGTCTGAGAGTGAAGAGGAGATTGCCGAGCAAAAAGCGGAACAAGAAGCCAGACAAGAGAATGAGGGAAGAGAGTTGAGTGAGAATCAAGCTAGTCTAGGTACCGATGTTGATCTACCGGAATCAGAGGAGGATAACGAACAAAATGATAACGAAGAAATAACTGAATAATTTTAAACAAATAGAAATATTAATCTCAAAATTACTATCGCAATGAAACGAGTATTATTAACAGTGGCACTATGTGTCGCAGCATCGGTCTCTTTTGCACAGAAAAAAGCTGTAAATGAGGCTCAAAGTATAGCTAAGGGGACAACTCCTGATTTCTCGGAAGCCAGAACTCTTATTAAAGGAGCTTTGGAAAACCCTGAAACAAAGGATGACGCTAAAACTTGGTATGTTGCCGGTTTTATCGAGGATCAACAGTTCAGCAACGAAAGAACTAAACAAGTCTTGGGCCAACAACCGGACGAGCCTGTTATGTACGAGGCATTGGGTAGTATTTTGCCATACTTTGAGAAAGCATATGAGTTAGATCAACTTCCTAATGAAAAAGGAAAAGTTAAACCTAAGTTCACGAAAGATATCAAAGGTATCCTAGGAGCAAACCACGTATATTACATCAATGGTGGTGCTTACTATTTCGATCAGAAAGATTATAACAAAGCTTACGATTTCTTCGAGCAATACCTGAAAATATCTGATATGCCAATGTTTAAAGGTGAGGCTGTCGCTGAAAGAGATTCAAACTTCATGACAGTTCAGTTCTATGCCGCTGTAGCAGCGACCCAACTTGGCGATTCTCAAAAAGCTATCGCAGCGTTAGAGCGTGCTAAAAATACGGATTATAGAGCAAGCGAGGTATATCAATACTTATGCTATGAGTATGAGCAAGCTAAAGATACCGTGAATTTAGAGAAGACTTTGGAAGAAGGTTTGAATAAATTCCCTGAGGAACAGTATTTCTTAATGAGCCTTATAAACAATTACATCTATTCTAATAGAAATGAGAAAGCTATTGAATATTTGAACACAGCTATCGCTAAGGATTCCAACAATCCACAGCTTTACGATGTAATGGGCCGTGTTTATGAGACTGGTTTGAAAGATTACGCTAAAGCTGAAGAGTATTTCAAGAAAGCATTGGCGATCAATCCGGACTATATCGAATCTCTCTCTAACTTAGGTCGTGTATATTACAACCAAGGTGTAAACAAGCAAGGTGAGGCTAATATGATCAACGACGCAAAACAATATCAAGAGGAATTAGGCAAAGCTAAGGAATTCTTTAAGCTAGCTCTTCCTTACTTTGAGAAAGCTCACCAAATGAAACCAGAAGAAAGAGAATATATGACCGCTTTAAGAGGTATTTACTACAACTTGAATATGGGTGATAAATTCGATGCTATTGAAGCAGAGATGAATAAGTAATTTCTTCTTTCAGAATAAATGGAACCGTCTAGTAATATAAGGTTACTAGGCGGTTTTTTATTTGTGTATCATGTATCGCGGAGTAGTCATTTTTTGATCGTTCATAATACTATTAAACATAATGGGAATTATAAAATTAATAGCAAGATAAGGATAAATTAGTGCATTCAAGCAAAGCTTGTAGCTGCTTTGAGTAAAGACACAGATCTTTTCACGGCTGTGAAACGTTTGTTTCATGGATGTGAAAAGATCGTATCACAGCTGTGAAAAGATCAGATCACCTATATGAAAAGATTAATTCAACTTGACGCAACTATTTGATTCGCTATTAACTCCTTCAAATAAAGCATGACTTTCGGATGACTTAATGGCATGTCCTCTAGGATTTCTTTAAGCTCTCGCGTACTGATATCAAATGAAACCTGATCTGAATGATATGAGAAATGAACGTTTATGTCCGGATTACTGCCTATAAGCATAGCCATTGTACCCGCCAAATCTCCCCAAGGTGGACAATCAATATGAGATGAGACAAAACAAGCAACAACTACCGTACCTTTTCCCTGTATGGAAGATATTTCCACATTCCCGCCTGTTTGCTCCGCGTTTTGTATCAAGAAAGGTAAGCCTAGACCCACTTTTCGTGTCGTGCGAGTCGTATAAAACGGATTACGGATCAGAGAGACTGTTTCCGGATCCATACCACAGCCATTATCCGCGATACGAATACATATGGATGTGTCCTTTATCTGTATATCTATCTCTATGTCAGAAGCTTTTGCTCTGATACTATTAGCGGTTATATCCGTGATATGAAACGAGAGATTATCCATGAGAGGCGAAAATTAAGTGATTGTCTTTTTGATCAAAAGCCTTTCGTAAGCCATCGAAGGTTAATTCCTCCGTTTGCCAAATGGAGGGCTGAGTACCTATTTGTTCGGGGCAATGAGCATCCGAGGCTGAGTATTGAGTCTGCTCTTTCAAATACCCGTGAATAGACAATAACTTACTGTATCTTTGCTGATTATTATATTCAATAGCATCTAAAGATAAGCAGGGGTCTATAAAACCTAATTGACTGATCAAGCTGAATGACGGACGTTCTACATGGGCGGCTACAAATAGAGCATCCACCTTACGTGCTTGAGCGGCTATTTGGTTTACGCTTTGATCCAAGGCGGAGAGCAAAAGATAGGGTACTTCTCCTAGAATCTCATTCTCCGCATTCACCCAAACTTGATCGCCAAAACGTTCCGGATCATTTGGAATTGGAGGGAGATGCTCTTCTAAATATCGTTGGAATCGCTTACGGGATTCATCGGTCGGGAAATAAACCAGACAATGCGCTTCCTCACGGGTCGTAACTTCTACGCCCGCAAAGACCCTTAGTCCGAATCTCTCGCCAAGGGATTGAATCTCCGGGCATTGTAAGGTCGTATTATGGTCCGTAATGGCAATAGCATCCAAACCTTTCGCTAAGGAACGACGCACGATCTCCGATGGACTCATTTCCAGACTGCCGCATGGCGACAGGCAAGTATGGATATGTAAATCAGCTAAATACTGTTTCATCCATTCTCATTCTGTAATAAGCGGTAAATCATACCGGAAGCCTCGAACGCGGAACGTGTAGTTCCTAAAAGAGGGACAGCCTCTTCCCTACCTTTTTGTAAGGTCTCATCATCCGGAGAGGTTCCGTTCACGATCAATACCGCGGAGACGTCTTTTAAAGTAGCCACGGCCAGTATATTCTGATGCGTTTGCATGGTAATCCATAGCATACCCTCCTCGATATGTCCCATGACATCACTTAGTAAATCGCTCGTATAGCCCCCGGTTATCTCTGTATCAAGGCCCTCTTCTCCACAAAATACAGTAAGATTCAACATCTTCACTAAATCACAAACCTTCATATTTAGCTCCTTTCTTATAACAATCCTTATTTAAACGATCTTTCCCCCATGTCTTCTCAACGATACGGAAGGCATGCTCTTGGTCTAGTTTACCGTGCTTCTCCATATTACGTTGCATAAATACGCAATCACTGAATTGAGCCTCGTGGCGTACGATATCCTCGGCCAAGCTTTGACAGTTCGGGCTACCGCAAGCGCCACAATCGATTCCCGGTAGGTAACACATCAATTTCCGCACTTGCTCCATTTTCTTCAGCATCTCATCGATCGTTCCTTCGTACAACCGTTTGGGATTCGGTTGCACCGGACGGATCGTAATATGCTGCCTCAAATAGGATAAAGCCTCGAAATTATCGGCGGCGTATATCATCGGTACTTTATCCCGGTTCATGGATCGCTTCATGATACGCTCGGCCGTGAGGAAACGGTTCGCTACGGCTAATACACCTCCGGCACAGCTACGGTCGCAAGCCCTCAGTTCCAGAAAGTCTACGTTACGTACCTCGCTGGTCGTTTCCATTCGTTCCAAGAAATCGATCACATTATGGATCTCATCGATCGCGAGGCAACGACCGGAGAAATGTTTGGCCTCCCCTCCTGTCTGGCTCCATCGCATCTCTTTTTTCGTTAATGGCGGAGGAAGCTCACATTCCGGCTCGTATCCTCTCGGGCGATTCTTAAGAATATGGTATACCTTATTATATAGGGTATCCATATTTATCACGCCTTTGATCGTAGATGAATAACCTTCCGCTCCCTTCAACGCCGCGATTTTCGCCGCGCAAGGCGTAACATAAAAGATACCGATCTCTTCCGAGGGAACACCTTGCCCTTCCAATATCTTATGATAATAAGTGGCCGAGGCGTTTACCGGCGCTTTCACCAATAAGATATTATCCACCAGCGCAGGGAAACGGACTTGTATCAACCGGACGATAGCGGGGCAAAAAGAACTGATCACCGGTTTTTCCTCGGCGTTTTCCATCTGCCGTACCATTTCCTTATGGATCATATCGGCGGTAAACTCTACTTGGAAAACATGGGTAAAGCCCAGTTCCATAACGGCGCTGATAATTTCCTTCTCGGTCGTGTACTTTGAGAACTGCCCGATAAATACCGTGGGCATCAACGCTACCCTGCATTTATAATCAAATATACGCTGGAAGTCATCCTGCTCCACATAGATAGCCTCTGTCGGGCACGATTTCAAGCACTCGCCGCAATCCACGCACCAATCCTTATGGATCAAAGCCTTACCATCCCGGATACGGATCGCTCCCGTAGGGCACTCTTTCATGCAATGCGTACAGCCTATACAGCGGTCATTGTCAATCTTCAAGGCATGATAAAAATTAGCTTCCTCCATGGTCTACGCTCCTTCTTTATTAAACCATGTGACCATACGTACCGTGGTACCTACGTCTACTTGGCTCTCGATCGTTAATTCATCTACGTTCTTCTTCATATTTGGAAGTCCCATTCCGGCACCAAATCCCATCTCACGCACGGCCTCGGATGCCGTCGAATACCCTTCACGCATAGCTAGCGATATATCCGGGATTCCGGGCCCTTCATCCTTCAGTTCCAAAGATATTTTATCAGCGTCCAATTCAGCGACAACCGTTCCTCTCCAAGCGTGAGCCACGATATTCACCTCCGCCTCATAAAGCGCCACGACCACCCGCTTAATGATCCGGGGATCGATAGCCAATTGCTTCAAGACCTTCTTTATCTGGCTAGACGCATAACCCGCCTTCGAGAAATTACCGCCCTCCAACTCAAACTTAAATAGCATATCTCACGACCTCCTTTCTTAATATATAGGAAGGAGCCCCGCGCTATAAAGCTCTCCGACCGTATGATACATAGAATGATCCGTCTCCAGAAGAACCATATTGTTCTCACGAGCCAGCTCCAGCATATCCGGGGTTACTTTCTTCCCCCGCACGAAAAGTATATAAGAAACTTCCGCCATCTCCGCGGTACGGATCGTTTGCAAATTACAAAGTCCTGTCACCAACAGCACATCGCCACAATCCAGCGTAAGCACGTCACTCATCAGATCGCTGGCAAAAGCGCACTGCACATCGTTCTCCCGTTTCTCTGAGCCACAGACGATGGAGGCATCGGTAAGCTCTTGAATTCTTTGAATCTTCATAAGGTACCAGAGGTTACATTTTACATGGGCTAATGTAAGAAATAATTTCGAATGTCGGCCTAGTATATTACATTAATTACTATCTTTGGTACACTAACAAAAAATAATCCTTATGTTCAGTAAAGAAACTTATATGGCCCGCCGGGCTAAGCTGAAACAAACCATAGGTTCCGGTTTGTTGCTATTCCTTGGAAACGACGAGAGTGGGATGAACTACGCCGATAATACGTATCACTTCCGTCAAGACTCTACCTTCTTGTATTTCTTCGGATTGCCATACGCCGGGTTATCCGCTATCATCGATATCGATAACGATAAGGAGATCATCTTTGGCGATGAGTTGACTATAGACGCGATTGTATGGATGGGTACGCAGCCCACCCTAAAAGAGAAGAGCGAGGCCGCAGGTATCAAGGAGGTCCGTCCTTTCAAGGAGATCGAGACATACTTGAAGAATGCCCAGCAAAAAGGCCAGCCAATCCATTATCTGCCGACGTATCGTGCGGAACACCAGATCAAGTTATTCCAATGGTTGGGTATCGTACCCGGTGCGGAGAAACCTTCCGTACCTTTCATCATGGGTGTCGTAAACCAACGGAATTACAAGAGCGAGGAAGAAATCGCCGAGATCGAGAAAGCTTGTATCGTAACCGCCGATATGCACCTGACTGCCATGCGTACCGTACGTCGGGGAATCCGGAAGTCGGATGTAGCGGCTGCCGTTGCGGAAGTAGCTTTCGCCAACAATTACCAGCTCTCCTTCCCTATCATCGCCACGATCAATGGGCAGACCTTGCACAACCATGATCATAGTCATATGATTAAGAGCGGCGATATGCTGTTATTGGACGCCGGTGCCGAGACTGAGATGGGATATGCCGGAGATATGTCATCCACCATCCCGGCCGACTCTAAGTTCACGACCCGTCAAAAAGACATCTATGATATTCAAGTAGCCGCCCATGAAGCTGCCGTAGCAGCTTTACGCCCGGGTATTCCTTTCGTGGATGTATATGAGTTGTCTTGTAAAGTGATCATGGAGGGTTTAAAGGACCTTGGTTTCGTGAAAGGAGATCCGATGGAGGCCGTAAAAGCCGGTGCTCACGCCATGTTTATGCCTTGTGGCTTAGGCCATATGATGGGATTGGATGTACATGATATGGAGAATCTGGGAGAGGTATACGTTGGTTATGACGGACAGCCGAAGAGTACGGAATTCGGACGTAAGTCATTGCGCTTGGGACGTAAGCTGGAACCGGGTTTTGTCTTGACCATCGAGCCGGGTGTATACTTCATCCCTGAATTAATGGATTTATGGAGAGGCCAGAACAAGTTCACCGAATTCATCAATTACGAGAAGTTGTTTACATATAAAGATTTCAGTGGCATACGTAACGAGGAAGACTATCTGATTACCGAGAACGGCGCTCGTCTATTAGGAAAGAAGATCCCTTTGCGTACGGAAGAAGTAGAAGCAATTCGATAAATCCTATACATTATTATATATAAGCTTATGCAAAAGGGAGAGCCTTAAAACAGCTCTCCCTTTTTGGGCTAAACGATAAAGACAATGTATGAAACGATTTAAAAGCGGTATCCAATACTTAGAAAGAACGAATGCATAAAACGAATCCGAGGCATACTAAGCCTTTTCCCCTCTACAACGAAGTTTCGCCCTCCACTATATAAATCAAAATTCGAGAATATATACCCCAAAGAGAATATATACCGCTGGTCTATATAGAGGCTCAACATACTTTTAATATGATAAAATAACGATTTACCTCCCTTGTTCTTTATATGATCGAATTTTTGAGGTATCCATACCCCGGGAGTGTTTGGAACATAGCTTATATTAAACTCTTGATTGACAGGCAAAGGAATGGTTAATCCGGGTGAAACGACCAAAGAGAGTCCCGTATCCTTGTCTTTCCCGAATTTAAAAGCGGGAGTTACTAACTGGATGGCCGGACGTAACGCAAAGAAATGACAGCCCGGATTACTCTCATCTGAATCCCAGAACCACTGATTATCTCTTGAAAACCCCGTATAACTATCTTTCTCAATCGTATTACAGAAAAGCAACCCCATAGTAATTCCCACATAAGGAATCGGTAGATAAGTAACAGATGGCTCTACCTCCCATGCTGAATTATTATTCAAGGCACCGGAGAGTTCTACTTTCCACATATGGGATTTTTCTACCTCTTGCGCCTGTCCCTCAAAGGTAAAGATCAAACAAATAAAGAAAAGTATAGATCTCATTATTTATAGGATGTTAGTTGTTCATTTACAGTAAAGACAGAGGACCTTCTCAATCACCCTATCCATTAGGGTTAATAAATCAAAAAGAGTTAATAATAAACACGGACTTAAAAAGAAAGCGTACATTTCCTTCTCAGACTATACATGATATTTCATCATCTCGAAACGAAAACTCGTGAATCGATAAAAAAAGGCTGTCCCATCTTGAAGTGGAACAGCCCTCTTTGCTAAATAATACTGATTAAATTGCTTTCAGAATCTCGGTCAGTTTTTCCGGGGTGACGTTGGCGGCGATTATCACTCCTTCGTCGTTAATCAAGAAGTTCTTGAAACCTTTTCTTAAATCATACTTCTTGTACAACTCTGACTCTTTACCCAGTCCTTCGTGAAATTGCGTTGACAGATCCAACTTGTCAATCTTTACCGTCTCGGTAAAAATAGATTCTTTCTCATCCATAGAGATCGAACACATCGCGATTTTGTCCGGACCAAACTTGTTAACCTCATTCGCCAATTGCACGTTACGAGCCCGCGATTCCGCATCGTAAGCCGCCCAAAAGTTGAGCAATGTATAACGTCCTAATTGGTTGTGGAAACTGGCTTTAGCGTCGTTTCCCAAAAACTCTATTCTCGGAGCTAGATCACCGGGGTTCACACCCTCGGTAAGTTTCGCCTTTTTCGAACCGGCAGACATTCCTAATAACGCTACCGATGCGATGAGAACATAAGCTCTTACCTTCATATTTTCAATTTTACGTTAAACTTAATCGGGGGAATCTCCCGGGGGATAAACTCCCGACTCCTGATTTTCAGGATCGTAAACAAGCATGTTTCTTTCGCTAAAGAGACACTTACTTGTCTTTAACGGGTGCAAATATAAAGCCAAATACTTCTTTCTACCAAATTATATAGCGATTTTCTGCAAATTAGCAAGCTTTTTTATATGTTTTAGCGCACACATCGATAAAAAATTAACTGTTTTGCAACATAAATTTAGAAGTAGAGTACCTTTTTCTCCCCGAGAGAACCGCAAAATCATCAAGAATCATTAGCTTCCCGCTCCCCTACCTTTAGACCGATAACAGGGAATCCTTAGCGATTTCATCTTTAAGTATAGATTATCCAACGGCTGTTGCATAATCATCTAACAGCTGGTGCATGATCTTCCAACAGCCGTTAGAAGATCATGCACCAACTGAAAAATTAGCAATGCTTCAAGAGCAAACCGCTAATCCTTCTTGGAAAAGAGGCTAATAGCATTAAGAGATTCCCTTTAATCACCTTGTACTGCCATCTTGAAAAATAAAAGGAAAAAAATACCCTTCCCTCTTGTTTATTCAAAAACTTCCACTACATTTGCAGTGTACTATTAAACTAATACACTAAAGCAGCAAAACATATGATTACATTAAAAGAACTCTCATTCAGCTATAGCCGCAAAAAAGAGGTACTTGATCGTATCAATCTTGAGGTTGGATCGGGACACATCTGTGGCTTATTGGGAAAGAACGGCGAAGGAAAGACTACGCTTCTAAACCTTCTAAGCGGACAGATCTTTCCGGATCAAGGCTCTTGCCTCGTATTGGAGGAAATTCCTTCCGAGAGAAACGCTCGTTTCTTGCAACAGATCTTCTTATTGCCGGAGGAAATCTCCATGCCTGAGGTCACCGCCATAGAGTATATAAAGATGTACGCGCCTTTTTATCCGACATTTAGGGACGATATCTGTAAGGCTTGCGTAGAATCGTTTGAGATCAATCTATCCGATCGCCTGTCGAAAATGTCTCAAGGACAACGGAAAAAGGTGGCGATAACCTTGGCGCTGGCCGCTCATACGCCCCTGCTTCTAATGGATGAACCAACAAATGGGCTGGACATTCCCTCGAAAGCGACATTCCGCAGACTGGTAGCCTCTTTGATAGATGACAATCAGACGGTTATTATCTCCACGCATCAGGTCAGGGATATGGAAAGCTTGATCGACACGGTATTGATCTTAGACCAAAGGCAAACCCTATTGAATAAGACGTTGAACGAGATCGGCGAGAAACTTTATTTCGGACCACTCCTACCGGAAGAGAAAGCTCTTTATTCCGAGCCTACCCCGCAAGGGACAATAGGCGTCACCGCACGGGAGGACAAGGAAGAGACAGCCGTATCCTTAGAGTTGCTCTTTAACGCGGCGATAACGTATCCCAAAGAGATCCAAAGAATCATGAACTCCTAAATACACATAGTTATGAAAACAGATTTCAGTATACAACGCATCAATCTTTTACTTCGCAAAGATTGGATAGAGAATAAGAAGAAATTAGCTTATGGGGTGTTGGTCATCCTCGGAGTCCTCTTCTTTTTCCTGTTATCCTCCATTTTATGGGATACGAGATTCCGTACCTTTACATTATATGTATTGGGATCATTAGGAACTTTTATCGCTTTCTGTAGCTACGTAAACTTAATGATACACCGCCCTAGAGGATTGTTCTTAACGCTTCCCGCGAGCAACCAAGAGAAATATGCCGCTATCCTAATCGAAGGCATCGTGGTATTCTTAGCATACCAAGTCACGTTCTGGACTGGGACGGGAATAGCCTCAATGCTCATTCATATACAGCCTGTAGCATTCAAGGACATTATCATGACCTTGCAAGATTTCACCATGCTGGCGTTTGTCGGTTCCTTGATGTTCCTCTCTTACGTCACATTCAAGAAGTATGCTTTAGGAATCGCTTGTGGTGGATATATATTGATAATCGCTTCTATCATAGGGATTGTTTATCTATGCATAAACATCTTGAATATCCAGCCGGGTATGAATAGTTTTTGTTATGAATCTTCCCCGCTTTATACCGCCGTGTATTGGCTGAGCTTTGCCTTTACACCCGCATTTCTCATCGCGACCCTCGTGGTCTTATACGTCGCTTATCTAAAACTTAAAGAAAAGGAACTAAGATGAACTACAATACGAATCAATCCATATTTATCCAAATAGCCGAGCGGATTTGCGACCGGGTATTGAGTGGTAATTACAAAGCCGATAGCCGTATCCCGTCCGTACGGGAACTGGCAGTAGAGATGGAAGTGAATCCGAACACGGTCATGCGTTCCTTCGAACGTCTGCAAGCGAATGAGATTATTTACAATAAGCGTGGGATCGGCTACTTCGTCGCTTCCGACGCCGAGCAGAAAATCCGTGAGATGCGCCATAACCAGTTCGTGGAAGAGGTACTTCCCGCCGTCTTCAAGGAGATGCACCTGCTAGATGTAGGTATCGACGAGCTTACGAAAGCCTATACATTATATATATCTACCATTAAATAAAGACAATCATGAAAAAAAGTAATCGCGTATTTATCGCCTTGATAGCGACATTATATATCGTTCCAGCCCTCACTTTCGGCGTTGCCCAGTTTACGTCGGAAAAATGCCTTACAGGTTTCACGCAAAAGTTTCAGATTATCCAGATAGATAATCCGGAGTTGAAAGCGGAAAACATAAAAGTCGATACGAGAACCGCCTCCGAATTTCCCCGGGGGCAAATACTGGAAGCAAAGGACCGGTCGTTACTCTATTACGAGGGAATGAAACGGTATTTGCCGGAAGTCAGCCGCCACGATTCTCTATTATTGGTTAGCGGGGCGAGGGACGCCGGGCAAGATAAAAATCTCACGTTGCATATCCGTATCAACAATATCCAGAAGATCCGTCTGAACGGAGAAGAGATTTGGACTAAGTAACAAGCACATACACACATTATTTCTTAATCATTAAATCGTACTATAATGAAACAAATCATTATGGCAGCCCTTCTTATATCCTTTTCTTGGGGTATTCGGGCACAACAATTACAGATCCGGGGGAAAGTCATCGATCTATCCGACAAGTCTCCTCTTGAGTTTGCGAATATCACGCTTCAAACAGCCGATTCCGCATTCATCACAGGGACGACGACGGATAGTAAAGGACTTTTCCGGATCGAGAAAGTCAAGGCCGGAGATTATCAAGTATCTGTTTCCTCCATAGGTTACAAGACTTCGGTAGTCTCCGTGCTGGGACTTTCCCAGCCTATAGATCTCGGTACGATCTCATTGGCATCCTCCTCTATATCCTTAGATGAAGTCACGGTCAACGCTTCCGCTATCCGTAATACGGCGGACCGTAAGATCGCGTTCCCTACCTCCGAGCAAAAAGCGGCCTCCAGCAATGGCATCAACCTATTGAACGCCTTGATGCTTCCTCGTTTGGAAGTAGACCCGATCCGGAATAGCGTATCGCTACCGAATGAAGGGACGATTCAATTCTGCATCAACGGTATCAAGGTGGAGCTATCCGATATCCGGGGCTTATCGCCACAGGAGGTAATCCGGGTAGAATATCATGATAATCCGGGCTTACGTTACGGTAACGCCTCTGTCGTACTCGACTACATTGTCCGGAGGGAAGGCGAAATGTATGAGAATCCAATTTGAAATCAAGGAAAAGTTGCCCGACATTATTTCTGAAATACTTCATTCAGATAAGTGGCTGACTTTAGTGAGAGATGAGAATCATGGATTGCGACGTGTGACGATTAAAGATCCCTACTTTGATTCAGAGGCATGCGTCGATATCTGGGAGCATGAGATTCATGTAACGACAGCTTGGTCTAACTACACCTATCGAATCTATCAAAAAGGTAATTCTGTTTGGTGCGAATACATTGGCGCTTATAGAGGATTGCTGGAACAAAACCTTTTGCCGACGATGACTCCGAAAGAAAATATTCTGGATTCGGGAGTATTGAACAGTTCTTTGTTTGGTGACAGAAAGGAGACCTTGAGAAATTACAGCGCGGAAAACCTTAAGCTGAAGAATTTTAGGCGGGATAATTTCGCCGCGGAATATCAACTGGCTTCTCCGCAAGACCATCCTAAGATCGTATATGATGAGTTTATTAAAGAAGGGGTTCCAATTCCCCCTCCTGAAGATAGAAAAGAAAAGTCCGGTAATTAATACCGGACTTTTTTTATTTGAGGATCATCGCATGATACCCGAATCCTCGTCACTATTCCAAAGTTTCTTGTTGGCCTCCTTGAACTTGCGGCCGAAGTCAAAATTCCAAGAGAAGGTTAGCATCAACATTCGGCTGAAGTCGTTCGCGTACATGTTCGTACGGCTGGGAGCGTAAGCGTTCCGATTTTCCTCTACCCGTTTGTACTGGCTGGAGAAAGGCATCATCAATCCGGCTCCAACGGCGAATTTACCTTGATTGTACCGGAACATAAACATATGGATATTCTCGCCGCCATGCAATAATTCGCCGACAAACGTATTATAGCTACTTTGTATCTGGAACATAGCCATGAATTTCTTGTACATAGCCATGACGGAAGCCCGGTAATACCAATTGTTATAGGTATGCGAGTAACTATTTCCTTCGCTGATATAACGATTGACTCCACCTGTCACGGATAGGCTTATGATCCGCTTGATGATAGGGCCGACACGTAATGTCAAGTCACCGCTTAGTTTCTGCCATCCTTTTTGGTTATCGGTAATGCGAATGAACTTATTATTTTCTCGTATCACTTCCTCCATGATCCGGTCCGGGCTATTACTGTAATAAAAGTTTAAGTCTCCGGTGAATATTCCTTTTTTATATAGATAATTGGCTTGCATGTCATAACTCTTATAGGGTTTCAGATAAGGATTTCCCCGGCGTATCTGGAGCGTATCGATGTATTGCTCGATGGCGCTTAGCTCCGATAGGCTAGGTGAGACATTATTTACGCTACCGTTCACCCGGAAATACATATTATCCGTAAAGTTATATTGTAAGGATACCTTTGGGCGGAACGTATAATATTGATAATCTTCCTCACCTTCTTGCTTGAGCCATGAGCGGGAGACACCTATTCCGGCGGTATAATTCAACTTCTTGACACGTCCGCTGAATTCCGTATAGAGATACGTCTCCGACTGTTTCATCTTGGTTCGTCCTCCAACCGTTCCGCTGTAGGTGTTATCCGTCCACGATTGGGTGTGTTTCAATCCTCCTCCCAATCGACCGGCCTCGAATTGCCGTTCGTAGATTCCCTCGCCGATGATGGAATATTTGTCTCCGTCCACGTTCGACAAGATATCCGATAAGAGGATATCGTTTTTCCATTCTTGATACATTTGGTTTGCGTTCGTATGTATGTACGTACCTACCATATTAAGTATCAATGTCTGCTTATGTGGTAAGGAGCGTTGGTAATAAAGGTCGAGGGAAGGACGTTTGGTAGAGTTGCTATTTGGATTCCAAGCGTATGTCTTATCTTCGGGATTATTGTTGGTATACAGGTTCTTGCCGCCACCTTTATCCTCGTCTGATAAGAAATAGCGTAGCGTAGCATTGAAATAATAATGGTCGTTATCTACCAGATTATAATTAAGAGAGAGGTTATGAGCGGTCTCGGACATTCCTCTTGGCAGACCTTCCGAGGTACGTTCCATCGTCTCGCCACTCTCTAAGCGGAAGGTCTCGACTCCTTCCGTCCAGATATGATACGGATTCCGGTAACGGACGGCGTATTGCAATCCGAACTCTGATTTCTTATGATTGAACTTCGTCGATACCTGATCGTCTCCAAAAGAGGTGGTCGGTGAATTACTAAGATCCAGATTGACAGAACCGCCGCTAGTTTCCCGTCAGGACTTTTTAAGGTTGCCAGGTTCTCATTAAACATTTTGTCGTTAATACGATAAAACAAATATAAGCAAAAATGTTTAATATAATATACTCTTTTTCGATAATTCTTACGTACTTTTGCCTAATAGAATGACAAATATGGCACAAAACGACGAAATAATACTGATAAATATCAATGGAGCGGATCGTCCGGGTGTAACGGCGGCTCTTACGGAGATTCTAGCCAAGAACAACGCTGTTATCCTCGATATCGGTCAAGCGGATATCCATAACCATTTATCATTGGGTATCTTGTTTCAAAGCACGGAAGGAAATTCCGGCGATATATTGAAAGAACTACTGTTCAAGAGTTACGAATTAGACGTCAATATCCGTTTCAATCCCATTACAGAGCAAGAATATAGTAAATGGGTAGGTATGCAGGGCAAGAACCGGTATATCATCACGATATTAAGCCGTAAGCTTACGGCCAAGCAAATCGCGGGTGTTTCCCGGATCGTAGCGGAGCAAGATATGAATATTGATGATATCAAGCGGCTCACGGGACGTATCCCGTTGGACGAGAATGCCCGTACTCCTAAGGCGAGCGTGGAGTTTTCCGTACGTGGTACCCCGAAAAACAAGGAGTGCATGAAAGCGGAGTTCATGAAACTTTCCACGGAGCTTGAGGTGGATATCTCTTTCCAAGAGGATAGCATGTATCGCCGTATGCGCCGTCTGATTTGTTTCGATATGGACTCTACCTTGATAGAGACGGAGGTTATCGACGAGTTGGCGATACGTGCCGGAGTTGGCGATCAAGTAAAAGCGATTACAGAGGCAGCCATGCGTGGAGAGATCGATTTCTGCGAGAGCTTCCGCCAGCGTTGTGCCTTATTAAAGGGGTTGGACGTATCCGTGATGCAGGAGATCGCCGAGAATCTACCGATCACAGAAGGTGTAGACCGCTTGATGCGTATCTTGAAAAAGGTGGGCTTCAAGATCGCTATCCTTTCCGGAGGTTTCACTTATTTCGGTAATTTCCTTAAACAAAAATATAATATCGACTATGTATACGCCAACGAGCTTGAAATCGAGAATGGCAAGCTAACGGGTAATCATGTGGGTGATATCGTAGATGGGAAGCGTAAAGCGGAGTTATTACGCCTGATCGCGCAAGTGGAGAACGTGGATATTCGCCAGACCGTAGCGGTTGGCGACGGGGCGAACGACTTGCCGATGATTAGTATCGCCGGTCTAGGTATCGCCTTCCATGCCAAACCGAAAGTAAAGGCGACCGCCAAGCAATCTATCTCTACGATTGGCCTCGATGGTATCTTATATTTCCTTGGATACAAGGATTCGTATTTGGATGAACAGATGTAATATATATAATTAACGTATAGCGATTATGATCAGACATATTGTAATGTTTAAGTTGAAGGAGTTTCAAACTCCGGCTGAGAAGCAAGCCAAAATGCAAGAAATTAAGGATAAACTGGAAGCCTTAATCAATAAGATAGACGTATTGAAAATGATCCGTGTAGATTTTAATTGTAATCCGGCGGAGACTTGGGATATTATTTTAACTACTGAATTGCCTACCTTGGAAGATGTAAATACGTACGCTAATCATCCGGAACATGTAGCGGTCGCTAAAGGAATTATTGGCCCGGTAAAGGCGGACAGAGCTTGTGTTGACTATGAAATCCTTTGATATAGAGGAGCGTGTGAACCAAGCGGTCCACAACTTCGAGTCCGGATATAATTGCGCTCAATCTGTATTCCTCGCTTATTCGGATGTCTTCGAGTTGGATTTAGAGCTGGCGAAAAAGATGTCTGTATCTTTTGGAGGAGGTGTCGGACGCATGCGTGAGGTTTGTGGTACCGTAAACGCAATGGCGATGTTAGCCGGATTTAAGTATCCGGTATTTGATCCGCTAGATCAAGAGGCGCGTGCCCGCAACTATGGCATGGTACAAAAAATGGCGGCTTTATTCAAGGAGAAACATGGGACGATCATTTGCCGTAGCCTTCTTCCTCCGGAAGAGACATCGACGAATCCCGCTCCTTCCGTACGCACACAACAGTATTATGCCAAACGTCCTTGCGGTAAATACGTTGAGGAAGCGGCTCGTATCGCCGGGCATATGCTAAAGGGTGAACTTGAATAAACGGCATTGTCAAGCTAGAAGACGTATTTGTGAAATGTAACCAAGTTTTCGAATCTCAGTGAATAACTCACTGTAAGAGGACTTGGATTTCACATTGACTTTATAGGTAATTGTCGACGTATTCTTGTCGTAATTATGCTCATAAGAAAGACTTACGATAAATATGCTCCTATTTTCCAAGATTTTCCGGATACCTTTAAGATCGGGAGTCGAGGTTGAGCAATTTATCGTAAGTATTTTATTAACACCATCCAAATACATACGTCGCTCCAGCCTTTCTAAAGAAACCAATACGAACAAGGTAAATGCCGTAGTGATAGAAGCGGCCAAGAACATGCCGGCACCAGCGGCCAAACCTACTACAGCCATTACCCAAATACAAGCCGCCGTAGTGAGTCCATGCACGCTTCCATGACTTTGAATAATAGCTCCTGCTCCCAAGAAACCAATACCTGTAAGGACTTGGGCGGCGATACGCCCCGGATCTCCATTCAAGAAATTCGGATAGGTTTGTGGTATCCAGATAGATATCAACATGGCGGCGGCGGATCCCATACAGATCAAGGTAAAGGTTCGCATACCAGCGTCCCTGCGGCGAAATTGTCTTTCTACACCGATAATAGCGCCAAGCACGAAGCTGATAGCTAATCGTACGGCGGCGGTCGAGGCCGTTATCTGAGTATTCTCTAAAATATCGTTCAAATGTTCCAGCATAGTCTGTCATTCATTCTAAGTTATACAAATATAGAAAATTTCTATGTACCGATTATGGAATGAAAACAATGTAAAATCGTCAAAAGTTGTATCTTTGAGACAGAATAAAAGTCATTCACATCTAAACTTAGAAAAATTGAAAATAATAACGTACAATACAAATGGATTAAGGGCTGCCGTAGGTAAAGGCTTGCCCGAATGGTTGGCTCAAGAACAGCCAGACGTGTTATGTATCCAAGAGACAAAGTTACAACCAGAACAGTTTCCATCGGAAACATTCGAGACTTTAGGATATAAGTCTTATTTGTTTAGTGCCCAAAAGAAGGGATATAGTGGCGTGGCCATTCTTACGAAACAGGAACCGGATCATATCGAGTATGGAATGGGGATCGAGAAGTATGATAATGAGGGACGTTTCCTCCGTGCGGATTTCGGGGATGTATCGATCGTAAGTGTCTATCATCCTTCCGGGACTAGTGGGGATGAACGGCAGGATTTTAAGATGATATGGTTGGAAGATTTCCAGAAATATGTCGTTGAGTTACAGAAATCCCGTCCGAACTTAATTCTCTGTGGCGATTACAACATTTGCCACGAGCCGATAGATATTCATGATCCGATCAGGAACGCAAAGAACAGTGGTTTCCTTCCGGAAGAACGGGAATGGATGACTCGCTTCTTATCCGCAGGTTTTACGGATACATTTCGCTTCTTGAATCCGGATAAGCAAGAATATACATGGTGGAGTTATCGCTTCAATTCCAGATCTAAAAATAAAGGATGGCGTATTGATTATTGTATGGTTAGCGACAATATGAAGCCGAAAGTTAAAGCCGCTTATATATTAAACGATGCCGTACATTCTGATCATTGTCCGGCCGTATTAGAGATCGAATAATTTTTCATAATAAAAAGAAAGGATGTGTTCTTTTTGCGTAAGCGAACACATCCTTTTTTATTATTGAAAAAATGGAAATAAAGTCTATAAATGAACTTAGATTATCTCTGAATATCCAATGCTCCGATCAACTCTTTTACTGATTTAAAACCATGTCGGTCACAATAGTCATTCAATCCATCAATAACCTTGATAGAAACAGTTGGATCTACAAAGTTATAAGTTCCGATCTGGATAGCACTAGCCCCAGCTAACATGAACTCCACGGCATCTTTCCAATTTGAAATACCTCCCAAACCTATAATCGGAATCTTTACCGCATGATACGTTTGCCATACCATACGTAGAGCTACAGGTTTTACGCAAGGCCCGGAAAGACCTCCAGTTATTGTAGATAATATAGGTTTACGTTTCTCTGCGTCGATGGCCATTCCAAGCATCGTATTAATTAACGAAACAGAATCCGCACCCTCCGCTTCAACAGCTTTAGCGATCTCCGTAATATCAGTTACATTAGGAGAAAGTTTTACAATAAGTGTCTTTGGATAAACCCTACGAACAGCCTTAACAACCTCTCCCGCACCACACGTAGTAACGCCGAAAGCCATACCACCTTGCTTTACGTTCGGACAAGAAATGTTCAGTTCGATAGCGGGAATCCTATCCAACTCTGCGATCTTTTCTGCACACTCGACATACGTTTCAACCGAAGATCCACTCACATTTACGATCATATTCGTATCGATGTCCTTGATCTCCGGATAAATATGCTCTGCGAAATAATCGGTGCCCTTATTCTGAAGCCCCACGGCATTCAACATTCCGGAAGGAGTCTCCGCCATTCTTGGATAATCATTACCTTCACGAGGTTGGATAGTGGTACCTTTCACGAAAATACCCCCCAAACGTGAAATATCCATGAAATCAGCATATTCTATACCATATCCGAACGTGCCGGATGCTGTCATTACCGGATTTTTCAACGGTAAATTCCCAATGTTTACATTTAATTCAGCCATGACAATTTCTCAATATTAAATACGGGACCTTCTGTACATACACACACATTATGACCTTCCTTGTTTTTCTCTACGCAGCACAAACAAGCACCTATGCCACAAGCCATCGTGTTCTCAAGAGAAACCTCGCAAGAAATAGCTTCCGCACCTGCGTATTTCGCTACTGCCACCATCATTGGTTTAGGACCACAAGTATAAATCTGGTCAAATCGAACCTCTTTAAGGATCGTATGGTTAGTCACATACCCTTTCTCGCCTAGCGAACCATCTTCGGTTGTGATATAAACCTTACCAAATCTCTGGAATTCATCTAATTGCAATACATCATCCTTAGAACGAGCCCCAAGTAGAAAAGTAGGCTCAAAACCGGCTTCTTTTAAACAAGCTCCTAGATATAACATCGGAGCGGTTCCAACACCACCACCAATCAGCAAAAGTCTTTTGTTCTCCTGTTCCTTGGAAGGAATTGTAAAACTATTACCCAGTGGTAGCATTATGTTTACAATATCACCGGGACGGAATTCTGCCATTTTTCTCGTGCCATCACCAACAAGTTGAATCAATAACCACAACTCATTTTTAGACTTATCTACATAGTTGACGGAAATCGGACGACGTAAGAATGTTGTAGGAGAGTTTTCTACATGAACCTCTACAAATTGTCCGGGAAGCATCTCTGGAAGATTCCCATCCGAGGTTAACTTTAGCAGGCAATAATTTTTATGAAGGTGACAGTTTTCAGTCACCTTCATGTCTAAGATGTACTTCTTCATATACACGATTACTCAATTTATCCGCAAAGATACATGAATATAACGTATATACCGAACAGTTTACCTTAGTCTTTCTTGTTTTTTTCAGGGACGAAAGTATCAAACGTATTGTCGGAGTAAAATATCATTATTTTACTAACATTTTTAGAAGGCTTTTCTTGGCATATAACTTGCTCTACAACAGGTTGTTTCTGGATGTTTACAGGTGTCTCAACCCCAATTTCCTTGCGATTTTCGGCAACAACTTGTACATTGGGACGATTTTCAAGCATATTTGTAAACAAATTAGGTTCAGTTAACACATGTTCTCGGATCATTTCGCCTTTGCCAAACAATAGCCAGTCAGAATCAACATAAGTGAACCGTTCCAGTATTTTTAGCAGAACATCCAAACTCGGATTATTTCTCCCAGATATAATATGTGACATTGCCGAACGCTGTATACCGATCGATTCGGCAAATTTAGAAGGGGTAAGTCCTTCACGTTCCATTATTTTTAAAATACGATCTCTCATATTCATATATATCTTAAATTCTTACTAGAATACTGCCATTATGACCGTTTACTAAGATAAATATCCACAAAGTAAACTGGATACAAAGATAAATCAATATTTCCATTTGTGCAATTTATTTTTATAAAACTAAATTGATACATATGTATCACGCCGATACATATGTGATGGGTAGAACTGTAAACCGTGTTCAAGAAGGAGGTATAGAGTATTTAGAAAAACTTTAGAAAAATAGCATATATGTCTGATCTATATGTAAATATAATAATACATATGATGTATAGTTAGGGGGGTTTTATACGTTTGTAGACGAAAAAACATGTTTAGTTAATGTAAACAATCAATATTTCTATATAAAAAACTGGTTATTTATAATTTATAGCAAATCTTACGTGGATAAAGAAATATATAATAATCCATGATTTATATTAGTAATGTAAATATGATACATTTGTAACGCCTATATAATGATTACAAAAATCACCAACATTTGTAATCTACTCAAATACTTTTACTGTGTATATGATTGTAAACATCCATTTCTCGGTTATATTTGTATACAATATAATTTTACTCTATTTATTTTACTGCCAACTTGTCTATTTTTCCTTTAACGGATAATGAAGGCAATCTATAGCTATACCGATTATAGCTTTAAGTATGGATTTCTTGGAATTTTTGAGGAAGAAGGTACGTGATTGAATAAATTTTAAAATCTCAGAGAGATAAAATATGCGTAATTAATTGATAAATAAACAAAAAGGCCTCTTTTTCCAGTTTGACTTTTTCATCATTCTAGGAAAAAAGGCCTTTTTGCCTGCACTAAGTCTATGATTTCTGTTTAATGTAAAATTTTGTAAAGTAATTCTTTTAGTAAATCTGCATCTGTCGCTGAAGAGTTTTCCATTCCCTTAGATCTTGCGTCAGTCGTTCGGATATCGCTGATCAAATTAAAAACTTTCATCGCTGGATAATTTTTCATCCCCAAAAGATAGTCCTTTACTTGATAAGTTCCCCGTAAACCAAGTGCGGTCATCAATCCTGATTCCGATCGATCCTTTGAATAATAACAAATCAGCAAGTTTGAGAAATAGTTAAATAATACAGGAAGTGTCATCTGTATCGGATTACTTTTAGGGTTTTTCTCAAAATACTGAGCGATCCGGTTAGCCTTTAATATATCCTTCATGGCAAGTGCCTTTATCAGCTCAAAGTTATTGTATTCTTTACTAATCCCTATATTTTGCTCGATCAATTCCGGTGTGATGCGTTTTGAGGCCTTTTCAGCCAAGATAATTGCCAGCTTATCCAATTCCTTATTGAGACGGTTTAAATCGTTTCCAAGGAAATCTGAGAGCATTTGAGCGGCTTTTGGATCGATACCGATAGAACGCTGTTGCATCAAAGAGGTGATAAAACTCGGCATTTTATAATCCGGGATCTTTTTTGACTCATATAAAATACCGTTTTTATCGGTTGCGGCCGCTAACGCACGACGGCGATCTAAAGTCTTATATTTGTAATTTATGACCAAAATAGTTGATGACAAAGGATTCTTCACATAACTGCTCAGCAACTCTATATCTCTCACTAATTGAGCCTCTCGAACAACGATCAATTGATATTCGGACATCATTGGAAAACGACGTGCCGCATTGATAATAGAAATAGCATCTGTATCTGCGCCGTATAGAATAATCTGATTGAAATCTCTCTCAGATTCCTCTAATACGCTTTTTAATAACAAATCTGTTATTTGATCGATGAAGAAAGGCTCTTCGCCCATTAACACATAAACAGGCTGAAACTTCCTTGCTGTTATATCCCTACAAATCTCCTCGAAAGTAATTTCTTTTTTTGCCATAAATTATGAGGTTTCGCTATTACCAACTAAAACGGATATGACGGATGGTTTTCTTACCATCCAAAATCTGTTGAAGAGCTTCAACTCCCAACATTACCTGTTCTCCTACAAATTGTTGAGTTACCTTCCGGTCACTCGCTTCTGTTTTTACACCATCTTCTTCCATCGGTTTATCCGATATCATCAACAATGCACCCGTAGGTATTTGGTTAGCGAAACCGGCAGTAAGCAAGGTTGCGGTTTCCATATCGATACCAGTGGCATGCGTACTACGAAGATATTCCTTGAAAGCATTATCGTATTCCCAAACTCTGCGATTTGTCGTGTAAATCGTACCTGTCCAATAATCTTTTCCATGATCACGTATGGCGGAAGAAATGGCACGAAGCATTGAAAAAGCGGGCAATGAAGGTACCTCAGGTGGTAAATACTCATTCGACGTTCCCTCACCTCGGATCGCCGCTATTGGCAATACATAATCCCCTAATACATTCGCTCTTTTTAATCCTCCACATTTACCGAGGAAAAGCACCGCTTTGGGCATGACTGCTGATAATAAATCCATGATTGTAGCAGCGTTCGCACTTCCCATCCCAAAATTGATAATGGTAATCCCTTCTGCCGAGGCATTGGGCATCGAACTTTTCAATCCCAAAATCGGGACATTAAAATGATCCGCAAATATCTCGACATATTTAGTAAAGTTAGTGAGTAATATGTGCTTAGTGAAGTCTTCTAGCTTTCGCTCGGTATAACGAGGCAGCCAATTTTCTACGATTTCTTGTTTTGTTCTCATAAATAACTACCTTTGAGGTGCATTTTAGTTTAGAATATAAATAGCAAATATAGCAAATGCTCCCATTAAATCTACCAAAATTCTCAGTCAAAGTTACGGAGAAAGCAGGAAAGCCTTCTATTTGGGATCCTGTACGCCGAAAATTTGTCGCATTAACGCCAGAGGAATGGGTACGACAACATTTCGTGAACTATTTGGTCACGGAAAAAAACTATCCTCAAGAACTTTTAGCGAATGAAGTAGCGGTAAAACTAAACGGAACATCCAAGCGATGCGATACCGTTGCATACAATCGGTTTCTAGCACCTCTAATGATTATTGAATATAAAGCTCCACATATCGAGATAACAAGCGCTGTATTCGATCAAATCGTACGTTATAACATGGTCTTACACGTAAAATACTTAACCGTAAGCAACGGCATCCGTCATTTTTGTTGCAAAATTGACTATGAGAAACAGACGTATGCTTTCCTCGAAGATATACCGGAATACAATCTATTGGAGAAAATCGTTTAATTATCTAAAATAAGTCCCCCTTATCCTTCTATGCACTCGCACGGATCAGATAAGGGCTTACTCAGCCCAACCAGTGAGTAGTTCTATCGATTAGGAATTTACAGTTTGCAGATAAGTCATCTTGTTCTATATACTCGACATCACCGGAAGTCTTAGAAGGTAGCACCATATCTGATACTTCTACCTCCTCATTTTCAAGGCTGGCAAACTTAAACAGATTATATATGCTTGATAGAAAGAGAAGAAAAAGAAACAGGAATGCCTTTGCGACACTTCCTGTTTTTTCTATATATTGAGTAGATTTCAAATCCATATCCCACGCATTAAAAGTTACATGGGCACAAACATAGCAATATTCGTCAAATAAACAAATATTTTAACACGAAAATTTTATTTCGTAAAGAGATAATCCTCCGGTTTTGCGATTCGTAAAATATATTCCGGAGTATTAGGGAGCCTTTTCGCATACAAAGTGACAGAATCACCCCTCTCAGGCATCGTAGAATTAGATTCCAACGATATCTGGTCAACATTACGCAATTTTATTTCATCATCTTTATCGAAAAAGAATGAGTATCCTAATAAAACCGCAAAAAAAGATAAAATCAATGGCTTCATGTCTAACTTGTTTTTATGACTATATAAGCTTAGATGCTTATAAAACGATAAACGCTGCATATTATTTCAAAATAATTACATTTTTAATGTGCCGACAGACTGATCCACCACTCCGACCGCGGCGTTCAATATTGTTGTAATCAATATATTGATCGTCTACAGGCCATTAAAGCCACGATCAGCATGACGGAGGACTACAAGCCTACCGACAACGCGATCGCCGAGCGGGTCAACGGCATCATCAAGCAGGAATGGCTCTACAGGATGAAACGCCCCTCGGACGTGGTGGCCGCAAGGGAGTCGTTGGCGGGGATCATAGACTTCTACAACAACAGGAGACCGCATAGGAGCAACAGGGACATGCTACCACCTGTCAGGCTCCGGGAGGCGCTGACTTGCGTGTGATCGCTCAATGGAGGCTTTGCGCCTCCAGCCGCGAGGCTTCCTCCGCAGTGGTTTTTTCATGGTTGTTTTGCATGGAAAAAGAAAAACGGTATTTTTGCCGCTGTGAACCGGTTCAGGAAACAACTTTCAACCCTGTGAAGTTTTTCAGGAGAAGGTTCTCTAAGATGTGAAGTACCTTAGAAAATAACAGTAAAATCTGTGAAGTAAATTTAGGCATAGTCAGAAGTACGACTTATTTCGTTAATGAAGTATATATCCTATGACACATGCAGTATATATCCTATAGCATTTGAAGTATATCTTCGTAAAGAGGAGTTTCAGGGCCAAAATAAAAAAGGCGAGGATCTTAACCCCCGCCTTCTATCTGTAGATATAGAAATCCTATTTTATCCACCGAAATCATCGAAGTGCAACATCTCACGAGGTACACCCAAGTTATCCAGCATATTTTCCACGGCCTTTGACATCGGGCCCGGACCACACATGTAGTATTCGATATCTTCCGGAGCCTCGTGATCCTTCAAGTAAGTATCATGGATTACTTGATGAACGAATCCAGCCGTATATTTAACACCCGCAGCATCAGCGGCAGGATCAGGACGGTCAAGCGCCAAGTGGAACGTAAAGTTTGGGAATTCTTTCTCTATTTCCAAGAAATCTTCCAAATAGAACACTTCGTTCAAGGCACGCGCGCCATAGAAGTAAGACATCTTACGATCCGTAGTCTTCAACGTCTTCGTCATGTGCATGATTTGGGCACGCAACGGAGCCATACCAGCACCACCACCAATCCACATCATCTCTCTCTTAGAATCGAAAATTGGGTGGAAATCACCATAAGGACCACTCATAGTCACCTTATCACCCGGTTTCAACGTAAAGATATAAGAAGAAGCGATACCCGGCATCACATCCATGAAACCAACTTGTGGTTTCGGTTTGAACGGCGGCGTAGCGATACGCACGGTCAACATGATACGGTCACCCTCAGCAGGATAGTTAGCCATAGAATAGGCACGGATAGACGGTGAGTCATTCTTACACTTCAAACCGAATAAACCGAATTTCTCCCAAGCCGGCAGATACTCGGGGCCGATCAAGCTCTTATCGATATCCTTGTTATAATCCATTGAGTATGTAGGGATCTTGATCTGAGCGTAAGAACCCGGAATAAAGTCCATGTGCTCACCTTTAGGCAACGCAACGATAAACTCCTTGATAAATGTAGCGACGTTCTTGTTACTGATAACCTCGCATTCCCATTCCTTAACGCCAAATACCTCGTCTGGTACCTGAACGACCATATCCTCTTTCACCTTGCATTGACAAGCCAAACGCCAATGATCTTTCACTTGTTTACGAGAGAAGAAACCTTTCTCAGTAGGTAGGATCTCGCCACCGCCATCAATAACTTGAGCACGGCACTGACCGCATTTACCACCACCACCACAAGCGGAAGACAAGAAGATGCCACCGCTCTGTAGCGCACCTAGCAAAGTTCCACCAATCGGGGTCTCTATATCTTTCTCTCCGTTAACCTTCAAGCTTACATTCCCTGAAGGCACCAATTTTGCTTTGGCGAACAAAAGCAAACCGACCAAGATCAGCGTGATCAATAAGAATACTATTGCGCTGACACCAATCGTAAGTCCGCCCGACATTAATAAAGTCATCTTTATATTTTGTTTAATGCGTTAATACTTAAATCTTCAGACCAGAGAAACACATGAATGCCATACCCATCAAACCCGTGATGATGAAAGTAATACCCAAACCTTTCAAAGCATTGGGGACATTTGAATATGACAATTTCTCACGGATAGCCGCCATACCTACGATAGCCAGCAACCAACCGATACCAGATCCTAAACCATAAACAGTGGCGACACCTACATTAGGGAACGCTTTTTGTTGCATAAACAGAGAACCACCCAAGATAGCGCAGTTTACAGCGATCAGCGGCAAAAAGATACCAAGGGAAGCATACAAAGACGGAGAGAATTTCTCGACTACCATCTCGACCAACTGCACGAAAGAAGCGATAACGGCGATAAAGATAATAAACGCCAAGAAGCTAAGGTTCACCTCCGCATATTCCGGGCCTAACCAACTTAACGCACCTTCTTTCAATACATAATTCTCAAGCATATAGTTAATCGGCAACGTACAGAAAAGTACGAATGTCACTGCTATACCTAATCCTAAAGCGGTCTTCACGTTCTTTGAGACAGCCACGAAAGAGCACATACCCAAATAGTATGCGAAGATCATGTTGTCAACGAAGATCGAGCGGACGAATGTGCTTAATAATTGTTCCATTCTATTATTCGTTTAATCGTTAACATTAATTTTCTTGAAGTTCCTTGTTCTTAGCACGATGAACCCAAATAATAACAGCGATCACGATCAACGCCATCGGAGGCAAGATCATCAAACCATTGTTCACGTAACCCAGATCATAGAATGCCTGCGGAATCACTTGGAAACCCAATAAGGTACCAGATCCCAGCAATTCACGGAAGAAACCTACGATAATAAGAATAATCGCATATCCCAGACCGTTACCAATGCCATCCAAGAACGATTCCCATGGGCCGTTACCCAAGGCGAACGCTTCCAGACGTCCCATCAAGATACAGTTCGTAATGATCAAACCGACAAATACGGAAAGCTGTTTGTTTACGTCATAAGCAAAAGCTTTCAACACCTCACTAACGATTGTCACCAAAGCGGCAACTACCACCAATTGCACGATAATACGGATACGGTTCGGAATCGTATTACGCATCAATGAAATGATCACGTTAGCGAAAGCTACGACAGCCGTCACCGAGATACCCATCACGATGGCCGGCTCAAGTTTTGATGTTACAGCCAACGCAGAGCAAATACCCAACATCTGAACGACAACCGGGTTGTTAGCGCTCAACGGGCCTAACAGAACTTCTTTATTCTTTTCAGATAATAATCCCATCTTCTACTTAATTTTGTGAGGTCAAAAATTTAACATAACCGCTCAAGCTGTTGAATAACATTTCATCCACACCTTTACTGGTAATTGTACCACCTGAGATACCGTCTACATAATCCTGTCCCGCTACGCTCTTACCCGGCTTAACAACAGCGACAGACTTGAATTCTCCACTCATGAAGATCTTCTTACCTTTGAACTCATTGCTGAACGCCGGTTTAGAGATCTCAGCTCCCAGACCCGGAGTTTCACCTTGGTGGCTGAAGTCAGCACCATAAATAGTATTCTTATCACTATCTACAGAGATATAACCCCATAACGGACCCCAAAGACCTGCTCCATGCAAAGCCATGATATATTTCGGTTGACCATCTACATTCGCGACGAAAACCGGATATTGATGCTCAGCGGCAGCCTTAACTACATCCGTAGCGAAAGCGTCGCCTTCAACCTTCTCACCATTCTCGTTTACCAAGAAAGCTTCCTTGATCAACTCGTTGTACTTGGTCTCAGCCTCAGAAGAAGAAACATTTACGTTAATAGAACGCAGAATTTGTTGTCTCTTATCGTTATCCTCGTTCTGTTTCTGAAAACTTCTCAATGATTGTGAAGTAAACGCCAATACGACAGCCACTAGCACAACCATCACAGCCGCATAAACAACCGTATAAACATTGCTATCCCGGTTTATGCCTTTCTTAGCGGCGCCCTCCTCCTTGATTTCCTCAAATTCGGAAGCAGGAGCGGAACATACCGGGCAAGTGTCAGGAGCCTTATTTCCCTCGTGGACATAGCCACATACCTTACATTTATATTTAGCCATATTCCTTCTTACTTTATTTTATTACACGTTTCAATCTGCGAGAGATATTAGCTTCCACAACATAATAGTCGATCAGCGGAGCGAACACGTTCATCAACAGGATAGCGAGCATCATACCCTCTGGATAACCCGGGTTCAACGCACGAATAATAATGGCCATAGCACCTACAAGGAAACCATAGATATATTTACCTGTCTCCGTACGAGCGGAAGTCACAGGGTCTGTAGCCATGAACACGGCACCAAAAGCGAAACCACCTAAGAACAAGTGATCCAGCGGAGATACGCACATAGCGACCGTTGTACCGACCATATTAAAGATCAATGACATGAAAGCACCACCCACGAACACGGAAACCATTGTCTTCCAACTTGCGATACCCGTAACCAACAAGATAACCGCACCGATCAAAATAGCCAATACGGAAGTCTCACCGATAGAGCCCGGGATCAAACCAATAAATGCGTCCCAAGTAGAGATCGGGTTGCCTAATACGTCAACAGCTTGGAAAGAACCGATCATCTCCTTACCAGCGATAGCGACTTGTCCCAGCGGAGTAGCTCCGGAAAAGCCGTCAACCACTTGGCCAGCCCCAATACCAAACGTATCAGCCGTACGAACGAACACTTGATCACCAGACATTGCTGCCGGGTAAGCGAAGAATAAGAACGCACGTGTAACCAATGCTACATTAAATATATTATATCCCGTACCACCAAATACCTCTTTCGCGAAAATAACAGCGAAAGCAGTAGCTACGGCGATCATCCATAACGGAGTATCGACCGGAACGATCATCGGAATCAAGATACCTGAAACCAAGAATCCTTCCTGAATCTCTTCCTTCTTCACTTGGGCGACAGCGAACTCTATACCCAAACCTACCACATACGAAACAATGATCTTAGGCAATACCGCCAAAAATCCAAAAATAAAAGTCATCAAAAATCCCGGCTCAGCCCCCACAGCTAAATTGTGCTGATAACCGACATTATACATACCAAAAAGCAAAGCAGGCAACAAAGCGATGATAACCACGGTCATGGCACGCTTTGAATCAATACAGTCATGAATATGTACGCCCGTTTTAGAGGTCTCGTTCGGAACAAATAAGAATGTTTCGAAACCGTCAAAAACAGAACGGAACATCGCCAGCTTTCCGCCTTCCTCAAAGTTAGGCTTAATCTTGTCGAGATAATTCCTTAACGCTTTCAATGTATTATAAGTTTTTTATGTTATTAATTCATTTCCTTATACAACAGGTTCAATCCGTCGCGAACGATCTTTTGCAACTCGATCTTGGAAGTGTCCACGAACTCGCAAAGAGCGAAGTCCTCGGGAGCCACCTCATAGATACCTAAGTTCTCCATCTTGTCGATATCGAACGCAATGATCGCTTTCAACAAATACTCCGGATAGATGTCCATCGGAAACACCTTATCGTATTCATTAGACATGATCATGGCACGTTTACCACCTTTGATACGGGCGTCGATCACATATTCCTTGCTAGTACCTAACCAGCTAAAGTAACTATGGCTAGCGCTGAACTGGTTGAAACGAGGCATAGCGAAACCTAAGAACTCATGCGTCTCATCACCTTCCGGAATCACGGTGATCTGGTTATCATAAGCGCCTAGGTAACCATCCATATTCACCTTGGTACCTGTCAAAACATTACCGCTGATAATACGGATATGTTCCTGTCCTAACACTTTACCGTTAACCAAGCTCTTAATCGTACAACCTGAAATCGTTTTAACGTAGCCTCTCTCGGTAGTCTCGGAACCGGTAATAGCAACCATACGGCTGAAATCGGCGACACCCTTGTTAAACAAGCGTCCGATAACGATCACGTCTGCCGGATTAACCGTCCAAACTACCTCACCCTTGTTAACGGGCTTGATATGATTGATCTGCACGCCAACGTTCGCTGCGGGATGCGGACCTTCTACTTCCACGATCTCCACACCTTTCATTCCGCTCACGACAGAACCACTTCTTACACCCACATACACTTTTCCATTCGTTAATTTAGCTAGGGCGTTTAATCCAGTCTGGAAATCAGCCTCCTGACCTTTTACGATAAAATCGAAGTTTGGAGCCAACGGAGCGGAGTAAAAAGCCGAAACGAAGATATCACGCGGAGTATCCAATGGAGCGGCAACGATATCGTATGGGCGTTGCTTGATAAACGGCCACATACCAGCGTTCAGAAGTACCTCTTTCACCTCTGCTCCCTGTAGGGATGCTACGTTCTTCTTACCGAACTCCTCATACTCGATCTGCGCATCCGGCTTCACAACGATGCTTAGCACCTTACGCTTCTCTCCTCGGTTTACGGCAGTTACCTCGCCACTGACCGGCGAAACAAACTTGATCTCGGGGCGGTTCTTGTCAATCATCAGTACAGAACCGGCTTTGACTTTTTCTCCTACTTTCGCAACAACTTTGGGGAGAATACCGTTATAATAATCGGGGACGATCGCGTAAGACTCGCTCTTGCCGCCGTTTAACAGTACATCCGAAGCTTTGCCCTTCAGATTAATGTCTAAACCCTTTTTAATCTTAATCACATTTGCCATGATACAACTAAAATTGTTTATATGTAATTTTCCTGCAAAAGTAAACATTTTTTCATGCTTTAGAGCAGGGAAAGGCAAATAAATAGAGAAATAATTCCATAATTTTGCGTCGTTAAAGAAAGTAATAAGAAAATGAAAGTTTTTAAAATCCTATTTCTGCTGCTTATCACGGTTTTAGTACCGTTGAACGCTCAAGTGACTTACTTCACCAACGTTAGCGATAAGCAAATAAAGACCCTCCAAGTGAAGGTTGCCGGCGAGATGTTCTCCGATCCATTCATTGAACTGGGCGGTGAAAACCGTATCGAAGTTAATTTCGATGCTTTTAATCCGGGCTTCGGGCGATACGCCTATAATCTGGTTCATTGCAACGCCGATTGGACGCAATCGAATCTTTCCCCGATTGAGTATATGAATGGTTTCCAAGGGAGCACGATCGAGGATTTCGCCAATGCGATGGGTACTACGGTGCAATACACCAACTACCGATTACTTTTCCCAAACGATGACGTTCAACCGAAGGTCTCGGGGAATTATGCCTTGCAAGTATATAACGAGGATGATCCCTCCCAGATCGTATTTACCGCTTGCTTTTCTATTTTCGAGCCGATGGTTAGTGTCGCCGCTACGGTGAGCGGAAATACGGATATCGATACCAATCAGTCACACCAACAAGTCAGCTTTGCGATCAATAACAAGAATTTCCCCATCACCTATCCTCAGACCGACTTGAAAATCTGGGTTTATCAGAATAACCGCAGGGATAATGCCGTAACAGGTCTTCAGCCTATGACTATTTTAGAAAACCAGATCTCTTATACGAACAATCAGAACTTGATCTTTCCCGCAGGAAACGAATATCGCCGTATGGAATTTTTGAGCAACAAATACAATGGCATGCACGTAGAAAGTATCTCGTTCCATAATCCATATTACCATGTAGAGTTGATGACGGACTATCGGCGTGACCAATTATCGTATCAATACGATCAAGACCAAGACGGCCGTTTTTTCATCCGTTGCAGTAATTGTAACGACCCGGATACGGAAGCGGACTATTACATCGTTCACTTTACCCTCGCCATGGACTTAATTCCCGATGGAAACGTGTATTTGAACGGTGAATTATATAATAATGTATTGGACGAGAAAAGTAAGATGGGCTATAATCCGGAGACGCATCAATACGAGAAATCCGTCTTACTGAAACAAGGCAGTTACAACTATCAGTACCTCTTTGTCCCTAACGGACAGACCGTAGGACAGACCGGCCCTATCGAGGGTAATTTCTTCCAGACGGAGAACGAATATAGCATTTACGTCTACTATTGTCCAATGGGAGCACGGTATGATCGTTTAATCGGTGTAACTAGTATCAGAAATACAATGCCCGTGCTATAATTATTCGCGTAAAAGGCATACTTTTACGCATAAAATAATTGAGCATGAAAACGAGACGTATTGTTATCAGTACCGTATTATTAGTCGGGGGACTTCTCTCGATCGTTCAAGTCATGCCTAAAAATCCACTGTTGATAGGCGAAAGGTTATTTCCGTATGGAGGATGGATACAAGTGATACTTGCCATGCTATACGGTGGTTGGCTCTGCTATAAGATGCAAGATCGGCAAGAACGTCCCAAATGGAGAAAACGAGCGTGGTTGTTATTCTCGATCGTTTTTTTCGGGCAACTTGCTCTAGGGATTTTTGCCGATCCCATTTTCCTTATGACCGGGAAACTGCATTTACCGATCCCTGCGGTAATCTTGGCCGGACCGCTTTATCGCTTTGATGGATTATTCATGCCCATACTTTTTATCAGCACCTTATTACTATCCGGTCCCGCTTGGTGTAGCCAGCTTTGTTACTTCGGGGCATTCGACGCATGGAGTGCCCGGGGAAAATTGGAACGAAAAAGGTTCCCCTACCACAAGCAAATGCGATACAGCGTATTATTTCTGGTCATGCTGGGAGCCATCTTGCTACGGATATTCGGAGCGAGCGGCAAGATAGCCACCGCTTTTGGAATAGCGGTCGGAGTTATCGGGCTACTTGTCATGCTATTGTTTTCCAGAAAGAGACGGAAGATGGTACATTGCAGTAGCTATTGCCCAATCGGAGCTTTGGTGTCTTTCCTCAAGTACCTCTCTCCTTTCCGGGTACGACTGACCACGGATTGTTGCCATTGCATGGCTTGCACAAACATTTGCCGGTATGATGCCCTGCATAAAGAAGAGATCAAGAAGGGGAAGATCGGTTACACCTGTACCTATTGCGGAGATTGTCTTTCCGCTTGCAAGCACGGGGCTATAGAATATCATTTCCCGGGATTACGCCCGGCTACTGCCGAACGTCTATGGATCGTCGTAACGGTCGTATTACATACTTGCTTCTTGATGATCGCACGGATCTGAGCCGTATACTTGCTTGCCCATTATATAAGTACATACCATATTCCGGTCATCGCCGAGGGTTTGTAGGCCAAACAGCTTATTCTCGATCGTCCATTTATCTCTCGAACGAAGATACTCCATACGCAATTTCTGGACAGAGGTAGCGGCATAATCCACGACTATGAAATCCGCTTCACGGCCAGGAAGGAAACTTCCGATTCGGTCGTCCAACGATAAGGCCCGTGCAGAGCCTAGCGTACATTTATAGATAGCCTCCAAAGCTGTCATCGGATAACCGTTCAACTGTTGTACCTTATAAGCCTCTCCCATCGTACGCCACATAGAGAAAGATGTACCCGCACCGACATCTGTCGCCAAGGTAGTACGTACGCCGTAACGGTTCGCTTCCCTCATATCGAATAATCCGCTTCCAAGGAAAAGGTTCGAGGTCGGGCAATGGGCGATAATGCCTCCCGTTTCTCCCAACCGCTTATATTCCCGATCGGTTAGATGGACACAATGCCCGAATATCGAACGATCGGTCAACAATCCGGCACGCTCATAGACCTCCAGATAATCCGCATGACCGGGACAGAGCGATAAGACAGATTCAATCTCTCCCAGATTCTCCGAAAGATGTGTCTGTATATAGGTACTGGGATATTCGGCATGTAAACGACCGGCAGACTTTAATTGATCCGGCGTACTGGTTATGGCGAAACGGGGCGTGATCACATAGTGATTCCGTCCTTTCCCGTCCCAATCCTCGATTAAGCTACGGCAGTCCAACTCACCCTGATGCGTGGTATCCATCAGATAATCCGGAGCGTTCCGGTTCATCATCACCTTTCCAGCCAAGATACACATATTATACTCCGTAGCCACGGAAAATAATGCGGTTACGGAAGCAGGATGAACCGTGGCATAAGCGGCACAAGTCGTAGTTCCGTTCTTCACCAGTTCCTTCACGAAAAAGCGAGCGATATCTTGTGCATATTCCATGGAAGAGAAAGCTTCCTCGGCGGGAAACGTATATTCGTCCAGCCAATCCAGAAGTTGCTTGCCATACATTCCCTGTATCTCCGACTGGGAGAAATGGATATGGGAATCAATAAAGCCGGGTGTAATCAATTTACCGGAATAGTCTGTCACCGGGAAATCCGGGTAACGGGAACGCATCGCCTCGAACGGCCCCGCCTCTACAATCTTTCCATCAACAACAGCCAGTCCCCCATCCTCAAAATAGCGGTAAGCCTCCACATGATCCAGCGGGGAAGCGATCAAATAGAACACTTCTCCCCTATATAAGTTCTTCATCATGGTCAAATAACAATTCGTTTATTTAATTGGTTCCACGTGCAAAGCGATGTGCGTAGCCTGACCGAACTTATCACGCAGATTCTGTTCGATCTCTTTCGTCAAGTCATGGGCACGAGTCACGGTTATCTGTCCGTCCACCCGTATATGCGCCTCGATAGCAAAATTATTACCGATGCGGCGGGTACGTAGATTATGCGGGCTCTTTACCTCGGGAACCTCACTAATGATCGCCAAGATCTCATCCTCCACCTCCTTCGGCAAAGATTTCTCCAATAAGTCATTAATCGCCGGGATCACCAGCTGCAAGGCTACTTTTACGATAAACAAACTGACAATCACAGCCGCCAACGGGTCCAGCACACGCCAATTATCCCCCAACAAAATCGCCCCTCCGATACCTAAAGCCGTACCGATCGAGGAAAAGGCATCCGAGCGATGATGCCAAGCGTTAGCGATAACGACTTGACTATTCTGCTTCCTTCCTACCCAAACCGTAATATGATACAGTAATTCCTTGATCACGATAGAGATAAGAGCGGCAACTAAAGCGATCATTCCCGGACTTTCCAACGGAATCCCCTTGAAATAAAAGTCATAAATCTTGTTCGCTCCCTCCCAGAAAAGGCCAAAACCTACACAAAGCAAGACGATACCGACAATTGAAGTCGCCAAAGTCTCGTATTTACCATGCCCGTAATCATGGCTCTCGTCCTTCGGCTTGGAAGATATATTGACAAAAAGAAGTACGATTATATCCGTTACGAAATCAGATAACGAATGCACCGCATCGGCGATCATAGCGCTACTATGCCCCCACATACCCGCCACGAACTTGAATACCAATAAAACAAAATTAGCGAATGACCCTAAAAGTGTCACTCGCATAATCTCTTTTTTCCTCGCCTTTGGTGCCTCCTCCATAGAATCCCATTAACAAGATTTACCGGTCATGATGTCCAGCACCAGACGATCCGTCGCCTCCATTCCTTTAGAGCCGATAGCGGTCAAGTTCGCGATCGATTTATCCACATCCTCATCGATGATACCTTCCACGGAAGTCACCACCTTATCCTCCATGGCCATCAAAGCGGAAAGCATCGCCGTAGATACGCCACTAGATACTTTCATCGCGCAACTCGGCTTGGCACCGTCACAGATCATTCCGGTAATATTACCGATCATATTCTTGATCGCATAAGAAATCCGCGCCTTATTTCCTCCCATCAAATAGGTGATAGCGCAACTCGCTCCCGTAGCGGCAACCACACAACCGCAAAGGGCGGACAAGCGTCCCAGACTTTGCTTGATATAGATCACCATCAAATGGCTTAACATCAACGCACGGATCAGTTGCTCTTCCGAGCATTGGATATCCTCGGCGAAAGAAAGAACCGGAAGCGTAGCGGCGATTCCTTGATTACCGCTTCCCGAATTACTCATCACCGGGATCATAGCGCCGTCCATGCGAGCGTCGCAAGCTGCGGAAGTCATGATCAACATATGCGTATAAGCGGAATCTCCCATGAACTTACGGCCGAAAGCACCCGAGACTGTCTTGCTTACGGTATGTCCGTAATTGCCTTTCATGGAAGCTTGGGCAGCTTTCTTATTCAACTCGGCCGTTTCTAAAATAAAACGAATCTCATCCAATGGCATTTCCATGGCAAACTCATAGACCATAGAGAAGGAAAGACGTAAATCCTTATTCTCACATACTTCCTCGCCAGAAGCGTTTGCCGTACGTAAATCAGTCAATACCTCCCCGTTTTTCTCTACATATATTATATGGGTATGCTCATGGCAAATGATCACCCTTGAACGATCGCTCCCTGCAGAACTTATAATTTCGATATAAAGTTTATCTACATTCTCTTTCAGGTCTATACCGATACATTTCTTGCAGACCATTTCCTTACCTTCTTTCAATCCCTCCGGAGTCAAGTCTTTCAGCACCTCTAGCCCATAAGCGGACTTACCGATGATCGATCCCAAAGCGATAGCGATAGGCAACCCCACCATGCCAGTCCCCGGGATTCCTACTCCCATGGCATTCTTCAGGATATTGGCGCTCAGATAAACCTCTATCTTCTCTGGCTTACGCCCCAGCACTTCCGCCGCTTTTGCGGCCGCCAAAGCCACGGCAATAGGTTCCGTACATCCGATAGCAGGGATTACCTCCCTGTGAATCAAATCTATAATTTGAGTTTTTATGATAGTATCCATACTGATAGTCTTTATTTAGAATTAGATAGTTAATATACAATAGATTAAGAACAAAACTCAACAACGATATCTCGCAAGGCATCGTATTGTTTTCCCAATGCATCTTCATAACGCAACGCTTCTTCCAGATTCCCTTCTCTCAACAGCGATAGTATATTATTCGATACATCGAATAGATTTACCAGACCTAAATTAGCGGCTATCCCTTTCAAGGTATGCGAATATAGCTTGGCATTCTCCAAATCCCGCTCTACTAAAGAGCTCCGTAATTTCACATACGAACCGTCTGTAGTAATAAATTTATATAGAAACTTTTTGAAGAGGCTATCACTATTCATAAAACGATCTAAGGTATTCTCTTTATCCCAAGCAGCTACATCTATTAATGCGTTATAAAAAGCATCGTTCTCATTCATTTTTTTATGATATTAGTTTTCGTACAAAATTAGGAATTTTATAGACACTACCAACGTTAGCGGTATTCTTTTTCTTTACTTACCGCAACTTGGGTACGGAACGATAATTTTAGTACTTTTGTCGCCTACTTCGGGACCTAGAACGCCCGGGCTGTATTTATCCGATTAATAGAATTGAAAAAGGAATGGGAATTTCATCGCCGCTTGTAGATTTGCAACATCAATATGATCTCCTGCAGAAAGAATATGAATATGAGAAGGAAACATACCGACAGCAATCCGAGCGTACGGGTTTGCGAAAACGAGTGGCGCAGGGCCTCTGTTGGTATCCGGTCACTCCGGGACGCAGTTATTATAACTCCTTAAACCAATTGGTGATCGAGATCGAAAGGACAGAAGACCGGGAGATCGAGCATAATTTTGAGTACGGGCGCCCGGTTTGCTTCTTTACGGCAGATATCAGTGGTAAATTTAAGTATCTGGATTTCTCCGCCACGATCAGCTACGTGCAAGAGGACCGGATGGTGGTAGTTCTCCCCACTCCTTCCGCCTTGATGGATATACAAGGAAAAAGCAATGATCTCGGCGTGCAACTCTACTTCGACGAGACCAGCTATAAAACGATGTTTTCCGCTCTCTCGGACGTGATGCGGGCAAAAAACAACCAACTCTCCCATCTTAGGGACGTATTGCTGGGGCAGGAAAAACCGGGACAGCGTGAATTATTCCCGATCCGCTTCCCTTGGTTGAACCGCTCGCAGGAAGAAGCCGTAAACAAGGTATTGGGAGCGAAACAAGTATCTATCGTACACGGCCCTCCCGGAACCGGGAAAACAACCACCTTGGTGGAAGCCATTTACGAGACCCTTCACCGGGAGAATCAAGTGATCGTTTGCGCCCAAAGTAATACCGCCGTAGACTGCATCTCGGAGAAACTGGTAGATAGAGGCATTAACGTCCTGCGCATCGGGAACCCCACTCGTATCAATGACAAGATGCTCTCTTTCACATATGAACGCCGTTTCGAATCGCATCCGGATTATCCCGAGTTATGGAGCATCCGAAAAGCGGTACGGGATATACAATCCAATATGCGAAAGAAAAGCCGGGAGGAACGGGATACGATCCGAAACCGCCTCTCCCGTTTGAAATTCCGGGCGACCGAACTGGAAGTCAAGATCGATACAGAGCTGTTCGACGAGGCTCGTGTTGTCGCTTGCACCTTGGTTGGCTCCGCAAACCGGGTCATGATGAACCGGCACTTCACGACCTTATTTATCGACGAGGCCGCCCAAGCCTTGGAAGCCGCTTGCTGGATAGCGATCGGCAAGGCGGACCGGGTCATACTAGCGGGCGATCATCACCAATTGCCCCCTACTATTAAATGTATAGAAGCGGAACGAGAAGGCTTAGGACGTACCTTGATGCAAAAGATAGCCCATGCGAAACCGGAAACGGTCTCTCTCTTGAATATCCAATATCGTATGCACGAGGATATCATGCGCTTCTCCTCCCAATGGTTCTATCATAACGAACTCGAATCCGCTCCCGAGGTAAGCGGGCGGGGAATCTTGCGACTGGACACTCCCATCGTATGGTTCGATACGTCCGAGTGCGATTTCACGGAAAATACGAGAGAAGAGACCATGAGCCGTGTCAACAGGCAAGAGGCGGAATTGCTCGTGGAACAATTACGCTCCTATATACAGAAAATATCCAAGGAGAGAGTGCTGGAAGAGAATATCGACTTCGGATTGATCTCCCCTTATAAGGCGCAGGTACAATACATCCGTAAATTGATCAAACAAGACGCTTTCTTCAAGCCTTTACGCAGACTGATCACCGTACACACCGTTGACGGTTTCCAAGGGCAAGAACGCGATGTCATCTTGATCAGTTTGGTAAGGGCCAACGAGGATGGAAAGATAGGCTTCTTGAACGACTTGCGGCGCATGAACGTAGCGATCACCCGTGCCCGTATGAAACTGATGATCTTGGGAGACGCTTCCACCCTTACCCGGCACGCATTTTATAAAGAACTCTATAATTATATCTCCCAAAGAGGTAAAATAATCACGATCAACACGAAACAAGAGCATGAACTATAAATTATTGGTACTGGATTTAGACGGTACACTGACAAACAGTAAAAAAGAGATCACCCCGTTTACGAGGGAAACCCTTCTGCAAGCGCAGGAAAAAGGATTGCATCTGGTCTTAGCCTCCGGCCGGCCCACCTACGGTATCGTGCCTTTAGCCGAGGAACTGAACATAAAGCAATATGGTGGTTTTATCCTTTCCTTCAACGGCGGTAAGGTGATCGACTTGATGACAGACAAAGTACTTTTCGAACAGGCTTTGCCACCCGATATCGTACCTGTTTTATACAACCGCTCCAAAGAAGCGGGACTGGCTATCCTTTCCTACAACGGTAAATATATCTTAAGCGAGCATCCGGAAAATAAATACGTACAATACGAATCTTTCTTAACCAAAATGAAGATCAAGGCTACCGACGATTTTCTGCGGGATTTGCATCAGCCAGCCGATAAATGCTTGGTGGTAGGCGAACCGGAGATGTTGGTACCGTTGGAAGAGAAGCTCCGCCAAGAATTAGGGAAACGTATCAACGTATATCGTTCCGAGGCATTCTATCTGGAGCTTGTCCCCAAAGGCATCGACAAAGCCGCCTCGTTATCCCGCTTACTAGAGCGAACCCGGATAAAACAGGAGGAAGTGATCGCTATCGGCGACGGTTTCAATGACGTATCCATGATCCGTTTCGCCGGATTGGGAGTCGCTATGGCCAACGCCCAGCCCCCTGTCAAGGCCAATGCCGACCGCATCACCCAATACACGAACGATGAGGATGGAGTGGCTCGTTTCATCCAAGAATTGCTTTGAAAAAAAACACGTACGTATTTTCCGAAAAACATGTACATGTTTTCGCGAGAACACGTACGTGTTTTTTCAGAGACATTTACACCAGTATCGACACAGGCCAATGCCTATACCGGCATACGCCTATACCAGTAGTGCCGTAGGGCTACGCCAGTATAGGCGTGAGCTTGCGCCGATATACGTAAATTCCTTTCATGGAAATGTCTTCTAACTATCAACTATTTTATGTATATTTGTATTCTAAACCATAAAAATAAGACGCCATGAAGTACAAATTATTAGTCTTAGACGTAGATGGGACGTTGCTTAACGACAAGAAAGAGATAACTCCCCGGACCCATGCCGCCTTGTTAAAGGCTCAGCAGATGGGAGTTCATGTTGTATTGGCATCCGGCCGACCCACCAACGGGGTTCAACCCTTGGCGGAGGCCCTTGAATTGAATCATTACGGTGGTTTCATATTATCTTATAACGGAGGTCAGATCATCAATGCCCAGACCGGAGAATTGATGTTCGAGAAACGAATCGATCCGGCCATGATTCCTTATTTGAACCGGAAGGCGAAGGAAAACGGTTTCGCGATCTTCACATATCACAAGGACTATATCCTAACCGATAGCCCGGAAAACATGCATGTCCAAGAGGAGGCCGAACTCAATAAGATGCGCATCATCGGTGTGGAGAATTTCCCGGAAGCGGTGGATTTCGCACCCTGTAAGTGTATTCTTACCAGCGATGACGAGAACAATCTAGTGGGTCTCGAAAATCATTGGAAGAAACGTCTGGACGGGGTATTGGAAGCTTTCCGCTCCGAGGACTATTTCTTGGAGGTAGCTCCTCATTTCATCAATAAGGGAAATACGTTGGCGGTATTGATGGAGATGCTGAATATCACGACCGAAGAGGTTGTCGCTATCGGTGATGGCGTGGCCGACGTATCCATGCTTCAATTAGCCGGTACCGGCGTGGCGATGGGTAACGCACGCGATTCCGTAAAGGCTTGTGCCGATTTCACGACCTTACCCAATAATATGGAAGGTGTGGCGGTAGCGATCGAGAAAGCGATCCTTGCCACGATCAAACCCACAGAGGTTCCGTTAGATCAACTAAACGCACGGGCCAAACATGCTTTAATGGGTAATCTAGGCATTCAATATACCTATGCGTCAGAGGATCGTGTGGAAGCGACCATGCCTGTAGACGAACGGACCCGCCAGCCTTTCGGTATCTTGCACGGAGGCGCTACACTGGCTCTGGCAGAGACCGTGGCCGGACTAGGTTCCATGATTCTGGCGAAACCGGACGAGATGGTAGTCGGCATGCAAGTTAGCGGCAGCCATATGTCGTCCGCCCACGAGGGAGACACGGTACGTGCCGTCGGGACGATTATCCACAAAGGCCGTTCATCCCATGTGTGGAACGTAGACATATTCACCTCTACCGACAAACTGGTTTCCTCTGTACGGGTAATCAATAGTATACTAAAGAAGAAATGATTCCAAGAGATTCTTACGAAATAATAGACACGTTGATCAAGCAAGGCCGGAGTTTCGCTATTTGGCGTATTCCCGGTGAGGATAGGCTCCATTTCAGGATGCAAAGTGCCGGCTCTCCTTGCCTATTATACGACATAAAAGACTTAAATGAACGGAGCGGTTTTGTAATCGCTCCGTTTCAGGTGACAGCGGAACGACCTATCGTTTTAATCCAACCGGATTGCTTTGAAATCCCCTCCGAATCCGATTGGGATTTCTCTCGAGAGAAAAACGAATTCCCTTCGAATGAAATCGAAATCCCGTCCGAATCCGAGGAGAAGGAACGATACGCTTACCATTTCTCCCTGTTTACCAACCCTTTGCTAAAAGGAAGCCAAGATAAACTAGTCCTATCCCGTAGCAAAACGATCTGGAAAGATCCCTCTTTCTCACCCGGCAAGGCATTCTTCGCCGCGGAAGAACGATATATCCGCTCCTATGTCTACCTTTGCCATACCCCGGAAACCGGAACTTGGATGGGTGGGACACCGGAAATCTTGTTATCCGGCGAGAAAGGTGACTGGCAAACGGTAGCTTTGGCCGGAACCCAATCCTTACGAGACGGGAAATTACCGAAAAGCTGGGACCATAAGAATTGGAGAGAACAGCAATTAGTCGCCTCCTATATACGCCGCCAGCTGTCCACCTTGGGTATTACTCCCGAGGAGAAGGGGCCTTATTCAGCCCGGGCCGGAGAGGTTTCTCATTTGAAAAGTGATTTCTTCTTCTCCTTGCCGAATCCCGAGAAGCTGGGTGATGTCCTTCAACTATTACACCCTACTCCAGCCGTTTGCGGTCTTCCCAAGGAGGAGGCTTATCATTTCATCATCGAGAATGAGGGGTACGATCGTAGCTATTACTCCGGTTTCATCGGTTGGCTGGATCCCAAAGGCAAAACAGATCTGTACGTAAACCTCCGTTGCATGAATATCCTCCCCCAAACCTTTACGCTGTATGCCGGAGGCGGTCTGTTGGCGGCCTCGCAGCTAGAGGATGAGTGGCAGGAGACAGAGGATAAATTAGATACGATGCGGAGAATAGTGGGTAATTTATAATTTTATATCATATAATGTATAGCGATAAAAAGAACATCCTTCAATTGGTAGCCTTGCTGATAGAGCACGGCGTAAGTAATATCGTGCTATGTCCGGGGAGCCGGAACTCTCCGATTGTGCACACATTGGCAAACCATTCGTTCTTCAATTGCCATTCCGTGACGGATGAACGAAGCGCGGGATTCTTTGCCGTAGGGCTAGCGTTGCACGGAGGTAAGCCGGCGGCTGTTTGCTGTACCTCGGGCACGGCCTTGCTGAATATACATCCGGCGGTAGCGGAGGCTTTCTATCAGAAAGTTCCGCTTGTCGTGATATCCGCCGACCGCCCCGCCGCATGGATCGGGCAAATGGACGGACAGACTTTGCCGCAACCCGGGGTGTTCGGCTCGCTGGTAAAGAAGTCGGTGCAGCTACCGGAAATACATACGGATCAAGATGAATGGTATTGTAATCGATTGATCAACGAGGCTTTGTTGGAACTGAACCATCACGGCAAAGGGCCGGTGCATATCAACGTCCCGATCTCCGAGCCTTTATTTCAGTTCACGACACCCGAATTGCCGAAGGTACGGGTAATCACCCGTTATCAAGGCCTAAACGTGTACGACCGGAAATATGACGATCTGATCGAGCGTTTGAACAAATATAGCAAGCGAATGATGATAGCGGGACAAATGAGCTTGATCTATCTCTTCGAGAAGAAAATATGTAAGTTACTATACAAACATTTCACTTGGCTCTCCGAGCACATCGGCAACCGTATCGTACCGGGATTGCCGATCAAGAATTTCGACGCCATCCTGTACGCTACCCCGGAGGAGGAAAAAGAGAAGCTGGTTCCCGAGCTCGTGATCACCTACGGCGGCCATATTGTCTCCAAGCGGCTGAAAGAGTTTTTGCGGAAACACCCGCCTAAGGAGCATTGGCATGTCTCATTGGATGGGGAGGTAGCGGATTTATTCGGTAGCCTGACCACGGTGATCGAGATGGACGCTTTCGAGTTTCTGGAGAAAATCGCTTATATGCTGGAGAATAGGCAGATTGAATATCCGAAGGCTTGGGAATACAAATCCCGGAACCTGCCGGAGCCGGAGTTCGCTTACTCCGAGATGGCGGCGATCGGTGGTTTGATACGTTCGCTTCCGGCTGAATCGGCCTTGCATCTGGGGAATAGCTCCACCGTACGTTACGCGCAATTGTACACCGTGCCCGAGACGGTTGAGGTTTGTTGCAACCGGGGTACGAGCGGGATCGAAGGCTCCTTGTCTACGGCCATCGGATATGCCTCGGCCTCGCAAAAACTAAACTTTATCGTCATAGGCGATCTTAGTTTCTTCTATGATATGAACGCGTTGTGGAACGATAACTTGCACAATAACCTTCGCATCCTGCTCTTGAACAACGGAGGTGGCGAAATCTTCCAAGCCTTGCCGGGATTCAAGATGAACGAACGTACGCACCGTTACGTCACCGCCTCCCACCAGACCTCTGCAGAGGGATGGGCCACGGAAAGAGGATTCTCCTACTCCGCTGTCCATAATGCCGAGGAGTTGGCAGCGGCGATGAGCGCCTTTACCCAAACAGAGCAACCGAGCGAACATCCCCTATTCATGGAGTTTTTCACGGACAAAGCAGAAGACGTACGATTGCTCAAGGAATATTATCATCAACTAAAAAATTCATCCCAAGCACAAAACATATAATATATGGAAACGAAAAGAGAATGGACAACCATCAAGGAATATGAGGAGATCTTATTTGATTTCTACAACGGCATCGCCCGCATTACAATCAACCGGGAACGGTATCGCAACGCTTTTACCCCGACTACGACCACGGAGATGAGCGACGCCTTTTACATCTGCCGGGAACGCCCGGACATTAACGTAGTCGTTCTGACAGGAGCCGGAGATACGGCCTTTTGCGCGGGAGGCGATATGAACGTGAAAGGACGTGGCGGCTACGTGGGTAAAGACGGCGTACCTCGCTTGAACGTATTGGACGTACAAAAGCAGATCCGCTCTCTCCCGAAACCCGTCATCGCGGCCGTGAATGGTTTCGCTATCGGCGGCGGACACGTATTGCACGTGGTTTGCGACCTTACGATCGCTTCCGAGAACGCTATCTTCGGACAGACTGGTCCTCGTGTGGGTAGCTTCGACGCCGGGTTCGGTTCTTCTTACCTCGCCCGTGTGGTCGGACAGAAAAAGGCCCGTGAGATCTGGTTCCTATGCCGCAAGTACAATGCGCAGGAGGCTTTGGATATGGGTCTGGTAAATAAGGTAGTCCCCTTGGATAAATTAGAGGACGAGTACGTTCAATGGGCCGAGGAGATGATGTTGCTTAGCCCGTTGGCTTTGCGCATGATCAAGGCGGGCTTAAACGCCGAGTTGGACGGACAGGCCGGTATACAGGAGTTGGCCGGAGACGCTACCATGCTTTACTATATGACGGACGAGGCGCAGGAAGGCGGTAAGGCATTCTTGGAGAAACGCCGTCCCCGCTTCGAGGATTACCCGAAATTCCCGTAGGGAGTGGACTGTTGGCAAGTGACAGTTATGAGAAGATATTATCAGATAGAGGTGGTTCCCCGGTGCTTGACTTTCAAGCGACCGGCAGGAACCTCACGGGGTGTTTACACGACCCGGAAATTGTGGGAGGTCCGAATCCGCAAGGAAGACGAACCCTCGGTTATTGGTATCGGAGAATGTGCCCCCCTGCCGGATCTCAGTTGCGATTATGGAGTGGATTACGAGATCACGTTATCCAAGGCTTGCCTCGATCTGGAACAGAAGGGATATGTTGACACCGAATCTTTGCGCCATTACCCATCCATCCTTTTCGGGCTGGAGACGGCCATGCGCCATTATGAACAGGGCGGTTGGCGGCATTACGACACGCCCTTCTCGCAGGGGCAGGCGGGCATCCCCATCAACGGACTGATCTGGATGGGCGATTATAAGTACATGCTGGAACAGGTAGAGGAAAAGATGAAGGAGGGCTTCCGCTGCGTCAAGCTGAAGATCGGCGCTATCGATTTCGACCGGGAACTCTCTTTATTGAAACACATCCGTGCGCATTTCTCTGCCAAGGAAATAGAGCTTCGGGTAGATGCCAACGGCGCTTTCACACCCTCGGAGGCGATGGACAAACTGAAGCGGCTCGCCGAGATGGACTTGCATTCCATCGAGCAGCCTATCCGTGCCGGGCAGTTGGAAGAGATGGCACGCCTTGCGGCAGAGTCACCCCTTCCCATCGCTCTCGACGAGGAACTGATCGGCTGTAACGCCCCGGACGAGAAACAGCGGTTGTTGGAAACGATCCATCCCCAATACATTATATTAAAGCCTTCCCTCCACGGAGGTATCTCCGGATGTACGGAATGGATTCACTTAGCGGAAACTATCTTAGGGAGTACCCCTGAACAACCTAAATGGTGGGTCACCTCCGCTCTGGAATCGCAAATCGGACTGAACGCTATCGCCCAATGGTGCGCCACGCTAGGTAACCCGCTACCGCAAGGTCTGGGAACCGGCGAGATTTTCAAGGACGATAAACATACGTTGATCCAACGAAAAGGAGACACCATCTGGTTCACCAACGACCTTTGACCTATGCCGATACAAGAAGATTTACAGGCATTCTTAGCTGAATGGCACGATCCCTCCCCTTTTCTGGAAGTCCAGACCTCTGGCTCCACCGGTACGCCCAAGCGGATGCGAGTACGCAAGGACCGGATGCTGAACAGCGCCCGGCTTACCTGCGATTATTTGGGGCTTAAGAAGGGCGACAAGGCCTTGTTATGTATGCCCTTACGCTATATAGCCGGAAAGATGATGGTAGTCCGCTCCCTATACGCCGGACTGGATCTGGAGGTGTGCGAACCCTCCGGACACCCGTTGGCGGATTGGGGGGATACGCCCCTGCGCTTTGCCGCCATGATTCCTTTGCAGGTTTACAATACGTTGCGAGTACCCGAGGAACGTAAGCGGCTGGAGCAAACGGATATCCTGATTATCGGCGGCGGGGCGATTGACGCGGCCTTGGAACAGGAGATACGGCAGATGCCAAACACGGTTTATTCCACCTACGGAATGACGGAGACGCTGTCCCACATCGCCCTGCGCCGGCTGAACGGGCCGGAAGCCTCGCCCTATTACCATCCCTTCCCCTCGGTGACGTTATCCTTGTCACCGGAGAATACCTTGGTGATAGACGCCCCATTGGTTTGCGACGAGCGGCTGGTGACGAACGATGTCGCCCGCCTGCTGCCGGACGGGAGTTTCGCCATTATCGGAAGGAAAGATAATATTATCAATAGCGGAGGTATCAAGATCCAGATCGAGGAGGTGGAAGAGCGGCTACGGCCCTACCTCGACCGCCCCTATGCCATCACCGCCGCCCCCGACCCTCGGTTGGGAGAGGCGGTCGTGCTACTGCTTGCCTCAAACCTACGAGGTGAGATGCTAACAGAGGTTCTCGCCAGCCTGCCCAAGTACCTCCGTCCGAGGCACATCATAAAGGTAAGCGAGATCCCCCAAACCGGAAGCGGCAAGATCGACCGTGCCGCCTGCCGGGAGCTAGCGAGAAATATCATTACAAAAACACTATAAACATGAAAAGAATTCTAACAATCACCGCGGTCTCCCTATTGGCCTTATCGCCTATGTACGGGCAGGATTCTTGCCGATACCCGCAAGATCCTACCTTGGAGAAATCGCAAGCCTATGCAGGATACGACTGCGTCACCTTGCTGGATAGCACCGCCGTTACGGTACAACCTACCGGCTCGGGGGCTTTCGCCGTATGCAAGGCTTTTAAGGTACAGACTTCCAAAGGAGCCGTCGCCAACCGTATCATCAAATACGATTACGACCCGCTGACGGCGCACGCCGAGTTTCGTTACGCCACGATCTACCGTGCGAACGGCGACGTGATCAATCTCGACGTAACCCAAGCTTGCGACTACGCCGCCCCCGCACGTGCCATCTACTGGGGCGCCCGGCAGATCATGCTGGAAGTGGGCCGCTTGCAACCGGGAGATATCGTGGAGTACGAGATCGCCAAGAAAGGTTTCACCTACGCCTTGCTGACGGCGGGTGACGACGACGAGCGTTTCATCCCTCCTATGCGAGGACAGTTTTACGATATCGTCCCCTTCTGGGCTACCGAGCCTACCGTGCGCAAGGTGTACCGGGTATCCATGCCGATGGAGAAAGAGTTGCAATTCCAGTTCTACCAAGGCGAATGTACCTCTTCGATGCGATACGAGGACGGACGGAAAGTATATACCTTCACCTCCGACGATATCCTTCCTTTCGCCAAGGAACCGAACATGGTAGACCTATTCGACGCTGCCCCGAAGCTCATGATGTCCAGTACTCCCCGCTGGGAGGATAAATCCCTTTGGTTCAATAAGGTTAACGAGGATTACGGAAGCTTTACCGCGATCCCGGAAGCCCAGAAAAAGGTAGACGAGCTGATCAAAGGCAAGAAAACGGAAATGGAGAAGATAGCCGTGTTGACCCACTGGGTGGCCGATAACATCCGTTACTCCGGAATCTCGATGGGTAAAGGCGAGGGTTTCACGCTTCACAACCTGAAAATGAATTATACCGATCGTTGCGGTGTCTGCAAGGATATCGCCGGCACGTTGATCGCCTTCCTCCGCATGGCCGGTTTCGAGGCTTACCCGGCGATGACCATGGCGGGAAGCCGTGTAGAAAGCATCCCCGCCGACCATTTCAACCATTGCGTGGCGGTGGTAAAACTGGCGAGCGGTACGTATATGCCTCTCGATCCGACTTGGGTTCCTTTCTGCCGGGAATTATGGAGTAGCGCCGAGCAACAGCAGAACTACCTCCCGGGTGTGCCCGAAGGCTCCGACCTCCGCTTAACCCCTGTCTCCGCCCCGGAGAACCACTACGTCTGCATCCACGCCGACAACCGCCTAGACGAGAAAGGCACGCTCCGCGGACAATTCACGATCACCGCCGAGGGACAATCCGACAGCAATATCCGCCGCATCTTCACCACCGGATGGCAATCCGACTGGCAGAACACGATGGAGAAGCAATTGCTGACCGTATCCCCCAACGCCAAACTGCTTCGTGTAGATTACGGTAAGGACCCGAAGAACTATCAAGCGGCCCCTATCAAGATCACGTTCTCTTATGAGATCCCCGATTATGCGATTATCGCCGGAGACCAGATGCTTATCAAACCGCTAGTCATGAATAACCTCTACAATCAAGTGAAGAGTTTCTTGCGTATCGATACGAAACCGGAAAACCGTGCGTATGGATTCAAGGATGCTTGCTCCCGTTTGGTAGAACAAGATGAGACCATCCGCCTCCCCAAGGGCTATACCCTCTTGAACGCCTCGAAGAATGACGCCCTGCAAAGCAATGCGGCCGATTTCGAAGGTTCCCTTTCGCAGGAAGGCGACCAGAACATCGTCTTGCGCCAGAAGCTAGCGTTGAAGAAGCGTGTCTACGACCCAGCCGACTGGAAAGGCTTCCGTTCCGCTGTGAACGCCTATAAGAGTTATGGTGACTATTTGATTATCAAGAAATAAAAACAGAAAAACAATGATTAAGATAACCTATAAACTGATTCTTCTCCTAAGCTTGTTAGCGATGACGGTTACTTCATTTGCCGCATCGGAGGCTGAGTACGGGAAGATATCGAAAGCTTGGACCTTGCATGCCGACGGTAGCCAAGAATATCGATCCTCCATGGAATTGACGCTCTTCACGCACACTGCGATGAATAGCACGTATGGCGAGAGTTTTATCGTCTACAATCCCGATTTCCAAACACTGAAGATCCACTCATCCTATACAAGGCAGAAAGACGGTACGATCGTAAAGACACCCGATAACGCCTTTGTAGAGGTCCTACCCCGTTTCGCTGCCGACGCTCCGGCCTATAACCAACTTAAGGAAATGGTCGTGGTACACACTGGCCTAGAACTTGGGGCCACGATTTACTTGGATTACTCTATTATCACAAAACCGGGCTACTATCCGGCTATGGATATCAACGAGCGACTACAAGAAACTTCTCCCGTGAAGGAATGCAAGGTCTCTATTTCCGTACCGGAAGGGACCCCCTTGGCTTGCGGTCTATACGGCTCCCCCGTAAAAGCCGTGGAAGAGAGCCATGACGGTATAAAGGAGGTACACTGGACACTACGGAACATTCCCGCTTCCTCCCGTGAGGCTTTCCAACCAAAGAACCGTGAGGCTTCACCCCACTTGGTAGCCTCTACCTATCCTTCAGGTAAAGCGGCCTTAGCCACTTTGGATAAGCGCTTAAAGGAATCGCAGGGATACGAGAGCAAAACCTTCGCCCAATTCCTCACCGATAAAAGCGGTAACGAACAAGAGAAGGTGAACATCATCCGAGACCATATACTCAACAATCTCAGTACCTGTCCTATCCCCATGGCGATGACCGGCTATACCGTCCGTGACATCGATACCGTTCTCCGCAGTGCCTACGGTACGCCGCTAGAGATCGCACAGCTCTTGAACGTGATGTTGAATGCCGCCGGAATCCCGTCGGAAGTCCTCGCCGTCTATCCCGGCCATCTCGATACGGACGCTTGCGGGCTGGCTGCCATCCAGACACTAGCCGTAAAAGCCACTGTCGATGGGAAAGACCAATACCTATCCGCCTCCCCGCTGACAAATCGTGGCGGACTAGATAAGGTAGTCTCCCTCTCCGGAACTTCCATTGAGATTGAGACCACACCTATTCAGATTAAGGAAAGTAGATCCGTGGCCATCTCCGCCGATCAAGCAAAAGACGGTTTCGCCATCTGCGTATTGCCAGCCATCTCCGCCGGAATCGATAGCTGGGGCATGAGCGCCTTGAACAGCAAGCGTTCCAACTTATTCGAACTCCCCTCCCTGATCAAGGAAGAGGTAACCTACACGGTTACTCCCGCCGAGGGCATGAAGTTGCAGACCTCCACAAAAGAGCAAGTGATAAGCAAGCCTTTTGGTAAAGTAACCCGCACGATCACTCCGAAAGGAAATACGATCGAGGTGATACGTACGATCGAGTTGAACAAGCAACAGTTCACTCCCGCCGAATACAGCGACGTGCGTAGCTTGATTCATGAATGGACAAATCCGGATAACCGGGTATTGCTATTCTCCCTATAAGATCTAAATACGGAGGGCACGGAACAAATCCGTGCCCTCCGTGTGCTCCGTGTCTAATTATTTCATACATTTACGAACGTTAACATTAAATCATATCGCATATGAAGACACTAAAGTATTTACTCGCCACCATGCTCCTTCTAGGCGTTTGCAGCCTAACGCATAGCCAAAAGCTATCCCTAGGAATCTTCCCCGAGCCCCAAGAGGTGACTATTTCCAGCCAAACATACGCACCGTCCCATGGATATACCCTACGGGGTATAAATAATCCAGACGCAGATGCGGTCAAACTACTTAAAGAAGCGCTACCTTTCGCTAAATCCGGCAAATCTCTCCCTTTAGAGATCAAGAAGCTAAAAGACAAAACTCCGGAAATGCAACGCTCGGGTGCCTATACGCTGACGATCACTAGAAAAGGCATCACAATCGGGATCGTAGACGATAATTCCTTGTTTTACGCCGCCCAAACCCTCAAGCAATTAGCTAAATATGACGAGGGTAAGAAGATCCTGCCTCTCTGCTCGATCAAGGACTATCCGGACGTATTATTCCGGGGTACCGTGGAAGGATTCTACGGACAGCCTTGGAGCCACGCCGACCGTATCGAGCAAATCCGCTTTTACGGAAGGATCAAGCTGAACACCTATATCTATGGTCCGAAAGATGATCCTTATCACAGCTCCCCCAACTGGCGCAAACCTTATCCCGCCGAGGAAGCCGAGCATATCAAGGAACTAGCGAAAGAGGCCGCCCATAACAAAGTAAACTTCGTTTGGGCCATCCACCCGGGACAAGACATTCAATGGAGCCTGACAGATAGCATGAACATCCTTTCCAAATTCGAGAAAATGTACGATTTGGGCGTACGCTCTTTCGCCGTTTTCTTCGATGATATATCCGGAGAGGGAGCCCGCCCGGAAAAGCAAGCCGGCTTATTGAATTACATCCATAAGGAGTTTATTACCAAGAAAAATGACGTGCAGCCCCTAATCATGTGCCCTACCGAATACAACCGCTCATGGGCTAAGACCGATTATCTGGATATCCTCGGTACCCAACTCGATCCCGCCATCCAAATCATGTGGACCGGAGACCGTGTCGTAGCCGATATCACGAAAGAAGGCGTCGAGTGGGTAAACAGCCGTATCCGTCGTCCCGCCTATATCTGGTGGAACTTCCCCGTAAGCGATTATTGCCAAGATCATTTGTTGATGGGACCCGCCTACGGCCTAGATACGCAAGCCGCCGGCACCATGACCGGATTCGTATCCAATCCTATGGAATACGCCGAGGCTTCCAAGGTCGCTATATTCGGCGTTGGAATGTACACTTGGAATATCGAGAATTACGATCCTACACAGGCATGGAAAGACGCTTGCGACTTTATTATGCCGGAGGCCTCCATGGCTTTCCGCATTTTCTGCGAGCATAACTGCGATCCGGGTCCGAACGGACATCAATACCGCCGGGAAGAGTCCGCTAACTATGTGGCTCCTATCCAGACATTCCTCGCCGGATATAAGAAAAACACGTTCCCGGAGCAAAGCGCGAATCTTCTGGGAACCTTATTCGCTCAAATCACGGCTTCCCCGAGCATGATCTACAGCCAAAGTCCCAATAAACGCCTGATCGAACAAATCAATCCATGGCTTATCCAATTCGAGTTCTTAGGAAAAGCCGGTACAAGTGCTCTGCATATGGCGCACGCTTGGTATGAGAAAGACCGGTCTTATACATGGCAACGCTATCTGGAAACATCTGCCTTGCTAGATAGCATGAAACTGATAAACCGCACGCTGAACCAGAAGGCACAGCCTAAAGGCGTGAAAGTCGGATCGAAAGTCTTACACCCTTTCATCGTAGACTTATATCGTCAGACAGGTCGTAACCTGCTATCTACGGACGGTATCGCCCCAGACGAGGTGAAGGTTAGCATCCCTTCCATATTCACGAATATCGACCAATTGAAGAGCCAGCCTTGTGCCGAGGGTGATAATACGGTCGGTTACGTCCCCCTATTCGAGGTAGTCAAGGTACAGCCTAATCAATATCTGGGTATCGGCTGGGAAATCCAGAAAGAAGCGGAATCCTTCTGTTTCAATCTTCCGAAAAGCAACCAACCCGGACGGGTATTCGAGTGGTCCGCCGACGGAAAGAGCTGGAGCCTAATCCCTCATGTCTCCACGGAAAACGCTAAGGATACAATCCGCACCATCGATCCGAAAGCCCGTTATATCCGTATGCGAAATAACTCGGATCAGCAAATGGAGCTATACGTACTAGGATTCACGGCGACAACCCAACAAGACCCGCAAATCAATGAGGCTCTTATGATGTACGATATGAACCTAGATACGTATAAGAACTTGAATCCGGGAGAAATAATTCACATAAAATGCGATGATATCAACGCCGTATCTTTCTTCCTCTCCGGAAGTAACGAGAATTTGGTATCTATCACCGGCCTCTCTCAAGATGGTGAGAAAAACATCGTCTATCAAGGGAACGTAGGCTACATCAAATTAAATAAAACCATGTTCGAGGATTTCTCTTCTTTAGAAATCACCACAATAGGAAAAGAATCTATACATATCCACCAGATCGTTAGGGAATAATAAATAAAAAAGTACCGATTTCTTTCTCTCTTAGATGGAAGAAGGAGATCGGTACTTTTTTATTTATTCGTACAATTCGGGTGTATCTTATTTTTGGCACATCTCCGCTTGTATATTCCTATTAAAAGTTATACCTTTAGGATGCGAAAAACAGAAACCGAAAAAGCAATGCGAAAAGAAGAAAGGTATAAAGGCGTATTAAACTGGTTTAAGGAAAACGTACCGGTAGCCGAGACTGAACTACATTATGACGACCCCTATCAATTATTGATAGCGGTAATCCTATCCGCACAATGCACGGATAAGCGAGTGAATATGATCACTCCTGCCCTGTTCGAGGCTTTCCCGACTCCCGAGGTAATGGCGGCTAGCACACCGGAAGTTGTCTTTGAATACATACGAAGCGTATCTTACCCGAACAATAAGGCTAAACATCTGGTAGGTATGGCGAAAATGCTGATAGAGGATTTCAAAGGCGTGGTTCCCTCCGATATTGATGAGCTACAGAAACTTCCGGGTGTAGGAAGAAAAACTGCGAACGTAATCGCATCCGTTGTATATGACAAGCCGGCCATGGCGGTAGATACGCACGTATTCCGTGTCTCCAACCGGATCGGCTTGACCAATAATAGCAAGACACCTTTGGAAACGGAAAAGGAGTTGGTGAAGAACATTCCGGAAGAATTGATCCCCATCGCCCATCACTGGTTGATATTGCATGGAAGATATGTTTGCCTCGCCCGGAAACCGAAATGTGAGGAATGCGGATTAAAGCCTTGGTGTAAACACTTCCTAAAGCAAACATGAGGATCAGCAAGAAAGACATAACGGCATTTTTTGTCTTGTTTCTGGGTACGATCGTATGCGTGAGGTACTTTTACAAGCATATGAACGACGAGCAATTTGTCGCTACGGTAGATCCCTATAGTTTGGTCGTTCCAAGCCCCACGGCAATTTTTGCCATCAATCGTCCTCCTGTATTCGAGAAGATGATACTACCCATGGAGAATATACGCAAGGCGTTCTCAGATCATACGCCCGCTATTTTCCTTTCTTTAATACGGCAAAATCTGGAATTATCGTCTTTCCTAATCGCTTATTATCCACAAGGGGATGTCTTGTACGCCCCTATGGATAGTCATACGGCAGAGCGTATTTTCAAGCAACTGGACGTCTCTTTCACTTTTCCGGCCCAGCAACGAGAGGAAACCTCCGTTCCTGTTAGATATTATCCTGATGTTGATAAGCATTTTCTAGGTTGTTACTACCACGAGGGTATATTCGTAGCGTCCTACAACCGAAGATTATTGGTAGAGACGGTGGAAAGGCAACAGACATACCCCGCACATGTCATTCCGGAACTAACAGATCTGATTCGTAAAAAAGGCAAGCGTGGCGCAATGAATCTCTTCATCAAAAGCGCCCCTTTACATTTACGGGTACAAATGAATGACTCGACGGAGTGGAGAATGAAAAATCAATGGTTGGCAATGGATTTATTCTATAATGAAGGAAGCCTTTGCTGCTTCAACGAGCAACCCTATGAGAAAGCCTTGGAGAACTTTTACCCCAATTTATGCGATACGATAACCACCCGGATCAATCGGCTATTCCCGCAAATAAAAACCACGACACAAGTCAGTCATGACGAGGCCGTGGTCTATTTTACGGTTTGCGGGAATTAAGCTCCAGTCTCTTCTTTCTTGAAAGCTGCCACAAACATATCTTTTACGAATAAATATCCGATACATCCGAATAAAGCGAGGAAGACAAAACCGACCAAGATAAGAGCCTTCTTAGGAGAAGATGCTTTCAAAGGTACGGTAGCCGGCTCGATTACGGTATACACCGGAGTTTCTTCCTGTACACGCAATTTATCTTGCTCCAACTTCTGCGCCAACGTATTGTAAACATTAAACGTAAGGGTCATCTCATTCTTCAAACGTTCCTGCTCCGTACGGTAGCTGGAAGAGATAATATTACGGTTGGCATCCTCGAAAGCAGCGTACGCACGTTGCGCTTTATAATAAGCGTCACGTGACTCGCCAAATACCTTCTGGGTAAATTCCAAATCTTGCTTTACTTTCTGCGTACGATAATTCGTAATATAATTCTGGAGGTTTTCCAAAACGACCTTTGTCATCTGAGCGGAAATAACCGGGTCCTGCATCTGTACGGAAGCCGTGATAACCAAGGTCTTCTTGTCCACGGAAACAGAAACCCGCTCCTGCAAGGCCTTCACCACCTCTTCTTGATCCTTTGTCAAATGGTAAGGATTCAAGCCCTCAGATTCTTCCTCATCACCGGAGAATAAACTCATTACCGCACCCAAGGCCTTGAATGGAGCGGAGACGATATATCCCCACCAAGCCTTGCGTTGGTGTTCACTCATATAATCATATAATGTAGTGCTTAACTCCTTTTCCTTATCGGTAACCTCTACCGGAAACAATTCCAACAGAAACGGGGTACTCTGCACCACATCCGGATACAAATCCGGAGAGATCGCATCCGCACCGGCAGCGGCATTCTGATTAATCCCAGCCATAGCGGCCAAACCGCCAAGGCTAGATTTTTTTGCCGCATCCTGTGTCTCTGGTGCCAATTTCACCGTAGTTGTATATTCCTTGGGAATACTGAAAGCTACAATCAAACCTACTACCACCGCAATACCACAGCCTTTCAATAAGAACTTACGCTCTTTCCACAGTTTTTGCGCCAGTTCGATTAAATCGATCTCCTGCTCCTCAGGTAACTCTTGTCTTTTTATCTCGTTTATCGTATCCATGCCTGATTAGTTTTTAATCATGTTAACAATAGAGGTAATCATCGCGGCCATAGAGGTAGCGGAGCTACTGATACTCATGATCTCAGCCAAGCTTCGGCGCTCACGTTGTGTCTTCGTCGGAACCACGATCTCGCAGCCCGGCTCCACTTTCGGATAACGCTTGAAGAATATAGCGGTGCGCTTCGTCGTAGCGACCTTACCATTCATATATATTACGATCGGATACTTACGTGCGATATCATTATAACCACCGGCTTGAGACAAGCAATCCGTAACCGACATACCTTTCGTATAAGTCACGCTGTTCGGATAAGTCACGGCTCCACTCATCTTCACCGTACTTTGCAACTGCGGAATATAAAGTTCATCACCATCACGAAGCACGACATCATCGATACTGCCCGGATTAGCCAACGCTTTCTCTAAATCAATACCTACGGAATAGTCCTTCACATTCATCAACGCTACACCGATAGAATCCCGGCTTTGCTTATTCGCCTCACTTAAAGCCAGAAGGGTTTCCATGCGCTTCAATTCATCCTCTGTCAACTGACGTTTCAAGCTGGCACCTTTTACATAAGACTCTGGGGTAACGCCTCCCGCTTTCGCGACAATGTCACTCAAACGAGCGTTCTTCGTAGCCAATACATAGCTACCGGCAAAAGTGATCTCACCGTTCACCTTCACGACCTGTTGCTCGTGATACCCCGGGGAGAAACGAACATAAACCTCATCGAACGGCTCCAGCGTAAAGATCGTATCTCCCGCATTCAACTTGAAGTCCTCACTCAACGAGAAGTTATATACATCAGCGATCCGGTTGACATTCTGATTGGAACTAGGATCCTTCACACGACGGGCTACCTCTACATTAATAGAAGAAGCGGACTCTCTTAAGCCACCGGCCATCATGATAGCGTCTTCTATTGTCAAATTATGACGATACGGAAGCACCGTATCCGGATAATTCACGGCTCCGCCAACCTTGATCGTATAAGGTTCGCGCAAATCGAATAGGGAAGGAATGCTTAATTGGTCTTCCGCTTGCAACTCCACATCTGGAGCGGTACCGTTCAAGATACCACGAATATCCACGGCGATCATCGTAGTCGTGAAATCCGGATTCAAACGGGTAATCAAGGCACGGCCGGCGAACTCGTCTCCCTTAAGACCCGCGGCCTGTTTTACCAATTGCTTTACCGTACGAACCGACGGACTTAACTCATATTCTCCCGGACGCCATACAGCTCCCGTCACGATCAAACGATTCTCATAAAAAGGAATAACGGAATCTACCAGCAAAGAATCGCCATCCTGCATCACGAAAGAAGCGAACTTATCTTCCGAAACCGTAGAGATCTGGTAACGACTATCTGATTTACGCTTCACTTGTACGTCCTTCGTATAAGCGTCGCCGGTAAATCCGCCGGCCATATCCAGCAATTGCTTCAAGGTCTCACCCTTGCGCAACTCGAAAATACGATTACGTTTCACCTTACCTCGAACCACCGCTAACTGGTCGTACGGGCCTACCATAATCATATCGTTCTCTTCCAAACGAACATTCGTTGTGTACTTTCCGTTCAATAAATAATCATATACGTCGAGATTAGCGATTTCCTTGCTATTGCGATATACCTTGATGCTACGCAAAGAACCGATCTTATTCACACCACCGGCGGCATACAACGCATTAAATAATGTGGCGAATGAAGGTAATGTATACGTACCGGGAGCGACTACCTCGCCGACAATATTCACCTTCATGCTACGAATCTGGCTCAAACTGACGGAAACAAAGGTATTCCCCTCTCCCGAACCAGACAGCGTAGACATAATCTGGCTCAACTCCTGACGCAGACGAGTCTCAGCGCCAGCGATCGTCAATCCACTGACCGACACCGGACCTAAATTTGGTACAAGGATCGTACCGTCCGGAGAGATCTTTAATTTCAAGTTTAGCTCGGAATCTCCCCATACATTAATCAATAACTCATCACCAGCGGAAAGCACATAATCCTTAGGTGTAGGGATGTTTAAATCTGGGGCAAAAGATAAGTTCTTGTTTGAGAAGATTTCATGCCCGAATACGGTATTCTCCATAGCTGAAGCAGGAAGATTATTTCTACGTTGGGCTTCTAAGGATTGTCCTTCATCGATTACCGGCATTACCCGGTCGCTAACCTTCGCATCGGTAGCGGTAGCTTGAGATCTGACTGATCCCCCTTCTTGTTTCATACGCTTGGCTAATTCCTGCTGGATCTGCGTATCCGACATTCCAGCGGCTTTCGCCTTGTCAATCAAGTCTTGCGGAACCTGTGCATACACAGATCCCGACAGCAATAAGCAACATACGCATAGTACGTTCTTAAACGATAAATTCATACAGTCTATTATTGTTTTTTATTATATACCACTCCTGCTATAAGCGACTAACTTAAAAAAAGCAGCTATTCTCTAGATTTTCAGCTGGCAAAGATAAAGAATCTTTTCAATATATGACTTAAAAAGTCACCGTTAATCCATCATATGAGTAATGTACATGCGGAGGCAACTCTTTTTCAATGACCGCATGCAACCCTATGCGATGACTCATATGGATTAAATAGGCCTCCTTGGGCTGGATACGGGATATATTCGCTAAGGCTTCCTCCAGACTCTCATGCGATTGATGCTCTCCTTTCCGAAGGGCATCAATAACCAATACATCAAGGTTTTCCAACTTAGCGTACTCTTCTTCCGGAAGATATTTAAGGTCGGTCAAGTAAGCCATATTGCCGATACGGAAACCTAAGATCGGCAGCTTAGCGTGCATTACACGGATCGGAGTGATCATGACACCGGCGGCCTCAAACGGTTTCGTCCCGATCGTATGCAAAACCAAATTAGGCACTCCCGGATATTTATGCTCCCGGAAGACATAAGGGATGCGAGTCTTTATCGCCTCCACGACATTGTCTTCCGCATAAATATCCACATCTTTATACCGGCCAAAAGGACGTAGATCATCTAAGCCACCTACATGATCGTAGTGCTCATGAGTTACTAAAACGGCGTCAAAATAGTAAATCTTATTGGTTATCATTTGCCAACGGAAGTCCGGACCACAATCGATCAATATCCGTTTCCCTTCCGTCTCTACCAAGATCGAAGCCCGTAGACGCCAATCACGGGGGTCTTTACTAGTACATACCTCACATTGGCAACCTATCTCAGGATTGCCCGTAGACGTTCCTGTTCCTAAAAAAACGATTTTCATTATCCGACATATTTAACCTCAGGCATAAGCTCTATACCGAAACGATCTTTTACGGCGGTACGAATGCTCTCCGCAACCAACGCGATCTCATGCCCCCGGGCATCTCCTAAATTCACTAATACCAACGCTTGTTTCTCGTAAACACCTACCGGCCCATGGTTTTTACCCTTAAACCCACATTGCTCGATCAACCAACCGGCCGGAACCTTGATCTTTCCTTCCGAAGCGGGATAAGACGGGATTTCCGGGAATTGCTTTTTCAATTTCTCAAAATGCTCTGCCGTAATTATCGGGTTCATAAAGAAACTGCCTGCGTTGCCTAATACTTCCGGATCGGGAAGCTTCTGCCTGCGAATTGTTATGACAGCCTCACGGATCGTTTCCAAAGTAACTTCCGGATATTTCGTCAACTCCTCCTTTAAGTTCCCATAATTAACCGAAAAGCTAGGGTTCTTGGATAGTCGAAGCGTAATATAAGTTATGATGTGGGGGTCATGATGCTCATTCTTGAAATAACTATTACGATATCCATATTCACAATCCGTATTCGTAAAAGTCCGTTTCTCGAATGTCAACTGGTTATAAGCCTCCACGCTCTCGATCACATCCTTGATCTCCATGCCATAAGCCCCGATGTTCTGGATAGCGGCAGCGCCCGCCTCACCGGGTATTAAAGAAAGATTCTCTATACCTCCCCAACCTTTCGATACGGCGTATGCCACGACATCATCCCAGATCTCCGCAGCCCCGACACGAAGCGATACATACTCGTCCGTTTCCGCCGAGATAGAAATCCCCTTGATTCGGGAATGGATGATAATGCCATTATAATCGTTGATGAACAATAGATTGCTCCCGCCTCCTATATGCAAGGATAAACATTCCTGAAAGTATTCATCATGTAAGATTCGTTGCAACTCCTCCTCCGTCTCATACTCCATGAACCAACGTGTCTTTACTGGGAGATGGAACGTATTGTGTTTCTCCAACGAATAATTCTGCTCTATTCTCATCGTCTATTTTATTTTTAGGGCAAAAGTAGTCATAAATAACTCATCCGCAAATTATGTAGTTCCGGATTTTTTCAGTAGATTTGTATATAGAGTTGATCGTATGGATGAGAACACGTCCGGCATATCCGGTGAAATACAGAAGATGATCCTCGACAAGTTAAACACGTTCAATCGAGGAAAAACGTCAGACAAAGGGCGGTACTACATTCTTTTGCCTACCTCAAAGACCTTATATTATACGCTTTGGTTCTTTACGCCTTCGGCCACTTATCATCCGACGGTCTATTTGGCGAATCTCGACTTGAATGCCATCAGCTCGGTGAATAAGGCGATTAAGATGGTAAGCAACTCCTTTCTACCTTTATTTATAACGACAGATATCAAAGACTCTCCCGATAATGGAGACGATATTATTTCTTTCGGTAAATACAGAGGATACCATTTGCATGACATCTATACGATCGATCCCCGATACGTCGTTTGGATAGCCGATAAATATGAGCCGCACGTAAAAAGCGAGATGCGTTTTAAAGAGTTAGCGGTGACCTACAGTAAAATCTATCTCGACCTACAGACCCGTAAGAAATACAAAATGCCTGTAAGCCGCTTTGTAGGAACACCGGGAGAAAAATTGAGCGATTTAAAGTTAACAATCACAAAAGTCCGCATTGAAGACGATTCTTACAAGACACAGATTATCCGTGGTACCGAATATTTCTATGTAGATCAATTGCTCACGGCCGTGGACATCGCCGGAAATTACTTTTTATTGAGGATAAAAGCGAAAGATCGTAGTCTTACCACGCAAACGTTGCCACCGGGCGCTCATGCTTTCCAAGTAGGGGAAAAATTGACTTTGACTTCCGCTAAGGTCTTAAAACATATAGAATCCCGTACTATCAAGTACACACGAATCGGGTATATCAAGATTCAATAAATGTTTCGAAATTCGCAAACTGACACATTATTAACATTTTTTGTTCTTAAAAATGTAACAAACATCTGTAGGCCTTGTTTAATAAGAAACTCAAATGCAAATGTATCTTTGCAAAACGTAACTATAAAACCAGCTTCAAAGTGTACATTTGTAGTGTTTAACAATTTAAAAAATTTGCATTTATGAACAAAGCAGAACTTATAGAGGCTTTAGCAGACAAGACCGGGTTACAAAAGCAAGAAGCAAAGAAAGTATTGGATGCTTACATCGAGATCGTAACTGAGCGTATGTCCGAAAATGAGGAAATCGTACTTGTCGGATTTGGAACACTGATCCCAAGACCGCAAACACAGCGTCTTGCCAGAAATCCTAAAACAGGTACTCCGGTAATGATCCCCGCTCGTACGACCGTAAAATTCAAACCGGGTAAATTCCTCCTTGAGGCGATGAATGCCCACCTGAAATAATAAAGTAACCGAAAACGTAGTAAAAATATCCCCGGTAAGGGGATAAAAAATCATAAGTATGAAATCTTTCATTTATAAGTATGAATGAAAAATTTCATACTTATGATTTTTAGTGTCCAGAAATGATTACTTTTGGACTCAAAAAAAAGACTCATGAGAATCGTCAATCTTGGAGACACAAATTCCATATTAAACAAGTTTGTTGCAGAACTTAGAGATGTAGACATACAAAAAGACAGCCTTCGTTTCCGTCGCAATGTTGAGCGTATCGGAGAAATCATGGCTTACGAGATCAGTAAGGAATTTCATTACAGTACGAAAGACATCCAGTCCCCGCTAGGTATAGCCCCGATGAATACGCCGGACGATCGAATCGTGATTAGTACGATCTTGCGTGCCGGGCTTCCATTCCACCAAGGTTTCCTTCGGTATCTGGATAATGCGGAGAACGCTTTCGTATCCGCTTACCGCAAATATAAAGACCGTTTGAATTTTGATATTCATATCGAATATATCGCCTCTCCTCGCTTAACAGGTAAAACCTTGATCATATCCGACCCGATGTTGGCCACCGGAAGCTCTATGGAATTGGCGTATGAGGCCCTGCTGACCAAAGGAGTACCCGACCATGTACACGTAGCCTCCATCATCTCAAGCAAACAAGCCTTGGAATACTTGCAGAAGAAAATGCCGGATGACAAGACTACAATCTGGATCGCCGCATTAGATAATGACCTCGACGATCATTCTTATATCGTTCCCGGATTAGGCGATGCAGGAGATTTAGCGTTCGGCGAGAAGGAATAGGGATGTGTAAACCAAAACGTACTGCCTTTGCCCAACTCGGAATTTACACCGATCCGACCACCTAGCCTATTTACGATGGTCTCGCAAATAGATAGCCCCAAGCCCGTACCTTGTTTAAACGTATTTCCTTTATAGAAACGATCAAAGATATGGGCTTGTATCTCTTGGCTCATGCCATCCCCCGTATCAGTCACGGAGAATTTTATCTCATCACCTATGATCTCGTAAGCTAAGGTGATACAACCTTCGCTCGTATACTTGATCGCGTTGTTAAGGAAATTGGATATTACCTGCGTCAGCCGCATACGATCGCTATAGATTTGGCATTCCGGTGAATCTTGGGGAGCGATCAGAGCTACGTTATCGGGCATCTTGATACGGAATGAGGTCACGATCTCATTGATCACCTCTTTTACGTTCATATCGGCGAACTTGAAATCCATCGTACCGGATTCAATTTTTGCCAAGTCTAGAATATCACTGATCAATTGAAGCAACATCCGATTATTGCTATCGATGATTTCCACAAACTCATGCCTCTCCTCGGGATCATCCGTTTCCGCCAATAATTGAGAAAAACCGACAATGGCATTTAATGGCGTACGAATCTCATGACTCATATTCGCTAGGAAGGCAGACTTCAAACGATCCAGTTCTTCCGCCCTTTCCCTTTTCAATTGAGAGTCCTTTAACTCCGTGATATCGTAATTAATACAGATCATCTCCGGTTTATTCGGGTCTACGCTTTGAGGGTTACGGGTGATATTGGCGCAAATCCATTTCCATCCGTCACCAGACTTCACACGCACTTCCCTACGGAAATGATGCGCTTTACCCTGTTTCACCTCCTCAAAGAATGAGTTTATATATCCAGCGTCGTTCGGATGAATATAAGAATAAATCCCAATAATTTGGGACAAGGGGGTTCCATCCTTCTCTCCCATATTCTCATACCATTGCTTAATGGCATAGCCCTCAAAGGTATATAAGTCATAAAGGGCATAACCGACTTTAGCGTATACGCTGACCAAGGTAAATACATTCTCAAACTCAGAAATACGGTTATAGGCGATCATCTTTTCCGTATTATCCAAATTAATAAGTAAATAGCTGGAAGGTTCACCTCTTTGGTCATATAAAATACTGGCCTTGGTAACGATATCCATCTCGCCTACTTTCGAGGTGTTATAATAATCATCGACCTTCTTAAACGAATAATTCAGCCGGAAATTCACGGATTTATTCTCCTTGAGTTTCTTGATCACATCTTTAGGCATAATCGGGTTGCTAAAAATATTGACTCCTAAAACGTCCTTCTTTGACCGGATACCGAATATCTCCATATCCTTTGCGTTCAGGTCAATCAAGTAACCGTCCCTGTCATAAAGCTCGACCCCCACAGGTAAATTTACATATAGCTTTCGGAAGATCATCTCATTATGATCGATCATCTTACTAATCTTTTCCTCTTTCAGTTTGAAATTAGGTAAAATCTGTAATATGCCCAACGCTTTTACGCACACTCCATTATTCAACTTACGCTCACATAATCTGGAGCGTACCCATTTTTCCCCAGTCGGTGTTATTATCGGAAATATCTGCTCATACGTATCGACAGATTGGATCGATAAAAAATCCGTAGTAATCAGATCCCTAAAGTCTTCCCGGATTATATAGTAAAATTCAAAAAAAGAGAGATTATTCCCCTTCTTCCCAAATATACTCATTAAATAATCGGAACAGATATAACCTCTTTGAACAAAATCGGCTTCCCACAAGCCAACTTCCGCTCTATCTAATAACAATTTACATTGATCCAATTGAGTCTGTATATCCTCCATAAAAATATCCCTTCCGATAAAATTACACTATGATTTCACAAAGATATAATTTAAATAGTATAAATCCCCTATAATAAAAAAGAGATTGTCTCGAATCACTCAAGACAATCTCTTTATATATTCAAAGCCTGATATAAATTATTTCAATTCCTTGATACGAATATTGCGGAATTTGACAGGGGAACCATGTCCTAAGAAACCTATATGACCTTTTTTGTTAAACAAACCCGGATGCTCCTTTCCATCCGGCGTACCATTCTTCACGGCATCCCGAATATTTCCATCCAAGATTACGACTCCATTCACCGTCACACGGATATGATCGCCATCCGCCATGATCTCTTCCGTATTCCATTCTCCAACCGGCTTGAACGCTTTCGGATGATCCTCACGGGCGGGAATGATACCGTATACGGAACCATGATGTTGCAGCGGAGTGATGTTTCCTTGGTAAATAGGATGTTCACAATCCAAGACCTGCACTTCCATACCTACATATGCTGCGTCTCCTTCCATCGGCGTACGGATACCGACACCGTTATTAGCTCCCGGGGTTAACTGGAAATCAAAACGATAGATAAAGTTTCCGTATTCCTTCTTGGTGTACAGATTACCTCCGAAACTACTGCTTGGAACCATAGAGATACAGCCATCTTCCAAGATATAATCAACCGTGTTTCCAGTCCATTCATGCATATTCGTTCCGTCAAACAAAACCTTGAAGCCTTCTTTTTCCTCTTCCGGCGATAATTTGAACGGTTCTTGTTTTTCCAATTCCTTTACGTAGATATTACGGTAATAGACCTTGCTGCCATGAGCTTGCATCTCGATTTGCTCTACCGGGAAAATCGGAAGCTTGCGATCCCAATAGTTTTCCAGAATCACGTTATCTACCACTTTTTCTCCGTTCAAGACAACCGTCACACGGTCGCCAACCATCTTAATATAGAAGGAATTCCATTCACCTAGTTTATTATCGGCCACTTTCGAAGGCTTGCTCTCATTTACCTGATTGTTATACAAGCCTCCGGAACCTACTTGCGCACCAACATTTACCCGAGAAGTATCCCAGATCTGGACTTGAGGAGTACCACGCAGATAAATACCGGCATCAGCCTCAGGTCCTTTAGGATCCAACATCCAATCAACATACATCTCGAAATCACCATATTGCTTTTCAGTACATAGGTTATCGTACCCAGTACCGTCAAATACTAACAGGCCATTCTCCACTTTCCAGTCACGACGCATATTCTCATCCGCCTTCTCCTGCGCTTTCGCCAATTGAGCCGGTTTCATTTTCGCACGGGCGATCGGATTCTCAACCAAACCTTTCCAACCCGTTAAATCCTTACCATTAAAGATAGAGACAAATCCAACCTCGTCCGGCATCGCATCTAAATGTTGCTTCAAGGCATCGATATCATAACGAGCGTCTTCCCCGTCAAACATGGTCAAAACACGTTTCAAGATAGCCTTCACATTGTCACCCTTATATTCCGGATGGTTACGAGCGATATTCCAAACCGCATAAACAGCCGCAGAACGAACAGCCGCATCGCTTGAATCCAAGAATTCCGACGCATACATCAATGCCAAGAAGGTATCCGCCCGTTGGATCTGACGTAAAATAAGAGCCTTTTGCTCACTCGTCCGGGCGATCTCCATGACTTTCCGCAAGCTCAACAAACGATTCTCTCTCGTAAATGCCGGATTAGATACCAACTGCACATAACGCTTTAACGCCCTGTCGAATACTTGATCGGAAGAGGCTGATTGGCAAACCTTAAATAGTTCATCGGCAGCCTCAATACCCTTCCATGCCAACAAAGCGTCAAGAGCCGCATCCTTGGCCGCTCCATTCCCTTTATTCAATCCTTCCACGATCGTAGCCAAAGCCTCTTTCTCGCCAGTCGCTGATAAGACCTTATAATAAAGATATCTCTTGCTGTCTCCCGCTTGTATCATACGGCGATTCACGTTAGATACTTGAGTTGCCGCCGGTTGTTTAGAGATAGCGGCAATGATCGCATCTTGAAGCGGAGCGACAGCTGAAGCCTCCGCAGTCTCCAACATTCCGCACAATAAAGTGAAATCTTTCTCGGATACTACATCTTTCAATGCGGTATAAGCGGCTTTCTTCACCTCTGATGAGCCGGATTTAATCTGATCCAGTACCGTATTTAGATTCGCGTCGGCCATACGTATCGCCAACAGCTCCAAACCAGCGATTTTCCCGGCATCGGAAGCGGACGGGATCACTTTAGCGACCGCTTGATCAATATCGCCGTTAAATGCCATCAAAGCATCTTGACCCAATAATATCACTTGCTTGTCATTGCTCTTCAACAAATCCGCCAGCACAGGAATGACACTCTTATCACCGATTTTAACCAAAGCCCAAACAGCGGCCTGTTGCACATAGAAATCCTTATCTTTCAATTGGTCCAAAAGAACTTGTCTCGCTGGTAGATCAAAACGAAGTTCCAGATTCTTGATCATGTCATGTTTAGACGGGCATTTGCTTTCACGGCCTATCCAGTTCAAGATATCCACCTTGACTTCCGGCTTCGCCTTTAACATGTGTTTCATGACCTCGATATAAACATTTTGATCAGCGAAACCCGAAGCGAAGTTCAAAGCCGCATTACGGTATCCCTTATCCGTATCTTTCAAAGCCGATAATAAATTCTTCGTAGCAGCTTCCGGCTTAGCGGCCAATAGAATCTGAAGAGCGGCCTCACGGGTCTGTGTCATACCTGCTTTCGTAGACTTCTTCAATAAATCATTCGCTGCTTTCTCCGCATCTTTGGTATCGCCTTGCTCAAGGACACGTTTTATCAAAGCGATATACGCCTCATTCGCCCCGGTCTTTTCCATTTTATAACCGGCTTTCTCGGCAGCGGCGGCTAAATCGCCTAGAGAAGCTTTAGAACCTACACGACTCAACGCATAAAGAACCTCTTTCTGCATATTCTCATCGCTGGAACTAAGCATCACTTTCAATACATTTTCCGCATCAGCGATTTGCACGTCAGCGATCGCACGGATAATATCCTTTTGCGTCTTCGGAGTACCGGAACGACGCATCAAGGAAGCCACCAAAACCTTCTTAGCGTTATCGGTACGGATTGCGGATAACGCACGGGCAGCAGGACCGCTTAGGCTCTCATCGTTCAAATAGCTAGCCAGCGTATCCACACACTCATCTTTTCCCAGTAATTGAAGCTGCCGGATAATAAAAGCCTTTGTCTCCCGGTCGCTCACCTTATCCAAGGCTTTCAAATATGCGTTGGCTGTTGCTAGACGGGCATTTTCCTCACCTTTCGCCATCACGTAGTGAGTCAATCCGCTCAACGCATAATCCACGTTCGAGTTACTGCCTTTTCCCGGAGCGTTAATCTTGTTAATCAACATCAAGACCCCTTCCTCGCCAGTGGAGCTTAGGTCATTAATTAATTTGTTATATTCAGCTTGTTGCTCCGCCGGCATCTGTGCCAGTACATCGGCAACGATCGTCTTCGATGTACGATTAGCCGGGCTTTGAGCCATTAACATGCTACCGCACAACAATAAGCTGGCAATTGATATATATACTTTTTTCATATGTGTATGTGTTTAAATATTCCAAGGCGCTCTCATCGGCTGATCCAACAAACGATTAGCGGCCTCATCATTAATAAATTCCAGTTTTACGGGATCAAAGTGAAGCGTACGATTCAAACGAAGGGCTACGGCACCCATGTTCACGATCGTAGCAGAACGGAAGCCATTACGCTCATTCAAGGCAAAAGGCTGACGAGTCTTTACGCACTCGATAAAGTCGGTAACCTGTGGCTCAGGTTCGGGATAATCGGATAACTTTTTCTCCCAATCCGGGATATCACATACGAAATTCTTATAAACATTCCCGTTCGGTCCGGAAATATAAGGTGTGTTCGGATCCCCGTAATCACCTCCCCAAAGTACGATCTGGCAACCATCCTCATAGGTATACGTAATCGAGCGCCAAGTACCCACGGCGTCCGGATGTTGTTGCGGAGCATCCACCTCTACCTTAACCGGACTGGTATTATCTTTTCCTAAAAAATATTGTACAGGGTCAATATAATGCTGTCCCATATCCCCTAAACCACCGCCGTCATAATCCCAGTATCCACGGAATGTCTGATGCACACGATGCGGGTTATAAGGTTTGTAAGGAGCCGGCCCCAACCAGAAATCATAATCCAGCTCACTAGGCACCGATTGCGGTTCCAGATATTCTTTACCAACCCAATAGAACTTCCAGTCGAAACCGGTATGCTTGCTGATCGTTACCTTTAGCGGCCAGCCCAACATACCACTTTGAACCAGTTTCTTCAAAGGTTTCACGGGAGTACCCAATCCATAGAACGGGTCAGCGAAACGAAACCAAGTGTTCAAGCGGAACATACGCCCGTATTGCTTCATCGCTTCCATTACCCGTTTACCCTCCCCGATCGTACGAGTCATAGGCTTCTCACACCAAATATCTTTTCCTGCTTTAGCGGCCTCGACAGACATGATACCATGCCAGTGAGGAGGCGTAGCTATATGAACGATATCTACATTGGGATCTAGAATCAAATCACGAAAATCATGGTATGCGGCAATCTTATCCTTTACCAACTGTTTACCTAGCTCCAGATGATTCTTATCGACGTCACACACGGCGACAAGACGAGTCCCGGCATAGTCCACATGTCCACGGCCCATACCACCTGTACCGATAATTCCTTTTGTCAATTGATCACTTGGAGCGATGAATCCATTACCCAACACGTGGCGCGGTACAATCGTAAATGCCGCGATTCCTCCAAGAGTCTTCAGGAAGTCTCTTCTGTTTGTCTTCATAGTACGAATTTAAAATTTAGATAGAATAGATTAACTTGAGTGACAAAAATAATCATAATACTCGAAGAGACAAGAAAAATGTATATAAAAAAGAAAAGGATGCCTTTAACAAAGACATCCTTCCCTAGTATTTTATGAAAATTTATTACAAAGCGAATTGCGGCTTACGGTGAATCCATTGTCCGCGGGTGAAATCCGGGAAGTCTACCAAAGCACCACCACGAGCGATTGACATCTCTGACAAGCCGGAGATAGCGCTCCAAGCGGCAGCGTCATAGCAATCCATTGGAGCCGGTTTCTTATTACGGATAGCGTCGATCAAGTCGTACATCATGATAAAGTCCATACCACCGTGTCCGGCCTCAGCAGCTTGAGACTCTAAAGAAGCCCACAATTTATGATCATATTTCTTGAACCATTCATCGGAATCATCCCAACGATGAGGCTTAGACTTTCCTTGTACATATACATGATCGCCATCATTCATCCATAAACCCTCAGTTCCTTGAACACGGAAACCTAATGAATAAGGACGAGGAGAATTCGTATCATGGGTTACGATGATCGTTTGTCCATTAGAACACTTAATCATAGAAGTCACGATATCTCCCAAATTGAAGTTGACCTTCGCCAACGGATGATTCTCACCTCCATTATCCACGATAAACTTATGCAATCCACGAGATTGAGTAGCCATAGCGGATAAAGAAAGGAAGCGGTTACCACGGTTGATATCCATGCAATTTGCTATCGGTCCGATACCGTGAGTCGGATAGATATCGCCATTACGATGTACGGAATGGTTCGTACGCCATTGAGCCTCGGCGAAAGCCGTCGGGCCCATACGAAGATCACCACTGCCCGGTACATAGTTGTAATGAGTTCCATCGTTGAATTTCACCTCACGCAAGTCATGCTCATAACCACAAGTACCATGCAATATCTCGCCGAACAAACCTTGGCGAACCATATTCAACGCAGCCATACAGTCACGACGATAACATACGTTCTCCATGATATTCAAATGGCTTCCGGTTGCTTCCGAAACATTTACCAAATCCCAGCACTCCTCGATCGTATTAGCGGCGGAAACCTCCACGCCTACATAAGGAACACCAGCCTTCATAGCGGCGACAGACATCGGAACGTGCCATTCCCAAGGACTAGCGATAATCACGCAATCAAATTCCTCGTTGTTCAACATTTTCTCAAATTCACGCTCACCTCCCTTATAAACCTTCGGAGCGGGCACATTAAATTTAGCGATATGTTTCAAGGTTCTATCGATCGGCCCCTGTTGGATATCGCAAATCGCTACGATCTTATTACCGGGGATCGCCAATACATTATTAATATGCTCATGGCATCTAGAACCCGTTCCGATGAAACCGAAACGTAATTTACCATCATCTTTACCAGCTGTTTTTTTCTTTTGGGGTTCAGCGGCAGTTGTTGTAGCTCCGGCGTTTCCGGCCATTGCCAAGCCTGCGGCACCAATACCAGCGGCAGATACTTTCTTAAGGAATGAACGACGAGTGTTTTCCATATATTTTATAAATTAGTTTGTGTTTTGAGGATACAAAATTAAAAAAATATTTTTTCAATCAAAACGTTATTGAGTATTTTGAAAAATAAAGAGTCCAAGACTAAAAGTTCGTTATCTTTCCGGTTTCCCTTTTTAGCCTCTCGAAGGTCATCATCATCTGTCGAAGTCTTTTAGGTTCTTTTTCCGCCAAATTAACTTGCTGACCGATGTCTTCCTTTACATTATATAATTGATAACAGTTACTATTTCCGGCAAAGGCAGCCTCCTCCGCGTCGCCATAGGTATCCGGATACGGTGGGATCATGACCCAATCACCATCACGTAGCGCATAATTGAAATAACCTTCCAAGACAAGTTCCTTTCGCCCATTACCACCTTTTCCTAGAAAGACAGGCAAGGTGTTTTGGCTATCTACCTTATCAGAATAGGTCTGTCCGATCAACGCCGACAGCGAGGCTAACAAATCCATCTGGCAAACCAAGGCATCCGACACAGCGCCCGGCTTAACTTCCGCAGGCCAACGAAGCATGAACGGGATACAGGTTCCACCATCATACAAGCTCGTCTTTCCTCCACGAAGCGGTCCGGCCATCTTATGATCCCCAACCAATTCCACGGCTTGATCTTGATAACCGTCATCCAGAACCGGTCCGTTATCGCTAGTGAAAATAACTAATGTATTTTCCGTTAGCCCCAACTTATCCATTTCCTTCAAGAATTCGGTCACGCACCAATCCGCTTCCAAGATAACATCTCCACGAGGTCCCATCCCCGACTTACCCGCAAATCTCTCGTTCGGTACACGAGGTACATGCGGTTGATGCAAGCCATAGTACAGGAAGAAAGGTTTATCCTTATTCTCTTTCATAAAACCTTTCGCCTTCTCAAGGAACAACTCTGCCATATCCTCATCTTTCCATTGGGCGGTCTTGCCTCCTTTCTGGAAACCAATTCGAGGTACACCGTTTACGATAGCGCCGGCATGCCCGACACTCGGGAGCATTCTCAGTAATTCAGGATTATCCTTCCCAGTCGGTTCCCCGGGGAAATTCTCCTTATAACTGACATAGAGAGGATCGCTCGGATCGAGGTTTACACCTCTCCCATTCTCGATAAAGATACAGGGAACCCGGTCATTGGTAGCGGCTTGGATAAAAGAATAGTCGTAACCGATCTCTTTCGCTCCGGGATAAACCAGCTTGTTCCAGTCTACCGCCCCGTCACCTAATCCCAGATGCCATTTGCCGACCGAGCCGGTGACATAGCCCGCTTGCTTCATCACCTTCGGCAAGGTAACCTGTTGAGTATTGATAATCAGAGCCGCATTGCCGGGAAGTATTTTGGCTTCCCTATTTGTCCAAGGATATAATCCGGTAAGCAAGGAATACCGGCTGGGGGTAGAAGTAGCCGCCGTACAATAACCTTGCGTAAAGCGTATGCCTTCATTTGCGATACGATCCATTCCCGGAGTCTGTATGCGATGAGCCCCGTAACAGCTTAGATCACCATACCCGAGATCATCAGCTACGATGATCACCACGTTAGGTTGCCGGGGAGCTGATTGAGCTATTAAAGTTGTTGGCAAGGAAAACCCTGCCAACACACTCATTATACAATACTTATTCATCGCTTATTACGGATTCTGAGTTAATGTACCCGGATAAGCGTTAATCTCAGACTGCGGAATATACTGGATAGCCAACGGGCTGGTAGCAGGATATTCAGGCACGCCGTCATGGAATCCCGGGTAATGACGTTTCATCGTATCGCCTACACGATATACATCAAAACCACGGTCAGCCTCGTAAGCTAATTCCAACTGACGTTCTTTCATGATAAGCTCATGAGCGTTTGTCGCATCCAAAGATTTATATCCGGCGTTAGGTAAGGAACGGGTACGAACGGTATTCAAATCGGCTAATGCTTTTGTATAGTTTCCTAATTTAGCGCTAGCCTCGGCGCGAATCAGGTATAGCTCACCTAAGCGAGAGATAACCGGAGAATAAAGGTGAGGATAGCCATCTTGCTTAGAGCACTTATAGCTATAGAATTTCGGGTTACCTTGACTTTCCAACATAAAGTAGTCATAATCTCCCTCATACGTTTCTCCCTTATAGCTAATAGAATAACGCTTATTGTCCACATCTACCGGAGTTAATGTATATTCTTCACCATCTACCGTAGCGATTAACTTACCTCCTACTTCCTTGGTCTCACCTTGACGATATACGTAACCGGAAATCTTGCCGTCCGTATATAAGTTAGCTACAAAACGGAAAGCGGGGATCTGATTTCCATTGGCGTCTTCCTTATATTGCGGATGGATAAACGCCTCACGTGCATCGGTTCCTTTTCCTGTCTCATGCAACAAATCCATATACTTAGCGCTGGCGTAAACCTCACCCCAGCCTTGACCATCGATCTCAGCGTACATACTTCCTAGCGGATCACCCCAATCTTCCCAGTCTGAGGCTATAAACTTCACGGCGAAAATAGTCTCTGTCTGTGAAGCGGCATCCGGAGCGAACTCATTATAACGCATAAAGTTAGCACGGTCCAACATAGAGAACTGACCACTTTCGATCACCGTATTCGCATAGTCATAAGATAATTGAGCATACTCCTTATCCGGATTCTCAAACGTGCCACTCATATACATATAGACCTTCGCCAATAAAGCTTGAGCCGCATATTTTGAGGCATAAGCGGTAGATTTAAACGTTGTCATCAGCTCTTCCGCCTTTTTCAAGTCAGACAGAGCTTGATCATACGTATCTTTCACGGACGAACGATCCGGAAGATCCAGATTATCCATATCCTCAGGCATACCGTTTACGATCGGCAAGCCCAGATTCTTCTCCGGTTCCTGATAATAAGGACGGCCAAACACACGGCAAAGATAGAAGTACATCATGCCGCGCATATAATAAGCCTCGCCCAACTTCTGATCCAACTCAGCAGACTCGCCCTCATTAATCATCTTCATCAAAGAACTAGTCTGTGAGATGATATTATAGGCACTGTTCCAAACCGTAGTAAGACCACCATTATTTACCGTATGCTGATAGGTAAAATAAGTACCGAACGGATTGGTTGTCGGTTTATCCTTACAAACGTTATCCCCCGGGAACTCACCACAATAATGCAAGTGTTCGGATGCCTTTTTCAGTTTTGCGTAACAACCGTTTAGCAAAACATCCACCGCGGCATCTTTGTCCTCCATGATCTTGTCTTCCGTGTACTTATCGTAAGGTAGACGTTCGATATCACAGCTTGTTATGAACGTGGCCGCTGCCGCAAGAGCCACTATAGCGATTTTTTTCATTATGATTCCTTTAATTAAAATGTAACATTTAGACCAAACATGAATTTACGAGCTTGTGGGTACGGAGAGATCGCCACACCAACCGAGCCTGCCTTGTATTTATTGCCAACCTCAGCCGGAAGTTCCGGGTCAACTCCGGAGAAACCGGAAAGGACAAACAAGTTCTCACCCGAGAAAGAAAGACGGATATTATCTACATACTGAATCTTCCAAGGTAATGTATAGCCTAACGTCAAGCTACGTAAGCGTAAGTAGCTAGCGTCCTCCAGATAACGGGAAGATCCCTTGCTGGATTGGCTCTTATTGCCATATTCCGCCTTGGGGTGGGTAGCGATATCGCCCGGTTTTTCCCAACGATTCCAACCTTCCTTCAAATTCATCTGGTTATAATTTACATAAGCGCCGTCACTATCATACATCGAACGGTCGTAATTATAAATATCACCTCCTACGGAATAACCGAAGACAGCGGAGAGATCAATGTTTTTCCAAGATAAGTCAGTAGAGAAACCTCCGTAGAAATCGGGGCTCAACTTACCTATTATAGTCTGGTGCTTAGATGCGTCACTATAATTCGAGGTCGTTACACGTTCCCCATTCTCATTCGTGGTATACCATAACGGAGAACCTGTCTCCGGATCTACGCCTGCCCATTCGGTACCATACCAAGTATCCACGTCTTGTCCCGGAGTCAATATCTTATCCATCGAAATGGCATAACTTGAACCGGCGTTAGAAGTGATGATCTCGCTCTTGCCACCATATAACTCAGTGATCTTATTACGGTTCAGACCTAAGTTAGCTGCGACGCTCCAACTCCAATCGCCCCCTTTCAAGATGTCCACGTTCATCGAGACCTCGAAACCATTATTCTTGACGGCACCCACATTACGATAGATACCAACAATACCCGTTACACCAGGCAGAGGCACTTTGTAAAGCAAATCGGTTGTTTTCTTATTATAATAATCCAAGTTGATAGTCAAACGATCAAACAAGATAGCGTCGATACCTACACCTGCCGTATAAGTCTTCTCCCAAGTCAGGTTCTTGTTTTCCTTCTGTTCGATCACCGCACCCGGATCACCATTATATCCAGTAGACATGGCGTACACCGTATATTGGGAATATAATTCGGTCGGACGGTTACCTACGGAACCATAACTCGCACGCAACTTCAACTGTTGCACCCAATCCTTAGCCTTGAAGAATTCCTCCTGATGGATATTCCAACCACCGCTGACGGAGAAGAAATTACCATATTTAGCGTCCGTACCAAAGTTAGAGGCACCATCCCGACGGAATGAGAAAGACAACAAATAACGATTATCATACGCATAGTTGGCATTGAACAAATAAGATTGTACAGCCCATTCCTTTTGCTCTCCCTTTATCGTCTTAGGAGTAGTAGCGACATCGGCCACAGAGAAGCCCGGAGCGAAACTAGCCGCTGTCTGGTCTTTAATCTCCTGCGTGAAAGTATTCCACTCGTAAGCTAGGATCGCATTGATAGAGTGCTTGTCGAATACCTTGTTAAAACGAAGCAACTGGTTGCTATATACCCTATAAGAAGCGGTGGTCTTATCTTGCAATAATCCATTATCAGCCTCTCCCTTTTTAGAACGGGGATCCTGATAGCTCTTAAAAAGGATACTATTATATTTATAGTTATTTACAGATGCGAAAGTCAACCAATCGGTAAACTTGATATCAAAGTCAAAGTTACCCATAAACTCGTAGGAAGTCTTCTTCTCATAATTCCATTGTAGATCATACAAGTAGTTGGTAGCGTCGCTATTGATCCAAGTAGTAGGTCTGTATTGCTGGATCAGATCACCATTCTCGTCATAAGGAGAGTCCCAAGGAAAGTTAACGTACATGATAGCGCCTAGATCTTGCTGCTGGTCCATCACGTCGCTACGGGTAGCCCATACTTTAGGTTTGATAGTCAACCAATCCGTCGCTTGGTAATCCACATTGAAACGTAAGTTATAACGTTTGTAGTCATATCCTTTCACGGCACCATCCTCATTATAGTAACCAACGGATGTATACGTCTTGATCTTCTCTGAGCCACCGGAAACTGATACGTTATAGTCTTGAGCGAAGCCCAGATGCGTACCCTCTTTCCACCAGTCGAAGTTACGGTTGCGCAAATCCTCCGTAAAATAACTCGGAAGGGCGTCTTGATTTGCGAAAGATTTATAATAATCATATAATTCCTCGCCGTTCATCATATTCATGTTTCCACGGTGCAACTGGTTCACACCCATCTTTACGGAAGCGTTAATCGTAGCTTTTCCGATCTTACCTTTCTTCGTAGTCACCACGATAACACCGTTCGCTCCTTGAGAACCATAGATAGCGGTTGAAGCGGCATCCTTCAAGATAGACATAGACTCGATATCAGCCGGGTTCAAGCTACCCGCTTCCGTACCGACGATTACGCCATCCACGATCCAAAGAGGGTCCGTGCTACCGTTTACCGTAGACTTACCACGGATCACCACCTTACCGGCAGCGCCCGGCTGACCACCACCCGAAGTAACCTGTACGCCCGGAGCCTTACCAGACAATAAGTTCTCGACCGTAGGGCTAGTGGCATCCAACAATTTCTCGTTGCTCACCACCTGCATGGCCCCCGTCAAGCTTTCCTTTTTTTGCACACCGTAACCAACAACAACCACCTCCTCAAGGTTCTGAGTGTCTTCCTTGATACGGATAGTCATCGGAGCGCTAGTCGCCTTAACCTCGTGGTTCACATAACCGATGTAAGAAACGACTAAAGTAGCTCCGGCCGGAGCTTCCAAACTAAACTTTCCATCGAAATCGGTACTGGTACCGTTCGTAGTGCCTTTCACAAGCACGTTCGCGCCGATTACCGGCTCACCCGTCACCGCGTCAACAATGGTACCTGAAATCGTAATCGTCTGCTGCGCCACCATTCTCTCCGTGTTTCTCAATTCATTTGGATTAGAAGATGACTTGTAAACAACAATCCTATTGTTGTTTACAACAAAATCAGCATGCTGATTTTTCAGCGCCGTCGTCAAAATCTCCTCGACCGAACGGTTCGACATGTCGATTGAGATACGCTCATTCAGATTGATGTCATTGTTACGGATAAGGAACGTGTAATTAAATTTTTCCTCAATCAAATCGAAAAGTTCTTTTAATGTCGTACTTTCCATTTGAACAGACATCATTTGTGTCTGAAGTTCGGACGCTGAAACCGTACCGGGAATAAACGGCAGTCCCGCAAGCATACATGCGGCTACCATCATCTTTCCGGTCTTCTTGAAATAGTTCATTTCCATTAAAGTTAGATTTAATAAATAATTTTCTCGTTTATACTATTTTCCACACTTACACCTTAGGATTAAGGTTTGTATTTTTATTTATCTTTTATAATAATCTCATCTCCCGAACGAGTCCACACATATTTGTGATCCACGTCCACCTCACGAAGGATCTTATCCAACGAATAATCTTTCGTAAAGCTACCGGAGAAGATTTCCTTTCTCAAAGGATCGCTCTCGACGCGAATACGTACGTTGAACTTACGTTCCAAATCCTTGGCGATACTCATGAAAGGTTGCTCGGAGAATTTCAGGCTACCGTCCATCCAAGAGAGAGCATCCTTGGCATCCACCTCACTGACTCTTACCTTATTGGTCTGCTTATTAAAGCTTAGTTTCCGGTTTGGAGTCAAGGTCACATCGCCCGCATGGGCAACCTCATCCCGCAAGCTCACGTTTACTTTTCCCGACACCAGAGTGACATCGGTCGTTTCATCCATTCCGTAAGCCTTTACGTTAAAGCTAGTTCCTAGAACCTTGATATCCAATCTCTTTGATTTTACGATAAAAGGCTTAAGGGAATCCCGGGTAATCTCGAAGTAAGCCTCACCATCCAATTGTACGCTACGTCCGTTCGTATTGAAATCACTGCCATATCTCAACGTGGAACCCGCGTTGACCCAAACCACGGATTGATCCGGCAAAACGACTTTCGTTTGGGCTCCCATAGGAGTTGTCGTCTCAAAATAAGCCAAGGCGGCAGATTTCGGCTGATTATGTCTCGTACCTATATAATAAGAGGCAGTCCCCACCGATACCACGATCAAGACCGAGGCGGCAACTTTTCCTAAAAACCGAAAATTTAGCCAATGATTCTTTTCAGAACGAATAGCGGGATCGATAAGTGCCCCGAAATGTTTTTGGAAATCGGCTTTCATATCAGAGGCAAACAAAGGTACATGCGCCGTCGCCCAACAATCCGCCATCTCGGAAAGGCGTTGTTTATGAGCGTCATCCGTTTCCAACCATTGTAGTAATTCATTTCGCCCCTCCTCGGATATATCTCCCATGAGGTAGCTATAAATTAAATCTTCTATGTGTTTATTCTCTATTTCCATGATATATAATCGGCAAAACGAAATGCGAGCGGTATAAAAAACGAAATGCGATAATCAGG